>ENA-OQAA01000515-OQAA01000515.1-human-gut-metagenome-genome-assembly--contig:-NODE-515-length-26054-cov-2.479539_pt1 | contig 26054 bp, 27 predicted proteins | sample MGYA00242489_ERZ504515 | MGnify/ENA primary metagenome ERZ504515 (study PRJEB26092, sample SAMD00036237) | human gut metagenome | host: Homo sapiens | study: EMG produced TPA metagenomics assembly of... | reverse complement strand
CTCTATCAACGTAAAGCAGGGAGAAATTGTGGGATTGCTGGGGCCGAACGGTGCCGGTAAGACTACTTCGTTCTATATGACCGTAGGATTGATAACTCCCAATGAAGGACGCATCTTTTTGGATGATTTGGATATAACAAAATACCCTGTATACAAACGGGCGCAGACTGGTATCGGTTATTTGGCGCAGGAAGCATCGGTGTTTCGCCAGATGAGTGTGGAAGATAATATTGCGGCTGTGTTGGAAATGACAGACAGGCCTTTGGACTATCAGAAAGATAAGCTGGAAAGTCTGATTGCAGAGTTCCGTTTGCAAAAGGTCCGTAAGAATAAAGGCAACCAGTTGTCCGGTGGCGAGCGCGTCGTACGGAGATTGCCCGTTGCTTGGCCATCGACCCGAAGTTCATTATGCTGGACGAGCCGTTTGCCGGAGTAGACCCTATTGCGGTGGAAGATATTCAGCAGATTGTCTGGAAGTTGAAAGACCGGAATATCGGTATTCTGATAACCGACCACAATGTGCAGGAAACCTTGAGCATCACCGACCGTGCTTATCTGCTGTTTGAAGGAAAAATCCTGTTTCAAGGTACGCCCGAAGAACTTGCCGAGAATAAGATTGTACGCGAAAAGTATTTGAGTAACAGTTTTGTGCTTCGCCGCAAGGACTTTATGGTGTAGAGCCGGTTTTTGCAGCAGCATATAACAATAAGTCTATAACAATAAAAAAAAGACCGTCCAAGACGGTCTTTCTTATTTTCTCCTTTAATCTATATGATTAGTATTTCGGAGGTCTTGCTTCTTTTACCACCATCTGGCGACCGAAGAATTCGGCGCGTCCAGTTCGGAGATAGCTTTGGCGGCAGCTGCGCTGTCTTCCATTTCTACGAATGCAATGCCTCTGAAACGTCCGGTTGCGCGGTCCATGATAAATTTAACAGAAGATACTGTGCCGTAGTCCTCCATAACCTTTTGCAGGTCATCTTCCTTAACTCGGTAGTTAAGGTTTCCAACATAAATGTTCATAATGAAAAATGTAAATAATATAAAAATGAATAAAACTCTCTTAGAAAGACAGCCGAATAATAAAAGGATTGCAACGACAGAGAGTTTACAAAACGTTTTTCAACGGAAGTAAAAACCATGTAATGGAAATCGAGAAACTAATATGCCATCATTCTGCGACAAAGGAACACATTAATTTCGGATATACAATACTTTTTCTCAATTATTTTTATTTCTCTTGCCATAAGGCGGAAAGAATGCCCCGCTCATCTATATATTTCTTTGATTTTAATGGATTTGTTGTATTTGCCTGCCGGCAATATGTTTTCCTGATACAGGTTTATTCCCTTGTTCAGGGGTGTCCGCTGATTTATGACATGTGTACCAAATAATTTCTTCCTTTGGTACACGTTGTACCTTACTAAGGTACAGCGGCTACCACTCTTTGGTACGACGGCTACCACCCTTTGGTACGACAGCTACCACAGTGTGGTATTCCTGCTATCAAGCGGTGGTATTGGGAAGATTGTCCGGAGGTACTGCATTAAAGAAACGGGATGGAAAAGTTTTGGCGGTAGGGGAGGCAAAGGAAATAATTGCTTGTGTTTTTTGATAATTAAAAGATTAACGTTAATTTTGCACGCTCAAATTGGAGAATGAAATAAAGTATAAATCAAATAAATAATTGTCAGAATGAACGTTTCATTGCAAAACATTGACAAAGTAAGCGCACTGCTTACTGTAAAGCTTGAGAAAGCAGACTATCAGGAAAAGGTAGACAAATCATTGAAGAACTTCCGTCAGAAAGCTCAAATCCCCGGTTTCCGTAAAGGCATGGTTCCGATGAGTCTGGTGAAGAAAATGTATGGTAAGTCGGTATTGGCTGAAGAGGTTAATAAGCTTCTTTCTGATTCCGTATATAAGTATATCCAAGATAATAAGGTGAATATTTTGGGCGAGCCTCTGCCTAATGAAGACAAGCAGAAAGCTATCGACTTCGATACAATGGAAGAATTTGAATTCCTGTTCGACATTGCTTTGGCTCCGGAATTCAAAGCTGAGGTTGCTGCAGACGATAAAGTAGATTACTATACGATCGATGTAACCGAAGAAATGGTTGACAACCAGGTGAAGGCTTATACGCAGCGTAACGGTAAGTACGAAAAGGTAGACGCCTATGCCGACAACGATATGTTGAAGGGTCTGCTCGCCGAACTGGATGCAGAAGGTAATACCAAAGAAGGTGGCATTCAGGTGGAAGGTGCCGTTATGATGCCGGCATATATGAAGAACGACGACCAGAAAGCCATCTTTGCCAATGCAAAGGTAAACGATGTACTCGTATTCAATCCTTATACAGCATGGGATGGCAATGCAGCCGAACTCTCTTCGCTGCTGAAGGTAGACAAAGAAGCTGCTGCCGAAATGAAATCCAACTTCAGCTTCCAGGTAGAGGAAATTACCCGTTTCGTGGCAGGTGAGCTGAACCAGGAGATTTTCGATCAGGTATTTGGCGAAGGCGTTGTCAAGACCGAAGAAGAATTCCGTGCCAAAGTGAAAGAGGTTATCGCCAACCAGTTTGTAGCTGACAGCGATTATAAATTCCTGTTGGATGTTCGTAAGATGCTGATGGAAAAAGTCGGTAAATTGGAATTCCGGATGCGTTGCTCAAGCGTATCATGCGTTTGAACAACCAGGACAAGGACGAAAAATTCGTAGAAGACAATTACGACAAGAGTATCGAAGAACTGACTTGGCATCTGATTAAAGAGCAACTGGTGAAAGCCAACGATATTAAAGTTGAACAGGATGACATCCTTAATATGGCAAAGGAAACTACCCGTGCACAGTTTGCACAGTATGGTATGCTGAGCGTGCCCGAAGAAATCCTCGACAACTATGCAAAAGAAATGTTGAAGAAGAAAGAAAGCATCGAAGGTCTGGTGAACCGCGTTGTTGAAACGAAACTGGCTTCAGCCTTGAAAACGCAGGTAACGTTGGAGAACAAGAACATCTCGGCTGCGGATTTCAACAAGATGTTTGAATAAGATTTTGGCGGGAAGCCGCTGATTTTTATAAAGAACACAGAGTTTGACAAACTATAACTCTGTGTTTTTTTGTGTCTCTGTGTTCTTTTTCGTTTCTTTGCATTCACATTAAAAAATTAAAAAGAGAAAGACAATGGATGATTTTAGAAAATACGCTACCAAGCATTTGGGAATGAACAGCTTGGTGCTGGATGATGTGATTAAATCACAAGCCGGGTATTTAAATCCCTATATCCTGGAAGAGCGTCAGTTGAATGTAACTCAATTGGACGTATTCTCCCGCCTGATGATGGACCGCATCATTTTCCTCGGTACGCAGATAGACGACTATACCGCCAATACCCTGCAGCTCAATTGCTGTATCTGGATTCTGTAGACCCGGGCAAGGACATCTCTATCTATATCAACTCGCCGGGTGGTTCGGTATATGCCGGACTGGGCATTTACGACACCATGCAGTTCATTAGCAGCGATGTAGCCACCATCTGCACCGGTATGGCTGCCAGTATGGCGGCAGTGTTGCTGGTGGCCGGAGCAGAAGGCAAGCGTTCTGCACTGACGCACTCGCGCGTAATGATTCACCAGCCGATGGGCGGCGCACAAGGACAAGCCTCGGACATTGAAATCACGGCACGTGAAATCCAAAAATTGAAGAAAGAACTTTATACTATCATAGCCGACCATTCGCATACATCTTTTGATAAGGTGTGGGCCGACTCCGACCGCGACTATTGGATGACGGCGCAGGAAGCCAAAGAGTATGGTATGATAGACCAAGTCTATACAAAGAAATAAATATGGCAGACTCTAAACGAAACAAGAACAGATGCAGTTTCTGCGGACGCTCGGAAGATGAGGTCGGCTTCCTTATAACGGGGATGAACGGCTACATCTGCGATAGTTGTGCTGTCCAGGCCTATGAGATTACTCAAGAGGCTTTGGATGCCCAAAAAGGCGATGGCGCTACGAAACTGAATCTGAAGGAACTTCCTAAACCTGTAGAGATTAAGAATTTTCTCGATCAGTATGTTATCGGGCAGGATGATGCGAAACGTTTCCTGTCGGTATCTGTGTACAATCATTATAAGCGCCTGCTGCAGAAAGCGGGGGATGATGATGTGGAGATTGAAAAGTCCAATATCATCATGGTGGGCAGTACCGGAACCGGTAAGACTTTGCTTGCCCGTACCATTGCCAAATTGTTGCATGTACCTTTTACTATCGTGGATGCAACCGTGCTGACGGAAGCCGGTTACGTAGGTGAGGATATCGAAGTATCCTTACCCGTCTGTTGCAGGTGGCGGATTATAACGTAGCGCAAGCGGAGCAAGGCATTGTGTTTATAGATGAAATAGACAAGATAGCCCGTAAGAGCGACAATCCTTCCATTACCCGTGATGTAAGCGGCGAGGGCGTACAACAGGGATTGTTGAAGCTGCTGGAAGGCTCGGTCGTGAATGTTCCGCCTCAGGGAGGACGTAAGCATCCCGACCAGAAGATGATTCCGGTGAACACCAAGAATATATTGTTTATTTGCGGCGGTGCATTCGACGGCATCGAGAAGAAAATAGCGCAACGCCTCAATACCAATGTCGTGGGTTATGGGGCGGTGCGCAATACGGCGGCCATCGACAAGAATAATATGATGCAGTACATTGCTCCGCAGGATTTGAAATCGTTCGGCCTGATTCCCGAAATCATCGGTCGTCTGCCGGTATTGACCTATTTGAATCCTTTGGACCGTACGGCATTGCGTGCCATTCTGACGGAACCGAAAAATTCCATAATCAAGCAATACGTCAAGTTGTTTGAAATGATGGTGTGAAGCTGACTTTTGAAGATGCGGTGTTTGAGTATATTGTAGACAAAGCTATTGAATACAAGCTGGGAGCTCGCGGTTTGCGTTCCATCGTAGAAACCATTATGATGGATGCGATGTTTGAAATCCCTTCCGAACACAAAGATGGTTTTACAGTAACTTTGGACTATGCCCGTGCCCAGTTGGAAAAAGCGAATATGGCAAGACTTCAAAATGCTTAAAATCAAAAGGTAATACAAATAAAGCAGACTTTTTTGTGTTTTATTGAAAAATATTCGGCGGATTATGCTTGAAATTTAAGAAGTTGTTTATAACTTTGTTAGAGTTCTTGAAAATAAGAAACGTCATGTAGCGGCGTTATTAATAGCTTAACTCAATAAACAACCTAATGAATCATGGCAGGGAAGAAGGTTAATTTGACAGACCAGCTGAAGAACTACTTCGGGTTCGACACTTTTAAAGGAAATCAGGAAGCAATCATACAGAATCTGTTGGCGGGTAACGATACTTTCGTGTTGATGCCCACCGGCGGTGGAAAGTCTTTGTGCTATCAGTTACCCTCTTTGTTGATGGACGGCACGGCCATTGTGATTTCTCCTCTGATTGCCCTGATGAAGAATCAGGTCGATGCGATGCGTAATTTCAGCGAGGAGGATGGAATAGCTCATTTCATCAATCTTCCCTTAACAAGAGTGCGATAGACCAGGTGAAGTCCGATATCCTTGCCGGGCGGACGAAACTGCTGTATGTAGCTCCGGAGTCTTTGACAAAAGAAGAGAACGTGGAGTTCCTGAAAACGGTTAAGATTTCTTTCTATGCCGTAGATGAGGCCCATTGTATTTCTGAATGGGGACATGACTTCCGACCGGAATATCGCCGTATCCGTCCTATTATCAATGAAATCGGGAAAGCTCCGCTCATTGCATTGACTGCAACCGCCACACCAAAGGTGCAGCACGATATCCAAAAGAATCTGGGTATGGTGGAAGCGCAGGTGTTCAAGTCGTCTTTCAATCGTCCGAACCTTTATTATGAGGTACGTCCCAAGACTGCAAACGTAGATAAGGATATTATCAAGTTCATCAAGAACAATCCGGAAAAGTCGGGTATCATCTATTGCCTGAGCCGGAAGAAGTAGAGGAACTTGCCGAGATACTTCAGGCAAACGGATTAATGCCCGTGCCTATCATGCTGGAATGGATTCGGCCACACGAACACAGAATCAGGATGATTTCCTTATGGAAAAAATCGATGTGATCGTGGCCACGATTGCTTTCGGTATGGGTATTGACAAACCGGATGTGCGTTATGTGATTCACTATGATATTCCGAAAAGCCTGGAGGGGTATTATCAGGAAACCGGACGTGCCGGAAGAGATGGAGGCGAAGGACAGTGTATTACTTTTTATACCAATAAAGACCTGCAGAAACTGGAAAAGTTTATGCAAGGCAAGCCTGTTGCAGAGCAGGAAATAGGCAAGCAGCTTCTGCTGGAAACCGCTGCGTATGCCGAATCGTCCGTTTGCCGCCGAAAAACGTTGCTACACTATTTCGGTGAGGAATATACGGAAGAAAATTGTGGAAATTGTGACAACTGTTTAAATCCGAAAAAACAAGTGGAAGCTCAGGAATTATTGTGCACCGTAATAGAAACTGTTCTTGCGGTAAAAGAAAATTTTAAAGCAGACTATATTATAGATATTATACAGGGAAAAGAAACTTCGGAAGTGCAGGCGCATCTGCATGAAGATTTGGAAGTGTTCGGTTCCGGTATGGGAGAAGAAGACAAAACTTGGAATGCTGTTATCCGCCAGGCATTGATTGCCGGTTATTTGACCAAAGAAGTCGAAAACTACGGCTTGTTGAAAGTAACGGATGCAGGTAAGAAATTCTTGAAGCATCCTAAATCCTTTAAGATTACGGAAGATAATGATTTCGAGGAAGTGGAGGAAGAAGCACCGGCACGCGGCGGTGGCGCCTGTGCGGTAGACCCGGCTCTCTATTCCATGTTGAAAGACTTGCGTAAGAAGCTCTCCAAGAAGTTGGAAGTACCGCCTTATGTTATATTCCAGGACCCTTCTTTGGAAGCAATGGCAACTATTTATCCGATAACTTTGGATGAGTTGCAGAATATTCCGGGGGTAGGAGCCGGCAAGGCGAAGCGTTATGGTGAAGAGTTTTGTAAGCTGATTAAACGCCATTGTGAGGAGAACGAGATAGAACGTCCGGAAGATTTGCGTGTACGTACCGTGGCCAACAAGTCTAAGATGAAGGTCGCTATCATTCAGGCTATTGACCGCAAGGTGGCTTTGGACGATATCGCCATGTCAAAAGGTATTGAGTTTGAGGAGTTGCTGGATGAGATAGAAGCTATTGTCTACTCCGGTACGAAACTGAATATCGACTACTTCCTGGAAGATATTATGGATGAAGACCATCTGTTGGATATATACGACTATTTCAAAGAATCTACTACGGATAATATCGATGATGCTCTGGATGAGCTGGGAGATGATTTTACAGAAGAAGAAGTACGTTTGGTACGTATTAAGTTCATCTCCGAAATGGCAAATTAATCCTCGGGCTGCGATAAAAAAAAAGAAAAAAATATTGCGTGTAAATATACGGAATGGAATAAAAACCGTATATTTGCACGCAATAAATTTTAAACGCATAGCCCTATGTCATTTATTGCTGATAAGATTGTAATGGACGGATTGACTTACGATGACGTTCTGTTAATCCCTGCTTACTCTGAGGTACTTCCTAAAACAGTCGAACTCTCGACTAAGTTTTCACGTAACATTGAGTTGAAAATTCCGTTTGTAACAGCCGCTATGGACACTGTTACCGAAGCGAAAATGGCTATTGCCATTGCCCGTGAAGGCGGTATTGGCGTGATTCATAAGAATATGTCTATTGAGGAGCAAGCCCGTCAGGTTGCTATTGTAAAACGTGCCGAAAACGGTATGATTTACGATCCGGTAACAATCAAGAGAGGTTCTTCGGTAGCTGATGCATTGGGCTTGATGTCCGAGTATAAGATTGGCGGTATTCCGGTAGTGGACGATGAAGGACATTTAGTGGGAATCGTAACCAACCGTGACCTCCGTTTCGAGAAAGACCATAACAAGCGTATCGATGAGGTGATGACAAAAGACAACATCGTTACCACCAACCAGACAACCGATTTGGAAGCTGCTGCTCAAATCTTGCAGGAGCACAAAATCGAGAAGTTGCCGGTGGTCGATAAAGACAATAAACTGGTAGGTTTGATTACCTATAAAGACATCACCAAGGCTAAAGACAAACCTATGGCTTGCAAGGATAGCAAAGGCCGTCTTCGTGTGGCTGCCGGTGTGGGTGTGACAGCCGATACATTGGAGCGTATGCAGGCATTGGTCGATGCCGGAGCAGATGCTATTGTAATTGATACGGCGCACGGGCATTCCATGTATGTAATAGAAAAATTGAAAGAAGCTAAGAAGCGTTTTCCGAATATTGATATAGTAGTAGGCAACATCGCTACCGGAGAGGCTGCCAAGGCATTGGTTGAGGCCGGTGCGGACGGAGTAAAGGTTGGTATCGGTCCGGGTTCCATTTGTACCACTCGTGTCGTTGCAGGTGTAGGTGTTCCTCAGTTGTCTGCCGTGTACGATGTGGCAAAGGCACTGAAAGGCACAGGCATTCCTTTGATTGCCGATGGCGGTTTGCGTTATTCTGGTGATGTCGTGAAGGCTTTGGCTGCCGGCGGTTACTCTGTTATGATTGGTTCATTGGTTGCCGGAACAGAAGAATCTCCGGGTGAAACGATTATTTTCAACGGACGTAAATTCAAGTCTTATCGCGGCATGGGTTCTTTGGAAGCCATGGAGCATGGTTCTAAAGACCGTTACTTCCAGAGCGGAACGAGCGATGTGAAGAAGCTCGTGCCGGAAGGTATTGCAGCCCGTGTTCCTTATAAGGGAACTTTGTATGAAGTGATTTATCAGCTGACCGGCGGTTTGCGTGCAGGTATGGGATATTGCGGCGCTGCCAATATAGAGAAGCTGCATGATGCCAAATTCACCCGCATCACCAATGCCGGTGTGTTGGAAAGCCATCCGCATGATGTTGCGATAACCAGCGAGGCTCCGAATTATAGCCGTCCCGAATAAGGATATTCATCCATAAAGATATATGCCCGGAGAGTAAATTATACTTTTCGGGCATTATTTGTTTATGATATTGTATCTTTGTGAACTTGCTTGTTTATTGGTTTTGCCTATTTTAGACAGATGGTTATGATAAGGACTTGTTTGGTGATGATTTTTTCCGGAGTGAGCTGGCTTGCTTTTTCCCAGCAGGACCCGGTGCTGATGCGTGTCAATGGAAAGGATGTGTTGCGTTCTGAGTTTGAGTATTATTATAACAAGGATGCGGCATCGTTTGCTTCCGGGTATGTTGCACCGGAAAAGTATGCGGAGCGGTTTGCGGACTTCAAGTTGAAAGTATCTGCTGCCGAGACAGCCGGTTTGGATACGCTCTTTCGTTTCGTGAGAAGGTTGAAAATTACCGCAACCGGTTGATAAAATCGTATCTGACAGATACGGCTGTCATTGAAAATGAAGCTCGCCGGTTGTATGATAAAATGAAAGCCGGTCATCATGCGGGACGCGTCCGTGTGAGTCATATTTTTAAGTATCTTCCTCAAAATGTATCCGGTCATGCATTGCGTAAAGCAGTTGCCGGCATGGACTCCATTTACGAATATCTCCGGAGGAATCAGACACCCGAGGCTTTTGATGCCTGCGTAAAACGTTTTTCTGATGAAAAACAGCCATTTTGGGTGAGTTGGCTGCAAATGCCGGTAGAGTTTGAGAATGTTGCTTTTGAGTTATCGGCAGGCGAAGTGTCCCAACCCTTTTTTACGCCGCAAGGCATTCATATTGTGAAAGTTATTGAGCGAATGGAAATGCCGTCTTTTGACGATGTGAAGAATGGAATGGAGGTTTGTCGGGCTCATCGCCACGAGACTGATTGGGGAGTTGAAGCACAGGTGGAGAAGTTGAAGAAAGAATATGGGTATGCTCCCGACAAAACGGGTATGGACGAACTGATACGTACAGGACAAACAAAACGTACGCTATTTACATTGGCAGGAAAGAGCTATACGGGAAATGACTTTGTCCGTTTTGCAGCAGCATATCCGGCTGGTATATGCAGGCAGCTGGATGCTTTTGTAATGAAAACTGTACTTGATTATGAAAATGTATGTTTGGAGCGGAAATATCCGGAATTACGTTATCAGGTGGAGGAGTATAGGAACCGCTTGTTGCTGGATAAAATCACCGGACAGGAAATCCAGAAACGAATCGGGTCAGATGAGGCCGGTCTGCAAACTTATTTTGAAAAACATCGTTCCGACTATCAGTGGAGGGAACAGCGGTATAAAGGTATTGTTCTGCACGGAGTAAGCAAACGTATTGTCAAACAAGCCCGTAAATTTTTGAAGAGTCTGCCGGAAGAAGAATGGAAAGATGCGATTCGGTTGACTTTCAATGCCGGTGCACAGCCTCAGATACAGGCGGAGCAGGGAACATTCGCTTCCGGTGACAATGTATATGTCGATGATTTGGTGTTTAAGGGCAAGGACGCAGCGCCTATGGTGTCATTCCCTTTTACTGCCGTGCTGGGTAAGAAGGTGAAAGCGCCGGATGACTATCGGGAAGTAAAAGACAGGGTGGTTACTGATTATCGGAATTGTCTGGAGAAGCAGTGGATAACCCGTTTGCGCACCTCGGCTAAGGTTGAAATTAACCAAGAGGTTTTAAAAACCGTTAATAATCACTGATGCAACCGATTAAAGCCGTATCTTCGTACCTTAAAATGTAGTAAATATCAGCTGGTAATGCGAACAACCTGTTTGGGACTTTTAATCCTTCTTTTCTGTGGCTCGTGCAAGGAACAGCACGATCATGGAGGGCGAACACCGTTAGTGGAATTGGATGGTAACTTCCTTTACCATGAAGACCTGCAGGCGGTGCTTCCCGCAGGGTTGTCGAAAGATGACAGCCTGTTGTTTGCGGAGCATTACATCCGTAACTGGGCAGAAGATGTGCTGTTGTATGAGAAGGCGCAGAGTAATATTCCCAACAGCGGAGAGATTGACAAACTGGTGGAGAATTACCGGAAGGCGTTGATTATGCATGCATACCAGCAGGCGCTGATAAACCAAACTCTTTCTGAAGAAATTTCGGAAACGGAACTGGCTGATTATTATGAGAAGCATCAAGAGCTTTTTAAGGTGGAGAGTCCTTTGATAAAGGGATTGTTTATCAAAGTTCCCCTCACAGCCCCTCAACTGAGCAGTGTTCGCCGTTGGTACAGGACCGAAAACCGCGAGGCCGTAGAGCATCTGGAAAAATACAGTCTGCAGAATGCCGTGAAGTACGAGTATTTTTATGACAAGTGGGTTCCGATAACCGAAGTGATGGACTTGATGCCGCTGAAAGTGCCCGATGCCGGAGAATATCTGAATAAGAACCGCCACGTGGAACTGAAAGATACGGCTTTTCATTATTTTCTGAATGTGAGCGATTATCGTGCTGTGGGAGAACAGGAACCGTATGAGTTTGCCCGTAGTCAGGTGAAGGATATGATGCTGAACATGAAGCAGGTGAATTTTATGAAGCAGGTGAAAGAAGATTTGTATCAGCGTGCGGAGAAAAAGATAAAATTAAGTATTATTAGTATAAGATACCAAGAATGAAGATGTGTATGAACTTTAAGTTTGTAGTTTTATTTGCCTTGACGCTGTTAGCCGGTTCTACCGTTTATGGACAAGACAATGTGATTGACGAGGTCGTGTGGGTAGTGGGCGACGAGGCTATATTAAAGTCCGAAGTGGAAGAAGCTCGTATGAGCGCTTTGTACGAAGGACGTAAGTTCGACCGGGACCCCTATTGTGTGATACCGGAAGAGATAGCCGTACAAAAGCTGTTCTTGCATCAGGCGGCACTTGACAGTATTGAAGTTTCCGAATCCGAAGTCATCCAGCGTGTGGATTATATGACAAATATGTATATCAGCAATATCGGTTCACGTGAAAAGATGGAAGAATACTTCAATAAAACTTCCAGTCAGATTCGTGAAACATTGCGGGAAAATGCCCGTGAAGGGTTGAAAGTACAGAAGATGCAGCAGAAACTGGTTGGTGAAATCAAAGTTACGCCGGCCGAGGTGCGTCGTTATTTCAAAGATCTGCCGCAAGATAGTATTCCCTATATACCGACACAGGTGGAGGTGCAGATAATTACCCAGCAGCCGAAAGTACCTTTGGAAGAAATAGAAAACGTAAAGAAACGCTTGCGCGATTTTACCGACCGTATAACAAAGGGTGAGACCAGTTTCTCTACGTTGGCTCGTATGTATTCGGAGGACCGTGGTTCTGCCATTCGCGGTGGCGAAATCGAGTTTTCCGGACGTGGTATGCTGGATCCGGCATATGCCAATGTTGCTTTCAACTTGCAAGACCCCAATAAGGTCTCTAAAATAGTGGAGTCCGAATATGGTTTTCATATCATTCAGCTGATAGAGAAGCGTGGAGACCGTATTAAAACCCGTCATATATTGCTGAAACCGCATATCCCGGAAGAATCTTTGACAGCAGGTATGGCTCGTCTGGACTCTATAGCCGATGATATTCGTAACGGGAAGTTCTCTTTTGAGGAAGCGGCATCGGTGCTTTCACAAGACAAGGATACACGTAATAATCACGGTTTGCTGCCTAACCCCAATACCAATACCTCCAAATTCGAGATGCAGGAGCTGCCGCCTGAAATTGCAAAAGTGGTAGACAAGATGAAAGTAGGCGAGATTTCTGAAGCATTCACCATGATTCCGCAGAAAACCGGAAAAGAAGAATGTGTCATCGTGAAGTTGAAGAGCCGTACCAATGGACATAAGGCTACCGTTGCCGATGACTACCAGAACCTGAAAGAGATTGTTCTGGAGAAACGTCGGGATGAAATGCTGGACAAGTGGATTCGTGAAAAGCAGAAACACACTTACGTTCGCATCAATGAAAATTGGAGAAACTGTACATTCAAGTATCCGGGATGGATAAAAGACTGATATTTGGTTTGGTATGTTTGTTCGGCGTTTGTTTGTTGAGCGCGCAGGACAGGAAAAGTGAGCCTGACAAGAAAAAGAAACGTGTGGATTTGCTTTACGCCGATGAGGCGCAGGCGGATCAGCAGTTGCGCCTGATGTGCAGGTGCTGATTGGCTCGGTCAGGATGAAGCACGATAGTATGTACATGTTTTGTGACAGTGCTCTGATTTACGAGAAAATTAACTCTGTGGAAGCATTCGGTAATGTTCGTATGGAGCAGGGAGACACTTTGTTCATATACGGTGATTACTTGTATTATGACGGTATGTCCCAGCTTGCCATGCTGCGTGAGAATGTCCGTATGATTAACCGCAATACGGAACTTACTACGGATAGCTTGAACTATGACCGTCTGTATAATTTAGGATATTACTTTGACGGCGGTACGCTGACCGATGAAGAAAATGTCCTGACTTCCGAATGGGGAGAATACAGCCCGGCAACCAAACTGGCAGTGTTCAACCATGAAGTGAAATTGGTAAATCCGAAGTTTGTCCTGACTTCCGATACGTTAAAGTACAGTACGGAGTCCAAAATCGCTACGATTCTGGGACCTTCCGATATAGTCAGTGATAAGAACCATATTTATTCGGAGCGTGGAGAATACAATACCGTATCCGAGCAAGCAGAGCTGTTGGACCGTTCCATTTTGACTAATGAAGGCAAGAAACTTACCGGAGACAGTCTTTTCTATGACCGCAAGCTGGGTTATGGTGAAGCTTTCGATAACGTACAGATGAATGATACGGTGAACAAGAATATGCTTACCGGCAATTACTGTTTTTATAATGAGCTAACCGGTAATGCCATTGCTACCCAACGTGCCGTTGCTATAGACTATTCTCAGGGTGACAGTCTTTTTATGCATGGTGATACACTGCGTTTGGTAACGTACCACATGAATACAGACTCTGCCTATCGTGAAATGCGTGTTTATCACAAGGTGCGTGCTTACCGCACAGATGTGCAGGCAGTGTGCGATTCTTTGGTTTATAATTCCAAGGATTCCTGTTTGACGATGTATACCGACCTGTTTTGTGGCACGGTGCGCAGCAGTTGCTCGGTGAAGAGGTAAAGGTCTACATGAACGACAGCACCATCGACTGGGCGCACATCATTAATCAGGCGCTGGCTGTGGAACAGAAAGATTCTATCCATTATAACCAAGTGACAGGCAAGGAGATGAAAGCTTTTTTCCAGGACGGAGATATGCGCCGGGTAGATGTGAACGGTAATGTCCTGATTGTGTTCTATCCGGAAGAGAAAGACAGTACAATGATTGGCATGAACTATGCCGAAGGCAGTTTCCTGCGTATTTATCTCAAAGACCGTAAAATGGAAGAAGCTGCCTTGATAGGCAAGTCCAACGGCATATTGTATCCTATGGACCAAATACCGGCCGACAAGATGAAACTTCCTTCATTTGTGTGGTTTGATTATATTCGTCCCTTGAACAAGGATGACATCTTTGAGTGGCGGGGTAAAAAAGCGGGTGAAACATTGCAGAAAAGTGACCGGAAACCTTTAACTTCGCCAAGAGATATGCATATAAAACGAACTAAAAAATAATGCTATGGGAATGTTTGCAATGCGTAAGCCGCGGGGATTTCATCATTCATACATTTATGTAGATGAACGGAAAGAGAAACTGGCCAAAATGGAGGAAGATGCCAAACGCGAGTTAGGCATGTTGCCGGAAAAGGAATTTTCGCCCGAAGATATCCGGGGGAAGTTCATTGAAGGCACTACCCATCTGAAACGTCGTAAGGAAAGCGGACGCAGACCGGTGCATCTGGGGGTGATACTGGTGGTTGTGGCATTGCTGATATATTTGTGGTATGCCATTACCAACGGTATTATCTAATTTTTTCTGTACCCTTTATTTCATACTTTATACTTTATACTTATCATGAGCGATATCATTCATTTGCTGCCCGATTCGGTTGCGAACCAGATTGCTGCCGGAGAGGTGATTCAGCGTCCGGCGTCTGTCATCAAGGAATTGGTAGAAAACGCGATTGATGCAGAAGCCACCGAAATACATGTTTTGGTAACGGATGCCGGAAAGACCTGCATCCAGGTTATTGACGATGGAAAAGGAATGTCCGAAACGGATGCGCGTCTGTCCTTTGAGCGTCATGCCACTTCCAAGATACGTGAGGCCTCTGATTTGTTTGCGTTACGTACAATGGGTTTTCGCGGTGAAGCGCTGGCGTCTGTTGCGGCGGTGGCGGAGGTAGAGTTGAAAACCCGTCCGGCCGGTGAAGAACTTGGTACGCGTCTGGTTATTGCCGGTTCCAAAGTAGAGAGCCAGGAGGCCGTTTCTTGTCCTAAGGGAAGTAACTTTTCAGTGAAGAACCTATTCTTCAATATTCCTGCCCGCCGTAAGTTTCTGAAAGCAAATTCAACGGAATTAAGCAATATTCTTGCCGAGTTTGAGCGCATAGCCTTGGTGCATCCGGATGTTGCTTTCTATCTGTATAGTAATGATGCGGAGTTGTTCAATTTGCCTGTCATGCCGTTGCGCCAGCGCATTCTCGCCATATTCGGTAAGAAGTTGAACCAGCAGTTGCTTTCGGTGGATGTAGACACGACGATGATAAAAGTTTCCGGTTTTGTGGCAAAGCCGGAGGCATCCCGTAAGAAAGGTGCGCACCAGTATTTTTTTGTGAACGGCCGTTATATGCGCCATCCATATTTTCATAAGGCAGTTATGGATGCCTATGAGCAACTGATTCCTGCCGGCGAACAGATATCCTATTTCATCTATTTCGAGGTAGACCCTGCGAATATAGATGTAAACATTCATCCTACAAAGACGGAAATCAAGTTTGAGAACGAGCAGGCTATTTGGCAGATACTTTCAGCGGCTGTGAAGGAATCGCTTGGAAAATTCAATGCTGTACCGTCCATAGACTTTGATACAGAGGGCATGCCTGACATTCCGGCATTTGAGCAGAGTCGTCCCATCGAACCGCCTAAGGTGCATTATAATGCGGACTTCAATCCTTTCAAGACTTCCTCTGCCTCTTCTTATAGCAGCGGAGGAAGTTATCCGCGCCAAAGTGTAGAGTGGGAGGGACTGTATTCCGGTTTGGAGAAAGCAAGTAGAATGAATGAGCCTGTCGAGGAAGAACCGCTTGCTTTCGAGGAGGCGGTTTCCGCTGTAACGGAAGCCGTTGAGCCCGCTTCCCAATCTTCTTCTTTGTACTCCGGTGATTCTTCTTCCATGGAGAAGGGGGCACAGCATTTGCAATTCAAAGGACGTTTTATCCTTACTTCCGTAAAATCCGGCCTGATGTTGATAGATCAGCACCGTGCGCATGTCCGTGTGCTGTTTGACCGGTACATGACTCAAATTCGCCAAAGGCAGGGAGTATCTCAGGGGGTGTTATTTCCAGAATTGATTCAATTGCCAGTTTCCGAAGCTGCGGTGTTGGAAAGTCTGTCGGACGATTTGGCGGCAGTCGGTTTCGACCTCAGTCCTTTAGGTGGCGGCAGTTACGCTATCAATGGTATTCCTTCCGGCATCGAGGGGTTGAATCCGGTAGAACTGGTGCGCAATATGGTACATACCGCCATGGAGAAAGGCAGTGACGTCAAGGAAGAAGTCCGGACAATCCTTGCGCTGACACTGGCGCGTGCAGCAGCTATCGTTTACGGACAGGTGCTGAGCAATGATGAGATGTCCAATTTGGTAGACAGCCTTTTTGCCTGTTCCACGCCCAGCTATACGCCTGATGGCCGTACGGTGCTTTCCACTATCAGGGAAGAGGATATTGAAAAGTTGTTCCAGAAATGATGATTTGTACATTATTTATCCATAACAATTAAAAAAATCTTTTTTTCAGAACCTTTTAGTCTTGTCGGCGTTAATTAATCAGTTTGAATGATAAAGAGTTTAATTAACCACTTAACTATTTTAAGGTATATGAAAAAGATTCTAATGTTGCTGGCTTTAGCCGGCGTATCTGCTGCCACTATGGCACAACAAAAACCTGTTGTTGTAGAGCAGGTTGACATTATTCAGGTACAGGATAAGTACCAGGTAATCACAAATCCATTCTGGAGCAACTGGTTTTTCTCTATCGGTGGCGGTGCATCGGTAATGTATGGAGATAACGACCAGCAGTTGGGTGATTTCGGAAAGCGCATTAGTCCCACGATGAATATTTCTGTGGGTAAATGGTTTACTCCGGGGCTCGGATTACGTTTGCAGTATAGCGGCCTTCAGGCAAAAGGCTTTACCATGGACCCCTTTGCTGATTATGTAAAGGTACTCAGCGTGCGAATGGTTCGTACAAGCAACGCTTTGATTACATGAATTTCCACGGTGATGTAATGTTCAACCTGAATGCCTTGTTTGGCGGATACAACGAAGACCGTGTATATGAAATCATTCCTTATCTGGGTGCCGGTCTCACTCATAACTATACGAAGCCTCACCGTCAGGCACTTGCTCTGAATGCCGGTATCATTAACCGCTTTCGCATTTCAAATGCAATAGATATTAATCTGGAACTTAGTGCAATGGGAGCCGAAGATAAATTTGACGGAACAGTTGCCGGTAAGGGATATGATGGTGTGTTCAGTGCAACGCTTGGTTTGACTTACCACTTCCCGAAACGTGGTTTCAACCGTCCGACGCCACAATTGATTTCCGCTCTTGAGCTGTCTGCCATGCAACAGCAGATAGCTGAAATGGCTGCTGCCAACCAACAGTTGGAGTCGGCCCTGACCGCTGCACAGAACAAACCGGTGGAAGTTACTGAAACTGAAGTTGTCGTTACCGATCCGAATATCGCACCGCGTACCGTATTCTTCAAGATTGGTTCTGCCGAAGTATCTCCGCGTGAGGTGATGAATATTTCTTATCTGGCCAAACAGATGCAAGAGTTCCCGAACACTACCTATACCGTAAACGGCTATGCCGACTCTGCAACAGGTACTCCTGAATTCAACAAAGAGCTGAGCTTGAAACGTGCACAGGCTGTAGTGGATGTTTTGGTAAAGGATTACGGTATCCCTGCCAACCGCTTGAAAATTTCTGCCGATGGTGGTGTCGACAAGTTCGGACAACCGATTCTGAACCGTGTGGTATTAGTGAAATCTGCTAACTAACAGATAAATAGAAAAGAACAAGGGCTGTATCCGGTGGCGGATACAGCCTTTCTTTTATGCCTTGCCGCGCGGAGATTATTCCGCGCTGAATTTCTTTACCTGCTCTGCGATAAGTTCCGCATCATCGAAATAGTTAATCTTCATGGCACGACGTACGTCGTCCAATGTCGCTGCGGCTGTTTCGCGTGCCGCTTCACAGCCTTTCTTCAGCATATCGTAGATAGCCGGAATATCTTTTTCGAATTCCTTGCGGCGGTTACGAATCGGCTCCAACGTTTCCTGCATGATATTGTTGAGGAAGCCTTTCACTTTCATATCGCCTAAACCACCACGTTGATAGTGGGCTTTCAGTTCTTCCAGAGAAGGATAGTCGGGCAGGTAACGTTCGAAGTGTTCGGGGCGGCAGAAAGCGTCCAAATAAGTAAATACGGTATTCCCCTCAATCTTGCCCGGGTCTTGTACGCGCAGATGATCGGGGTCGGTGTACATGCTCTTCACTTTCTTCTGAATCTCGTCGGCTGTATCGGAAAGGTAGATACAGTTGCCCAAAGACTTACTCATCTTGGCTTTTCCGTCTGTACCCGGCAGACGCAGACAGGCTGCATTGTCAGGCAGAAGGATTTCCGGTTCTACCAATGTGTCGCCGTAGATAAAGTTGAAGCGGCGTACGATTTCACGGGCTTGTTCAATCATCGGTTCCTGATCTTCGCCAACGGGAACGGTGGTGGCGCGGAACGCCGTAATGTCCGCAGCCTGGCTGATAGGGTAGGTGAAGAACCCCACCGGAATACTTGTTTCAAAGTTGCGCATCTGAATTTCCGTCTTTACCGTCGGGTTGCGTTGCAGACGCGATACGGTGACAAGGTCCATATAATAGAATGTCAGTTCGCACAATTCCGGAATCTGCGACTGGATAAAGATGGTACTCTTCGTAGGATCCAATCCGCAAGCCAGATAGTCGAGAGCTACTTCGATAACGTTCTGACGTACCTTTTCCGGGTTTTCCATGTTATCTGTCAATGCTTGTGCATCGGCTATGAACACGAACGTCTTGTCATACAGTCCGGAGTTCTGCAACTCCACTCTGCGTCTTAATGAGCCTACATAATGTCCGATATGCAGGGCGTCCCGTGGGGCGGTCGCCCGTAAGATGATTTTTTCTTTTGCCATATCTGTATCTTTTGTTTATTTCACTGAAAGTTTATAAGCTATCTGCAAAGATACCGATATTTTCTTCTCTGTCAAAGTGGATTCGGACTTTATCCTCTTTTCCTTAACAAGCGAAGAGATTCTTCGTCATTTTATTCTCTGTATTCTATGAGATAGAGGAGAAAATGTAAAAAACAGCACTAAATTTTGGCATGTGGTTAATTTGGATAACAGATTGGTTAGTTTGGATAACAGATTGATTAATTTGGATAACTGGATACTCAAATATAGATATTAATTTTGTAACATCAAAAAACATGGGTAAAGTATATATAGCGAAAATGAATAGAAAAGTCCGGTTTGTTTTGAGTTGATTTCCAATTTTCATCTGTGTTACGTAGACAGGTGAAAAATCAGAAGATCAGCAAGGGAAAATTAATTTATTAAATATGTAATTAAGAAAATTATGAAACAAAAGAATGCAATTTATTTAGTGGTGGCTTTTGCGGCTTTCGCCATATTCTCATGCTCCAAAGAAGAAATCATCGATTTGGATAACAATGCTCCGGGACAAAAAGCCGTTATTTCGATTAAAGTAGTAGGTGCGGGCAACAATTTGGCACAATCCAGAGCTGCGGGCGCTGCTGCCACTACCGATGCTGTAATTAATGATTATGTCGCATTTACTTTCCGTGAGGGTGGTGCTTTGGATAATACCCCTTTTTATGTGCGTTTTGATCCTAATCAGCCCGGCGACGTCGAGGAGCCAAGACTTGGTATTGGAACAACTGCTGCCAAAAAAGTGTATATAATAGCCAATGTCGGTCCTCTTGCCGACAGTCCCTTTGCCAATGTAAAAACAGAAGCAGAACTTCTGGCAGTTACCGGTGATTTAATGGAAAATAGCAATGTGACAACTCAGACGGAAGATAATCTTTGGATGTCCGGAGTGAATGATGTCTCTTTTTCTACTTCTCCGGACGGTTATATATATGGTGGCACTACTGTTTCGCTAAACTTTGTTGCGGCAAAGATAGAACTGGTTGTTCAAGATGAACGTGAGAACCGTACCGGTGGCGATATTGAGATTACAGATAAAAGTGTTGCATTGCTGTTTGCCGGTAAAAGTGGGAAATTCTTTGGTACCGATACGGAAAAAGCGGTTCAGACCGAGTTCTATTCAGGTGATGTTTCTTATAGTTCTTTTTCTGCCGGTTCCGCCACAGAATCTACTGTTTTGAAAGATGCGGTACTCACTCCTTTCACACTGAATCAAGGCCGTACGGTTTTCAATCATTTTATACATTTGCCAATAACGGTACGAGTAAACCGACCATCCTTTCCATTCAGTCGGAAATAAGAACGATAGGCAGTAATGTTCCGACTCCTGTTTATTATCCGATTCAATTTACAAAAGCAGATGCCGGATACACTATCGAGGCAGGGAAACATTACACAGTAGAGATTTATTTGGGCGGTAATGTAGCGGGAGGTGGCGGTGCCGGTTCGCTCGATCCGGAAAAGCCGATAGTTCATAGTAATATGACCTATGTGATTACATCTGCCAAATGGTTTCCCGTAACCGTAAGTAAATCTTTCCATTAATTTCATTGTATAACACTCTTTATATTTCCAGTGTACCGGTTGCGATACTCACCGGTGTGACCGGTTGCAAAAGTAACTGCTATTTTCAGGTAATAAATTTATTTTTCTGATTAATTTGCTCAAATCGTAAATAAGTCGTTACTTTGCAGAAATTTTAGAGATAACTATGCAATCGCAGGAAAAGAGAAGTACATATAACCTACGTTGAATGAATTTCATTCGCTGCTGTCGGTTTCTCTTTTCCGAAAACGATATTTTTAGTTCTTTGGTAATGCGTTAATCCTTATTCGGGGTAACGCATTTTTTTTGTGCCGGAATGTGAAGAATGAACTTAAATAGACAATAAGAGAATATGGAAAAGAATTTGAAGAAAGTGCTTGTCTTGGGCTCGGGTGCGCTCAAGATCGGTCAGGCCGGAGAGTTTGATTATTCCGGTTCGCAGGCTTTGAAGGCTTTGCGCGAAGAAGGTGTGGGTTCGGTATTGGTAAACCCGAATATTGCTACAATTCAGACATCAGAAGGTATTGCCGATAAAGTTTATTTCTTGCCGGTAACTCCTTATTTCGTAGAAGAAATCATCAAAAAAGAACAGCCGGACGGCATTCTGCTGGCTTTCGGCGGACAGACTGCGCTGAACTGTGGTACGGAACTTTACCTGAACGGTACTTTGCAGAAATACGGCGTGCGTGTGTTGGGTACTTCGGTAGAGGCTATCATGTACACGGAAGACCGCGACCTCTTTGTGAAGAAGCTGGATGAGATTCCTATGAAAACTCCGAAGAGCCACGCTGTGGAAAGCATGGAAGATGCCTTGAAAGCTGCCCGCGAAATCGGATATCCGGTAATGGTACGCTCGGCTTATGCTTTGGGTGGTTTGGGCAGCGGTATCTGTCCGGACGAGGAAGCGTTTGTCAAACTGGCTGAAAGTTCTTTCACGTTCTCCAAGCAGATCCTGGTGGAAGAATCCCTGAAAGGTTGGAAAGAAATCGAATTCGAGGTAATCCGCGACGCCAACGACCACTGCTTCACCGTAGCAAGTATGGAAAACTTCGACCCTCTGGGCATCCATACCGGTGAGTCTATCGTGGTTGCTCCTACCTGCTCGCTTACCGACGAACAGGTGAAGATGTTGCAGGAACTTTCTACCAAGTGTATCCGTCACCTCGGCATCGTGGGTGAATGTAACATTCAGTATGCGTTCAACGCCGAAACCAACGACTATCGCGTAATCGAGGTGAACGCCCGCTTGTCTCGTTCTTCTGCATTGGCATCCAAAGCTACCGGTTATCCGCTTGCTTTTGTTGCCGCCAAGATTGCATTGGGTTATACGCTCGACCAAATCGGTGAAATGGGAACTCCTAATTCTGCTTACGAAGCTCCGCAATTGGACTACCTGATTTGTAAGATTCCCCGTTGGGATTTGACGAAGTTTGCAGGTGTGTCTCGCGAAATCGGTTCAAGCATGAAGTCTGTAGGTGAAATCATGTCTATCGGCCGTTCTTTCGAGGAAATTATTCAGAAAGGTTTGCGTATGATAGGTCAGGGCATGCACGGCTTTGTGGGTAATGATAGTGTGGAATTCGAAGATTTGGATCACGAATTGGCTCACCCCACCGATCTGCGTGTGTTTGCTATCGCCCAGGCTCTGGAAAAAGGCTATACAATCGACCGTATCTTTGAGCTGACGAAGATTGACCCTTGGTTCCTCGGCAAACTGAAGAACATTGTAGACTATAAGAATAAACTCTCACAATATAATAAGGTGGAGGATATTCCTGCCGATGTGCTGCGTGAAGCGAAAGTGCTTGGTTTCTCCGACTTCCAGATTGCACGTTTCGTACTGAATCCGGAAGGTAATATGGAAAAGGAAAACCTTATGGTACGCGCCCGTCGTAAGGAACTGGGTATTCTTCCGGCTGTGAAACGTATCAATACCGTCGCTTCCGAGCATCCGGAACTGACGAACTACCTTTATATGACGTATGCCGTACAAGGGTATGATGTGAACTATTATAAGAATGAAAAATCGGTAGTTGTATTGGGTTCGGGAGCTTACCGTATCGGGTCTTCCGTTGAGTTCGACTGGTGTTCGGTGAACGCTATCCAGACTGCACGCAAGTTGGGGTACAAATCCATCATGATTAACTATAACCCCGAAACTGTATCTACCGACTACGATATGTGCGACCGTCTGTACTTCGACGAACTTCTTTTGAACGTGTGCTCGATGTTATAGACCTCGAACAGCCGCGCGGCGTAATCGTATCCGTAGGCGGTCAGATTCCTAACAATCTGGCAATGAAACTCTATCGTCAGTCTGTTCCTGTATTGGGCACTTCGCCTGTTTCTATCGACCGTGCAGAGAACCGTAACAAATTCTCTGCCATGCTCGACCAGCTCGGCATCGACCAGCCGGCTTGGCAGGAACTTACCAGTCTGGAAGATGTGAAGGGCTTCGTTGAGAAAGTAGGCTATCCGGTATTGGTGCGTCCGTCGTATGTGCTTTCCGGTGCTGCAATGAATGTATGCTACGATGAAGAAGAATTGGAGAACTTCCTGAAAATGGCTGCCGAGGTTTCCAAGGAATATCCGGTAGTGGTTTCCCAGTTCCTGCAGAATACGAAAGAGATTGAGTTCGATGCCGTGGCACAGAACGGCGAGGTGGTGGAATATGCCATTTCCGAGCATGTTGAGTTTGCTGGTGTGCACTCCGGTGACGCTACGCTGGTATTCCCGGCACAGAAAATTTACTTCGCTACGGCACGCCGTATCAAGAAAATCAGTCGTCAGATTGCAAAGGAACTCAATATCTCCGGTCCTTTCAACATCCAGTTCCTGGCACGTAACAATGAGGTGAAAGTTATCGAATGTAACCTGCGTGCTTCACGTAGTTTCCCGTTTGTATCCAAAGTGCTGAAACGTAACTTTATCGAGACGGCCACGAAGATTATGCTGGATGCTCCTTACTCTCGTCCGGACAAGTCGGCGTTTGATATCGACTGGATTGGCGTGAAGGCTTCCCAGTTCTCATTCTCCCGCCTGCATAACGCAGACCCGGTATTGGGCGTGGATATGTCTTCTACGGGGGAGGTAGGCTGTATCGGCGACGACTTCTCCGAAGCATTGCTGAATTCCATGATTGCTACCGGTTTCAAGATTCCGCGTCCAGAAAAAGGTGTGATGTTCTCTTCCGGTGCAATGAAATCGAAAGTGGACTTGCTGGATGCCAGCCGCATGCTTTTTGCGAAGGGATATAAGATTTACGCTACGGCAGGTACCGCTGCATTCCTCAATGCGCACGGTGTAAGCACCGAAGCTGTGTTCTGGCCGGATGAACGTGCCGATGCGGAGAATAATGTAATGACAATGATTGCCGAACATAAGTTCGACTTGATTGTAAATATTCCGAAGAACCACTCTAAACGCGAGCTGACCAACGGTTACAAGATTCGCCGCGGTGCTATCGACCATAATATTCCGTTGATTACGAATGCCCGTCTGGCAGGTGCTTTCATTGAAGCTTTCTGTGAGATGAAGATGGAAGATATCCAAATCAAGAGCTGGCAGGAATATAAATAAGCCGGTTGATATATTATTGTAATAAAGCGGACATCCGGCAACGGGTGTCCGTTTTCCTTAAATAAGCATTGGTATATGATAAAGAATATATTATTTGATATGGGCGGTGTGATATTCCGCCAGAATTCGGAAGAGGCTTTCCGCCGTTTTCGTGAAGCGGGAGTGGATACGGATGAGTATATGGGAGAATACGGCCAAAAAGGTTTTTTCCTGGATGTAGAGACGGGAAAGATTGATGCCGGTGAGTTTTGCCGGAGAATGGCTGAGGGCTGCCGGGCGCGAATCTGTCAGTTGGATGAGGCGCAATATTGCTGGCTGGGCTTTATACGTGATGTGCCTCTGAACCGGCTTCACAATTTATTGAAGTTAAAAGAGGAGTATCACATTTGTCTGCTTAGCAATACTAATCCGTTTATTATGGCTTTTACCCGCAGTGATAAGTTCAGTGACGAACATAAACCGATAAGCGATTATTTTGATACGCTGTTTTGCAGCTATGAAATGCAGGCTTACAAGCCTGAACCGGATATTTTCCTGAAAGCATTGGCTGCTGACGGTATGAAAGCTGAAGAAACGATATTTGTAGATGACAGTTTAAAGAATATCAAGGCGGCGGAAGCGCTTGGCATACGCGGATTGCATGTGGCTCCCGATGAAGGCTGGATGGAGAAACTGACGGCATTGCTGCATATATGTAATGGCTTGTAGTATATTGTACAATAAAAATGGATAAGAATATGGATGAGGTAGATAAAATGCGGAGTCCACAATTGGCGAATACGGCTTCCCCGGAAATTCAAGGGCGTTTTAAACGTGCGAAAAAACTGTTGCTGAGCTGAACGCTATGAGCGGTTATGAGGAAGAATGCCGGAGCGTATTGGAAGAATTGATACCCGGTATTCCAGCTTCTGCCACTATTTGCCCGCCTTTTTGTTGCGATCATGGTGATGGTATCCGCCTTGGGGAACATGTCTTTATCAACTCCAATTGTACTTTTCTGGACGGTGGCTATATCACTGTTGGGGCATATACGCTGATAGGGCCTTGTGTGCAGATTTATACCCCTCAACACCCGTTTGATTATCTGGAGAGGCGTGTAGAGCAGGAGTATGCCTATCCGGTGACGATAGGTGAAGATTGCTGGATTGGCGGTGGCGCTGTTATTTGTCCCGGGGTAACTATTGGCGACCGTTGCATTATAGGTGCGGGAAGTGTAGTGACCAAAGATATTCCGTCCGATTGTGTGGCTGTTGGGAATCCGGCAAAGGTAATCCGCAAAAATGATATAAAAAAGTGATGAGGCTAATTGCTTGAAATTCAATAATAATTAATGTTGTGTGAAAAAAACTTGAAAAATAAATGGCGAAAGTTTTGGTAATTTCAAAATAAGCTGTACCTTTGCATCGCTTTTGAAACGGAAGTGTACGGGCGTTTAGCTCAGCTGGTTCAGAGCATCTGCCTTACAAGCAGAGGGTCGGCGGTTCGAATCCGTCAACGCCCACACAAAATCCAAGCACTTTCGTTCATCAAAAGGGCGTTTAGCTCAGCTGGTTCAGAGCATCTGCCTTACAAGCAGA
>ENA-OQAA01000514-OQAA01000514.1-human-gut-metagenome-genome-assembly--contig:-NODE-514-length-26064-cov-2.496858_pt1 | contig 26064 bp, 27 predicted proteins | sample MGYA00242489_ERZ504515 | MGnify/ENA primary metagenome ERZ504515 (study PRJEB26092, sample SAMD00036237) | human gut metagenome | host: Homo sapiens | study: EMG produced TPA metagenomics assembly of... | reverse complement strand
GTTTTTGCGCTGCAAGATTGCGAGCCGGACTTGACAAAGTTGGTTCCTGTCTTGTTTGGTCATGCCCCTAAGGTGATCGCTAAATTATCTCCGATGGCGGATATTCATATGACGTTGGATTTGCTTCCGGATGTGACAGCCATACAGGTGCTTTCGGTGAAAAATGAATGTAAGGAGCTTTTGTTTGTGTTGGAGCGAGGCTCGAAAGGCGGGAGTCCTCAAATCTGTTGCGTGAATTTCACTTCGGAGGAAGAGCCGGAATTGTTTGCGTTCTCATTGGTGGAAGAACGGGAAGCTGTCGCTTCCATCCGTGGAGAAGTCAAGCGTTATTTATACGAACCGAACGCTTCCATCTTGAAGGCGGGTGCGTTTAAAGCGGTCGCCACTCGTTTTGGATTGAATAAATTGCATGTCAGCAGTCATTTATATACGTCGGATGAGGTTGTCCCTAGTTTTCCGGGACGTTCTTTTGTGGTAGACGAAGTGATCCCCTTTACGAATAAACAATGTAAGACCTTGTCGAGGCAGATTCCCCAAGCGAATATCACAGTCCGTAATTTCCCCCTCTCGGTGGATGAGTTACGTAAGCGAACTAAAATTGTGGATGGAGGAACTATCTATCTTTTCGCTACTACTCTGGAAAATGGGGATAAGGTACTTATCAAAACTCATAAGATATAGGATACTGCATGGGCGTTGCAGTGTTACTGCATAGGTGCTGCAGCATTACTGCATAAGGGTTGCAGTACTATTGCAAGGCCTGTTGCAGTGATATCCGAAGGGATATAAAAAAGTGTATGATGTTATCACCATACACTTTTTATGATATGAGGTTTATATTACTTCAATAGATTCGCACGCATTTCCTCAATCTTAGCTTTTGACTCACGAGCCGTATTTATGGTTGCTACCATTCCGCTTAACGGAGCGATTGTAGTTCCTAATTGCTCCAAGTCTGGATAATATTTAGCTAAGTCGGCTGTGATCTGCTGGATGATACCGATACGTTTTTCCATATTCTCGCTCAAACCGGCGGAAATAGCGTCGCCTTTAACAACCAAGCCCGGGTTTGCGTATACAATGGCATATTCTACAGCCATGCCCCCTAACAACTCAAGTTCAACGTCAGCCTTATCATTTTCCATCATAGCGTCGATCAATTTGTTTTCTTGGTCTTTCATGAATTTGCTTAACTCCTCTTTGCTGGCGTTAGCGGGAGCGGACTCTTTCATGATGTCGATAGCGAATGGAATGTCCAGATCCGTAGTCAATTTAACCAATACGTTCTCGATATCTGTAGTCGGCTTTTTCATAGCCTTCAATACGTTCAAGTCTGCGAAGTAGATACCGCAAGCACGTGCTTTCTGGGCTTGTGTGTTCAATTCGGAAACCTTGCTGACCGGCAACATAAAATCAGTATTAGCGACAGAGATCGTAACCTCGCCGGTAGATACTTTGTAAGGCAACTCCGAATCCGGCATATCTTTCAAGAAACGAGTAACCTCGTCTTTCAACTCGGCAGTAAGCAGACCTTTAGATACTTCTCCTGCGATAGCTGCTTCTTCCTCTACTTTTTGCTCAGCGGCGTCTTGTTTTTTACTGCTGTTGCAAGATACCATTCCAAATGTAATCGCTGCTATGGTTAGCAGGCTAACAAAACTCTTTTTCATGTTATTCTTTATTTTTAGATTATATATTTGTCATTAATCGCTCCCTTTGTTTAAATACTTGCCGGGAAACTCTGCGAAGATAGATATAATTACCAATAAAGCAAAGATTCCTAACATTAATAAATTAAATGTAAAAGTAGAAAATGTATAACCGGCGAATTTTTTCTCATGACTATAGAAAGGCGCACGTCCCCAATTATTGTCCGGTTCCAGATAAATCTGCCCGATTTTAGGATAGATCCGGTTGTGAGCCTCCTTATAGAATTGGGTACTGGTTGAGTTAAGTACCAGTTCCTCAATGGCCGAGTTATGGTGCTCTTTTTTCAAGGTGTTCAACCATTCGGAGCCATGTTCTTGAATGACCTCTTTCCGTTTTTTCTCTAATAACGCCGTGAAATTATCGCTACGGGTATGCAGGGCTTTTTCCACTTTATCCATATAGCTCTCGTAACTCTCTTTGGACGTATAGGGGGCGATACGGGCGGCACGGGATAGTACGGCCAGTTCGTTGTGGATCGTCCGGGTGTTTTCTTCCCGTTTATTCGGGATCAGGTTGAGGCTGTTTATGAGGCTGCGCACCTCGTCGGCATGGACATTCCGGTAATATTGCGCTAGGAACTTTTCTTTTTCGACCGTGAAAAATAGGCGGTTGTAGCTGTTGTTCCGGAATTGTTCCGTAACCAACGCCTCGAATGCCCAACGTGAGGGGATAACCTCACCGATAAGGGGCACTATGTTCCGGCTGGATGCGCTCCTGCTCAAATCGTCGAACTTGACAACTAAGCCGCAAAGTAAAATCTGCGGGATTAAAAGCAGCGGTATCGTTATATAGATCGCTACGATCGAGTTTAAAGATTGCGATAGTATCAAACCTGTCAGGTTGGCGAGGAATGAGGTTGCCCATAGCGTGATCCACCAAGTAAGGAACATCTCGCTTCCGATGCCTATCAATAAATTTCCTACCACTATGAATAACAAACTTTGGATCGCTGAGATACAAAGCAGGTAGAACATCTTTGACGAGAGATAACTGCCTCGGCTCAATCGCAAGAATCGTTCTCGCTTTAGGAGCGTCCGGTCCTTGATGATCTCTTCGGCGCTGATGCTTAATCCCGTGAAAGTAGCGACAATCACCGCCATGAAAATGTAGGATACCAGGTTTTTGTTCGCCAGCAAAGAATACCCGTCATCGGGTACGAAGCGGGTGAGCAGGGCCACGATCACCGCCAATAAAGGAGTCTCCAGTAAGGCGATGCACAAATACTGCTTATTGGTCAGCTTGGTTTTTATGTTTCTTTCCAAGAAGATACAGAATTGCTTCCAGATCGAGGGCTTCTGCTGATGATTCGGGGGCAGGGGAGTAGGCTTAACCTCTTGGAACTTCGGGCGGGAAGCTACATATAACTCATGCCATTCTTTTGAAGTTATCTTCCGGATGTTTGTCTGGTTTCCGCTATCGTCTATCTTTTTTGCGTCGATAATAGTTAGGATTAATTCTGGATTGATATTTCCACAAGTGCCGCACACGCTGATATCCTGATCGGTGTAATTGGCGATCCGTTTGAAATAAGTGATCGCTCGATCGGGTTACCGTCGTAAATCGGGTAACCGCCGGTATCTAATAACCACAGGCGATCGAACAACTTATAGATCTCGGACGAAGGTTGATGGATATTGACAACCACGAGCCGTCCCCGGTGCGTTTGTTCCTTTAACAGCATGATGACCTTCTCGGAGTCGGTGGACGAGAGGCCGGAGGTTGGCTCGTCCAAATAAAGGATCGCCGGCTCACGGATAAGTTCCAATGCTATATTTAAACGTTTACGCTGTCCTCCGCTGATCGTTTTCCGGATTGGAGACCCGACGGCCAAATCCCGGATCTTGCTCAGATCCAAATCCTCCAGTATCGTATTGACACGACCCTCGATCTCCTTTTCGGTCAGGTTTGCGAAACAAAGGCGGGCGGTATACCATAGATTTTGGAATACGGTCAGCTCCTCGATCAGCAAGTCATCCTGAGGCACGAAACCGATCAATTGCTTGCATTCCGGATCACTCAGCGGATGTCCGTTTAGGCATACACTTCCCTCCCCGGGGATAATATTCCCATTTAAGAAGCTTAACAAGGTAGACTTACCAACGCCGCTTCCTCCCATGATGCTACCAACTGGCCGGATTCAAGGTTGAAAGAGAAATTGTGCATACCGTTCTCGCTATTTTTGAAGCTGAACTCGATATCCCTCCCGGTTAATAAAATACGTTCCTTATGCTCATTCTGATTGAATACATCGAGGACATCACTATAATAAAACCGGCAAGAATAGCGGGCTTTTGATTACGCTGCTACGTTGCCAGCCATAGAAGATACCGGAAGTAAGCGGGATATCGTTCATGAATACCGTCCGCTGCCTTGGTAGATAAAGACCATTCGGTCGAACCGGGTCAGTCTCAACACCCGTATCTCGCCCTCCAATCCCCTTCTGTAGATATGGTTGATGTCTTTATCGCTATCATCAGCGTTGATCGTAAGTATGGAGGGAGATTTTTTACCGACAACAAAGGCGTATAGATTGTCGAAGGTATCCGTGTCGATATTAAATATCGTAGCGATCTTATGGAAAATGGCTAAGTTCTCGTTCAATCCTTCATTGTTGCCATGGGCGAACTCCATGAAACGGAGAAGAAGCAATAGCTGGTCTTCCGCAATCAATTTGGGCTTGAGCTGGTTGCATACGTTGATAATAACACTCTCTCTATCGATATCGAAGTCCGGATCATCGTAAACACTTTGTATCTCATCAAATAGCTCCATATATTCTTTATGGGAGCGGATACCAAAGTGACTGGTTAAGTAAGAATTGACGGCCTGACGCGCTTGGTCACTTTCTATTTTTGCCAACGAAGCAAATATAGCGAACAAGTTCAGTAGCCCATTGAGTATAGTTTCATTCATTCATCAAAGTATTGTTTCAAATGTCTTGCAAAGATAAGGTAAGTGAAACAAAAAACAGGTCGAATGTTAGACTTTTTAAGCAGTCAAGTGAATAACATGATCAATAATTGGGCAGAAATCACCCGGATGAACATGGATAACGGGTAAACCGTAGCGTAAGATACGGAAGGCTCGTCACCCTCGACGGTCGTATTGGCATAACTCAAGGCCATCGGATTGGCCATGCTTCCGCATAGCATACCTATGTTGTGGGCGTAATCTAGCTTGAAGAATTGAGAGGCGATGAACCCGACGATCAAGACCGGTACGATCGTCAATAGGAAACCGAGGCCGATCCATAACAATCCTTCGGCACGGAAGACGGTCTCGAAGAAATGAGCTCCGGAGTCGATTCCCAGTCCCGCCAGATAGATCACTATACCAAACTGCCGCATCATCAGGTTCGCGCTCTGGGTGGTATAAGTCGTTAGGTGGAAACGGGGGCCGAACGCACCCATCAAGATTCCAACGATGATCGGTCCTCCGGCGATACCCAGCTTGATGGGGGTACTCATTCCCGGTATGGCAATTGGGATCGCCCCGATTAATACGCCCAGCGTAAGTCCTACGAATATGGCAAGCAGGTTGGGGTTATCCAGCCGTTTCAGCTCGTCTCCCAAGATCTTACCCACGTTATTCACGGAATTGGCCTCGCTACGATCGTTAGTTTATCCCCGATCTGTAGACGGGAGGTCACGGGAGGCCACCAGATCGATACCCGCGCGGTTCACCCGGGTGATGTTGATCCCGTATAGGTTGCGGAGCCGGAGCGAGCCTAGCTTTACCCCGTTTACCCGGTTGCGGGTTACGACGATACGGCGGGAGATCAATTGGCTGTCGATAGCGTTCCAGTCAATATCTTCCTTATTCCAGTCCGTAGTCTCTTGTTCTCCGAAAAGTACCTTGATGGATTCGACATCCGCCTTTACGGATATGATAAGCAAATGGTCTTTTTCCTTTAAGATGGTTTCAGAGGTAGGGATCGTCACCTTTCCGTTCCTCCAGAGGCGGGAGATCACGAAATGTTTCTCTGTCAATTTCATGACTTGCTGGATGCTCTTATTGTAAATAGAGGGTTTAATACCTGAAATTCCGCTACGTTTGTTGTCGTGTCTTGCTCCTTATGCGTGTCCTGTGTCTTTTTAGCGAATAAGGACCTCAAGATGATAATAGCGAGAATTACGCCTACGACACCTAATGGATAAGCTACGGCACAGGCCAGAGCCATATCCGTTACGTTCCTCGTATTTTCCGGATCCATCTGTAAGAGCGCTTGCTGGGCGGCACCTAGGCCGGGGTATTCGTTACGGCACCGGATAGCAACCCTACCATAACGGGGACGGAGATTCCTGTTATCCAATGAAACACCAACGTCAAAATCAGTCCTAAAGCGATCACCCCTAATCCCATCGTATTCATTTCCACCCCGTCCTTTTTAGGAAGAGAAGAAACCGGGACCTACCTGCAATCCCAAGGTATATACGAAAACGATAAGCCCGAAATTCTGGGCGAAGTTCAGCATGTCCTTATTTACGGTAATGCCCAGATGCCCTGCCATAATACCGGCGAAGAATACAAAAGTAATGCCTAATGAAATGCCGAATATCTTTAGCCGCCCTAAATACACACCAACCGCCGCCACGATAGAAATGACAGCCACGGCCTGTATCATCGAGGGTTCTGCAAGCGTCTCAAGTAACCAATTCATAAGAGTTTTCTTTTTTGCTTTAGAAGCGCGAAAATACATAAAACAAAGCAATTAAAAAAATTGTAGTATCTTTGCCCACGAAATAACGATGATACAGGGTGAGGGAAACGATGGTTAAATATATAAAGTGGTTGCTGCCGGTACTTTTTATTGCGTATTATAGCAGCGTCTCGCTTTTTACGCACGTCCATGTGGAGCATGGTACGACCATCGTGCATGCGCACCCTTCAAGAAGACGGCGGACGGTACTTGCCATCATCATGCCTCTCTGGCGGAGATACAGTTGTTTCATATGCTCTCGTCTATTCACGTGATGGACGGGGCGATTCACCCGTTACGTTTACAATTCTATTCTTTAGAAGTATCTAATCTTTCCGAGTCTCCGGTCTATCCGGATCATGTCACTTCCGTTGAGGGACTGCGATACCTGCGGGCTCCCCCAGTTGTTTGATTACATATCCAGAAATCAATATCCGTTTGTAGAGACGGGGCATGCCCCGTCTCCTCGGCAATTCGTAATCATTAATATTCAAACAACTATTAATCAAGCAATGAATAAGTTTATTACACTTATACTATGCCTGTGCTGTATCTTTACGTCAGCGTGGGCAGAGGGAGACGATCATGTTTCCCTGAATCCTTCCGACGCTAATATCGTAGGTCATATCCTCGATAAGAAAACAGGAGAGCATCTCTCTTTTATCAATGTCTATCTCCACGGTACGACAATCGGTACGACTACCGACGCGACCGGTCATTATTATATGAAAAATCTTCCTGAGGGGAAATATACCTTGGTCATGAAGTCTATCGGATATAAAACCGAGGAGAAGACGGTGAACCTTAAGAAAGGGAAGACATTGGAGATTAATTTCAATGCCGAGGAAGACGCTGTCTCCTTGGACGGTGTTGTCGTATCGGCAAACCGTAACGAGACGACCCGCCGTCTGGCTCCTTCCTTGGTAAACGTGCTCGACTCCAAGGTGTTCGAGACCACACACGCGACTTCCTTGGCCGACGGCTTGAATTTCCAGCCCGGCGTGCGTGTGGAGAATAACTGCCAGAATTGCGGTTTCCAACAAGTGCGTATCAATGGTCTGGAAGGCCTTATACCCAGATCTTGGTGGATAGCCGGCCGATCTTCAGCGCCCTGACTGGCGTATATGGCTTGGAGCAGATCCCGGCGAATATGATCGAGCGGGTGGAGGTGATGCGCGGAGGAGGCTCGGCCTTGTTCGGTTCGTCCGCTATCGCCGGTACGATCAATATCATCACGAAGGAGCCGATGCGCAACTCTGCCAGATCGCCCATTCGTTGACGATGATCGGGGGAAGCCGGTCCGGATAACAATACCCACCGTGAACGCCTCGTTGGTGACGGACGATCATAAGGCGGGTATCTACCTCTTCGGGCAGGGCCGCCACCGTGCCTCTTACGACCATGATGGCGACGGCTACTCAGAGCTTGGTAAGTTGGAGGCGAAGACCCTCGGATTCCGTTCCTACCTAAAGACCAGCAATTACTCCAAGCTCACTTTCGAGTACCATAACATCAGCGAGTTCCGCCGGGGCGGTAATTTATTGGATCTTCCGCCTCACGAGACGGATATCACCGAGCAGACCGACCACCAGATCAACGGGGGAGGCCTGAAATTCGATCTTTTCTCTCGTGACTATCATCATCGGCTGAATGTGTACACCTCCGCCCAGCATACGAAACGCCAGAGTTATTACGGCGCCGGAAAAGACCCGAACGCCTATGGTAACACGACGGACATGACCTTTATCGGTGGCGCCCAATACTCCTACGAATGGGACAAATGCCTTTTTATGCCCGCTACCTTTACGGGAGGTGCCGAGTATAGCTACGATGATTTGCAGGACGAGATGCTTGGTTATAACCGTACGATCGCCCAGACCGTGCATATCGGTAGTGCTTTTGCCCAGAACGAGTGGAAGAATGATCGTTGGAGTTTCTTGATCGGTGGCCGTTTGGATAAGCATAATATGATGGATCACGTGATCTTTAGCCCTCGTGCGAACGTGCGTTTCAATCCGACGAAGGATATCAACCTGCGTATGTCGTACTCCAGCGGTTTCCGGGCTCCTCAAGCGTTCGACGAGGATTTGCATATCACCGCCGTGGGTGGCGACGTGGCGATCATCCAGATCTCCCCGGACTTGAAGGAGGAGAATTCGCAGAGCGTGAGTGCTTCCGTAGATTTCTATCATCGCTTCGGCCCGGTTCAGGTGAATTTCTTGGTGGAAGGTTTCTATACGGATTTGCGGAACGTGTTTATCTTGGAGGAGATCGGCCGTGACGAGGATAATAACCTGCTGATGGAACGCCGTAACGGAAAGGGTGCCCGTGTGATGGGTATCAATCTGGAGGGTAAGATGGCCTATTCTTGGATGCAGATACAGGCGGGCGCTACCTTGCAACGGAGCCGTTACAAGGAGGCGGAGCAATGGAGCGAGAATCCGAATATCACTCCGCAGAAGAAGATGTTCCGCTCTCCGGACGTATATGGTTATTTCACTTCTACCTTCACGCCGGTCAAGCGTTTCTCCGCTTCCTTGACGGGTACATATACGGGAAGTATGTTGGTGCAGCACTTGGCGGGTTATATCCCGGAAGATCGTGAGGAGAAGACTCGTGATTTCTTCGACTTGAATCTCAAGCTGGCTTATGACTTCCCGATCTTCAAGTCCGTGACTTTACAGGTAAATGCTGGAGTCCAGAATATCTTCGACTCCTATCAAGATGATTTCGACAAGGGAGCGCACCGGGATGCCGGGTATATCTATGGCCCGGGGATTCCCAGAAGTTATTTCGTGGGGTGTAAGATCAGTTATTAAATACTCGGCGAGCCTCCGCGGGGCTATTCCTCCACTATTCTCTCTATATAATTTGGCGGCAGGGTGGTGCGTGGCACTTTCATGCCGCCAAACCATTTATGCAAAGGCAAATCGAAACCAGTTCCATTCATGTAATTATAGAGGGAAACGCGAAGCCCCTCGCTGAAAAGCTCCGGATCGCAGCCGGAAAGCGCCTCGAACTGTACGTCATTACGGGCGAATCCCCCAAAGGGAGACTCCGTGACACGGCAACTGTACTCGGCGGGGTGCAACCCCACAGGACTATGTGCTGTCATGGCGAAACGATGCCAAAATCCGGATTGGATCAGCCTAGCTCAAACATTTGCCGGACTGTTTCCAAGGAATCTATGGTTTCTTGAGCGGTTTGGGTCGGGAAACCATACATCAAATAGGCATGGACCATGATACCAGCCCCGATAAAGTTGTTGGCGACCCGTGCCACCTGAGCCACTGTCACCCCTTTATTTATCAGTTTGAGGAGTCGGGGAGAGGCTACTTCCAGGCCTCCCGATACGGCGATGCAGCCACTTCGTTGAAGAAGGTCGCATAGTTCCTCAGTATAGCTTTTCTCAAAACGAATATTTCCCCACCACACGACGGTTATCCCACGGCGGATTATCTCCTGCGCCATTTCCCGTAGCAAGGCGGGTGGAGCGGCCTCGTCCACGAAATGGAAGCCGATCTCACCGGTTTGCTCGATCAAGCGCTCCATACGGTCTACCAAAGTCTTGGCTGTATTCGGCTCATATCGTTTGATGTAATCCAATGAGCGTCGCAGAAGGCGCATTTCCCCCAGTAGCAACCGTGCGCCAAGGTCAGTTTATTCCAGCGACCATCGCTCCAAAGCTTGTGCATCGGGTTGGCCATTTCCATGACGGAGATGTATTTGTCCAGCGGCAAGCCCTCGTAATCCGGGAATCCAGTCTCGCTTTGCCGGCAAGCGGGGTAAGCGGGATTATCTTGATAAACGACCCGGCTACCGCTCTCGTCCAAGGAGAAGGTGCGTACCAGTTCCTCTTTTGGGATCGCCCCGTCTATAGCGTAACACTTGGAAAAGTGGGTCCTCTCCATCATCTAGCAAGAGATAATCGATGTATTTGAAGAAGCGTGTATCCGTGATGGAGCGAAGTTCCGTATTCACGAAACCACCTCCCATAAGGATCGGGATATCGGGATGTGCCTGCCGCAGCCACTGGGCGAGCCGGAGGGAACTGAATAAATTCCCCGGGAAAGGTACGCTGAATGCGATCACCTTGGACTTGCTCTCGGCTATGTGCTTTTCTAATAGCGGCTGCGTCATGCGATCGATAAAGCTGAAAGGCTTTTGGAGGGCTTCCTCGATCTCGTCGAAGGAGGAGGCGCAGCGGCTAGATGCTCGGCATATCGGCTGAAACCGAATCCGGTCGATCGTTTCCCGGATCAAGTCGCAGAGATCCTCCAGATACAAGGTTGCCAGATAACGGGCTTTATCCCGTAATCCCGAAGTACCGAATGCCCATTCCAGCTCCTCCTCGTTTTGGCTCCCGCGATCGCTTTCTGGAAGGTAATCTTGATTACAGATGCGATAAGCGAGAGGATCGTTCTTTCCTTGAAGGAAAGCGACAACGGCGGTTATCGTGTCGATATACCGTTGCTTATTAGCCAGCATCCCCCGGACTTTAGCCGGATATTTACCTTTCCGTCGCTCGATCTCGGCGAATAACTCCCCGAGACCCTGCGTGGAAAACAAAGTCAAGATTGTCTCGATACCCAGATCCGCCTGCCCGGCACGTACACCCTTTGCCTCCAAATAACCTTTTAGGTAAGCCGTGGAAGGATAAGGCGTATTGATCTGCGTAAACGGAGATAAAACCAGAAGAACCGAAGCTAATCCCATATCAACTCAACTAATTTTCAATTATTCAAGCTATTGTTGATAGACTCGATATAGTCCAGAATCTCATCCCGTCCCTCTTTCTTCTCCGAGGAAGAGAGGAAGATCGGAGGAAGCTCTTCCCAAGTCTCCAGTAATTTATCCGTATAGACTTTTAGGTTCTCTTTCAAGCGTCCCTTGCTGATCTTGTCGATCTTCGTGAAGATGATAGAGAAAGGAACCCCGCTCTCACCCAGCCATTCCATAAACTCCAGATCGATCTTTTGCGCCTCGTGGCGGCAGTCCAAAAGGACAAATAGGTTGGTCAGTTGCTCGCGATCGAGGATATAGTTCTCGATGATACGTTTCAATTGCTCCCGGTTCTCCTTGCCTCGTTGGGCGAAGCCATACCCCGGAAGATCTACCAGATACCACTCGTCATTGATAAGAAAATGATTGATAAGTAAAGTCTTACCCGGTGTTTGAGAAGTCATCGCCAAGCCCTTCTTGTTGGTAAGCATATTGATCAAGGAGGATTTGCCTACATTACTTCGTCCGATGAAGGCATACTCCGGCTTATTACCCTCGGGGCATTTCCTTACGTCTGTGTTACTGATAACAAATTCTGCGCTTTTAATTTCCATAAAATATAAATTAATGAATAATGAATAGTGAATAGTGAATAATGAATAATGGCGAAGCTTAATTTTCAATTTTCAATTTTCCATTTTCAATTGCCGAAAGCCACAGCCCGGCGAACGTGATGCCTCCGTTTACCATAAGCATCTCATAGCCGAACGTATAGCCTGCGTATTGTTTCACCAAGAAATCCGTGGCGAGGCAAATCAACGGGGAGGCTATACAGATATAGGGCACGTATTTGTCACGGGGGTTCCGCTTCGTGAAAAGCCCGAAAACAAACAGCCCCAATAGAGGACCATACGTGTACGACGCTATCATGTAGATCGCGTCGATAACACTCCGGTTATTTACGGCCTTGAACGCCAAGATGATCAAGACGAACAAGACGGATATCATCACGTGTACCTTTAGGCGGGTACGTTTCGCCCTTTTCGCTTCCTCTCTCTGCACGCCGAGGATATCCACGCAAAAAGAGGTGGTGAGCGCTGTCACGCCGAGTCGGCGCTACTGAAAGCCGCCGCTATGATACCGATCGTAAAGAAGATCAAGATACTCCCGCCCAAGATCCCCGAGGTACAAAACATCGGGAGGATATCGTCGTTGAGGGTTGGCAACTGGATGCTCCGCTGTGCCGCCAATGTCAGTAGCAGTACCCCCAGCGCGAGAAACAAAAAGTTGACCGGCGTGAAGGCGAATCCATATGTGTACATATTTTTCTGGGCATCTTTCAAGCTCTTGCAGGAGAGGTTCTTTTGCATCATGTCCTGATCCAGCCCGGTCATGACGATCGTGATAAAGATACCGCTGAAGAACTGCTTGAAGAAGTTCTGCGTACTATGCCAATCGCCGAACTCGAAGATCCGGAAATGAGCTTCCACCAAGTCTGCGCCATACCCCTGAAATCCAGTCCCATCTTGTCCTTCACCTGCCAGATGATCACGATCAACATTGCCACGAGACAAAGGCCTGCAACGTATCTGTCCAGATGATCGTCTTGATACCGCTCCGGAACGTATATAGCCATACCAGCAGGATACTGAGGATAGCGGTCACGGCGAATGGGATGTTCCAAGCGTTGAACACGTAGGTTTGCAAGATCAAGACCACCAGATATAAGCGTGCGGCCGCCCCTACGATCTTCGAGAGCAGGAAGAATGAGGCCCCTGTCTTGTACCCCCTTCTCCCGATCCGGTCATCCAGATACGAGTAGATGGAGGTAAGTTGCAACTTATAGTATAGCGGTAGCAATACCTTGGCTATAATGATATATCCCACGAAGAAGCCTAATACAGTCTGCATATACGTCATATCGATCGCCCGCACCATGCCGGGTACCGATACGAACGTCACCCCCGATAAGGATGTCCCTACCATACCGATAGAAACGATATACCAAGGTGATTTCCTGTTCCCGAGGAAGAATGCCTCGTTGCTGTTATTACGTCCCGTGATCCATGCTATCAGCAGCAAGACGGCGAAATAGGCAGCGATAATAAAAAGGATCATATAGCTGTTCATGTATTGCTAACTTCTGTCTTCTTCTGCGCAAAGATACGGCTTTACTTTGAAATAACCGGCATATGCGTGGATTCTACCGTGATGGGTTTCTTGAAGCCCTTTAGGTAGTCCATGAAAGCGTCGGTCGATATGATACCTAATTTATCGAATTCCGGGATCTCGTAGCCCTTGAATAAAGAGGCGTCGTACCCGTCTCCGCCATCGGTGATGAAAGCGTCTAGGGTCACCACGCAAGGGGTATTGTCCTCGATCTCGGTCTTTTGCCCGTCTCTTGTATAGACTATTTTCTCGATCTTATTTCCGCTTAGGGTAAGCGTGAGGTCGGAGGATTGAAGGAAACCGTTCGGATTCTTCCGTCCATCCTCCAATAGCTTCTTCAACCGCTTGCCGTCGAAACGATAGGCAACGATAGCGGAGCCGAAAGGCAGGATGTTGCCGGCACGCAGTCGGGTGATATCCCTTTCGGAAGGGCCGCACGGATACCTCCGTAATGGTTTACGCCGATCACCGGCTGATCCTTGTAAGCGGGCATCTCTTTTTGGAAACGCTTGGCGTAAGCGGCCGTGACCAACGCCCCGATAGGCGTATAGTCGAACTTATTGATGGTACGGTCGTGGATCAAGGCCTCTTTTGCCGTGGCAAGTTTCTCGTTCAGCCGATATTTATCCATGATCTTCTCCACGGCCTCTCGCATCTCCGGGTTCTCCTCGCAGGCTACACGCACGGTATCCCCTTGGATGAAAGAGATATCCCGGTGTCCGTTGAAATCTTGTATCTGGAACAGCAGTTTCCCGATATGGGTACCGTTTACGCCGGCTTGGATGATGGGGATGTTATTGATTTTATCGAGCACCAGCTCATGCGAGTGGGCGGATATGATGGCGTCTACCTTATCGATGAACGGCAGTCCTTGGGCGTTCTCCTCGGTGATGCGGTAAGGCATTTTCATATCCGTGCCGATGTGCATCAAGAGGATAATCATATCGATCTGGCCCTCTTTCTTTAACTGGTAGACGGTTTGTATGCAGGCCGCTCCCAGCGGATGCGTGAACTGAAGCCCTTTCAGGTTCTCCGGCTTGGTCTTGACGTAGGTGTCCGTCGTGGTCAGTCCGATGAAGGCTATGCGCAGGGAGGAGCCATCTTTCAACTTACGCTCTACGATACGATAGGGACTCAACCAGTCGGGGTGAGTATATCTCTTCTCTTCGGTGATATTGGCGGCCACATGGGGATATTCAAAGCGGCGGTGTCCACTAGATAAGGAAGCCCCAGTCGAACTCGTGGTTACCGATGGCGGACATCTCCACGTCCATCGCCTCGTACATCTCTTTGATAGGCTCGCCTTTCGTGATCTTGGAGAAATAGCTTCCGCTGAAATTATCTCCGCCTGAGACAACGATGGAATGCGGATAGCGTTGCTTCTCGTTTTGTGTCATTTGTACCAACCGGGCGGCTCCCCGGCGTGATCCCGTCGGAGGCGAAAGCCCCATGGAAATCGTTGAATGAGAAAATGGCTAAAGTGTCTATCGAGCTAGACGGGGTGGCGATATCTTGAGCGAATAGGGGAGCGGTTAGCGCGCTGCCTAGTAAAATCGCCGATACGAATTGTTTTTTCAGTCCCATGGTTGTATGTATTAATAGGGACAAAAGTAGGAAAAATAACGGGATTCACCGAGGAAAACGCCCGATTCGTCGAATTCTTTTTGATCGTTTTAAACCTTCGGCCTACCTTTGTATCATAGTAATAGCTCGTGAGAGTGAAAGCGAACCGGTTGTTCATCATAACCGGGAAATAGGTAAACATTAAGTCAAAAGGGCTGCCGTCTGGATAAGATGCGGCCCTTTTGATTTATTCGGACTTGAGGTTGTTTACGGGATTGTCGTGGGTGGTACGGAATACGTTATATCCGGAAACCGCCAGTATGACAGTGAGTACCAATACGCCTCCTCCCACGAATAGATACCAGGATAGCTGGATCTTCTCCGAAAATTGCTCTTGCCATTTCTGGGAGATATAGAAAGCGATACCGCAACCAAGTAAGATGGCCGGCAATGCCATGGTGATGATATCTTTCAAGAAAATATGGAGTATGTCTTTTACCGTGCTCCGTTAATCTTGCGGATCGCCATTTCTTTCCGGCGACGGTTCACCTCGTCGTTCGTGTATCCGATCAATCCGATGAAGACGATCAGCAAGGTGACGATGCCACCGATCATGACGGAGTCACGGAATTTCCGGGAGGAGGTGTATCCTTCCAGCATCTCGCTCTTGAAGGAGATTACGTTGAGTTCTTTATCCGGGATGAGTTGCCCCATTAGATCCTGCGTCTTGCGTAGAGCCTCGGAAGAAAGACTATGGTACCGAATGACCATATGTTGGGCCGCCCCTTTCGTATAGAACATGATCTTGGCTCGCGGATCTTCTCCCGCTATGGAACCTAGGCGGAAGTCCTCGAATACGCCCGGATCGTGAAGAGAGGCATCGACTCGGACTTGGTATCGTGTCCGGTTATTTGTACCGTCTTGCCCACGGCTCCATCCTTCCAGTCGGCGAAAGGTTTCATGTATTCAATGAAATTGCGGCTCACCAGTATCTCTTGCGAGGAGGTGGTATTCTCTGTGAAGTATTGTCCTTCTACGATCGGGATTTCCAATACGTTCAGGTAATCGTTTCCTACGTCGTAGAGGTCGGCGATGTTGAATAGTTCCCGGTCGTCTCCCGGAAGATAGACGTTATTGCCCGAGGCTCCCCAGAAAGGAAGGTTATAGCAAGTCGTGATGGCGTCTACCTCGGGCAATCTCTGGGTTTCCTCGATCAGTTTGGCACGCCCCGTGGAGTCTACGGCACCGATATACACATAGGCGAGGTTCTCGGGATTGTATCCCGGATGATCATTTACCATATGGTCGTATTGCTTGCCTACCACTAGCAATAAGGAGGCGAGGAAGCTGATTGCCGTGAACTGGAAGAACAAGAGTCCCAGTTTCCAAAGGCGGCGTGCTTCACGAATACTCCGGAAAACAGCCGCTACAGGAATGCGTCCTAAGAACCAGCCGGTAGCTATGCCCGTAGAGATAAGTACGACTATGACCGTGAGGCATATCGCCCGCATACCCGTGGATAGGAATAACGATCGGACTCCCGTGCCGATCAGCTCCTTTATAATTCCTTGAAATCCTAGGATCAAAAGTACGACCAGCACTTAGTGCGACGGTGACGTGGGTCCCTACCTCGGACAACGCCATACCTTGGATATCCTTACCGCTCGCCCCGTAACATTTGCGTACGGCCATCTCTTTCGTGCGGTTCACGATGGAGGAGATCACGATCAATATATAGTTCATTACGGCGGTGAAGATCAATACGAAGGCGATGAACGAGAGGATCAAGGCCATACGTTTGGCCATATCGTCCTCCATATGTACGTTGAGTAGTTTGTGGAAGGTGAAGGTCAGTTCCACGCCGGCTTTCTTAAGGTCGTTTACGGGGAAATGCTTGTCGATCATCTGTCTCATTCCCGCTTCCAACTGGGCCTCTGTCGTACCCGGCGATACCTTGACATAACTTTGGTAGCGGTCGTTTCCGGTTAACATATGGGTTCCGTCCCACATGAACTTGCTGATGGAAGAAAGGGATACGATAATGTCATAACTCTGTTCGGTGTTGTCCGGTAGTTTCTTGAATACGCCGCCTATCGTGAGGGCTTGTCCCGGCGCGTCGTCAATCTCGAAGCGTTTTCCCATCACGTTACCGCCGATACGTTCGGCGATCTCGTCGGATACGAGCACGTACATGGGTTGGGAGAGAACTTGCTTAGGGTCTCCGATGAGCATGGGGCGGGGCAATACGTCGAAAAGACAACTGTCCGCTAGGATGAAGGTCGCTTTGAGCCGATGCTTGTTGTCGGACATCGTAAAAGGGGAGTTTCCCCGGAAGTACGTATAGCGTGTGGCGGCCTCGATCTCCGGTGTCTCTTGTTTCAAGAGGGGGATTACTCCGGCGGGCGTTTGCCCGTGGTCGCCCACTTCCCCGTTCATGAAAAATTTCTCATATACTCGATAGATCCGGTCTCCGTCCGGATAGAAGTTATCGTAGGTGTTCTCGAAGTGGACTTTAGCGATCAGCACCAAGCCGATGGTCAGTCCTATACCCAAGGAGATAATCTTCATTACATTGTGTTGCCCTCTCTTAAAAAGGGAGCGAATTGCGATCCCGATGTTTTTCATATTGTTATTGTATTATTTTCCGGTAAGATAAAATCAAATACCGTGCCATTGTGTTTATGTGGTTGAAAAACAGAGGGGTGAGTAGCGTATGATTATTTATGAGTGTCCAATAATTGGACAAGGGTGTCCAGATTTTGGACACCTTTGTTTAATACATTTTCTCAATAGAGGCTCCGGGGAAATAATGCGTGAGGATTTTCCGGTACGAATACCCTTTGGCTCCCATCACGGCGGCTCCGATCTGGCAAAGCCCTACGCCATGTCCCCATCCGGCTCCCGTCAAGATGAAGCGGGAGGGGATATCGAGGCGGATATCCTTCTTATCGACAACAAAGGCCGAGCTGTATAGATGCGTCTCGGATAATGTCCGGCGTATCTCAAGCTCTTTGCCGATGGTGAACGAACGGCGTACCCCTACGATCTTGAGTTTCGTGATACGTCCGGACGAACCTCTTTCCAACGGTACAAGATCGATGATCGGCCCGAAATCCATACCCGTTTTCCGGTGGATCAACCCCGATAGTTCCTCTTGCGTGTATTCTACTTTCCAACGGTAGAAATCCGTGGTCTCTTGATCGTAGTTGTTTAGCACTTGGCTAAGGATCTCCTTGTCCGTTGTATTACAGAAGGCTTCGGGTGAGGTACGTATCCATTGTTCCGCTTCCCGCTCGTCCGTCAAGTCGGGATAGGCGGGAGTCTCGCCGTCCCTCAATGCGGTAAGATAGGAGTGGGGAACCGGTTCCCAGCAATTCTCGAATTTCTCGGTCACGCCTCCGCAGCATTTCGAGAACCGGGCGTCGCAGATCGTATCGTTATCCATCAATACCTCTCCACGGGTCTCTTTGATCACCTCCCTGACTATCGGGTTCGATGCCCGGGTAATACCTTGGTAACGCTGGCAATGGTCGTCGGCACAGACATCGAACAACTCATGGTCCTCCCGGTCGTACCAGCGGATCAAGGTCTCGTTGTCGCGGTAACAACTTTTATAGGGCGTAACCGATCCGTTCAAGTTGAAATTCTTCTCGACCTGCGCCAAGAGCCAGCTTCGCGAGATCACGGCATGGGCTTTCAGCAACTCTTTGGAGGCGTTGGCGCTCATCTCCGAGGAGATTACGCTGGTAAGGTATTCCTCCACGTCCACTTGGTTGATCGTGACGATTCCTTTATCGGTCGCCACGAGGTTCAACGCTCCCTTGAAGCGTTGATCCTCCTGTCGTTGCCAGTGAAAATCCACGCCGATCGTGACCGCCTTCAAGTCGAAAGAGGATTGCGGGCTGGTCGGCTCGAAGAATAGCTCCTGATAAAGCTTCCCATTGTACACGATCTTGCCGTTTACCCAGAGGCACGTTGCTCGCCTATGGTGAACGTGCCGGTTTCCGTATGTACATACTCTTCGTTAAAAACAAATGAGACCGCTTTGTGGGTCATGATTCCCACATTGATTACAGGTGCTTCCATATCCTTATTCCTTTATTCTATTCTTTTTTCGCGTTCAGGGAATTAAATGTGAGGTAAGCGATCATGACAAGGTACATGACAACCGCCAGTATCTCGGCGGCATTGCTAGATGCCCATTCCTCGTTCATCAAGTTGATTCCGCCGAAGCGTAAGGCCGCACTGACCACCCCCATCAAGGCACGCCGGCGATAAAGCCGGAAGCCAGTAACGTACCTTTCTCCAAGCGGGCCGAGTTCAAGCTTGGTCTTTGCTACGGCTTCCTACGTACCAACTGATCGCTCCACCGATCAAAAGCGGCGTATTCAGGTCCAAAGGAATAAACATACCCAAAGCGAATGCCAACGCCGGTATCTTGCAGAAGTTCAATACGACAGCGAGGACGGCTCCGATCGCGTATAAAGCCCAAGGTGCCCCCGAACCACTCATCAACGGCTCGATAACGGCGGCCATAGCGTTCGCTTGCGGAGCGGCCAATTGCCCGGTCGTGAAACCGTACGTCTGGTTCAATATCAAGATCACGCCTCCTACCGTAGCGGCAGAAACTAGTGTGCCTAAGAATTTCCAAGTCTCTTGCTTGGCGGGTGTGCTCCCCAGCCAATAGCCGATCTTTAAGTCGGTAATGAAACCTCCCGCCATGGAAAGCGCCGTACAAACCACGCCTCCGATAATCAGGGCGGATACCATGCCGGCCGGCCCTTTCAACCCTACGGCGACCAAGATGATGGAGGCGAGGATCAACGTCATGAGCGTCATGCCCGATACCGGGTTCGTCCCTACGATAGCGATAGCGTTTGCCGCTACGGTCGTAAACAGGAAAGCGATCACCCCGACCAGCAATAAGCCGATGGCGGCATGGAACCAATTATGAAGTACGCCGAACTGGAAGAACAGGAAGGTGACGATCAGCGATACGATGATACCGATCGTTATCACTTTCATCGACAAATCCTTTTGCGTACGTATAGTATTACTCTCCACAGCGTCTCCTTTTCCTTTCAACTCGTTCGCCGCCAAGCCTACGGCTCCCTTGATGATTCCCCAAGAGTTGATGATGCCGATCACCCCGGCGGTAGCGATACCTCCGATACCGATGTGGCGGGCGTAGGTGGTGAAGATTTGCTCGGCGCTCATGCTCCCGACGGTCGCCGTGATAGCGTCATTGCCGAACGTAAGTACGTCGGCGCTGAAAATGGCGGACATGGCGGGGATGATCACCAACCATACCAAGAATGAACCGGCGCAGATGATCAAGGAGTATTTTAATCCGATGATGTAACCCAGACCTAGTACGGCAGCGCCCGTATTGACCTTCAACACGATCTTGGCTTTCTCCGCCAGCATCTCACCGGCTCCGACGATACGGGTACTGATCGTCTCGCCCCACCAACCGAAGGTGGCGATGATGAAGTCGTACAAACCACCGATTAATCCGGCGAAGATCAAGGCTTCGCTTGGCTTCCGCCTTTCTCGCCGGAGACGAGTACTTGCGTGGTAGCCGTAGCTTCCGGGAAGGGATACTTACCGTGCATGTCGGATACGAAATATTTACGGAACGGGATTAATAGCAAGATCCCGATGATACCTCCTAACAAGGAACTCATGAAAACCTCGAAGAAATTGACCGTGATCTCCGGATATTTGTCTTGCAGGATATAAAGGGCGGGCAAGGTGAAAATGGCCCCCGCCACGATCACGCCGCTACTAGCCCGATAGACTGGATGATGACGTTCTCTCCCAAGGCGTTCTTCCGCTTGAATCCGCTAGACAACCCTACGGCGATGATAGCGATCGGGATGGCGGCCTCGAATACTTGACCGACCTTCAGGCCCAGATAAGCGGCCGCCGCGCTGAATATCACCGCCATGACCAATCCCCAAAGGACGGACCAAGGCGTAACCTCCGGATAGTGTTTGTTGGGAGACATAAGAGGCTTGTAGCTTTCCCCTTCTTTTAATTCTCGGTAGGCGTTTTCTGGCAGCCCGGTTACCTTTTCTTCATTTTCTGGTTTCACGATATTAAAATGTTAGATTATAAGTTCGTAATAGCTCCACCAAACGGGTGTTGGGTGACAAATTTATGTTTTCTGGCTGAGACATGCAAGGATTCTTTAGAATAGTTAGGCAACCGTACCCAAATTATCTATATGAATTCTTGCCCAGTAGCGTATGAATTCTTGTTCGCATGCTGTATAATTCTACAAACCACGGCGTGATCTGTACAGACCAAGTCGTGGAATATACAAATCACGTCGTGGTCTGTACATCCCACGGCGATCATTTGGAAATAGATCAAGTAGTAAGTATGTTTGTATATGGCAAAAAGAATGTTTATTACTTGAGGACATGAACAATTATACCTAGAGCAGTTATAGTTGTACATATCAAGCAAGAGATGTGCGACTTGAATGGGATGGGGGAGAAGCCGAGTAAATAATTTGAGGTTTATCGTTAATTCGTAAATTCTTTCTATTTTTGTAGTCAAATACAGAAAGTAGATGAATCAAAGATATCCTTCAGCCTTGTTGGAAAATGCCGTGAATGAATTGGCTTCCTTGCCGGGGGTGGGGAGGAAGACAGCGCTCCGGCTAGCGCTTTATATGTTGCGCCGGGACGTCGGCTATACGGAAAACTTCGCCGCGGCCTTGGTCGCCCTCCGTCGAGACGTGAAGTACTGCAAGGTCTGCCATAATATATGTGATGATGAGGTTTGCTCTATTTGCGCCAACCCCAGCCGTGACCATTCCTTGGTTTGCGTGGTAGAGAATATCAAGGAGGTGATGGCGATAGAGAATACCGGGCAATTCCGTGGCGTATACCATGTGTTGGGCGGGATCATCTCGCCGATGGATGGTATCGGACCGGGAGACTTGCGTATCGACAGTCTGGTGCGACGTGTGGCCGAAGGTGAGGTGAAAGAGATCATCTTAGCGTTGAGCACTACCATGGAAGGCGATACGACTAACTTTTTTATTTACCGGAAGCTATCCGGTTACGATGTGAGGATCAGTGTCATCGCACGTGGCGTATCTATCGGTGATGAGATCGAGTATGCCGACGAGATCACCTTAGGACGATCCATTATCAATCGTACCGAGTTCAATCTCACCTCTTCTAATTCATAAATCATAACTCATAATTAATATCCGGAATGACCTACGAAGAAACCAAGTTGTCCGTTATCATCGTTAACTATAACGTGAAGTATTTTCTGGAGCAATGCCTCTATTCTGTCCGTGCCGCCGTAACGGGGATGGACGCCGAGGTGTTCGTGGTGGATAATAACTCGACGGATGGATCTGTCGAATATCTCCGGCCTAAGTTCCCGGAAGTGGTTTTCATCGAGAATAAAGATAATCCCGGTTTCGCCAAGGCCAATAATCAGGCGATCCGTCAGTGCACCGGTGAATACGTGTTATTGCTGAATCCCGATACCGTGGTGGGAGAGGAGAGCCTCCGCAGCCTGTGCTTCCAGATGGATGAGGATCCGGAGATCGGGGCTATCGGCGTGAAGATGCTGAATGGGCACGGGGTATTCTTGCCGGAGAGCAAACGGGCTTTCCCTTCGCCTTGGGTGTCGTTCTGCAAGATATTCGGCCTTTCAAAGCTGTTTCCTAACTCTCCGGCATTCGCACGTTATAGCCTGCCGTATCTGGATAAAGAGCAGACGCATAAGGTGGAGGTGCTGGCGGGTGCGTTCATGTTGCTTCGCCATGAGGCGTTGGATAAGGTTGGCTTGTTGGATGAGTCGTTCTTCATGTATGGGGAGGATATCGATTTGTCTTATCGGATCGTGTTGGGAGGCTATAAGAACTTGTACGTGCCGGAACGGATCCTGCATTATAAGGGGGAGAGTACGAAGCATGGTGACTTGAGGTACATAAGGGCTTTTTACGGCGCCATGTTGATTTTCTATAAGAAATATTATCCGGGGTCCGGTTGGTTGATGCGGATACTGATCCGGTTGGCTGTCCTGCTGAAAGCTTGCTGGGCGACGATTTCAGCCCCTCTACGCAAGAAGGCTAAAGCGGTTAAGCATCGCCGCCTTTTGATCTTGTGTAGGGAGGATCATTTTGAGGAGGTAAAGGCCGTTTGCCTGAAAGCTATGCCGGATCTGGAATTCGTGAATCTCTGGGATTTGGACGTGGAGCGTGTGATGGATGCTATCTGTCGCAAGAACCAGATGAAAGGCTTTACGGACTACGCTTTCTGCTTCCCCGATGCCCGTTACGACAGATGCTCTTGTTTATGGACAAGCTCGTGAACAAGAAAGCGGTTTACCATATATATACGAAGAAGAGTGGTCGGCTTGTTTAAGTAATCCTTGGGTAAATATGTTATTGTCGAATGATAGAGTCCGTTTGAGGGCATTGGAACCAGAGGATCTGGAGTTGTTGTATCGTTGGGAGAATGATCCGGAGTTATGGGAAGTAGGGAATACCTTGGCTCCCTATTCCCGTTATATATTGAAGGAATATATAGCGGGTAGCGACCGGAGTATCTATGAGTCTCGCCAACTTCGCTTCATGATCGAGGATTGCGATACGGGGACTTCCGTGGGGATCGTGGACTTATTCGATTTTGAGCCGCATCCGAACCGGGCGGCTTGCGGTATTATGCTGGATCGTAAGTATCAAGGACGTGGCTTCGCTACGGAAGCGTTAAGACTATTGATGGAATACGCTTATACGTTTTTGAAGCTTCATCAACTTTATGTGCATATTCCCGTGGCGAACGAGCCTAGCAAGAAATTATTTACCCGTCTGGGATTTGTCGAGGCGGGGACGCTTAAGGACTGGATCAGGACACCGGATGGTTATTCCGATGTCTGCATAATGCAGTTAATTTAAATACGGGTCCTTCGGATATTTTGTCCAAGTTTTATAATCATTGCCTAATAATTCTACGGAATCTTTCCAATAGCCCTCCCCATCGGCAGACAGGATATTATCGGTGGTGATATGGCTTACGGCCCACGAGTTCCGTTTGATTTCATGGTTTAATTGCCCTTCGGTCCATCCGGAGTATCCCAAGAAAAACTTCACTTTCCCATCGATTGGGTGCCCGTTGAGGATGTATCGTTTCAATGCGTTGAAATCCCCGTCGAAATATAAATAATCATTGATCTTTAATGCGTCCGGAATGATATTATCCCCTAAGGAATGAATAAAGAACAAACGGTTGGGGCTGACCGGCCCCCCCAGATAAATCGGTATCTCCGGAAATTCGGCAAACTCCTTGAAAAAAGAGTTTACGATAAGATCCGTTTTTTTATTCAAGACAAATCCCATCGATCCGTGTTCCGTATGCTCTATTAATAATACGACGGAACGTTGGAAATAGGCATCTTGATAAAAAGGCTCGGCAAATCAGAATACTTCCTTGAATAGGAAGGACATCGTTATGTGTTATTTTAAATATATTTTTATAAGATGCCATGATCGTGAATGTTAGGTTGTTACTAATTCACCGACAATATAAGGCGTTTTTTAATAAGAAGCAAATGAAAAGCCCGGGATTCAAGTTAATAAACGTGAACCGACCGGGCTTATTGTTAATTTATGCTTGATGATTTTCCTCGAATAATCTCAGTCTTTCGTCCAGCAAATCATATTGGTGATCTTTTATGAAAGAGGTACAAGCCGTAGTCCTTGTTGGTTACTGCCTGTGGTACTTAATGATATGGCGCTTACTCCGTAATAAACCAGCTCTTCCATCAATTGTCCGCCGGTCATTCCCGGGTAACCGATCGTGAAATAGAAACCGTCGGCTATCGGTTGGTCTAGATCGTGATCATAAACGATTGTGAAACCATGATCCGTAAAAATCTTCTTTAGTTTCTCCGCTCGGCGTCCGTATTCTTTCACTTGCGAGACAAAGTCGAACGTACCGTCCGCGGCGGCCTTGAACATGGCGGCTAAGGCGAATTGGCCGAGTGGCTGGTTCCGGAAGATAGGGCGTATAAGACACGGTGGATATATACCGTACCGAACGTACCGCCTCCATAACGCTGAGTCAATCCCGGATAGGAGCGATGGTAAAGTTTATTGGAGATCGCTGTCACGCCGATACGCTGTCCGGCATAGCTGAACGCTTTGGAACCGGATATCTGCATGATATAATTATCGGTATAACGGGCTACGCTCGCTTGGTAAGGAGGCTCGAAAGGACATCCGAGGTCCTTGCGGAAATCCATGGCAAAATAGGCGAGGTCCTCTATGACGATCACGTCGTATTTGTTGGCCATCTCGCCGATGATCTTCAACTCCTCATCGGTGAGGCAGAACCAAGCCGGATTGTTCGGGTTGGAATAGATCATCGCGGCAATATTGCCTTTGGAAAGATGCGTTTCCAAGGCCTCACGCAATCGCTCGCCACGGTATTCGTATACGTCGAACGACTCATATTTATAGCCCATAACGGCTATTTGCTGTTTCTGCACGGGGAATCCGGGGTCGATAAACAAGATGGTGTCTTTTCCCGGCGTACATTGTCCGGCCGTAAGGAAAGAGGCGTATGTGCCCTGCATGGAACCGGTTACGGGTACGCAACACTCCGGTCTATATCTATATTTATAAACGCCTTGATAAAGCGGGAAGCTTGCTTTTTCACTTCGGGAGTTCCGTTGATGTTCGGGTAGATAGACGCTATACCGCTACGAAGGCTTCGATCTCAGCGTCTACGCCTACTTGAGCGGCTTTCAAGCCCGGTACGCCCATTTCCATATGGATGAACTCGGTTCCCGTTTCTTGTTCCAATTGCGTGGATATGGCAACTACCTCCCGGATAGTCGCTTTCCCAAAATCGGGAAGTCCAAAGCCATCGATAATCCGTCTGGCTGTCTGATAGTCTACAGGAGTATTTTTCATGCTAGTGTTAATTATATATGAGGGACAAAAGTATGAAATTTATCGATTTGTTCTAATTTTTCATCCTAAACTATTGCTAATTCAAAAAATCCACCTATCTTTGCACCGCAATTCAACGGAATAGCGATAAAGAATAACATTTTGGTCTGGTAGTTCAGCTGGTTAGAATACATGCCTGTCACGCATGGGGTCGCGGGTTCGACGTCCTCCAGACCGCTTTTTATTTCTCCTTCCTCTTTTTAAATTTTCC
>ENA-OQAA01000513-OQAA01000513.1-human-gut-metagenome-genome-assembly--contig:-NODE-513-length-26119-cov-1.858495_pt1 | contig 26119 bp, 33 predicted proteins | sample MGYA00242489_ERZ504515 | MGnify/ENA primary metagenome ERZ504515 (study PRJEB26092, sample SAMD00036237) | human gut metagenome | host: Homo sapiens | study: EMG produced TPA metagenomics assembly of... | reverse complement strand
AAACTATTTCCGCTACCCGTATCCAGGTTGCGACGCGTATTGCGTATCATTCGAGCGATAAGTTCCAAACTCTCTTTCTCGTTCAATTCTTTATCTTTCATAATTATACCATATGATTACTTCTTCATTCCCTTTCGGACATCCACCAACGGCACAACCACCGTCTCCGTATTTTCTTTTACCTCCCAATCGACAATGGCACAATACTCCATCGGTACTCCGTCCTCTCTGTCGAGCTGGTAATTACCGTTTTCATCGTGATAGACGTAAATCTTGCACTTGCCCGCAGGCACATCCTTCAGCTCCAGCACGACATCGCTCACAGCGGCATCCACCATATTATATTGCCCCTTGTCGGTAGCCGCCATCAGCTTCCCCTTGGCAGAAGGAACATTCGTCACTTTCAGCGTCAGAACACTCTGCGCCGACACACCCACTACAAACAATACTAAAAAGAACGATTACCATACCTTTATAACCCATTGTTTTCATAATCACACTTCATTTTAAAGTTACACACATATTAATAAAAACACTTTTTAGGTTCGAACTCCAATGCAAATATAATTAGTTTATTTTATAAACCAAACTATTATATAAATTATTTTATTTATTTCTTTGCATCCTCCTTTACTGTAGGTTATTCCAATCATTCCCAAGCAGTAGTTCCGAAAACAGCAAAAAGTAATTCCTGCCTTACTAACTGTTAATCGTCCGATAACCGTTTTATTATCGTCCGACATATGTCTAATTATCGTCCGACAGTTGTTGGACGATAATTCAACAACTGTCGGACGATTAATAGTTAGCAACAGAAATACTAAGCGTTTGAAAAGAAAGGAAGAGAATCCTTGCAGAAAACCAATAGTCCCACACCTATCCACATATCCTATCTTTTGATAAACAGTCCGCCCCTTTTCAATCCCCCGAAACCAAGCTTTCATAGGCCATTTCGGTTATTTCGGCACTTCTACAACACATTTCTCCGAAAAGTTTTTGTAATCTCCAAGTAAATCGTATTTTTGTGTACAATTTTGGTGTAGTGATGACAGACGAAGAAAAGAAGCTATTAAGTACCTTTGAAGCCAGACTGCGGCATTTAATCTATCTGCACGATGAATTAAAACGCGAAAATGCTGAGCTAAAGCAACTTCTTGAAGCCAAAGAGGAGGAATACGGGAAGGTACAAGCTGAATACCGGGAACTGGAACTTAACTACACGAACCTAAAAACAGCTACGACAATCAGCCTTAACGGCAGTGACGTGAAAGAGACGAAACTGCGATTGTCCAAATTAGTGCGTGAAGTCGATAAATGCATCGCTTTGTTGAATGAATAAAGAGAAGAGGATGTATGAACGATAAGATAAAGATAAACCTGCAGATGGCAGGAGCCTCCTACCCTCTCACAATCAACCGTGAGGACGAGGAAATGGTAAGAGAAGCCGCCAAGCAGGTAGATATCAGGCTCAATGCGTATCGGGAGCATTATCAGAATGTGTCTCTAGAGAGAATTATAGCATGGTGGCTATCAGTTCGCTTTAGAAAAACCTTCAGTTGAAGGACCGTAATGATACTGAACCCTATACCGCTAAAATAAAGGAACTGACAGAGGTATTGGAGACTTATTTCAAGGAACAATAAGCTACAATCCCTCCGTCGGGTCGGTAAAAGAGAGAAATTCGCGCACTGTACAAAAGTTTGCCCTTCATCAAAGCAAGCTTTTATGCAGTGCTTTTTTATTTATACACTAAAAACAAATTAATAAAATGACAGTAGTTACAATAGTATTATCCATTGCCTGCTTCATTGTCGGAGGGTTTGCCTCGTACTTGTTCTTCAAGCACGGGCTGAAAAACAAATACGACGGTATCCTGAGAGATGCGGAAGCGGAAGCGGAAGTGATTAAGAAGAATAAGTTGCTGGAAGTAAAGGAAAAATTCCTGAACAAAGAAGGCGGACTTGGAAAAAGAAGTGGCCCAACGTAACCAAAAGATACAGCAGGCAGAAAACAAGCTGAAACAACGTGAATTGGTACTGAACCAACGCCAGGAAGAAATCCAGCGCAAGAAGATGGAAGCAGAAGCCGTGAAAGAAAATCTGGAAGCCCAGCTGTCCATCGTAGACAAGAAGAAAGAAGAACTGGAGCACATGCAGCGCCAGGAAATAGAAAAACTGGAAGCTATCTCCGGACTTTCTGCCGAAGAAGCCAAAGAGCGCATGGTAGAATCCCTAAAGGAAGAAGCCAAAACGCAGGCCCAGTCCTACATTAACGACATCATGGACGACGCCAAACTGACAGCAAGCAAAGAGGCCAAGCGCATCGTGATACAGAGCATCCAGCGCGTGGCTACGGAAACAGCCATTGAAAACTCAGTAACCGTATTCCACATCGAATCAGATGAAATAAAGGGACGTATCATCGGTCGCGAAGGCCGCAACATCCGCGCCCTGGAAGCTGCCACCGGTGTGGAAATTGTGGTAGACGATACTCCGGAAGCTATCGTATTGTCAGCTTTCGACCCGGTTCGCCGTGAGATTGCACGTCTGGCATTGCACCAGTTGGTAACAGACGGACGTATCCACCCGGCACGTATCGAAGAGGTAGTTGCCAAAGTACGCAAGCAGGTAGAAGAGGAAATCATCGAAACCGGTAAACGCACTACTATCGACCTGGGCATCCACGGTCTGCATCCGGAACTTATCCGCATTATCGGTAAGATGAAATACCGTTCTTCATACGGCCAGAACCTTTTGCAGCATGCACGCGAGACAGCCAATCTTTGCGCTGTGATGGCATCAGAGCTGGGACTCAACCCGAAGAAAGCAAAACGTGCCGGACTGCTGCATGATATAGGTAAAGTACCCGATGAGGAACCGGAATTGCCGCATGCACTCTATGGTATGAAGCTGGCAGAAAAGTTCAAGGAAAAGCCGGACATCTGCAACGCCATCGGTGCCCACCACGACGAAGTGGAAATGACCAGCCTGCTGGCCCCCATCGTACAAGTATGCGATGCCATTTCAGGAGCACGCCCGGGAGCACGCCGCGAAATTGTAGAAGCATACATCAAGCGCCTGAACGACCTTGAGCAACTGGCCATGTCCTATCCGGGAGTGACAAAGACATATGCCATCCAGGCAGGCCGTGAGTTGCGTGTCATTGTCGGTGCAGACAAGATTGACGACAAACAGACGGAGAACCTTTCCGGTGAAATCGCCAAGAAGATTCAGGACGAAATGACTTATCCGGGTCAAGTGAAGATTACCGTTATCCGTGAGACACGTGCGGTGAGCTACGCAAAGTAACATCAGAAAAGAAAATAAATGCAGAAAAGGGTGAATTCGTATTCACCCTTTTCTTATTTTTGCACCACAACCATAACTTTACAAAATGAAAGATTATCAGTTTGAAGTTTGTGCCAACTCCGTAGAGAGTTGTATTGCCGCACAAGCCGGCGGAGCAGACCGGGTGGAACTATGCGCAGGCATCCCCGAGGGAGGGACAACCCCCTCATACGGCGATATCCTCATCGCACGGGAAGTATTGCAGCAGACCAAATTGCATATCATTGTCCGTCCCCGTGGAGGAGACTTCCTTTACTCCTCCACCGAACAGCGCATCATGCTGAAAGACATAGAGAATGCCCGCCGCCTAGGCGCTGACGGAGTCGTGTTCGGTTGCCTGACGGCAGAAGGAGATGTAGACATTCCATTGATGGAGCAGCTTATGAAAGCCTCACAAGGGATGTCCGTCACCTTCCACCGTGCTTTCGATGTATGCAGAAATCTACGAAAAGCGATAGAAGATATTATCGAATTAGGATGCAACCGCATCCTAACTTCCGGACAGCAACCTACAGCAGAGCGAGGCATTCCCCTTCTGAAAGAGCTCCAACAACAAGCATCAGACCGAATCATTCTATTGGCAGGCTGTGGGGTGAATGAAGCCAACATAGCCACATTGCCCGAGAAACCGGCATCCGCGAATTTCATTTCTCCGCCAGGGAAAATATCGAGAGCTCCATGCTCTATCATAATTCCGCCGTCTCTATGGGAGGAACGGTACATATTGATGAATATACACATACCGTCACTACTGCGGAGCGGGTAAAGCGTACAATCGGAGCATTATTAAAAAGCCTCTCCCCTAGCCCCTCCCCGTAGAGGGGGACAGAGATAGTCTACAAAATACAAACAAGAGCAACTTCAAACTCCCTCCTACGGGGGAGGGTCGGGGAGAGACCTATAAAAAAAGGATGTACCTTTCGGTACATCCTTTTTATATCATAGGATAAATATTATTTCTTCACCGGAGAAGAGTATCTTGCATTCAGACCATCCAGAATCTCACGGGTGATGTTATAGACACTGTCTGCATAGAGCAGGTTGTCAAAACCCGTATTGCTGATAATCATGCTGTAACCTTTTGTCTTATTGTACTCCTTCAGGAAAGCATTGATAGAATCACGCAGTTGCAGGCTGTTCTTTTCATTCTCACTCATCAGCTCAGACTGCAGCTTGTTGCTCAGGTTCTGCAAATCCTGCTCCAACTTTGCAATGCGGTTGTATTCCTGCTGCGCTCTCTCCTGAGAAAGATAAGCGTTGTTCTGATACTTTGTCTGGAATTCCTGCTTCTGCTTCTCCAGTTCGCTGGCTTTCTGGTTCAATGTCAGACGGACATTCTCGCCCTTCTTCACCATAGCCTCATTCAAGTCTATGCAATAGTTGTATTTTGCCAAAAGCGTATCTATTTCAACATAAGCAATTTTCATTTCCGATAATCCGCCGGCTTGTGCAGGAGCGCTTGTTGTCTGTTTATCAGTATTGCCGGCACATTGAGCAAATAAAACGATCAGTGCGAGAGCTGCCAGACCGTTCATGAGGTAGTTTAATCTCTTCATAATTGATAAATATTGTTTTTTAAAATTAGTTCATACTATCGTTTAAGGCTTTTTCCAATTCATCAATGGAAAACGGGACTTGCGTTGCGCTTCCCTATCCTGCGACTGCACGCAACCGATACCTCTATCGCGCATTGCCTTATTGCCACTGACATGCCCGTTAGGGAATCTCCCGCCTTTCACAAAAAAGACCTTCACACCCAATAAAACAATGCAAATAGCAACTATTAACAGAGTTATCAATATTGTATCAAGCATTTCCATTAATTTTGTTACATGAAAATAGTGTTTTTACTATTTTTGTGGGTGCAATATAGGGCTTTGGTTGGACTAACTCGCCTTTTTTACTCTAAAAAAAGAGAAAGGGGAATAAAATAGTCAATCAATTTAACCATATTTAGCAATAAGTGGTTAATTTAATGGAGAATTGATATTTGACAATTGATAATGAAGGCTGCATAAACACATGTAAGGCAGCCGCTAATTCAGATAATTATGGAAAAAAAAGACTTGAAACCGGCTGGTGTATTTCACTATTTTGAGGAAATCTGCCAAGTGCCGCGCCCTTCGAAGAAGGAAGAGAAAATCATTGCTTACTTAAAAGCATTCGGAGAAAAACATAAGTTGGAAACGAAGGTGGACGAAGCCGGAAACGTTCTGATAAAGAAACCCGCTACTCCGGGTATGGAAAACCGCAAGACTGTCGTACTTCAATCGCACATCGACATGGTATGTGAAAAGAACAACGACGTGAAGCACGACTTCCTGACCGACCCTATCGAAACCGAAATTGACGGTGAATGGCTGAAAGCCAAAGGTACAACCTTGGGAGCCGACAACGGCATCGGTGTAGCCACCGAACTGGCTATCCTTGCCGACGACAGCATCGAGCACGGTCCTATCGAATGCCTCTTCACCGTGGACGAGGAGACCGGACTGACCGGTGCCTTCGCCCTGAAAGAAGGCTTCATGAACGGAGACATTCTGCTGAACCTCGATTCCGAGGATGAAGGCGAGCTCTTCATCGGCTGTGCAGGAGGTATAGATTCCGTTGCCGAATTCACTTACCGGGAAGTGGACGTACCGGCAGGATATTTCTGCTGCAAAGTGCAGGTAAAGGGGCTGAAAGGCGGACACTCCGGCGGCGACATACACCTGGGGCGCGGCAATGCCAACAAGCTGCTGAACCGCTTCCTGAGCCAGGCATCCCAGAAGTACGACATGTACCTTTGCGAAATAGACGGTGGTAACCTGCGCAACGCCATTGCCCGCGAAGCACACGCGGTAATTGCCATACCCGATGCCGACAAGCATGCTCTGCGCACAGACTTGAATGTCTTTGCCGCCGAAGTGGAGGCAGAATATGCCGTCGTTGACCCGGACCTCCAATTCGTGCTCGAATCGGAAGCAGCCCGTCCCAAAGCCATTGACAAAGATACCGCCAAGCGATTGTTGCAAACCATCTATGCCGCACCTCACGGTGTGTATGCCATGAGCCAAGACATTCCGGGACTGGTGGAAACCTCCACCAATCTGGCCTCCGTAAAGATGAAATCCGGCCATATCATCCGTATCGAGACCAGCCAGCGCAGCTCTACCGCCTCCTCCAAACAAGACATTGCCAATATGGTGCGTACTGTATTCGAAATGGGTGGAGCAGCCGTATCTTTCGGCGACGGATATCCGGGCTGGAAGCCCAACCCGCATTCAGAAATCCTGGAAGTGGCTGTTGAGTCTACAAACGTTTGTTCAGGTGTAGATGCCAAGGTAAAAGCTATCCATGCAGGTTTGGAATGCGGACTGTTCCTTGACAAATACCCGGCACTGGACATGATTTCCTTCGGACCTACCCTGCAGGTGTGCACTCTCCCGACGAACGGATGCTGATTCCTACTGTACAGAAGTTCTGGGACCATCTGCTGGATATACTGAAGCACATACCAGCGAAATAGATATCCTTCGTTTCCCTAAAAGGGGAACGGAAAGTAGTTTGTATGAACGTTATCCATAAGATAGGAGTTATACTCTTCCTTCTCTGCCCGTACATCAGTCTGTACGGGCAAGAAGGAAAAGATACCCTCACGTTTCGGATAGTAAGCTACAATGTAGAAAACCTATTCGACTTCCGACATGACACACTAAAGAATGACTACGAGTTCCTGCCGGATGCCACCCGGCATTGGAATTACTCTAAATACAGAAAGAAACTGGATAATATAGCCCGCGTCATCATCGCCACCGGAGGATGGACGCCGCCTGCCCTTGTTGCCTTGTGTGAGGTGGAGAATGACAGTGTGATGCGCGACCTTACCCGCTACTCTGCCTTGCGCGAAGCAGACTACCGGTATGTGATGACACAATCTCCCGACGAACGCGGCATCGACGTAGCGCTGTTGTATCAACGTAATCTTTTCAAACTGCTTTCCTATCAGAGCTTCCCCGTAGAAAAGCCCCGGAAGAATAGCCGTCCCACACGGGACATTCTTCACGTCAGCGGATTGTTGCTGAACCGGGATACGCTTGATGTACTGGTAGCTCACTTCCCATCCCGTTCGGGAGGGGCAAGAGAGTCTGAACCTTACCGGCTACTGGCTGCCCGAAAGGTGAAGCATGCCATAGACAGCCTATACACGATACGCCGACATCCGCAAATTGTCCTTTTAGGGGATTTCAACGATTATCCGGAGAATAAATCGATAAAGGAGGTGTTGGAGGCAGCAGCACCGTCAACATTGCAAGACTCTCTACGTCCACAAAAACTTTACCATCTACTGGCAGGAAAAGCCAAAACACGCAAGCACTTCGGCAGCTACAAGTATCAAGGAGAATGGGGACTACTGGACCACATCATCGTATCGGGTACGTTGCTGCAAGAACACGCACCGCTATATACAGAGGAAGCGAAGGCAGACGTATTCTGCCTGCCCTTCCTACTGACAAGAGACAAGAAATACGGAGGGCAGCAACCCTTCCGCACCTACTACGGGATGAAGTATCAAGGAGGATACAGCGACCACTTGCCTGTATATGCGGAGTTCCGGTTGATATATTAGTCGGAATACTGATACAGTTTCAAATCAAACTTCTGTACCATCACCAGCAAGTGGTCGAAGATGTCGGACTGAATGCGCTCGTACTCTTTCCATACCTTGTTGCGAGAGAAGAAATATACCTGGATGGGTACCCCATACGTCGTGGGTTCCTTCTGGCTGATAATCAAGTCCATCTCCTGGTTCACCACCGGCAGGCTGCACAAATAGCGTTCGATGTAGATACGGTAGAGCTGCGCATTGGTTGGCACCTCTTCTTCTGCTGGCTGATAGTCGGCCATCAAGGGGACTTCCTTGCGGATATTATCCAGCATTTCCGGAGTGCAGAACTTCAGGGTAGTCATATCCAGAAAGATATTCTTGTTTACCCGTCGCCCGCCACTTTCCTGCATGCCGCGCCAGTTCTGAAAAGAGTTGTTCACCAGGGTATACGGTGGTACGGTCGAGATGGTTTCGTCCCAGTTGCGTATCTTGACCGTGTTCAGCGTAATCTCCTCTACAACTCCATTGGCAACGCCACCCGGCAGCGCTATCCAGTCCCCTATCCGCAACATGTCGTTGGCAGAGAGCTGCACGCCGGCCACAAACCCCAGAATGCTGTCCTTAAATACCAGCATCAGTACAGCTGCAGATGCGCCCAGACCGGCAAACAAGGTCATAGGGACTTGCCTATCAACACTGAAACCACTATGATACCTCCGATAAAAAACAGCAGCACTTGCAATACCTGCACGAAGCCTTTCAGCGGACGGTTCTTCTGCTTGTCCTTCATGTTATAAACATCGAGCAGTACCAGCAACAAGCCGTTAATAGTAAGCAGCACCGCCACAATGATATAGACAGCACACACCTTTTGTGAGAACTCAAGCATCTCCTTTCCACGCACAAAGGCCATGGGCAGCAGGTAGTAGATGAGGATTCCCGGCAGAATATGTATCAAATGGTGTATCACCCTGCGTTTCATCAGCAACGTATTCCACTGATGGGGAGAGCGTCGGTATAATGCTTCATACCGCCAACGAAGATTGCCTGGCACAAATAGTCCAGCCCTATCGAAAGCCCCACCATCAGCAGTGCAATAATCGTCTCGTCAAACATATCGGCAAACTTCGGGTCTATCCCCCAACCTATCAAGATTTTATTCATCCATCCTCCTAAACTCATCATAAGCTCTCTTTTTTTTGAAATATCTTGTTTGTATAACAATCCAAAGATAAAGATGTTTTCAGAGAACGGCAAGCATATACCCTTTTTTCATCAACGACTCAATCCTCACGCTCGGGTCGTTTTTTAGCGACGCCGCAGATAGGACATCTGTACATTCAAGCAAGGGAGTTGGCATACGAGGCAGTGCCCCACACAGCATCCAGCAACGTATCGCGACTGACAGTCTTATTCACATTCAGCGCAAGCAAGCGAAGGATATCGGCTTGACGGGAAGTAATCAGCACCTTACTATTTCCCGTACGAATCTCGTTCGTACTGTAATTGAATACGGAATGGCCGAAAGCATACATCTCATCCTCTGCCACGCCGGACAACTGCGAAGTGAAACGCTCGCGGATACGCGCCGTAAGCTCTTCCGGATAGAAAGGTTTGGCAAGATAATCGTTCGCCTTCAGTTGGAATCCTTGCAGGCGGTCAGCCTTGTCGCTGCGGTCGGAAAGAAAAAAGATGAGGACATGCTTGTCCGCCTCCCGGATTCGTTTTGCCACTTCAAAGCCATTGAGCCCGGGCATATTGATGTCAAGCAAGACAAGGTCCGGTTTGACAAGAGGAAACTGGTCGAGGGCGATAAGACCATTTCGGCATAGGTCACTTCATAACCCTCTTTCTCCAGGAAGCGTTTCAGAAGCATGGAATACTTCAGGTCATCGTCAGCAAAAAGAATTTTCAGTGGTTTCATGAGTTGCTATTTATATTCTCGATATCCATCTGTGCAGATTATTGTGGAATGGTTATTTCCACCGTCGTCCCCCTCCCAATCTGACTGGTCAGAAAGACGGTTCCCCTATGAGCCTCAACCAACAACTTGACATAACTCAACCCCAAACCGATGCCCGGCAAGGAACGGTCAGGCAAGTTGCTGCTACGGTAAAACTTATCGAATACCCGTCCCTGCTCGGAAACAGGGATACCAATGCCGTCATCGGAAACTTTCAATGTGAGCTCGTGGCCATGCAGGCGGCATTCTACCCGGATACTGACGGAGCTTCCCGAATATTTCACGGCATTTTCCATCAGATTACTGATGATATTTGCCATGTGCACGGGGTCGGCCGTAACCAGCAGGTTGTCCGTGAAATGTGTCTCGAAAGATACTTGTTTTCCTCCAGGAGCATGCTGCAGGCGTATCAACTTCTCCACAACCGGTTTCAAATCGAAAGTACTGAGGGAAAGTTGTGTCTGCTCATCGTCAGCACGGGTCATGTCGCGCAGCTTCCGGAGGTAGGCGGAAAGGTTGTCCAGCTCGGAAACGGAATCACGCACCACTTCATCCATGGCCTGCTCGTCGGTACGCATTGTTTTGTCATTGAGAAAAGAGACGCACATCTTCAAGGCCTGCACGGGACGTTTCAACTCGTGTATCATGGTGTTGACAAAGCTTTTCCGCAACTCGTCCACACGGTGCTGCTTCAAAATGGTCTTTATCTGGAACAGCAGACAGACAGACAGCAGAAGAATCAATACCAAGCTGCCCAGAAGTTGCCAGCCCATACGGAGCAAAAGAGTATGCGGCATCACCTGCACATCCACTTGTACCAACTCCCGCTTCAGCGGATTGTAAGGATAAACCAGACGGATGACCGGATGCAAATCACTCCCCAGCCGTTCTACGGTTTCCACCCATTGATAGAGGCTGTCGCGCGGCGTGACTAGTCCGGTAGTGAAAGACATGCCGTCCAGTTTAGTCGCCAGCACCGAATCGAAGCGCTGCAACGTAAAAGGGACATCTATCTGCAACTGATAAGCAACTATCGCCTCGCTGAAGCTCATGTTGAAAAGCAGCTTGTCTTCGCCATGTATCACAATCTTGTCCTTATAGACAATACTATCCTTCATTGCCGTGGATAGAACGGATTTATCTGCCATGGCCCCCACCACAAACGTACGCGTATAGCGCTCTTTGAGCTTGTTGGTCAATGAATCCCTATCCGTATGCATGTCCACATTGGTGTTGAAAAAGGATATATTAGGCTTGTTGAACACTTTCTTCGGCTGTTCACGCCGGATAGAGTCGTTCACTGCCACGGCATCCATGACAAGGCGGTGTATCTCTTCTTCATATTCCTCATTCTTATACTGATACTGGTTCCACAACCAATATCCCTGCCCTGCTACAAGTAGCAGCATGGATATCAGTGACAATGCCCATACTATTCTGATTCGTTTTTCCATCTCAGAGTCTGTTCTTCTTTTATACTATACAAAGGTAAGGGTTTCCTCCAATCAGAGGTACGCGCGAGGCGGCTATTCTCATTTGAGTAACATTTCAGTAATAACTTTCTCACTCCGGAAAGACAAATTCCGCATAGATTTGCGACGACAGGACACATGACACGTCCTCGAAACAGTAATTCCTAACAACGAAAAAGTATGAAAAAGCAGATTCTACTCACCGCCATGCTGTTGATAACCACCACAACCGCCTGCGCACAGTTTAACATCAAAATCGGCTCCGGCAAGACGTTCAGAAAAGATACCATAGACCAGACTGTACTCATGGTGCAGTATGAAGTGGACGGCTGTACGGACACACTGTCGGAAGAGCGTTTCCAGGAAACCATGATGTTGGAAATCGGCAAGAAATGCTCCAAGTTCTACAGTTACACAAAGTATGTGGGCGACTCGGTATTTGCTGCCGACATTGCCAATAACGCCTCGCAAGAAACGATGATTGAACACGCCAAACAGTTCGGAAAAAGCAAGCTGAACGAACAGACCTACAAGAGATACCCCGTAGGCAAAGTGACCACACTGGATGAAATTGCCGGAGACATCAACAGACTCCGGTGCGAGGAACCGGAAGAGTGCCCACAGTGGACGCTGCAGACAGACACGGCAACCATCCTCTCGTATCTCTGCCAAAAAGCAGAATGCGTGTTTAAGGGACGCAGATGGATTGTCTGGTACAGTCCGGAGATTTCCTCCAGCGAAGGGCCGTGGAAGCTGTTCGGACTGCCCGGACTGATACTGAAAGCAGAAGACAACAGGGGGCATTATCTCTTTACCTGCACCGGTATGGAGCAATGCCATTCCTACCGACTATCCTCTTCAACGGAAAAGATTATGAACCCGTAAACCGCAAGGCGTACAACAAAATCCACGAAAGATACTATGCCGACCCGGTAGGATTCATTATGGGCAACACGCCTAACGTACGTATCACCATACGCGACAACCAGGGCAATGAAGCCAGGAAGCCGAAGAATATAGCCCACAATCCGCTGGAACTTGACTGATTCATCCCATCGAACTCCAATGGATATACACTTCAAGAAACTCTTGCTGCCAATCCTTGCCTTGTTTGCAATGACAGCGCATGCACAGTCTCTCAGTGGCTTGGTAACGGACGAAGAAACCGGACAACCGCTGGAAGCCGTAATGATTAGTGTGCTGCGAAACGGCACCATGATAGATTACGCCCTGACCGATGCCCGGGGGAGATATTCCCTGCCATGGAAATACAACGGCAACCTGCAAGTCAGCGTATCACTGCTGGGCTATAGACGGGAAATACGCAACATATCGGCAGCAGGAACACTCCATATTCGTCTGCATCCCGAAGCCATTGCACTAAAAGAAGTCCAAATACGTCCCGGCCGCATTCATGGCAGGAAAGATACCGTAAGGTATAATCTGGCAGAGTTTGCCTCTTCCAAGGACGTACACATCAAGGATGTTCTGAAAAAGCTCCCCGGTGTGGATATTGACGACAACGGGCAGGTGAAATATAAAGGTAAAGCCATCGACCACTATTTTGTGGAGGGTATGGACGTGACGGGTGGACGCTACAGCCAAATCAACAACAACCTCAGTGCCAAAGCCGTAAAATCGGCAGAAATTATGGAGAACTACCAATCGGTCAAGGCATTGAAAGGAAAACTCAGTTCGGATGAAATAGCCCTGAACCTGAAACTCGACCCACAGGCACGCGACCAATGGATTGTCAACGGTACCCTGGGTGCAGGCTGGAGCGATGGAACACAAGAAACGACCGGAACGGCACAAACGAAGAGGGACAAAGGAACGCTTCTTTGGGAAAACGCCGCCAATGCCCTCCAACTGGGTAAAGGCAAGCAAAGCATCTACGGCTACAAGAGCAACAACAACGGTACCGACCTTAGCCGTGAGCAACATATACTGACAAACAACACATCCCAACAGATTCCCCTGCACGGTTTTCTGGTACAACCGGGCATCAGCGCTCCCCTCGACAAGCAACGGCTGCTCTTCAACGAAACCCATACACTGAACGCCAACCGCATGTATAAATGGAACGACGAACGTTCCCTGCGCCTGCAAGCCGGATATACCCATAACCGGATTACCCAGCAACGGGGCAACTCGCAAGTCTACTACCAGCCGATGACACCATACGCATGGATGAAGCCTACCACTACTGCCTGCAGAACGATGCCGCCCATATGGAAATGCACTATGAGGATAACAAGACCATCCACTATCTGTCGAACCGCTTCCTGGCAGAAAGTGAAACGAACCGCGGCACCTCCCACGAGTTGCAGCAAACGATGCGCACCTCCCAGTTTACGGCAAAGAATTTCTTCAGCCTTATCCGCAATGGAGAGAAAAGCACATGGAAGTTCAATTCTGCCACACAGTATGCCTATCTACCCTCCTCCTTGTCACTACACGACGGGAAAGACAAATTCATCCAGCACAGCCTTTACAACGACAATAAGGCCAGCCACCTAAGAAAACACAACGGTTTCACCCGGCAATACACCGCCGGTATAAAGGGCGAATGGGCATCGGTAAAGTACCATTCCACCCGAATGGAAACATTTGGCGCATCCAGTTTTTCTCCCTACCTCTCCTCCTACTTCCAATTGGAGCAAGGCAAGTGGCAGGGAAGTCTGTCACTCCCTCTCAGCTATAAGCGCTACTTCTCGCAACAGCGTTCTTTTCTCTTTTTCAATCCGTCACTCTATCTGCGCTATCAGCCGGACTACCATTGGAAAATTTCCCTCTACGGCAGTTTACACCGCTCAGCAGGAGATGTCACAGACCTCTGCCCTTTTACCTATCGGACAGACTACCGTACCTGGAAAAACACTGACGGCCTCTTCCCCGTCAGTATACGCCAACAATACAACCTTTATGGAGAATACAAGAATACCGTGCAGGAATTTTTCGCCACCGCCACTTTGTCCTACCGGCATGTACACTACAACACCTTGAATGAACAGAGTATCTCTGAAAACCGCATTGTCCACACCCTTCGCCTACATTCCAACAGTACACAAAGTTGGTTCCTGCTCAGCACTCTCTCCAAGGGATTTTTCGACTGGAATCTGAAAACCTCACTTGACTTACAACTGAGCCGCAATACCGGCTGGCAGTTGACACAGGTTTCAGATACAGACGCCCTCACTCCACAAACGGAAACAGCCGGAAACGGCCCGCCTCAAAAATACCGTTATGACTATCTTAAGATGGAACCCAAACTGATATGGTCGCCCGCCGAAGCTTTCGAAGCCGAATATCATGCCACAATCAGCTATGGCGGCAGTAAAATAGGGAACGACGCGCACCTTGCTCCTCTACTGGACTTCGTACAGCGTATGCACCTCACATTCAGCATCGGGCACGTCGACCTCTGCCTTTCCGGAGAACATTACCGGAACGATTTAAACAGCGATACGCATCTCAACACACTGTTTGTAGACGCATCACTCATTTATAAGACAAGGAAATGGAGAGTGGAAGCCAGCTCAGCAATCTGTTCAACAAGAAAGAGTATGCCTATACTACCTACTCGGCCACACAAAGCTATACTTCACGGTTGAATATCCGTCCACGGGAGGTTATGGTGACTGCTGGTTATCAGTTCTAAAGACTGTCATCTACAACAATATCCGTATTCCGGCATAAACCAGCATCCCCGCTATCGTCAGCAACCCTACCCATATAGGAGCATAGACATGAGTGACATGCTCGACACGCTTATATCCGCTAACCTTCACAAACAAGCGGTAAATCAGCCAGGCACCAATCAGCCCACAATAGTCCCTGCCAACAAATCACCCGGATAATGCACACCGAGATATACGCGCGAATAGCACGTCAGCAACGCCCAGGCCATAATGAAAAGAGTAAGCCACCGCTTGCGGAATAGAAAGAACAGGAAAAACGCCAATCCGAAGGTATTGGCGGCATGACACGAAGGAAAACCATAACGCCCTCCACGATGATTGTTGACGATATGCACCATCTCCGAAATGGGATTATTCAGATTAGAAGGACGCATACGCTCCACATAGGGACGTATCCAAGTGGCACATGCCTGGTCGGCAAAAGTAATGGTGAGCGCAAGGCCTATCATGCAAAACAGTGTGACCTTCCAATGAAAATTGCGCAACATCACATACCAGATGGCAGCATACATGGGAATCCAAACCCACTTACCGCTATAAGCGCTCATAAAATAATCGAAATAACATGTTGTGCATCCGATTGATGGAAAAAAATATGTTTGTGTCTACATCTATTGCCCCTTGCAAGGCGTCCATAAGTGCTGTCATACGTTATCTTTTGGCTATATCATCATATAATTTTTGCAAATAGGCTTTGCCCAACGGCAGGTTCTTCCTTTTGCTGTGCCCTCATCCACTACCACAGTACCCGCCTGGCAATTGAATATCACTTGATTGTCGCTGTCACCATACCGAAAGCATCGGGTACGGTAAAGAACGCGAAATGAGGGGAAGCGGGATTAAGCATATCTTTACTGAAAACAAACTCATCATGGGGCAGCGCCAATTGAGCCAGCAACGTGGCTGCAATATCATGTTGCGAGCCATAGACGTCAATGCGCCTCGGCTCTCGGACAGCACCGCCCACCATCAACAGAGGTATCCGGTAGCGTTCTACCGACAAATTGTCGATATGTTCGGGATAAGCTCCCAAGTGGTCTGGAACAAACACAATCACCGTATTCTTCCACTGGGGAAGCTCACGGAACTGTCTTACAAAATCGCCTGCACAACTATCCGTATAGGCAAAGGCGTTCAGCCGGTCATTCTCCAGACGACGGAAAGGTACTTCAAAAGGCTCGTGGCTGCTGGAGGTCTGCAAGACACGGAAATGAGGAGTTTTCTCTTCGGCAGTTCCTTCGGCAGCTTCGGCTTTCAAGTCTTCCAGCAGACGGTTGAATACGAGATGGTCGTGCGCCCCCCACTTACTTAAACGTTCCGTTACGGGAAAATCCTGGTCGGAAACAATGTCTTCAAAGCCTGATGACATCAGGTAGGAACGCATATTGGTAAAGTCGGCATCACCGCCATAATAATACTTGGTACCATAACCCGCCTTCCGCAAGCTGCCTGCAATGGCAGGAATGGACTGCGTTTTACGGGGATACTTCATAATACTAGTAGTGGGCTGGGCAGGATAGCCACTCAAGATAGCCACCAGCCACGGTCGTACGGAAACTGTTGGCGTAGAAGTTCGTAAAGAGCACCCCTTCCTTACTCAAGCTATCCAGATGGACGGCAATATTCGGCTCACCTCCCAAAGCTGTCATCAACCTGGAGGAAAAACTCTCAAGAATCACAAAGAGTACATCGGGACGCTGAGTATTGAATAAAGTATGCAGTGAATCGGCAGGTTGCAGCACAGAATCTGTCTCTTCCGTTTGACCACCGGCACCTGCGGTTCAAGCATGTCTTTAAAAAGCCGGTCGGCTCCGCAGCTTCCATAAAACGGTACTGCTTGCTGAAGTCCTTCTGCTTGGCAAGAGATTCCATCAGACTGAATGCAGTTGATAGCTGCATGGTTCAGACGCTGCTCGGCACTGAAATAGACTTTCCCCACATTCATGGTAGATACTGTAAAGCCTCCACGGATAGGAATAAACAGTAACCCCGTCATCAGCAACAATATACCTGACACCTTCAGGCGACGATAAGGCAGTTTCATCCGCAGCAACAGCTTCTTCTGCAGCAAGATGCCGTAGAAAACAGCATACAGCACGACAGCATAAACAGCCATTGCCACAATTCCCCCCAGCACCATCCAAATGCTGACACTGGCCACTGCGTCTTTAGGGGAGGAAAAGAAATAGAATAACGGAGTAGCATCCAAACGGAACCCCCAATACTCGTATAATCCTAAATCGACAGTAAAAATTATGGAGATAAGTACTGAAATGAAGAGGAAATAGCCGCACCAGATGCATGAAGGGATTTAGAAAGTGTCCATACAGAGGTTATGAAAAGAAAACCGGGAATAGCTGTCAGATAACCAGCCAGAGATAGGTCTAAAGGTAACCCATGCCAAATGACACTGAACCAGTCCGCACACGAGGCATCCGGATACAGCGATTTGTAAAACAGCATAAATAGTGGTTTCTGCAACACAAAAATGCAGACAAACAAGCAGTATGTCTTAATAAATCCTATGAGCTATCTTTCATCGGTGCCTTATTGTATATCTAATATAAGGTGCAAAAATAAATCTTTTTATTCTATTTCTCACCAATATTAGTCAATAATTACATTGAAAGATAGGCTTATAGGATATTTTAAGTTTATCCGTTCACGCGTTTGTAATCTTCAAGGAACTTCTTCAGACCGGAATCGGTCAGCGGATGATTAAGTAAACCCTTAATGGCCGAAAGCGGACAAGTAGCCACATCAGCACCCACCTCTATACACTGCATGATATGTGCCGTATGACGGATAGAGGCGGCAAGTACCTGGGTGGTATATCCATAATAACGGTACATCTCTACAATCTTCGCAACCAATGCAATGCCATCCTCACAGATGTCATCGAGACGCCCCACAAACGGAGAAACATACGTTGCACCTGCCTTGGCTGCAAGCAATGCCTGACCGACAGAAAATACCAGAGTACAATTTGTACGGATACCTTTGCCCGAGAAGTATTTAACGGCCTTGATACCTTCTGCAATGCAAGGCACCTTCACTACGATATGCGGATTCAAGGCTGCCAATTCTTCACCCTCTTTAATCATGCCTTCATAGTCGGTAGCTATCACCTCGGCACTCACATCGCCTTGCACAATATTACAGATGTCCACATAGTGCTTACGCTGGTTCTCCACTCCTTTGATACCTTCTTTTGCCATAAGCGAAGGATTAGTGGTAACTCCGTCGAGTACGCCCAAGTCATAGGCCTCCCGAATCTGTTCTAAATTTGCCGTATCAATAAAAAACTTCATGATATAAATGTTTAGATGGTTGATATTACAAATATAACGATTTACACCATAAATGGTTCCTGCTAGTCCTTTATTATCTTTGCTTGACTAATTATTATCTGGTCAGCGGTTTCGCTTCAAGAATAAACGGTTAGTAATTGTTTGCGGCAATTCATTCTCATAGTGGGTTACCATAATCATCGTTTTATCCCGACGATGGCAGAATGCTCTATAATCTTCTTGACCCGACGGCGGTTGTATGTATCGAGTCCATGAAGCGGTTCATCCAATATCAGCAGTTCCGGGTCCTTGACAAAAGCACGTGCCAATAATGCCAGACGCTGTTCCCCGCTGGAGAGTTGCAGAAAAGGACTGTCTTTCAAGGCGGCAATACCGAAAATCTCCATCCACCACTCACATACCGACATCTGTTCGGCATGAGGACGTTTATACAATCCGATGCTGTCGTGCAGACCGGAAGCGACAATCTCTATGGCAGGCAGATTCTTCAGATAAGCACGATGCATTTCCGGACTGACATAACCGATGTGTTTCTTGATTTCCCAAATACTCTCCCCCGTTCCGCGCTTCCGTCCGAAAAGACTGATATCGCAGGCGTATGACTGCGGATTATCCGCACAAACCAAACTAAGCAAGGTAGACTTGCCGGCACCGTTCTCGCCACTCAGCGCCCACTTCTCACCACGCATCACTGTCCAATCCAGCTCCTTCAGAATGGTACGGTCATCGTAACGGATGCTAACCCCGTTCAATTTCACCACTTCGTCCGAAGTGAAATTCGCATGTTCGTAGGGCAAATCGAGAATACACCGCTGCAATTCCTCCAACGCTCCGGCCTCTTCCTGAATACGCATCTGATTGCCCGCACAGAATGCCTGCACATACTCCTCACGTTCATCTTTTCGCCCACCTTCATGTCCTCTACCGGCACAACATGTGTAATAAATGAAGGTATGTCATCCAACATGGAAAGCACAAGGACAATCTGCAACTCGCCCAGCCGGGTAAGCCGCTCCAGCAAATTAAAAAGCAGTTCACGGGTAGGCGCATCCAGCCCTATGAAGGATTGTCATGATAAGAATTCGGGGAACAGTCAGTAAAGCTTTAGTCAACTGAAACCTGCGCAGCTCCCCACTGCTGAGAAGAATGATTTTCTTGTCAAGCATCGGCTCTATGCTGAAAAGTTCAAATAGCTGCCGCCTCAAGACATCGTCTTTTACCTCTCCCAGCACTTCGCGTACTAGCGGAGCATCCTCCTGGTCGTGGGCATTCCAACGCTGTTGATAGTAATAATTGGCATCGGCAGAACCGTAAGTATCACGGAAAGCAATGTATTTGATATTGTCATAGGCAGTTTTCGTGAGGGAGGGAGAGAAATCATAGGTAAGCTCACCATCACGCAAAGGATACTTTTCCGTCAGCATATCCACCAGGAGCTCTTTCCGGCTCCGTTCGGTCCTACATGGCAATGTGTTCTCCTGCCAGGAAATCAAGGGTGACAGGCTCTGTCAAACGAACAAGCGGGTTGCGTACTACGCCCCCCGCTATGTGTATTGTATGTTGTTGCATCATCAATCATCATTATACATAATCAGTGCCGATTGGGCCGGAACAACAACTTCGGGGCCGTACAGTGTGCCCAAACCTTGTTCATTGATAAAGCCATCCTTGCAGACCACTGTATATTTACCTTCGGGTACGGTAAGTTTGGCAGGCTCCTTACGGGCATTCAAGACTAGTATAATATCTCCCCATGCATCACCGTTGGCATTTTCTTTCAGACGGTAAACCACCACATTGCTGCCGTCAACCGGTAGAAATTCCAAATGCTTACGCACCAAATCCGCATCACCCATACGGAAAGCCGGATGCTTCTTACGAAGCTGTATCAACCCTTTATAATAAGCAAATACATCTGCATGCTCCGCCTTTCGTCTCCAATCAATCGCATTGATGGAATCGGGACTCTCAAAACTATTGTGTACTCCCTTCTTGTCACGCATCACTTCCTCACCGGCATAAATAAACGGTACACCTTGGGAAGTGAATACGGCTGTTTGCGCCAGTTTGTCAAGCTTTGCCAATTCTACGGGAGTAATACCCGGGATACTTGCTTTCAGCCTATCCACCAAGCACATATCATCATGGCAGGAAACATAGCTGATCATCTGTGTAGGTTGTTCCGCCACGGAGCCTTACTATAATTCACAGAGTCATTATTTACTTGCGGATGCCTGATGGCTCCTACAATACCAAACTTTATGCTCTCCTCTCCTCCCGGCAATCCAGCAAGGAAAGCACCTTGATGATTGTCATTAAACGGACCGCGTAAAGCATCACGCATTTCGTCAGAGAAAGCAGCAACACCCGGCATCTTATAAGTATTGGCTTTCATTGCCAGAGAATCTTCCGCCATCTGTGGAGCCGATGCCGCCCATCCTTCACCATATATAAATATAGTCGGATCTACAGACGTTGCCGCCTTACGGATTTCGTTCATTGTCTCGATGTCATGAATACCCATCAGGTCAAAACGGAATCGTCAATGTGATATTCATTAATCCAATGTAATACAGACTCTATCATGTATTTACGCATCATCGGACGGTTGCTGGCAGTTTCATTGCCACAAGCCGAACCGTCTGCATACGTTCCGTCTGGTCGCTGACGGTAAAAGTATCCCGGCACTGTACGTTCAAAATTACTGTCGGATGTATTGAAAGTATGGTTATACACCACATCCAGAACAACACGGATACCTGCTTTGTGCAAAGCCTGCACCATCTGCTTGAATTCCCGGATACGAACATCCGGTTTGTAGGGGTCGGTAGAATAAGAGCCATCAGGCACATTGTAATTCTGCGGATCATATCCCAATTATACTTGTTCTCGTCCAGCTTTGTCTCATCAACGGAGGCATAGTCATAAGACGGAAGGAGATGTACATGTGTCACCCCCAATTCTTTCAGATGGTCAATGCCGGTTGCCAGCTTGTCGGGACTTACCGTTCCTTGTTCTGTCAGTGCCAGGAACTTTCCTTTATGCTCAATGCCCGACGACGGTTCGATGGACATATCACGATGGTGCATTTCATAAAGAATCACATCGGCAGGAGAGGCCAATGCCGGACGTTTATCATCTGCCCATCCTTCGGGGTCCGTGGATTTCATGTCGATGATGGCGGCACGTTTTCCATTCACCCCTACAGCTTTGGCATTGATACCCGGAGTATCCCCCAGCCACTTATCATTGATTTTCACATTGAATGTGTAGAATTTACCCATCAAGTCCTTTTCAACTTTAGTTTTCCAAGTTCCTTCTTCAGAGGGTTCCATTGAAATAGTTTCATAGGCATGCCCTCCATCTCCTGCTTCGAACAACATCAGGCGAACTTCATCTGCCGTAGGTGCCCACAATGTGAATTGCGTGGCAGCAGGTGTATATTCCATCTCTGTCAGACTACCCGAACGGACAGGGTAAAGTTCGTACGAAGCATACTCCGTCTTCGCGGGAGTGCAGCTTACAATCGTCGTTGCAGCCACTCCAATGATAGCAAGTTCATTCAATTTCATGATATTATTTTTAGATTCTACATTTCAATTCTTATCACTTCTTCACCTTATCCGGATTTTTGGCAATAAAGTCTTTCCAGCCATGATAGCCTTTCTCCACCGTGGGACGCCCCATCTGCAGAAAGTGACAATAGGCAGCAGCAAGCCCGTCCGTTGCATCCATAAAAGTAGGCATATCCTCTTTAGGAAAATGCAGCATACGCTGCAACATGTCCGCCACCTGTTCCTTGGATGCTTGTCCGTTTCCGGTGATAGCCATCTTTATTTTTAAAGGAGCATATTCCGTAATGGGAATATCCCTGCTCAAAGCAGCTGCCATTGCTACGCCTTGCGCACGCCCCAACTTCAACATGGACTGTACATTCTTTCCGAAGAAAGGGGCCTCAATAGCGAGCTCGTCAGGCAAATAACTCTCTATGATACTCAGTACCCGTTCATGAATATGGCGTAACTTCAGATAGTGGTCTCCAAATTTGCGGAGGTCGATAATTCCCATGGCTATCATTTCCGGCTTGACACCTGCCACACGCAATACTCCATACCCCATAATGGTGTACCAGGTCTATACCCAATATTATTTTCTCTTTGACCGGTTGTATCACACTATTACCTCCATCAATGTAGGAAAGCCAATCACTTTATCTTTAAAGATATTCAGTAATTCCTCGTTCAGTTTCACTCCTTGCTCTTGATGCCAACGATGCAGTTTTGGCAGAGTTTTCCACCTCAAACTGAACAGAATAGCAGATGCTTCCTTCTTCAATATGACTCAAGATACGGGCTATACGTGGAGCATACAATGTTCCGTTCTTTTCTACCTCGGGAAGATAGTGTTCCTGCATCCATATCAGGAAGTTTTTGTCTTCTCCTTCCTCTACATGATAAGTGGTATTATATATCAGCATAACTTATTTTTTCAAATTCTTTCGCAAACATAGCAATTATTTCAGAATAATGCATTATATTTGCACCATCAAAAACGAAAGCAAGCCTGCAAACGTTGGCAACGGGGCGTTAGCTCATCTGGCTAGAGCGCGACACTGGCAGTGTCGAGGTGATGAGTTCGAGTCTCATACGCTCCACAAAAATTAAAACGGTTAGATTAGTCTAATCGTTTTTTTTGTACGTATTAACGAGCTATAAATTTACATATAGTCCATTTTCATTCGACAACTCATGAAAGAAGCTTTTACACACAAGTCATTACTTATTTTAGGACGTGGCATAGGGCAAGTCATGTTCCAAAACAATGCATTGTCCGGATTATTGATGCTGATTGGAATCTTTTTGAATTCATGGCAAATGGGCCTATTGGCTGTAAGTGGCAACATAATAAGTACATCGACAGGCCGTATCTCAGGATATGACCGTGATGATATAAAAAATGGATTATATGGTTTTAACGGTACACTGGTAGGAATAGCCGTAGGGGTCTTTATGCATCTGACTGTAAATTCCTTGATACTAATGGCTATTGCCTCGTGTGCATCTACCTACATTGCACGGTTTTTCAACATGCAACGCATGTTGCCCGGATTCACTACCCTTTTTATCCTTTCTGTATGGATGCTGCTGGGATTGTGCAGTTGGCTGATGCCTGACATGCTACTCGTCTCTGATACAGAAACACCTGCTTCTTCCTCCATAAATTACTTACAATGTTTCAGTATGAGTATAGGCCAGGTGATGTTTCAAGGAAACATAATGACCGGACTATTTTTCCTTGCAGGCATTCTCGTGAATTCTCGGAATGCAGCAGTATATACCATATTGGGGGTACTTCTCCCCCTCCCCCTAGCCATATTATTGGGAGCAGATTCCGAAGCTTTGAATATAGCCTGATGGGATATAATGGCGTATTGTGTGCCATTGCTTTAGGAGGTAAAAGCTGGATGAGCTTATATGGGCTGTATGTTCCGTTTTACTCTCTGTTGTATTGCAAATTGTGGGAATGAGTTGGGGAATTATTACATTGACCGCACCTTTCGTTCTTTCCGTATGGCTGACAATGGGAATAAAAAAACTTTATCTCCTCTTCAAATTAGGCAGAAAGCAAGCCACCAACCCAACAAAGGCATAAAGGCACATACATTATAAACAGCCTCTATACCATATTTATCAGCCATGCCTCCCAATACAGCCGAAGCAATACCGGCAATTCCAAAAGCGAAACCAAAGAACAACCCGGAAATCAACCCCAGCTTATTGGGTAGCAATTCCTGGGCGTACAGCAATATGGCAGGAAAAGCGGAAGAAAGCATCAGACCGACACAGAAGCTCAGCACTACTGTCCATGCAAGCCCTACGTGAGGCATCATCATACTAAATGGAGCCGTTCCAAGAATGGAAGCCAGATGACATATTTACGTCCTACCCTGTCACCTACGGGACCTCCCACCAATGTTCCGATGGCAGTGGCTACCAGGAAAACAAACAAGAAAAGCTGTGAAGCCTGAACAGTAACACCAAATTTATGGATCAGATAGAATGTATAGTAGCTCGTCAAACTTGCCATATAGATATATTTGGAGAAGATAAGTATCAGCAGAATACTTATGGCAAACACCGTCATCTTTGAGGAAAGAGGGCGTTCTATCTTTCCTGCCACAAGCATCGGGCGTTTCTTGATGTGGTTCAAGTAGGAACGGAACCAACGACATATAGGAATCATCACCACGATGGCAATCAAGGCAAAAACCGTGAACAAGGCAATGTGATGCCTCCCGTAAGGAGCTACCAGCAAAGCCACCAGTAACGGTCCAAGCGAGCTCCCAATTCCCACCCACTTGAAACAGAGACTGCGCCAGTCCGCGTTTTCCGCCGGAAGCCAGAAAAGTAATACGTGACGCCTCCGGATGGAGTACAGACGAACCGATACCCACAATGAATACCGAAGCCAGCAACCAATACAGATTAGTAGCAAAAGCCAGATTCATGATACCGACCAAAGTAAAGCCCATACCTATCGGCAATGACCAGGCAATGGGGCGCTTATCAAAGAACAATCCCATTAGAGGCTGAAACACGGACGCCGACATCTGATACACTAACGTAATCAGACCAATCTGGGCAAAACTCAAGGATAAATCCTCCTTGAACAAAGGGTATACTGCCGAAATAACCGATTGCAGCATATCGTTCAAACAATGCGAAATACTCAATGCTATAAGAATAGGAAAAGCAATTCTACGGATAGGAGGTCTCTGATTCTGTATCATCTTATACTGTCTATTACAAAAACGGTGCAAAGGTACGTAAAAATACATATCCAATCCACATAAAGACAAAACTCCCCGATTCTCGTCAATACAGAATCGGGGAGTTTTATCTTTATCAGTTCAGCAATCCCGGATTGGCTTCTATGGCTTCTTTCGGAATGGCCAATGTATAGCGGGCATCATTCTCTTCGAGTACATAACGCGTACCATCAAGCACTTTCTCCAAACGCGGACGGGTGGAACGACGAAGGTCAAACCAGCGATGTCCTTCAAAAGCAAGTTCACGGGCACGTTCATCTAATATTTCCTGTACCAACGCTTCCTTATCCATGGCATTGACAACAACGGATTTCGCTTCGTAGGCCTCCGGTGCATAACGTTTCCGCATCAGTTCCAGCAGGCGAGTACGTGCTTGAGACAGTTCTCCAAGTCGGGCAGCAGCTCAGCAGCCGTCAGATATATTTCACCCACACGGAAAGTACACAAGTAGTTATTGCTTCCCGCCTTCTTATTCTTCCGGAAACCTTTTCATCCGTTTCAGCAAAATATTTGTCCAGCCGAGGTCGTTCTCAGCATAAAGGGAGAGAAAAACCGGAGTAGCCAGAGCAGCCCCATTGATTGTACTGCTCAGAGGTGTCTCCAGTGGAGTAATATTTTCCACGGAATTATAACTGTTAGGAAGAGTTGCAGCGGCATCATTCAAATCTACCAATACAGACTTCACGGCAAGCACTGCCTCAGCAGCATCCCAAGCCGCCTGCCACTCGCCCTTATAAAGGGATACGCGTGATTGAAACGCCTCTACCGAAGCCGCATTGAAACGATATGAATATCTCTGTTCCCATTCTGCCTTCATGACCAGTTTGCGTGCCTCGTCAATATCTGCTTGGATGGAAGTATAAACTTCTTCCACCGTATTGCGTTTCAGGACTTTCTCTAAATCCGTA
>ENA-OQAA01000512-OQAA01000512.1-human-gut-metagenome-genome-assembly--contig:-NODE-512-length-26225-cov-3.318454_pt1 | contig 26225 bp, 23 predicted proteins | sample MGYA00242489_ERZ504515 | MGnify/ENA primary metagenome ERZ504515 (study PRJEB26092, sample SAMD00036237) | human gut metagenome | host: Homo sapiens | study: EMG produced TPA metagenomics assembly of... | reverse complement strand
AGCGTCTGCGATGACGGCTGGAAGTTATCCGAAAACAACTATTTATCCTTATCGTTATGCTACAGGTGGAAGTGCAAACCAACTGATTCCAATGACAGCGGTTTCTGGGGGCGGTACGGCGAGCGTTTATGCTCCTGATGGATGGGATATTGGAAAGGCAGAAAGTTTGCATGAAAATGGTGGTGTCAAAGCATATTTAGTAGCATATCCATAAATTAAATTTAAAAATTTTTAGGCACAGGTATTTAGGCGCAGCTCTTAATATATAGTTGGGTATAAAAAATGATTAAAAATTAAATATTCAGGCTGTTTTATAGTAAAATGCATAGCTTTGATTTATAATTAACAGAGAGATCTGGTTAAAAGACTTAAGGTGAAAAAGACTATAAAACAGCCTTACTGTATATGATTGATTTTTAGTAATCAAGGGGGAATACCGTTATGAAAAGAAGACGTTTTATATCATTTGTATTTGTATTAATCTTGTGCTTTGGAATGAGCGGATGTGGAAAGGAAAAGAAAACTACCGCACCTAATAAATTTCAATCAGATTATATGGAAGTGTGGGGTGGTACGACAGTAGAGGAAGGGGATTTTAGAGTTATAAACGGACTTTTATATTATATTGATTTTGAAACGATGGAGGGAATACCGATTTGTAATAAGCCGAATTGTCGTCATATATCATGGAAAGAAGATCGTAATACAAAATGTGATGCGGCAAATATAGATATTAGTACAGTATTTCCGTATGAAGGAAAACTATACGGATTTCGTTCTCTTTCTGATGGCGGCAGTGAATTGGTCGTATCTGATTTAGATGGGGGAGACTGGAAATCAAAGGGCATGTTTATTACAGCCGAAGAAATTTTTCAAGCGGGGTTGTCGTGGGAAATCAGATGTTTTTTTTAAAGGATGTAGTGGTAAGACCCGAAGATCATATCACAGAAATGAGAACGGATACAGTAATGTGCGTATTGAATTTTGATACGATGGAACTAAAAGAACTTCGCAGAGAAAAGGGTGTTTTTTCTATTCAATTTTTAGGAGGAACGAAAGATTATCAGATCTATTCAGTACAAGAAGATAATGGAATCAAATGCTATCAGTTTGACTATGATGAAGAGGAGTCAAAAGAAATCTCTTTGAAAAACAGAACACAGTCTGTTGTAAAAGCAGATGAGACAGGATTTTATTATAATAGTGGAATTGATTATCCGAAAGAAGTATATAAACACGATCTTGAAACCAGTGAAAATGAAATTTGTATAAGTGAAGAGGAAGCGAAAGCAGCATTTGGAAAAGAGTATCTACAATTAATAATATGGGATGTTCGCGAAGATGGAATTCTATTTCATTTAGTGGATGAAAAAGAGGGGGACGTGTTTTGGAAAGAATCAAAAAGTGGAGAAATAAAAAGACTTTACTTGGAAGAAAATTTGCCGAAAAAGAATTCTAGATTGAATAGTTTTATGTTTGGAACGGAAGACGGAATTGGTTTTTCTTATTTGCAATCTTTAGATTCGGATAATATCGAATGGTATGGATATATTAGCTGGGAAGATTTACTAGCCGGAAAGAATAATATAAAGACACTCGTTGAAACAAAATTTACGGGTGGGGGAAAACCGCTTGATGAGGAGGGAAATGTGATCGGAGAATAATATAAAAGTATTTATTGAACCCAAGTTGCCAGATTTAGGTTATCTATTGGATGAAAAGGAAGGAGAGAACAAAGTCATGAAGAAGAAGCATTTATTAGGAGTAATTCTATTTTTCTGTGTTGTTTTAGCTACGATAATTTTTGCTTTAGATCGCATGGATGTTATATCCGAAGGAGTGGCGCTTTTTATTAATGTATCACTCATGGCATTGTATTGGTGTATTGCAAGCATCCTAAACAAGGACCCAAAATAGTAATCAGGGGGGAAATACCATTATGAAAAGAAGACATTTTATATCATTTGTATTCGTACTAATTTTATATATTGGTATGATCGGATGTGGGAAAGAAAAGAAAACTACCGCATCTGATAAGTTTCAATCTGATTATATGGAAATAGGAGTTGGCACGACAGTAGAGAAAGGATATTTTGGCGTTATAAACGGATTATTGTATTATGTGGATTTTGAAACAATGAATGCAGTACCGATCTGCAACAAGCCGGATTGTCGTCATATATCGTGGATGGAGGATCGTAATACGAAGTGCAATGCGGCAAATACTGATATTTGGAACTTATTTCCTTATAAAGGAAAACTATACGGTTTTCGGTCTCTTGCTGATGGCGGAAGTGAATTGGTTGTATCTGATTTGGACGGAAGCAACTGGAAATCAAAAGGAATGTTTATTAAGGCAGAAGAAAGTTTTCACGAAGGTGTTGTAGTGAAAGATCAGATGTTTTATCTGAAAGATGTGGCGTTAAGAGAGGAAGAGGCGGCAGAACCGGAGTTGGAAACGGTAATGTGTATGTTGGATTTAGATACAATGAAGTCAAGAGAGATTTGCAGAGAACGAGGCACTTTTTCTATTCAATTTCTAGGAGGAACGAAAGATTATCAGATTTATTCAGTAAAAGGGGAGGATGGGGTTACCTGTTATCAGTTGATTACAAGAAAGAGGTATCGAAAGAAATTTCTCTGTACGATATCCCCGGAAGGATTATAGGGGCAGATGAAACGGGATTTTATTATAATAGTGGGATCGATTATCCGTCAGCTGTGTATAGGTATCATTTTGAAACAGGAGAAAATGAGGTTTTCGTAAGCAAAGAGGAAGCGAAAGCTGCATATGGAAAAGATGTATTTTCTCTTAGTCTGTGGGATGTCCGTGAAGAAGGAATTTTGTTTAAGATATGGTACGGAGAAGATCAAAGATTGTTTTTGAAGGAAGCAGACAGTGGAAAGTTGAGACAACTTTCGCTGTCAGAAGAATTATTAAAAGAAGACTTTGTTTTAAACGGAATGTTGTTTAAAAAACGAGGAAGGACTGGGATTTGAGTATACGCAGTATTTAGATATGGATCAGATTAACTGGTATGGATACATCAGTTGGGAAGATTTGCTAAGCGATGAGAACAATGTAAAAGTACTTATCGAACCGAGGATGACAAGCCGAGGTTATCCGCTGGATGAGGATGGAAATGTGATCGGGGCACAAGAATGAGAATGTGAGAATTAACTGTTAAGCGTTAAGCGTGTGAGCAGGGGAGAACGGATATGAAAAAGAAACTATTAGCAGGAACAGTCTTGAGTATTTGTCTTTTATCGTCAGGGTTGTCGGCTTGTTCATCAGAGGATAAGACGGAAAAACCATCTTCCGAGAATCAGCTTCAATCTGATTACATGGAAGTAGACGGTATTCTGACGAAAACGGAGAAGGGGAGTTTTTCGGTACATGACGGATTGATGTATTTTACGGATTATGAGACACAGACAAGTATACCGGTATGCGGAAAGCCGAACTGCCGCCATTTATCAGTATATGAAGATGAAAAGACGACATGCAATGCAGTTTGTTCTTCTTCGTATATGTTTCCGTATAAAGAGAAACTATATCGGATCGAGAGTGTAGATAATCGAGAAGGTAAGTTGATCGCTTCACATATGGATGGGAGTAACCCGAAAACAGTCGGTACGTTTTCTTCGGGAGATATGTTAGAATCGGCAGTGATTTTAAATGAGAATATGTACTATACCTACTGTGAATTACAAAATAAAATCCTGGCGGAACAGGAAGACGGACAGGCGCAAAGCGGACAGGCAATGGGATCTAATTGTTCGTTGAATCGTCTGAATCTTGACACGTTGGAGCAGACGGAAATTGTAAAGCTGGAAGATGTAAGCCATATTCTTATGCTTGGAGGAACGAAAGAGTATCAAGTGTGTGCTGTAGTGAAAGATGACGGAGTACAATATAACTTATTTGATTATGAGAGCGGAACATTGACTGAAATCTCGTTGAATACCGTTGATTATCAGCGTGTTGAAGTGACGCAGGATGGGAAGGGTTTCTATTATATCGGTGATGAAGGAAAGTCTCTCTATTGCTATCATATTGATTCAAAGGAAAATGAAAAAATTGTTCAGGCGGAAGAAGTTGGCGCTGAAAAAGTCACTGTAGAAGGTGTAAGTGAAGAAGGAATTTTGTTTCGGGCATTTCCGGAAAATGAATTATATGTAAAAAATGAGGAAGGAATCAGTAATCTGAAGCTGTCAGACCGACTTCCGACAGATCAGGCGTGGCTTAGTGGAATTAACGATATAACGAAAGACGGAGTTTATTTTACATATCAGGAAAAATATATCGGCGAAAAAGAAATTGAAGGAGATCTTCTCATGTACGACGCCTATATTGAGAAAGAAGATCTGTTTGGGAAAACAGGTGAAATGAAAGTGATTTATACGCGAGAGTTTCTTCGGCGGGGAATATTGTAACTGAAGAGTAAGAGAAACAAAAAAACCTTGCCGGAGGGGAGGGATCGGATGAAATCTGTAATGTATGAATGGAAAAAGTTTCGTGCATTCCGCTATTTTTGGTTTTTGTGCTCGGTGTTTTTTCTTTTTAATATTTGGACGCTGTCTGAAAAAATGAAGATGGAGATGTACGATGCAGGAGCGGTGAAACAGATTTACGCAGATTTGAAGGCACAGCCGGAAGAAAAGCGTAAAGAGTGGATCGAGAAGCTTCCGGAAAAGAAAGTTCCTGTTTATACGGGGAATGAATATGCAGAAGAGATGTTGTACAACAAAATCTTTCAGGAGTACAGACAGGTCAACCGATACGACAAATATCTTGAGGAGATCAAGGAAAAAAGCGCGAGTATGTCCAGCGCTATTTTCTCGAATGAAGGAACGTTTGCTTATCGAAATGCACAGATTACCCCGGATGCGTATGAGAAACTGAAAGGACTGAAACTAAAGAGTGATGTATCGGACGGAGTGATCTTTGCCACAGAAGCAGAATTTACAGATCTTTGCATCGTTTTTATGCTTGCGGTGACAGTGTATTTTCTTGTGTTGGATGAAAAGAAAAATAAACTATATCCTTTGCTGAGATCCTGTTATCGAGGGAGAGGCTCTGTGATCGGGGCAAAGCTGACAGTGGCGGCATGTGTGACGGCGCTGCTCGTTCTTCTGTTTTACGGAGTCGATTATCTTTATGCGTGGCAGAAATATGGCTTTGGTGACCTCTCTCGTCCGATCCAGTCGGTAACTACGATGTACGAAAGTCCGTATATGATGTCCGTAGGAATGTTTTTATTTTTATATCTGATCGTCAAGATGGCAGTCTGCTATGTGATCATATTAGGAATGATATGGATTGCTCAAAAATCAGAGACACCGTCCGGCGCAATGATCGGAATCGGAGCGGTCGGAATTGCAGAGTATATGCTGTCTGCATTTCTTCCGTCGGTGTCTTATGCGGACGTGTTCAAATACGTTAATCTGGCGGAATATATGAAAGTGTATCCGCTGTTTTCTAAATACCATAATTTAGACTTTTTTGACAATCCGGTCAATGCGATGACTGTATTTCGGATTGTTCTTCCGGTAGTACTTGTTCTTTTTGTTTTGGGAAATGTGCGGAGGTTTTTCCGATGTGCCAAAACAAAGAGAAGATGGAGAAGGGAGAGAAAAAACAGCAGTCGGATCGGTTTTATTTCGGATAAATTATATTTTTACGAAAGTGTGAAATGTCTTTTCTCAAACCGTGCGATATGGGTATGTATCGCGGTCATGTACGGCGCCGTTCTTGTCGGGAATTCTATTCCGACATACAGGGATATCAAGGAAGAATACTATAAGTTTTATATGACCGATCAGCAGGGAAAGATGACAGAAGAAAAAGTGGAATACTTCAATGAGGAGCGCAAACGATTTGAAGAGATCTATTCTATGACTCCGGAAAATTCAGATCTGACTGCCGTTGAGATTGTTCAGAAGCAGGAAGAAAACAAGTATGCTCATGAAGGATTTTCCGAGGCGTACAGTCAGGTGATGTACATTATGTCAAATAATCAGGGAAAGGGAGTCAATGAACAGGAGTTGGTTTATGAAAAAGGCTATCAGCTTTTGTTCGGAGATAAGGCGGTGAAGGAACGTCTGATCGGGATTCTTTTATGTGTGATCGCTGCGGTGTACAGCGCATCCGGCGTTCTCGGAACGGAATATGATCTGAAAGTAATGAACCTGCTTCGCAGTACGAAGCGGGGGCGGAAAGAATTATTTTTAAAAAAGCTTGGCGTGTCATTCGGAATTACAGCGGTGATCTTTGTTTTAGTCAAAATTCCGGCGATATTAAAAGTTGTCGGGGAGTATCCGCTGGAATGTTGGGGCGCAAAGGTGCGTTCGATGATGTTTGCGGGACAGTCGGTTATAAATTGTTCGATCTTCGGATACGTTTTGATGCTGATGATTATGCAGCTTGTGACATTGTTTGTCATTGTATTTAGTACGATGGCATTGTCCGTCGTTTTGAAAGACTCTACGATGACGATGATACTTTCGCTTCTTTTGTTCGGCGGTCCGCTGCTCATTGAATGGGGCGGAGTTCCGATCGTACATTATCTTAGTCTGAACAGTCTTTTGGACGGGGCATCAGATTTTACAAGGAAACTGGCTTGTACTTATTTCGGAAATCGTGATCTTTTGGGGAGCGCTTTCATTTGCGGCAGGATATGTTTTATATCGTGCTTATGAGAACAGGAGGTAGCAGGGATGGAAATTAAGATTCGGGAATTATGTAAAAGCTATGGGAAGAAAAAAGCCCTGCAAAATTTTGACGCGACGTTTGAAAACGGAATTTATGGACATACTCGGACCAAACGGGGCAGGGAAGAGCACGCTGATGAATATATTGACAGATAACCTCCTTCGGGATTCGGGGAGAATATTGTGCGGCGGAAAAGATATTTTGAAATGGGGCGCGGCTTACAGAAAATCGCTCGGATATATGCCACAGCAGCAACAGTTGTACGAAACGTTTACAGTGACTGAATTTCTCGCTTATATGGGAACGCTGAAAGGAATGAAGAAAAAGGAAATCCGCGCTCGGATGGAGCTTTTATTTCCTTTGTTAAATCTTGACAAGGTGAAACGTAAAAAGATCAAGGAACTGTCAGGAGGAATGAAACAGAGAGTGCTTCTTTTGCAGGCGCTTTTAAACGATCCGAAGATATTGATCCTCGATGAGCCGACGGCGGGATTAGACCCGAAAGAACGTATCCGCATCCGTAATCTTATTTCGGATTTGAGTCAGGATCGGATCGTTTTGATCGCAACTCATGTTGTATCAGATATCGAATTCATTTCCAAAGAAATTCTTCTGATGAAAAACGGACGGCTGATCGATAAGGCAAGTCCCGAACAATTACAGGCAAAGATTCAGGGAAAAGTGTTTGAAATGAGTGTAGGGCAGCAGGAGCTGGAAGAAGTGAAAGAAAAGTTTGAAATAAGTAATCTGTTCCGAAAAGACGGACAGATTATCGTTCGCGTAGTGACACAGAAGCGTCCGGAAGGGTATGATGAGATCAGGGAAGCCGCTCCGACATTGGAGGACGTTTACTTGTATGAATTTGAGGTGAAGGGAGCTATGCACAATAATGCTGTTAGAAAAATTGCAGGAACATAAAAATTTTACGGCTCATGAAAAAGATGTAGCGGAGTATATTTTAAGTCATTTAGATCAGATTTCGGAACTGTCGGTAGGAGAACTGGCGAAAGCGTCTTACACGAGTAAGGCAACAGTCGTGAGGCTGAGTCAAAAGCTTGGGTTAAATGGTTTTCAAGATTTGAAAATTACTCTTACTGCCGAGATCAATCAAAAAAAGCGGATCGATCAACTGCTTGCAAACGAGCCGGTGACTGCCGAAAGTACATATGACGATATCGTAAAAACACTTCCGGCGCTCTATGATAAAGCGGTGACGAATACAAGACTTTCTTTAGATAAAAACAGTATGAAACGGATCAGTCAAGTATTGCAAAAAGCAGAGTGCATCGATATTTACGGAACAGGGATCAGTTATATACTTGCACAGTCGGCGGCGTTTAAAATCAGTACGCTCGGGTTGGAATGCTCGGCATACGAAGTATTAATTCTCACTATCTGGCGGCGCGTAAGCACAAGAAAAACATTGCTTTTTTGATCAGTCTGACAGGATCAAATCATACGGTGATCTGTATGGCAAAATATTTAAGGGAGGCGACAGAAACTTATGTGGTCGGAATTGCAGGTCCTTATCATACAGAACTTAAGAAATGGTGTCATGAGATTGTGGAGATTCCGAACAGGGACGCGCTGCTAAGCCTGGATGTGATTACTTCTTTTTCGGGAGCGACTTATATTCTTGATATTTTTTTCGCGCTTCTGTTGTCAAAGCGATATGAAGAACATGCAAGATCCTCTATGGAAATGTTGAATCATTTAAGTCTGCTTTGGGATGAAACGTATCATACAAAAGAGAAAAATGAGTAAATTTGGACCGCTGTTTCAAAAAGCAGCGGTTCTTTTTCATGATTTTTGAAACGCTGAAACAATCCGGCTTGTGCGAATTGTATGAAAGAAAGACATATGTTATTTTCTAACTATCAAAAAACAGTTATAGGAGGAAAAGAAATGGGAAAGTATGAGACGCTGGCAAAAGATATCGTAAAAAATGTCGGCGGAAAAGAAAACGTAACAGGACTTGTTCACTGTATCACAAGACTTCGATTTACGTTAAAGGATGAAAGTATCGCAAAAGACGATGTTCTGAAAAAGATGGACGGGGTTGTGACTGTAATGAAAAGCGGCGGTCAGTATCAGGTTGTGATCGGAAATCATGTGCCGGAAGTATTTGAAGATGTGATGGCGCTGCTCGATTTGAACGAGAATAAAGCGTCTGCGGAAACAAAGAAATCAGGGAAGCTCCTGGATCGTGCCATCGATGTAGTGTCCGGTATTTTTCAGCCTATTTTAGGGATCATGCTGCCTGCGGAATGCTGAAAGGTCTGAACACATTATTCGTTACACTTGGATTGTATTCTGCCGATTGCGGAGGATATATGATTATCAATGCGGCAGGCGATGCGTTGTTTACCTTTTTGCCGCTGTTCCTTGGATATACAGCAGCTAAGAAATTTCAGTTAAAACCGATGCTCGGTCTTGCAATCGGAGCGGCAATGTGCTATCCGGGTATCCAGTTATCTGCATTGTCGGCAGGAGCAGAGGCTGTAACGACCGTTTTGGAAGGAACGCTGTTCCAATCTCCGGTATATATAGACTTTTTCGGAATTCCGGTCATTTCGGTAGATTATACGGGAACGGTGATCCCGGTCATACTGACTGTATGGTTTGCGTCGAAGTGTGAAAAATTATTTAATCGGTTTGTGCCGGATCTTGTAAAGTTTTTCTTTGTGCCGATGCTGACTTTACTTGTAACTCTTCCGGTTGCAATGATCTTCCTCGGACCGGTCGCAACCTTTGGATCTACGCTGATCTCTGAATTTACGCTTATGATCAGGGAATTTAGTCCGCTTCTTGCAGGCGCGGTCGTAGGATTTACATGGCAGATTTTGGTAATCTTCGGAATGCACTGGGGATTTATTCCGGTTTATATTAATAATGTGCAGACGTTGGGATACGACAATGTTATGATGCCGTTTTTCGCCTGTACATTCGCTACATCGGCAGTAGTGCTTGCGATGTTTTTCAAAACAAAAGATAAAAAGATAAAAGAGATGGCGATTCCGAATTTTATTTCCGGTATTTTCGGTGTAACAGAACCGGCGATCTACGGTATGCTTCTTCCGCTAAAAAAACCGTTTATCATAAGCTGTATTGCAGGAGGAATCGGCGGAGCATTTTACGGACATTTTAATTTCCGTAAATTCATTCTCGGTGGCATGGGAATTTTTGAACTTCCGAATATGATCAATCCTGACGGAACAAACGGAAATATTATCGTAGCATTTATCGGAATTGCAATATCCATGGTTGTCGGTTTTGTTCTCACGATGATCTTTTACCACGATGAGAAGACCGGAAAAACGGGCGAAATTGATATGAAAAAGAATAGAGAGAAAGAAGATAAGATCGGTAAGATTGAGAAGTTTGATAAGAATGAATCGGATAAGATTGACAGGAAAGAAAGGAAAACAGAGAAAATAAGCAGTCCGTTGAAGGGAGAAGTTATAGCGCTTTCAGATGTTCAGGACGAAGCTTTTTCATCGGGAGCGCTTGGACTTGGAGCGGCAGTTGACCCGAAAGAAGGAGTTTTGTATGCACCGGCAGACGGAACAATCTCTGTGTTTTTTCCGACAGGTCATGCAATCGGGATGACAACGGACGACGGAGTGGAATTGCTGATCCATGTCGGAATGGATACGGTACAGTTGGAAGGAAAGGGATTCCGTCCATTCGCCAAAGAAGGAGATCGCGTAACGAAAGGACAGAAGCTTTTAGAATTTGATATGGAACTGATTTGTAAGGAAGGGTACTCTCTTGTCACTCCGGTTCTTATTACAAATACAGATGAATTTTCAGATATTTCAATTACAAGTGAATGTCATATAGATCCGCAATCGATCTTGATGACAGTTACTCGATAGGAAAGGATTGTTGCGTATGAAAGAACAGTTTTTGTGGGGCGGAGCAACAGCGGCAAATCAGTTTGAAGGAAGCTGGGATAAAGATGGAAGAGGGACTGCACTCGTTGATGTGATCCCTCACGGAGAGAATCGTCAGGCTGTCATGGATGGAACGTTCGATTATAGGAAACTTCCGAAGGAATCTTATTTTCCGGGAAGAAAAGCGGTCAACGGTTTTGAAAATTATAAAGAAGACATTGTGCTTTTAAAAGAACTGGGATGTAAATGTTACCGTTTCTCAATTTCATGGTCGAGGATTTTTCCGACCGGAGAGGAATCACAGCCGAATGAGAATGGATTGAATCATTATGAGAATGTGATCGATGAGCTGAATAAGTATGGAATTGAACCGATTATAACAATCTGTCATTTTGATATTCCGCTGGCTCTTATAGAGAAGTATGGTTCATGGAAAAGCCGCGAAGTGATCGATTGTTATCTTCGTTACTGTGAAGCTTTGTTTCACCGTTTCGGGAAAAAAGTCCGGTATTGGATTACATTTAATGAAATTAATATGCTGATGCATCTGCCGTTTATGGGAGCAGGTATTCGTCTGGAAGAAGATGAGAATCCAATGGAAGTAAAATATCAGGCAGCTCATCATGAACTTGTTGCTTCTGCACTGGCTGTGAAAATGGCGCATGAGATATGCCCGGGCTCACAGGTCGGATGTATGCTTGCGGCGGGAGACGTCTATCCGTATAGCTGTGATCCGAAAGACGTATGGGCAAGCGTGGAAAAGAACAGAGAAAATTACTTTTTTACAGACATACAAGTCAGGGGAAATTATCCTTCTTATGCTGAAAAATTATTTGAACGGGAAAATATTCGGCTGAAGATGAAGGAGAATGATCTTGAAATCTTAAAAGAGAATACGGTTGATTTTGTTTCGCTTTCGTATTATAACAGCCGCTGTGTGAGAGCGGACGGAAAAGGCGAAGCCGCAGGGGGAAACGTGTTTGCTTCTGCGAAAAACCCGCATCTTACCAACAGTCAGTGGGGATGGCCGATCGATCCTCTCGGACTGAGGATTACGTTAAACACGCTGTACGACAGATATCAAAAACCATTGTTTATTGTGGAAAACGGACTTGGAGCGAAAGATACGCCGGATGAGAACGGGTTTGTTGATGATGATTATAGAATAGAATATCTTTCTTCCCATGTGAAAGCAATGATGGATGCAGTGGAAAAGGACGGTGTAGATCTGATCGGGTATACTGCATGGGGGTGGATCGATCTGGTCAGTGCAACGACCGGAGAGATGTCGAAAAGATATGGGATGGTTTATGTGGACCTGGACGACTTCGGAAAAGGAACGGGAAAACGGATTCCGAAAAAATCGTTTTATTGGTATAAAAATGTGATAGAGAGCAATGGAGATTGTCTGCGCGATGATGCTTGAAAAATAAGGCCGCACAAGTTATAATGAATACCATCGAGAATAAAAAGTAATAGTTCAGCCTGCGCCATTCGTAAAACCGCACTGCGTGCTTACTGTAGCTGCCGCTACTGTTTTACTCATAAAAAGGCGCTAAGCACATACAGATGTCCGCTTGCAAAAACATGCAGGCATGTTTTCTGCTTCCCGTACATCTGTATGGCTGAACTGTTACAATAAAAAATGTGAGGAGCATAAAAATGGTTGAAAAGACAATGGATAAAATCGTGGCGCTTGCAAAATCAAGAGGATTCGTATATCCGGGATCAGAGATTTACGGCGGTCTGGCGAATACATGGGATTACGGCAATCTCGGTGTAGAACTGAAAAACAATGTAAAAAAGCATGGTGGAAGAAGTTTGTACAGGAGAACCCATACAATGTCGGTGTCGACTGCGCGATCTTATGAACCCGCAGACTTGGGTGGCTTCCGGTCATCTCGGAGGTTTCAGCGATCCGCTTATGGATTGTAAAGAATGTCATGAGCGTTTCCGCGCGGATAAATTGATCGAAGATTTCTGCGAAGAAAAAGGAATTGAACTGGAAGGTTCTGTGGACGGATGGTCTCAGGAAGAGATGACGGCATTTATCGAAGAGCATCAGATTCCGTGTCCGACATGCGGAAAACATAATTTTACAGATATCCGTCAGTTCAACCTGATGTTCAAACATTCCAGGGAGTTACAGAAGATGCGAAGAATACGGTTTATCTCAGACCGGAGACGGCGCAGGGAATTTTCGTAAACTTTAAAAACGTACAGCGTACATCAAGAAAGAAACTTCCGTTTGGTATCGCTCAGATCGGAAAATCTTTCAGAAACGAGATCACACCGGGTAACTTTACATTCCGTACGAGAGAGTTTGAGCAGATGGAGCTTGAGTTCTTCTGCAAACCGGATACAGATTTGGAATGGTTTGATTATTGGAAAAACTTCTGTCTGAACTGGCTGTCTGAACTCGGACTGAAAGAAGACGAAGTACGTTACCGTGACCATGATGCGGAAGAGTTGTCTTTCTACAGTAAAGCGACGACAGACGTAGAGTTCTTGTTCCCGTTTGGATGGGGAGAACTTTGGGGAATCGCAGACCGTACAGACTATGACCTGACACAGCATCAGAATGTATCGGGACAGGATCTTACTTATTTTGACGATGAAGCGAAAGAAAAGTACATTCCGTATGTAATTGAGCCGTCACTTGGCGCAGACCGTATGGTATTGGCGTTCCTTTGCAGTGCATATGACGAAGAGAATATCGGAACAGAAGAGAAACCGGATATGCGTACCGTTCTTCATTTCCATCCGGCGCTTGCTCCGGTTAAGATCGGCGTTCTTCCGCTGTCTAAGAAATTGAATGAAGGCGCGGAGAAAGTATTTGCACAGTTGAGCAAATATTATAACTGCGAGTTTGACGATCGTGGAAATATCGGAAAGAGATATCGCCGTCAGGATGAGATCGGTACTCCGTTCTGTGTAACATATGACTTTGATTCGGAAGAAGACGGAGCTGTTACAGTGCGTGATCGTGATACGATGGAGCAGGAGAGAGTGAAGATCGAAGATTTGAAAGCATACTTCGAGAAAAAATTTGAGTGGTAAGAAGGAAGCAAAGGAACAATGAAACCATCAGAAGAAATCGTCCGTTTTTTTGAGAAAGATCGGTTTGCGGCAGAGACCGGGGCGGTGATAGACGAGATAGACGACCGCTATGCGAGATGCAGTCTGACATTAGAGGCAAAACATAAGAATGCGCTTGGGGCAGTAATGGGAGGCGTTTATTTTACACTTGCCGATTTTGCGTTTGCAGTTGCTTCAAACTGGCAGGGCGATACAATGGTATCATTGAACTCACAGATTGCTTATCTTGGAGCGGCAAAAGGGAATATGTTGATTGCAGAAGCAGTCTGTTTAAAAGACGGCAGGACAACGGCGTATTATGAGATTCGTATCAAGGATGAACTCGGGAATACGGCGGCAGTCGTGAGCACGACAGGTTACAAGCTTACGAAATTGTGAAGAACAGCCGTCGGGTAAAACTTTTTAAAGAATAAAGAGAAAAAATAAAAATTTCCGCGTGGAGAAGATCCATGCGGAAATTTTTGCATTCAGATAAGTTTTGTGCTTTCGAGCTTCTCCGTAAATGCATCATTCAGACGTATGACAGGTTTCCGAAGGAGCAGACCGAGCAATAGTGCGGGGATGAGAAAAAGAGCTAATGTTCCGAGTTCTTTCCAATAAACTGTGCTGTAAAAGCCGGCAATACATTCTCTCATGGCATTCATGCTGTGCGTAAACGGCAGAAGGGGATAGACTTTTTGGAAAAAGTCAGGCGCTACCTCAATAGGGAATGTTCCGCCGCTTCCGGCTACCTGCATAACAAGTAAGACGACGCAGACGGCTTTTCCGATATCGCCGAATGAAACGGTGAGCGCATAAATGATACTTACATACACGATGCTTGTAAACCATCCGGCGAAAAGGAAGTAAACCGGATGTTGACACTGGATGTTTAAATAAAACAAATCGCCCAGACAGATGAGGCTGCTTTGCAAAAGGCCGATCGCTATAAAAAGTAGACTTCTTCCGATATATGTTTCATGAGGTTTCGGATTAAAAACTCCTGTCAAAGCTTTTCCTGAAACATTGACTTTCAGCATGGCGGCAAGCACAACGCCGCCAACCCACATGGCGAGTGTAGAATAAAAAGGAGCCATTGCCGATCCGTAATTTTCGATCGGGTAGACCGGATGCTCGGAAAGACTGACCGGAGACGCAAGAAAGGCGGCGATTGCTTCCGGTTTTTGCGCCAACAAGTCGGTCAACACGGAAAGTCCGTCACGGTTTGGGTTTAAGAGCGCTTCAGACGCGGATGAAAGTTGTTCAGATACATTACTTAGCAAAGTTGAGGAATCTGAAAGCGAAGTATGGATAAGGGCAAGGTCATCGGAAGCGCTGTTTGTAATATCTGTCAAGTCAGAGGCGCCTTCATTTAATTGTGTTAAAAGAGCGGATACAGAAGATCCGGTGCTGCCTAGACTGCCTGCCAAATTTTCCAGTTGATTTTTAACAGTTGCTTCATAGCTGTCTTTCACTTCCGAAGTGGAAGTCAGGCTCTCTTTAATAAGTCCGTCGATTTCTGTTTTTAAAGAATCCGCATTTTGAACGGCGCCGGTAATTTTTATTCCGGCATTATCAAGCTCGGCTTTTAAATTTGTCTGATGCTCGACGGCAGTCGAAATCTGCTTCAGAATCGGATCGATCACAAGACTAAGGTTTGGGTTTGCGTTTTTTATAGCAGTTAAAGAGTCCGCAAGAGATGTATATCCGTCGATGACAGTTTGTATCCTGTTTGAGACTGCATTAAGGGAAGTGAAAGCGGCATCCGCATCTGTACTGTAGGCGTCAAGTGCGGTTTGGATCGTGGAAGAGACGGATGAATAATAAGTTTCTCCGTCAGATAATGCCTGACTGACTGCGTCAGTTGTGCCGGATAAAGCGGAAGAAAGAGAAGCAATCCCGTTTCCTGCATCTGTCAAGGCGCCAAGGCTTGTCTTTGTTCCGTCTCCGGTATGGGAAAAGATAACAGAAGTCGTATCTAGCATCAAAGAAGCGGCGTCTGTCATATCAGAAAATGCCTGTACAGTTCCGGAAGCAGAATCAAGATCGGCAGAGATTTCTGCAAGCGAAGCAGATAAATTTTCTGCAAGAGATGCATCCCCTTTTTCTGCGGAAACGTCAGCAACAAAACGAAATGCGTCCAGAGCTGTTTTGGAAATTGTCTCTGTGAAGGTTTCGTTAATTTCCTGACGGATTGCATCTGCGCCTTTTTCTGTTACTTTTGGGGCGATGGCGTTCTCCTTTTCGTTGATGCAGTAAGTAATTGTCGGATGTGTCGTTTCAGAAGAAAACAGACTCATCATATCTTTGCTGAATGTTTCAGAAATGACAACAGAAGCATAATATTTTCCGGAACGTACACCGTTAGAAGCGTCCTTGGCATCTGTAAATATCCAGTGAAGCTGTGTGTTTTCACGCAGTGAAGAAATAATGTCATTTCCGAGATTGAGCCGGACCGGAAGCAGTTCGCCGTCATATCCTTTATCAAGACTTGCGACGGCTACTTTTAAATTTCCGGTATTTTTGTACGGATCCCAACTTGCGGCAATATTAAACCATGCATAGAGAGAGGGAACGATAGTAATGCCGAAAATAACGATCAGCGCGATTACGTTTTTTCGGATATTGTGGATGTCGTTTCGCGCAATGCGTATGATATTTTTCATAGTCAGTTTTCCTCCATTTTTCTGAATAATTTCAACATTTCTTCAAATGACATACCGGACAGTTCCTGTTGAGCTGCAAGTTCGTTATGTATGTATTCCACTGTGATCAGCCATGTGGCGATTAAAATAATAGATAAGATCCAAAGAATGAGGAATACAATTTTAGATTCAAGGCTGAACATAAGGATCAGGAAAATGAGCGGAATAGTTAAAATCGCAAAAAATCCAAAACGGATCATTTTGTGATAATTTTTTTCAAAACGCTGTGCTTTCTCGGCAGTTTGGATCTGAAGTTCTTCTTGTGATAAAGAAGCTTTTAGTAAAAGAGAAAGCTGTGCGCTGCGTCTGATATTTCTGTCGGGTGTTTCACCAAGCATTAAATCGGTTTCTGCAAGTTTAATGTCAAAAAGCCGGTTCAGACCTGAAAGCAGAGGTCTGATCCCAAGTCCGATCAGTAAGGAAACGGGAACGAAAAGGAGCAGGATGAGCAGATTGTGTATATAAGTGCTTCCGTACATTCCGGCAATACATTCTCTCATTGCGGAAATACCGTAAGTAAAGGGTAGGAACGGATGGACGTTTTGGAAAAACGCGGGTGTCATTTCTACAGGATATGTGCCGGATGATCCGGGAATCTGAAGGATGACGAGGAGAACACATAATGCTTTCCCGATGTGTTTAAATGAGATTGACAGTGCATAAATAATATTGACATACACAAACGAACAGATCACTCCGGTAAAGATAAGAGCGGCTGGATGCGCGCATTCAATCCCTTTTAGAAAAACATCTCCGATACAGACAATGAATCCTTGCACCATTCCGACCGTGATATACAAAAGCCAGCGTCCGAAATAGAGAGAGGCAGAAGAATATCGAAGCATAGAGCTGTCTTTATCTACTTCTAATTTAAAAATCGCGATGAGGACGATGCCGCCGACCCAAATTGCAAGGTTTGTGTAAAAAGGCGTCATTGCCGAGCCGTAATTAGCTATTTTATAAAAACTCTTTGTTTCTATTTTCACAGGTGAGGACATAAATGCCGATACCGATTGCTTGTCGATTCCTTCTAATGAGAGAAGAGTTTCGTAGATGTCAGAACCGGAAGGCATTTAAGTCTGTTTGAATCGTACCGAGATGTTCCTGAACATTTGACAGGGCGGTTTTTGTGCCTTCAAGAGCCGTTACAGTATTTGAAAGTCCGGCGCTCATTTGGTCTAACAGGTTGTCGATCTGATCGGCGGAGGAAGGAACTGTTGTTAGAAGACCGTTCATTTCTCCTGTCAAAGAAGAGAAAGCATCTAATGTCTTGTTTAGCTGCGGCAGAACGTTTTTGTCCAAAACAGCGCGGAGGTCGTGCAGACTGCCGATGTTTGCGGATGTAATTGTGTAAAGCTGTTCCCGGGTAGAAGCGGTTGTGTTGATGGCATTTTGTATTCCTGCATTTCCGGCGCTTAAAGAGAGGATCAGTTCCTGATTATTTGTGTTTTGAGCCTGCAGTCCGGCGATGGCAGAATCCAAATCAGATCCGGGAATGAGTGAGGCGAGCTCTCCTAACTCTTTTAAAATATTTCCGTTTAAGACGGCAGTGGAATTGGCAAAATCCAGTGCGTTTCCGATCGATCCGTTTACCGAGCGGGCGGCAGTTTCAAGATCGGTAAGTCCTGCTGATGCGATATTGTGCGCCTGACCGAGCAAAATTTCTCCTTGTGTCAAAGATGAAGATAGGGATGAAGAAAAGTTTCCTGCGGCAGTACGGGTTTCAGAGAGGATGCGGGAAGATTCGCTTAGAGCCGAAGAACCCGACGAGGCGGCGGATTTTAAAGATGAAGCAGTTGATTTTGCGCGTGTGATCAGGGGGGCAGATTTTTCTGCGGCTGCATTGAAGTTTTCGAGAAGTTGTTTGTAGGCGGCAATGTTTGCATCAGCTTTTTCAAGTGTTTTAGTAATATCGGAATTGACAGATCCAAGTGTTGACGACAAGTCTGACGCAGACTGCTTTAATATGCCGGAAACGGATTCAGAAGCAACCGAAGAGAAGGTGCTGTTGATCTGTTCCTGAATTGCGGCTGCGCCTGTGCCTGTGATTTTGGGAGCAATGGCATTGGCTTTTTCATTTATGTAATAGTCAAGTTTCGGCGTCTGTAAGTCGCCGGATAAAATACTGATCAAAGAGCGGCTGAAATCTTCGGGAATAACAATAGAAGCATAATATTTTCCTGATTTTACTCCGTTGAGAGCCTCTTTTTCCGAAGTGAACGTCCATCCGAGCTGTTTGTTTTCTTTTAGATTTTTGACAATTTCTTTTCCAGCATTGATAGAAAGATTTTCGGAAGATGCTTCTTTATCTAAACAGGCAATAGCGACTTTAATCTTAGACGTATTTCCGTATGGGTCTAAATTGGCTGCGATATTAAACCATGCGTATAGAGAAGGCAGCAGCATACGCCGATCAGAACAAGAATCGCCGCTTTATTGTGTAAAAGGCGGGAGAGGTCACGCTGAAAAATGTGAAATGATTTTTTCATAATATCAGAACTCCTTATATATTAATAGATACAATGTTGATTTTCTTGATAAAGAGTATTATATTAAGGTAGAAATAGATTTACAACCATTAATAGAAGTGTGAAATGTCGGATAAACGACAATATAACGAAATGTGTTGACACATGTGAAGAGATATTATGACGAGGAGAAAGCGATATGGAAAAAAAGACAGACCGCAGGGTGAGAAAAACTAAAAACCAGCTTCGTACGGGACTAGCCCGTCTTATGAAGAAAAAAAATATCGGACAGATTACCGTAAAAGAACTTGTAGATGATGTGGATATTAACCGTTCGACATTTTATCTGCATTATTCGGATATTCCGTCTCTTCTAAAAGAGATAGAAGATGATATGATTGAGGAAATAGAAAGAGCGATTCTGGAGCATCCGATTAAAATCGAGAAAGACACTACATACTTGTTTATAGAAGATTTGTTTCGGGTGTTAAGCGATAACAGAGAGATCGGATGCGCGCTTCTTGGTCCATACGGTGATATTACGTTTATCAGGAGAATTGAAAAATTTTTGGAAGAAAACAGTCGTGATCTTTTGGCGGAACGCTTTCCCGAAAAGTTTGCGGAAATGAAATATTTCTATTCGTTTTGTTTTAACGGATGTCTTGGATTTATTAGAACATGGCTTGAAAACGGGGAAAATATGCCGCCTGAATATGCGGCTCGTCTTACATTTCAAATGGTTGTAAGTTCGCTTGATGCTTTTTATGAAGATGCGAAAGAAAATAAATAAAATTATTTTGTAAATAATGGTGGAAAAAAAGTGTGTATATATGGTACATTAATATCTGTACAGTTGTAACACTGTACAGTATTAAAATGGTATATAAGGAAGAGAGGAAATTTTATGAAGAGAGAAAAATTCGGCTCCCGCCTTGGATTCATTCTGATTTCGGCAGGGTGTGCGATCGGTCTTGGAAATGTATGGAGGTTTCCTTACATTACCGGGCAGTACGGAGGAGCGGCATTCGTATTGATCTATTTGCTGTTTCTTCTGATACTTGGATTGCCGATCATGGTAATGGAGTTTTCGGTTGGAAGGGCATCAAGAAGCAGCGTTGCGTTATCATTTGACAGATTAGAGCCGCTTGGTACAAAATGGCACTGGTATAAATGGTTCGGCATGGCAGGAAATTATCTGCTTATGATGTTTTACACAACGATCGGCGGATGGCTGCTTTTGTATTTTGTAAAAATGGCAGCGGGAAATTTTAAAGGCTTGGATGCGTTGGGAATCAAAAACGAGTTTGGCGAGCTGATGCAGCAGCGGGAATTATGATCGTATGTATGATCATTGTTGTGGCAGCCTGCTTTGCGATTTGCAGCATCGGGCTGCAGAAAGGCGTAGAAAAAATCACAAAAGTATGATGCTTATGCTTCTTGCGCTTATGATCATTCTGGCGGTACGTTCCGTTACTCTTTCAGGGGCAGGCGAAGGACTGGCGTTTTATCTTGTTCCTGACTTTGCCAAAGTAAAAGAAGCGGGACTGATGGAAGTTGTATTTGCGGCAATGGGGCAATCGTTCTTTACATTGAGCCTTGGAATCGGCGCGATCGCGATTTTCGGAAGCTACATAGACCGCTCCAGAAGTCTGACAGGAGAAGCAGTATGCGTAACCGTTCTTGATACATGTGTAGCGCTGCTCTCGGGATTTATTATTTTCCCGGCATGTTTTGCTTTCGGAGTGAACCCGGACAGCGGTCCGAATCTTATTTTTATTACGTTGCCGAATATATTTAATTCTATGGCAGGAGGCAGAATTTGGGGAAGTATCTTTTTCCTCTGTATGCTTTTTGCGGCGGCGTCAACGATTATTGCGGTATTTGAAAATATCATTTCATTTGCGATGGATCTGACCGGATGCTCGAGAGGCAAGGCAGTGGCAGTGAATCTGGTTGTGATTATCCTGCTTTCACTTCCATGTGTGTTTGGATTTAACCTGCTGAGCGGATTCCAGCCGCTCGGAGCGGGAAGCACGATCCTTGATCTGGAAGATTTTATCGTCAGCAATAACCTTCTTCCGCTTGGAAGTCTTGTATATCTTCTGTTTTGTACAAGCCGTTATGGCTGGGGATGGAAGAACTTCCGCAAGGAAGCTAATGCGGGAACGGGAATTAAATTCCCAAAATGGTCACGGATCTATGTGTCATATATCCTTCCGCTGATCGTGTTATTTATCTTCGTACAGGGATATTGGTCTAAGTTCTTCGGATAGGGAGGTATCTATGTTACCATCGGTAGTGAAAAATAAAATAGAGCAGATATGGCTGGATGTGATTGCGGGAGGAGTTTCTCAACCGACAGAAGTAATAGAACAGTTGACGTATCTGATGTTTGCAAAGCAGATTGATGAAAGAGAAGCAGATATTGAAATGGCGGAATTGCTTTCGGGAGAAAAACAGAGTCATATTTTCGGAGAATCAAGAGAAGAACAGGCTCTTCGCTGGAGAAACTTTAAAGGAATGGAAGCTCGTGCGCTTCACAAGCATTTCGTTGATAGAGTATTTATTTTTTTGATCAATCTGAATTCAAATGAAAATTCAGCTTTTTCAAGATATTTAAAACATGCAACATTTAAGATAAATGAACCGTTAGCGTTACAGAAAGTTGTTGCCGGTTTAGAAGATTTGTTTGAAAATGATATTAAAGATTTAGATATGCAGGGCGATCTGTATGAATATATGCTTGGAAAATTGAATTCAGCCGGACGCTTGGGAGCATTTAGAACGCCGAAGCATATCCGGGATATGATGGTAAAACTTATGATGCCGACACCGGATATGAAGATTTGTGATCCGGCTTGCGGAACTGCCGGATTCCTTATTTCTAGCGCCGAATATATAAGAAGTGAATATGGAAACAAGATGACTGCCGAACAATGGGAAAAATATGGTTCAGAAACATTTACAGGTTTTGATACAGATGAAACAATGTGCCGTTTATCATGTATGAATCTGATGCTGCATTCTGTTATAAATCCACAGTTAAATAAACAGGATAGTGTTTCTAAAGATTATCAGGTGAAAGATGCCTATGATTTGATTTTGGCAAATCCACCGTTTAAAGGAACGATTAATAAGGAGAATATCAATGAATCCTTATTGGCAATTACAAATACAACAAAGACAGAGTTGTTGTTTGTTGCATTGTTTATCAGATTGCTGCGTGTAGGTGGAAGATGTGCATGTATTGTGCCTGACGGCGTTCTTTTCGGTTCGTCAAAAGCACATAAAAACTTACGGAAAGAGTTGATTGAGAATCAGTACTTAGAAGCTGTAATATCGATGCCTTCGGGAGTATTTAAACCATATGCGGGAGTATCAACGGCAATTTTGATATTTACAAAAACAAATGGGACAGGAACGGATAAAGTTTGGTTTTATGATATGAAAGCAGATGGTTATTCGTTAGATGATAAACGTCAACCTGTTCAAGAAAACGATATTCCTGATATTATTGAAAGATTTCATAAGAAAGAAAACGAAGAGGATAGAGAGCGGACAGAACAAAGTTTTATGGTTGATAAGCAGGAGATTATAGATAATGGATATGATCTGTCAATCAATAAATACAAAAAAATAGAATATGTTCCTGTAGAATATCCACCGACAGAAGAAATTCTTGCTGAAATTGAAAAGTTAAACGAGGAAATTACGAAGGAAACGGCAGAATTGAGAGCATTGCTTAGAAAATAAAATAGAGAAGACGAAAGTTGATAAGAAAGACATTTGTTATTTTATTGAATCGGACTTTCAAACGTTGGATTTATGGTCTGACTTTTGAGGGGGCAAAATAATAGGTGTCTTTTTTGATTTCGCATGTTCGTGATGCGACTGGCATTTTCTTTCATTATAGTTATAATTGTTGTGATTTTATTACTATATTTGAAAACTTATGTAATGGGTATTTGATTGAGTGGATAAATCTTGTATAATGAGGAGGACAATAAATTAAGATTTGTAGGGATGATAGAATGACAAGAATAAGAGTGCCATTAGGGAAATTCATAAAGGAATACTCGGAGCGAAATAAAGGGAACGAAGATATTCCAGTGTACAGCGTGACAAATAGTCAGGGATTTTGTACAGAATACTTTGGCAAAGAGGTTGCTAGCCAAGACAAAACCACATATAAGATTGTTCCGCAAGGTTATTTTGCATATAATCCTTCGCGGATAAATGTCGGCTCTGTTGATTGGCAGAGGTATGAAAAACGTGTTATCGTAAGTCCTCTCTATAATGTATTTTCAGTATCAGAAGGGATTGACCGTCAGTATCTATACTATTTTCTTAGAAGTGATTTGGGCAGACAGATGATAAAGGCTAAGGCATCTGGAAGTGTTAGAGATAATTTAAAACTGGATATGCTGAAAGAAATGACTATTCCAGATATTTCTGTAGAGCAACAGAAGTTTTGTTCTTCTGTGTTGGATAAGCTTCATAAGTTGATTCAGATGCGCCAACAGGAATTACAAAAACTTGACGAATTTATCAAAGCCCGATTTGTCGAGATGTTTGGAGATGTAATCCACAACAGCAAGAAATGGCAAGTTTGTTTATTTGCAGAGATCACTTCTTCACGATTGGGGAAAATGCTAGATGCAAAACAGCAAACTGGAAGAAATAGTTATCCTTACTTAGCCAATTTCAATGTTCAGTGGTTTCGGTTCAATCTTGAAAATCTAAATAAAATGGATTTTGATGAAAAAGACCGTGCAGAGTTTGAGCTGCGTGAAGGAGATCTTTTGGTTTGTGAGGGTGGCGAAATTGGACGGTGTGCTGTGTGGCATAATGAGTTACAGCCATGTTTTTTCCAAAAGGCGTTGCATCGAGTGAGATGTAATCACCAGATAATTTTACCAGATTATCTGGCGTGGTGGTTTAGATATAATTGCGATTATGGAGGTTTTTCTGCATTAGCCGGTGCAAAAGCTACTATTGCACATTTGCCTGGTGCAAAATTAAAGCAGTTACAGGTCGCCGTACCTCCAATGGAATTACAAGAGCAATTTGCTGTCTTCGTCGCTCAAACCGACAAATCAAAAGTTGCAGTGCGGAAATATTAAAAATTTGCTTGAGAGGAGGAGCTTATCATGGAAATGAATTTTGCATCTTGAGAAGAAACAAGAATATGAATTGTTTTCAGGAGCGTGTATTGATGCGGAAAGAATATTAGAATCTTCGCCGGTGATGAGCGCGGTAGCTTCAAGAAAAGCATTGGAATTGTGTGTGAAATGGATTTATTCGATTGATTCTGCATTAGAACCGATTGGAAATAGAGAAGGATTGCAGTCTTTACTTCACAATAATGGCTTTCCTTCTTTGATGGATATTACATTGTGGAGAAGGCTTCAGCACATTGTTCGGAATGGAAATGAGTCTGTACATACTTCAAAACGACTGACGCGAGACAATGCAGTTCTTTCTCTCAACATATTATTTGATTTTGTGGAATGGGTTGATTATTGTTACGGAAGAGATTATGTTGAACGAGTATTTGATGAGAAAAAGATTCCTGATGCGACAACGGATATGAATGTGGTACAGGAAGAGTATCGGCAGGTTATTAAAGACGTTCAAAAAAACGCTGATAAAATAGTGAATGAAAAAGATAAAGAAATAGAACGTCTTTTAGCTTTGAATAAAGAACTTCGTAATGAGATGAAAGTTCAAAAAGCCCGTAATATAAAAAATCGGGAATATGTTTACGAACCGGATCTGTCAGAATGGACGACGAGAAAAAGATATATTGATGCAGATTTAGAGGCGAATGGATATGTGTTCGATCAGGATAAAAAGAGAAATTGTGTGGAAGTTGAATATCCTGTTGTCGGAATGCCGAATCAAACAGGACGGGGATATGTGGATTATGTTATATGGGGAGATACAGGAAAGATTATTGCTGTAGTAGAAGCAAAAAAGGCAAGCGAGAGCGGAGATAAAGGGCGGAATCAAGGGAAATTATATGCAGACTGTATCCAAAATATGCAGGGAAAAAGACCGATTATATTTTATACAAATGGTTTTGAAACTTATCTTTGGGATGATGCAAACAGTGCGCCCAGACTTGTGAGCGGCATCTTTCCGCAAAAAGATATCAATGCAATGATTGAGCGGCGATGTATAAAGAAATCGGTTAACAGCATTCAGATTGATAAGCAAATTACGGATCGCTGGTATCAATTAAGAGCAGTTACAAAATGCTGTGAAAATTATGAAAAGGGAATCCGAAAATGTTTGCTTGTAATGGCGACGGGTACAGGGAAAACACGAACAGCGGCATCGATAGTAGATGTGATGACGCGCAGTGAGTTAATGGGAAAAGTGTTGTTTTTGGCAGATCGCAAAGAATTGGTGAAGCAGGCAAAGGATGCGTTTTATAAATATATAGAGAATACAACAATGTGTAATCTTTTACTAAATAAAGATGAGCGAAATGCAAAAATTATATTTTCAACATACCAGACAATGTTACATGCGATTGATACTATAAAAAATGCGGATGGATCGCGATTTTTTTCGCCGGGGCATTTTTCGTTAATTGTAATAGATGAAGCACATAGAAGTATTTTTAATAAATATAAAGCAATTTTTCAATATTTTGACGCTTGCCTGCTGGGATTGACTGCGACGCCGAAGAATACGATTCATCAGTCTACCTATACATTTTTTGATATGAAAAATAATATACCGACGGATGTATATGAGTATGAGGAAGCGGTGGAAAAAGATCATGTGTTAGTTCCGTTTTATTTAATTGAGACTTCGACACAGATTTCAGATGATGGAATTACATATGCGGATTTGGACGAGGAAGAGAGGGAGGCATATGAAGCAGAGTTTGTCGAAGATGGAGGAGTGCCTGAACATATTCCGCCGGAGAGAATAAATAAATATATTTTTAATGTCGATACGGTTGATAGAATGATTTCAGATTTGATGAATAACGGCATTAGACATAAAAATGGAAATCATGTCGGGAAGACAATTATTTTCGCACAAAATAAATTGCATGCAAAATTTATTGTTGATCGATTTAATGAATTATATCCGCAATATAAAGGTAATTTTTGCAAGTTGGTGGTTTGTGATGAGCCATATGCAGGACAAAATCTTAAGGATTTTAAAAAAGCGGATGACTATCCGTTTATTACGGTGACTGTAGATATGCTGGAAACCGGTGTTTCCCAAACAAAAAGATATTAAGAAACAGCCCATGTTTACCTGCTTGCAAACAAAAGAATATTGCTACTAGACTAAGAGATACTACATAAGTGTGTTGGTATCTCTTTTTTGTTGCCGTGAA
>ENA-OQAA01000511-OQAA01000511.1-human-gut-metagenome-genome-assembly--contig:-NODE-511-length-26248-cov-2.145132_pt1 | contig 26248 bp, 35 predicted proteins | sample MGYA00242489_ERZ504515 | MGnify/ENA primary metagenome ERZ504515 (study PRJEB26092, sample SAMD00036237) | human gut metagenome | host: Homo sapiens | study: EMG produced TPA metagenomics assembly of... | reverse complement strand
CTGTCATGATGAGAAACTATCCCGATCAGAAATATGATCTTAATGAGGCTGGACAGAGTACAGGCACATCTTGAAAGGAGATTTGGAAAAAGTACAGAAAAAATCTGGAAGAACTGAAACAGTTTTACAAATTGATAAGTTGGAAACAGATAATACTTCGCTGCTTCTGAAAATGTACAATGACATGCAAAAAGAAATTGCAGAGATTAAGACTAAAATAGCATAAAACACAATCGCCGAAAGGGTGTAAAGCCTACTGAGTTATCAGGCGGTCCATTTGCATCTGTATAAATCCATATGTCTACTCACAAAATACAGAACACTCTTTACCATAAAAACAGACCATCTAACAATCAGTATAGCATCACCGAAAGCCATTTTGTTATAAAAAGCATCATCATTTTTAAGATAAAACAGCCCTCATCTCCCTTATTTTAAAGGGTCTGAGGGCTGTTCTCAATTATTCATCCCAGTTGTGCCATACGTCAGTGACGTCATCGTCCTCATCAAGAAGATCAAGTGTTTTCTGAAGGTTTTTGATATCTTTTTCGTCTGTAAGCTCCACATAGGTCTGAGGAACCATAGCCACCTGTGCCTCCAGCATAGGAACTCCGGCAGCTTCCAGAGCCTCTCTAACTGCACTGAAATCATCCGGTGCTGTGATCACTTCAAAGCTTTCCTCTTCCTCACTGAAATCCTCAGCACCTGCATCAAGGGCAACCATCATCAGCTCATCTGCATCCATCTCGCACTCTTCCTTGTCAATGATGATCTGTCCTTTCTGATCAAACATAAAGGAAACGCAGCCCTGTGTTCCGATGCTTCCGTAGCCTTTTGTAAAAGCATTTCTTACATTGCTGGCAGTACGGTTTTTATTGTCTGTAAGAGTTTCTACGATAATGGCAACACCGTTGGGACCATAGCCTTCGTATGTAGCACGCTCATAGTTGTCTGCCGCCTCTGCACCTGCTGCTTTTTTGATACCGCGCTCAATGGTATCATTTGGCATATTATTTGCTTTTGCTTTTGCAATAACATCGCGAAGCTTGCTGTTATTGTTGGGATCCGGTCCTCCGGCTTTGACAGCCATAACGATCTCTCGTCCGATCACAGTAAAGATTTTACCTTTTTTGGCGTCGTTTTTCTCCTTTTTATGCTTTATGTTTGCGAATTTTGAATGTCCTGACATAACTCACTTTCTCCTTTTGTGTTCTTGTCATTTATTTTTTCGGCCCGCACCTTTCCTATTGTCCTGTTTCCAAGAGACAGGATCTTAAAGCGGTAACCGTTTGCAACAATCTCATGGTCCAGATCTTCCTCTGTGGGAATATGCCCCAGAAGCTCTGTGAGAAGCCCGTTCAGCGTCGTTACCTCAACCTCTCCAAAACTGATCCCCAGCTCCTCCTCAACATCCTCCAGCTCTGCAAAACCATCAATCAGAACGCTGTTATCTGTCTGAGTCCGGATAGCAATATCCTCGTCCTCATCATATTCATCAAGGATCTCTCCCACGATTTCCTCCAGAATATCTTCCATTGTGATCACTCCTGCAGTCTGACCGTACTCATCTACCACAACTGCCATATGTGCCTGTTTTACCTGCATAGTACGGAAAATATTGCTGATGCTTCCCGTTTCCGGCACAAAATCTGCTTTTCGGATCAGTCCCGGAAGCTCTCTTAGAGGCTTGAATCTTGCCCAGGAATTCTGGGTCATAAATTTAAGAGCGTCTTTATAATGGATCAGTCCTCTGATATTGTCCATATCATCCTCATAGACCGGATATCTGGAATTTCCTTCTTCCAGCATCTCATCTATGACGTCTTTCAGGAATCTTTCCTGGTCAAAAGCCACCACTCCGGTTCTGTGTGTCATAATATCACCGGCCTTGATATCATTAAAAGAAATGATATTCTGAATCATCTCTGCTTCATTTTTCTCTATGACGCCCTGTTCATGAGCCTCATCCACAATGGAAATGATCTCCTCCTCTGTAACCGCTTCCTGCTGTTCCCCAAGCGCTACTCCAAAAACACCGGCAGTAATACGCGCAAGCCAGGTAACTGTCAGAGTAAAAGGCCACATTATCGTTACCACTATGCTGACAAGCCGCACATAACGGAACGCATACTGTCTGGATCGGTAATCTCCGATCCTTCGGAACATCAAAATGCCAAAAGAGGCAAGAAGAACAACACAGAGAATCGAAATCAGTACCAGAGCCGGAAACTGATCTATGTAACGATGTGAGATCCGCGCCAGAAGAGGCACCAGAAAAACACCGATAAAGATTCCTGAAGCTGTTACGATCAGAGGAATGGCATTGACATATCTTACCGGTTCATCAATAAGCCTTTTCAGTAATCCGGCTTTTTTGTTTCCTTCCTCTGCCATTTTCTGTATTTCGCTCTGATTCAGATTTCTGACTGCTGCTGCAAAGCCATAAAGGATTCCGTTCAGCAAAATCAGCATCACTAGAACAATAAGCCCCGCCAGGGGCGATCGACTGCCGTCGTCCATTTTGTATTTCCTTTCTTAACTCGCTGTACATACAGTGTATTTCCCCGGAAATTACCTGTGAATCAGCATAATTACTGCTAAAATATAGCACTTTCCCTGCCGTTCGTCAAGAATTCCCGTCCAAAAAATATCTTTCTTAAAAGTATCTTTTGCCCTGCCCAGGCAGAAAAAGGATCAGAAGCTCAGTTCCAGGCTGATCTCCAGCGCATGATTCACACGGTCAAGCATACACTGATCCAGGTGACACACCTTATCCTTCAGCCGCCGTTTATCAATGGTCCTTAACTGCTCCAGAAGGATCACGGAATCTTTTTCGATCCCGTAGGCAGAAGCATCAATTTCAATATGTGTAGGAAGCTTCGCCTTATTCATTTTTGATGTGATGGCTGCGCAGATCACAGTTGGGCTGTGCCGGTTTCCCACATCGTTCTGTATGATCAGAACAGGACGGATCCCGCCCTGCTCGCTTCCTACCACAGGTCTTAAATCTGCATAAAAAATATCCCCTCTTTTAATTACCACACAATTCACACTCCGATTCTGTTTTCTCTACTAATCAGTATTTCCAGTTTTTTCTTGTGTATACATGCGTGGTATTTCCAGTTTCTGCCGCCTTTACCTATTCAAAAAAGGTCAGCTCACCCCATTTCTTTCCGTTCTTTATATAAATTCTTGGTACCCGTTTTCCAATATCACAGGCAAATTCATAAGAAAACCTTCCTGATAAGTCTCCAAGAGTTTCCAGACTGAGAACCTCATCTCCGTCCTTTCCTACAAGTGTCACCTCGTCACCTGTGTGAACCTCAGGAATATCTGTTACATCTACCATAAACTGATCCATACAGATCCGCCCGATCACAGGAGCCTTTTTTCCATGGATCAGGACCCATCCTTTGTTGGAAAGACTTCTGGGATATCCGTCTGCATAGCCTACAGGTATGGTGGCAACCTTCATGTTTTTTTGTGCAGTAAAGGTTCCTCCATAACTGACCGAAGCCCCTGCTTTCAGTTCCTTGACATAACTGACATGGCTTTTCAGCTCCATAGCAGGCAGAAGCCTTACAATATCCCGTTCCACCTCATCAGAAGGATAAATTCCATAAATGGTGATTCCGGCACGGACGGCATCCATGTTTGCTTTTGGCATACGGATAATGCCTGCGCTGTTGGAACAGTGCTGTACAGGAATTCTGATTCCACTTTCATGAAGCAGTCTCTCAAAGGTCACGTAACGTTCCAGCTGTTTTTCAGCAGGAGAGATATCTGTTTTCGTCTGCTCTGGCAAAGTGGGTGAACAGTCCCTCCACCTCTACATTGGAAAGCTCTGTGATCTTCTTAATTTCCTGAACGCTTTCTGTGGTATCAGAAAATCCAATCCTGCTCATTCCTGTGTCAAGTCCAATATGGATATGTACTGTTTTTCCCTGACGGACAGCCTCCTCTGACAGCTTTTCTGCCATGGAGTATTCGCTGACAGTCAGCCGGATCTCCTGCTCCACCATATCAGGAAAATATTCCTCAAATACGATTCCCAGAATCAATATTGGCTTTGTTACCCCAAAGGCACGAAGCTGAAGAGCCTCCTCTGCGGTAGCCACTGCAAATCCCCAGATATAACTGTATCCGTGGATCAGACGGGCAATGGCTTCTGCTCCGTGGCCATATCCGTCCGCCTTGATCACAGCAATGATTTTTGTGCCCTTTGCGATATTTTTTTTCATTTCTCCAAAATTATGCGCAATAGCATCCAGGGATACTACTGCTTTGATTCTGTCATATCTCCTCATGTCTTCCTCCGTACTTCAATACCTCCGGAATTGTCAGGAGCAGATCTCCCGCCTTCATTCCATACATTCCCTTGTTCTCAGCTGCCAGATCGCCTGCTCTTCCGTGGATAAAAACTCCCAGCGCTGCGATCTCTGTCATTTCACCAACTGAAAGCGCCTCTCCTCTGTACATACAGAGCATTCCGGCAAGAACCCCTGCAAGTACATCTCCGCTTCCGGCTGTTGCCATTCCGGCATTTCCGGAAAGATTATACCATACTGTGCCATCGGAACCGGTCGTTACAGTACAGGCATCCTTCAGTACACAGACAGAGCCGAAGCTCTGGCATATTCCAGTGCCGAGCTTCCCGCTGTCCTGCAGCTCTCCAATGCTTTTTCCGGTAAGCCGGCTCATCTCTCCCATATGGGAGTCAGAATCACATGACTGCCCAGAAGGTTTTTCCAGGACGGGTTTTCTGCCAGAAGGTTTAGACCGTCTGCATCAAGCACCACTTTTTTTCCGGATAAAGCTTTTTCCAGAAACCAGTGCACCTTAAACCGTGTTTTTTCCGAAATTCCAAGTCCCGGTCCCATCAGGATCACATCACACCAGTCAAAGGCATTCTGATAGGCCGCCTCTCCTTTTCCACAATCAATAATGGCTTCCGGAAGCAGGCTCTGCAAAGGAATACGGTTACTTTCATCGGTAAGAATACGTACCATTCCCGCACCGCCGGCAAATGCTGCCGCTGCGCAGAAATAGGCGGCGCCGCACATTCCCGGGCTTCCTGCCACTGCAAGAACCTTTCCGAAGGTGGACTTGTTTCCTTCTGGTGTTCTTCCGGGAATCTTTTTGGTATCTTCCACTTCCAGAATTCTCTTTTTCTCAAAAACACCAGACTCTCCGTAAACGCCAATATCGGCCAGAACCGTCCTTCCGGCATTTTTTCTGCCCGGATAAAGGCACAGTCCCGCCTTCAGAAATCCAAAGGTCACGGTAAGATCCGCCTCAAAAGCAGCACCCATCACTGCGCCGGTATCTCCGTTCACCCCGGATGGAATATCAACAGCTACTTTCCAGGCAGTCATCCGGTTCATGGTTTCTATCAGTCTTTATATTTTCCCATAACAGGACGGGCCAGTCCCACACCGAAAACAGCGTCTACTATAGTAGTATATTCACGCCACTGCGGGTTATTCACAACCGGAACATGATAATTTGATGCAATGGAAAGCTGGCGCGCGGTTTCATGGGTAAAAGAGGAATGATTTCCTGCCACATAAATCTCAGCCTGATATCCATGAAGAAAAAGGATCCGGGCAATGGCAATTCCGTCTCCTCCGTTATTTCCGCTTCCACAGACACAGAGAATCTTCTCTTCTGTGTTATTTTTATGAAACACCTTTTCCATTTCTTCCACAGTTTTCAGAGCAGCCCGTTCCATAAGAACACAGGAAGGAATGCCTCTCTTTTCAATCGTATACGCATCCAGCTGCTTCATTCTCTCACAGCTTACCACTTCTTTCATCTGATCCCCTCCTTTTTGTATCTGTCTGCTTTATATCTTTTTACATCAAAAGGCTGTCAGCCCGGAATAGGGTGACAGCCTGCTGAGATGGGCTAATTTTCATGTTCCTGACGGTACTGGCTAAGATTGTAAGAAAGCCGCATAAGGCTCTCGGAAAGATGTACATTCTCTACGATCACATCATCAGGAGTATCCAGATCAATATGCGCAAAATTCCAGATTGCCTTGATTCCGTTCTCAATCAGAATATTTGCCATATCTCCGGCCTTATTTTTCGGAAGCGTAAGGATTGCGATCTCAATCTGATTTTCCTTCAGGAAAAACGGAAGATCACTGATCATCTGAATCTCAATTCCCCGCACTGCGATCCCTTCCAGTACAGGATTGATGTCAAAAATGCCCATCAGCTTAAATCCGCGTTTTTCAAAATCCACATAGTTTGCCAGCGCCTGTCCAAGATTACCGGCACCCACGATGATCATGGGATGAACCGTATCTAACCCCAGAATTTTGCCGATCTCTGTGTACAGATACTTCACATTATATCCGTATCCCTGCTGTCCGAATCCACCGAAATTATTCAGGTCCTGACGGATCTGAGACGCTGTCACATGCATTTTTTTGCTGAGGTCATTGGAAGAAATACGCTCCACATTTTCTTCCAGCAGTTCTCCAAGATATCTGTAATAACGCGGCAGCCTTTTTATCACTGCTTTTGAAATTTGTTTTGCCTCCACGGGATGATCCTCCTTCTGATTTCCTATTAATTATAACGAAATGTTATTTTAATGTCAAATAAAGTTTTTTCACTTCGCAAAAATTTTTTGGTCTTTACAAAATCATTGTAAAAGCCTTATAATCTTACAGTACGTATTAAGATAATTAAGGCAATTTGCGGAGGAACAACAATGATTTTAGCATGTCAGGGCATCTGTAAATCCTTTGGCGAAAAAGAGATTTTAAAAGATGCCTCTTTTCACATAGAAGAGCGGGAAAAAGTCGCTCTGATCGGTAATAACGGCGCAGGAAAAACCACTTTGCTGCGCATTATTATGGAAGAGTTTTCTGCTGATTCCGGAAACGTGATACTGGCAAAAGATAAACGTATGGGATATCTGGCTCAGTATCAGGATATTTACGGACAGCGCACCATTTACGAAGAGCTTCTTACAACCAAACAGCACATCCTTGATATGGAAGAACGTATGCGCTCCATTGAACTGGAAATGAAGCATGTACAGGGCGAAGAGCTGGAGCAGCTTATGAACACCTATACCAGACTTACCCATGAATTTGAGCTGGAAAACGGCTACGCATACAAAAGCGAGCTTACCGGCATACTGAAGGGTCTGGGATTTGGGGAAGAAGACTTTGAAAAGCCGATTGAAACTCTTTCCGGAGGCAGAAAACAAGGGTAGCTCTTGGCAAGCTTCTGATCTCCAGGCCGGATATCCTTCTTCTTGACGAGCCTACCAACCATCTGGACATGGAAAGTATTGCCTGGCTGGAAACCTATCTTCTGAATTATCCGGGAGCTGTTTTTATTGTTTCCCATGACCGTTATTTTCTTGACAAGGTAGTGACTAAGGTAGTAGAAATCGAAGCCGGTCAGGTGATTTCTTTCCAGGGCAACTACTCTTCTTATGCAGAAAAAAAGGCGCAGCTGAGAGACGCTCAGTATAAGGCATACCTGAATCAGCAGCGGGAAATCAAACATCAGGAAGCTGTGATCGTTAAATTAAAGTCCTTTAACCGTGAAAAATCAATCCGCAGAGCTGAAAGCCGTGAGAAAATGCTGGATAAGATCCAGAGACTTGACAAGCCGGTGGAAATCCAGACTCATATGCGTCTTTCTCTGGAGCCAAGAACCGTAAGCGGAAATGACGTTCTTACTGTAGAGGAACTGTCCAAAAGCTTCCCCGGCCAGACACTGTTTACAAATATCTCCTTTCAGATAAAAAGAGGTGAGCGGATTGCGCTGATCGGAAATAACGGGACAGGAAAGACTACCATGCTGAAGATTCTTAACAGCATCCTTCCTGCAGACTCCGGAAGCTTTTCCCTGGGCTCCAAGGTTCAGATCGGCTACTATGATCAGGAGCATCATGTGCTTCATTCAGAAAAAACTATTTTTCAGGAAATTTCGGATTCCTATCCCACACTGACGGAAACAGAGATCCGAAACATGCTTGCCGCCTTTCTTTTTACCGGAGATGATGTTTTTAAAGAAATTTCTTCTCTTTCAGGTGGAGAAAGAGGAAGAGTCTCTCTTGCCAAGCTGATGCTTTCAGAAGCCAATTTCCTGATCCTGGACGAGCCACTAACCATCTGGATATTGCTTCCAAGGAAATTCTGGAGGAAGCTTTAAACAGCTACAGCGGAACCGTCCTCTATGTTTCTCATGACCGTTATTTTATTAATCAGACTGCTACAAGGATTCTTGACCTGACCCATCAGGCGATTGTGAATTATATTGGTGACTACGATTATTATCTGGAGAAAAAAGAGGAGCTGACGGAAAAATATGCGCCTGCCCCGTCTGATCCTGCTGAAACCAGAGCACCGGAAACAGATAACTCTGACAGCAAGCTTTCCTGGCAGCAGCAAAAGGAAGAACAGGCCCGCAGGCGAAAACTGGAAAACGAACTGAAAAAAACAGAAGCCAGAATCGAAGAGCTGGAAAAAAGAGATAAAGAAATCGATGAAACTCTGGTGCTTCCGGATGTGTGCACCAATGTGACGCGCTGTACTGAATTAAGCCGCGAAAAAGAGGCGGTTCTGAAGGAACTGGAAGAATTATATGAAAAATGGGAATCCCTCGCCTGAGGTTTTCCCATTTTTGCTGTCCGAAACCGCTGTTCATATGGTCCAAAACAATTCCTGTTATTTTGATTTTTGTACGGTTACTTCATAATACGATCCAGTGACTCCCGCACGGCCAGAATAAAATCTCTGCTGGAAAGCACCTTTGGATGCTTAATGGTTGTGATCATGGCAAGATCCTTTGTCATCTTTCCTGCCTCAATCGTAGAAAGAGTTGCTTTTTCCAGTTTATCCGCAAACTCAGTCAGAGCTTTATTTCCATCCAGCTCTCCCCTTTTCCTGAGCGCACCTGTCCATGCAAAAATTGTTGCCACTGAGTTGGTAGAGGTCTCTTTTCCTTCCAGATGTCTGTAATAATGTCTCTGTACGGTTCCGTGAGCAGCCTCATATTCATAGTATCCGTCCGGAGAAACAAGAACAGAAGTCATCATGGCAAGAGAACCAAAGGCAGAAGAAACCATATCGCTCATAACGTCTCCGTCATAGTTTTTGCAGGCCCAGATAAAGCCGCCCTCCGCTTTCATCACGCGGGCAACCACATCGTCAATCAGGCTGTAGAAATATGTCAGTCCTGCCGCATCAAATTTCGCCTTAAATTCCTCTGTAAATATCTTCTGGAAAATTTCCTTGAATTTGCCGTCATAGGTTTTGGAAATAGTATCCTTTGCCCCGAACCACACATCCTGATTTGTATCAAGAGCATAGTTAAAGCAGCTTCTTGCAAAGCTTTCGATGGACGCTTCCATATTGTGCATTCCCAGGGCAACTCCCGGAGACTTGAATTCCTGTACAAGAGAACGTTTCTCTTCCCCGTTCTCAGAAGTATATACCAGTTCCACCTTTCCAGGTTTTTCTACATAAAATTCTGTGTTTTTATATATGTCACCGTATGCATGACGGGCAATGGTAATTGGTTTTTTCCAGTTACGTACACAGGGTTCGATTCCTTTTACAACAATGGGAGCCCGGAATACCGTTCCGTCAAGAATAGCGCGGATGGTTCCATTAGGGCTTTTGTACATTTTTTTCAGATCATATTCCTTCATTCGGGCATGATTTGGAGTAATCGTAGCGCATTTTACTGCAACACCGTATTTTTTTGTGGCATTGGCAGCATCTACGGTTACCTGATCGTCTGTTTCGTTCCGGCAGGCAAGCCCGAGATCATAATATTCCGTATTCAGATCCACATAGGGAAGCAGAAGTTCCTCTTTGATCATTTTCCAGAGAATACGGGTCATCTCATCTCCGTCCATTTCTACCAGGGGTGTTGTCATTTTAATCTTATCCATGTATTTTATCTCCTCTCCGGTTGAAGCATGTTCTGTTTAGTATTGTACAAAAAAACTCCTCTTCCGTCAAACGCTGATGCTTTCACTTCATAAAATATTTATGATTCTGCCCCTCTTTCGTCTACAGTTCCAGAAACCGTTCCAGGTTAAATCTGCCCCATCCCTGCTGGTTTCTGGGAAATCCCATATCATCTGCACTGTCCTTCAGCATCATTTTAATCTCCACATTGGTAAGAAGGGGATCTTTTTCAAGCGCCAGAGCAACGGCCCCTGAAACAAAGGGCGTAGACATGGAGGTTCCGCTTTTCATCCGGTACCCGCCCTTTGATGAACAGGAAATGATCCGGTTTCCGGGAGCTACAAGATCCGGCTTACATATACATTCAAACGTAGGGCCTCTTCCGGAAACTCCTTCCGTTCCCACAAGCATGTCACTGGAACCTACGGTAATGATCTTTCTGCTGCTTCCCGGCGCTGTAATGCTCCCTGGCAGCGGTCCCTGATTTCCTGCCGCTGCCACGACCACCAGCCCCCGATCCCATAATTTCTCCACTCCCTGTATCAGGCTGTTATGTTCTTTTCCGTTTTTACAGGTGGTTCCCACAGAAATATTCACAACACGGATATGGTATTTTTGCATATGACGGATAATCCAGTCAAAGGCGCACAATACATCTTCTTTGTTTCCGTTCCCAAACCGGTCCAGAACCTTCAGCCCGATGATCCCGCATCCAGGAGCCACTCCCCTGTATTTTCCCCCGGAGGCTGTTCCGTCTCCACAGAGAATTCCGGTTACATGAGTTCCATGCCCATTATCATCATAAGGAGTCTGTTTATGTGAAATAAAATCAGAAAAAGCACAGATTCTGTTTCCAAAATCCGGATGCGGAGAAATGCCTGTATCCAGAATTGCCACACCGATGCCCTTTCCGGTATAATTCATCATTTTCATGAATATACTCCAAAAAAGAAGCTTTATTTTAATGTATTCAGTCTGAGAATTATTTGCGAATTTTATAGAATATGAATATTTTTCATAGATTTGCCAATACTGTAAACCATCGGAATAACTTAAGTATGGATCACAGATTGCAGCCGCCAGGATACTGACCGCCCTGATGAACCCGCTGCATAAAAAGGAGGATTTTCATGGCGTTTATTTTATTTCTGATCATATTTTTCTGTCTGCAGTCCTTTGTCCTGTTCTGCTGTGTAGCTGCGGGAAATGACCCGGCTTCCCAGCTGATCTCAGATCAGGAACAGATGGACTATATCAGAACCTGGATGGAAAATCACCAAATGTAAAAAGCCTAAAAAACAAACCGCAGGGAGACATTCCGTAAATCTCCTTCTGCGGTTTCTTACATAATCTATGACGAATCAGAGACTTGCTCTGATCACCTTAGGCTTGCAGCCCGCGTCTTCCAGAGCCTTTACAATCTGATTTTTATGATCGGTTCCAAAGGCCTCCATAGTTACTTTCAGCTCTACGGCCGCATTACGGTTGGTGGTAACAAACTGGTTATGGTCAAGCTTAATAACATTGCCCTGATTCTGAGCTATGATGCTTGCCACACGTACCAGCTCTCCTGCTTTATCCGGAATCAGTACAGAAACTGTAAAAATACGGTCTCTCTGGATCAGTCCGTGCTGGACTACAGAGGACATGGTAATTACATCCATATTTCCTCCGCTTAAAATAGACACTACTTTTTTTCCGGTAAAGTCCAGATGGCGAAGAGCCGCCACAGTCAGAAGTCCGGAGTTTTCTACGATCATTTTATGATTTTCAACCATATCCAGAAAAGCCATGATCAGCTCATCATCTTCAATGGTAATGATGCTGTCCAGATTTTCCTGAAGATACGGGGAAGATATGCTCGCCCGGAGTCTGCACTGCAGTACCGTCCGCTATGGTATTTACATGAGGAAGGGTTACAACTTCTCCTTTTTCCAGAGACGCTTTCATACAGCTGCTCCTGCCGGCTCTACTCCGATCACCCTGATATGAGGATTCAGAAGCTTCGCAAGAGTGGAAACACCGGTAGCCAGACCGCCGCCGCCAATAGGTACAAGAATATAGTCTACAAGAGGAAGCTCCTGGACGATCTCCATGGCAATGGTACCCTGTCCGGTGGCAACTGCCGGATCATCAAAGGGATGGATAAACGTATAGCCTTCCTTTTCTGCCAGCTCCAGAGCATAAGCGCAGGCTTCATCATAGACATCGCCCTTCAGGATCACCTCTGCGCCATAGCTTTTTGTCCGTTCCACCTTAATAAGAGGCGTTGTGGTAGGCATTACGATGACCGCCTTTACCCCGAATTTGTGAGCAGCATAGGCAACACCTTGAGCGTGATTTCCGGCTGAAGCAGTGATCAGTCCTTTTTCTCTTTCCTCATCTGACAGCGTGCTGATCTTATAATAGGCTCCCCGCACTTTGTAAGCGCCTGTCCTCTGCATGTTCTCCGGCTTCAGAAAAACTCTGTTTCCGGTTAGCTCGGAAAAATAACTGCTTTTGATCAGCTTTGTCTCCTGGGTTACTTTTTTTTACAATCTCTGAGGCTTCCTCAAAATTCTCCAGTGTAAGCATATTCATTTTCTCCTTCCCGTATTCTTAATCTTCTTTTTCGTTTACATCAAACAATGCATTTACAAAAGTATCTGCATCAAACTTCTGAAGATCGTCAATAGTTTCTCCACTCCAATATATTTTACCGGGATATCAAGCTCTGACTGGATCGCAACTGCAATTCCGCCTTTGGCTGTACCGTCAAGCTTAGTCAGAATGATTCCTGTTACATTGGCAACCTCTGCAAACTGCTTTGCCTGAGTAAGAGCATTCTGTCCGGTGGTTCCGTCAAGTACAACCAGAGTTTCAAGATAAGCTTCCGGATACTCCCGCTCCAGAATACGGTAGATCTTTCTCAGCTCTTCCATCAGATTTTTCTTGTTATGAAGGCGGCCTGCTGTATCGCAAAGAAGCACGTCTGCGTTTCGGGCCTTTGCTGCAGCTACTGCGTCATAGACAACAGAGGCCGGATCCGCTCCTGACTGTCCGCCGATAATCTCCACGCCGGCGCGGTCTGCCCACTGGGAAAGCTGCTCTCCGGCAGCTGCACGGAAGGTATCTGCTGCCGCCAGAATCACCTTTTTCCCTTCATCCTTTAATTTTCCTGCCAGCTTGCCTACAGAAGTGGTTTTTCCTACTCCGTTGACGCCAATCATTAAAATTACAGATTTACGGTTTTCAAACTCATATTCTGTGCTGTCTACCCTCATCTGGTCTTTGATGCTGTCGATCAGAAGCTGCTTGCATTCCATCGGGTTTTTGATATGCTTTTCCGCAACCTGTTTCTTCAGATTTTCCAGAATTGCAGAGGTGGCGTTGATGCCGATATCCCCCATTACAAGAATCTCTTCCAGCTCTTCATAAAAGTCCTCGTCTATACTGGAATATCCGCTGAAAATGGAGTCAAACCCCGCTACAATATTATCTCTTGTTTTTGCCAGTCCGCTGACAAGCCGTTTAAAAAAGCCCTTTTTTTCTTCAGCCATACTCATGCCTCCTTTTATTTGCTCAGCTGATTTTCTACAAGATCCACAGAAACCAGTGTTGACACACCCTTTTCCTGCATGGTGATACCATAAAGCCTGTCTGCTGCGTTCATGGTTCCACGCCTGTGTGTAATTATAATAAACTGTGTATTTTTCGTCAACTTCTGAAGATACGAAGCAAAACGTCCTACATTGGAATCATCCAGGGCCGCCTCAATCTCATCCAGCAGACAAAACGGAGACGGTTTCAGATTCTGGATAGCAAAAAGAAGGGCTATGGCAGTCAGAGCCTTCTCTCCGCCGGAAAGCTGCATCATATTCTGCAGTTTTTTGCCCGGTGCTGGGAAATGATCTTAATCCCTGCTTCCAGAATATCCTCATCTTCAGCAAGCTCCAGAGTTCCTTTTCCTCCGCCGAACAGTTCCTTAAAGGCTTATCAAACTCTCTCTGGATATCATGAAATTTTTCTGCAAACTGTCTGCGCATTCCTTCATCCAGCTCCTGGATAATACTTTCCAGAGTTTTTTCTGCCTGTACCAGATCCTCATACTGTCCGGAAAGGAAGGTATGTCTTTCCAGAAGGTTTTTATATTCTTCAATGGCATTGACATTTACAGAACCAAGTCTGCGGATCTCATCCTTGATCCTGGAAATATTTTTTTTCATTTCCTGTCTGTCATTAAGCTCCTCTTTTCTGTGGGAAAGAGCGCTGTTTGGAGTGATCTCATATTCCTCCCACATATAGGAGATCTGACTTTCCCTCTGCTCTTCCACCTTTTCCTCCTGCTTTTCAGCCGGAAACACTCCTTATCAAGAAGAGAGGTTCTTTCTGATAGCTGATCCCGCTTTTCAAAAAATGCCTTGTGGCTTGTATTTCTCTCTTCCTTCTGCTGCTGTTTCTCTTCCTTCTGTTCCTGAAGTTCCTGATCCAGCTTTTCACAGGCCTCCACCGCGTTTTTCAGATTCTGGATTCCCTCCTGCCTGTGCTTTGTCTCTTCTTCACTTTTCTTGAGATTTTCTTCAAGCTCACGGCTTTCTCTCTGAAAGCTTTCCATCTCTCCTAAAAGACGGATCATGTTTTCCTGAAGGAAGTGTTCTTTCTGAGACAGAGAGGATTCTTCCAGACGAAGCTCCTCCAGCTTCTTTGTTTTGGATGCTTCCTCAGCCTTCCATTCCTCCAGTTCTTTCTGTTTGGTTTCAATAAAGGTTTCCAGTTCCTTCTCATCCCTCTGAGAAGCCTCCAGTTCCTTTGCAATGCTGGAATGATCTGCCCTGATCTCCACTGCCTGACGGCGCAGCTCTTCCTTTTCTCTGTCGATCTGGCCGTAGCTTTTCTGAATATCAGCTTCCTTTTCTTCCAGCTGCTTCAGATTCATTCCGGCTGTATTCTGTTCCACATACTGCTGTCTTAGTTTTTCCTGGAAATCCGCAATCGCATCTCTCAGAACATTTCTCCTACTGCGATTATCTCCGATTTCCTTCTGAAGCTCCTGAAGCTCTTTTTTCAAAAGCTCCACGCTGCGCTCCAGCTCCTCGATCTCTCGTCTTCGTCCAAGGAGATTACTGTTATTTTTAAAGGCTCCACCTGTCATGGAACCGCCGGGATTTAAGGATTCTCCTTCAATGGTAACCATACGGAGGCTGTGCCTGTATTTTTTCCAATAGCAATGGCATGATCAATATGATCCACTACCAGAACCCGTCCCAGAAGGTACTGTACCAGTCCGCTGTACTGAGCTTCTGCCTGAACCAGCGTATCTGCTGTTCCGATCACGCCTTCTTCTCTCAGCACTTCTCTTTGAGAAATACCGCCTCTTCCGCTCATATTAGACAACGGAAGAAAGGTAGCCCGGCCAAAGCGGTTTTTCTTCAGAAATCCAATCATCCTTTTAGCTGTCTGTTCATTATCTGTGACAATGTTCTGAATGCTTCCTCCAAGAGCAGTCTCAATGGCGATCTCGTAATCTTTTTGTACATGGATGATGTCTGCCACTACTCCGTGGATTCCCGGTTCTCTGCTTTTCTGTTCCATTACGCGGCGAATACTGTTTCCGTATCCGTCATACCGCTCTGTAAGATTTTTTAAAGATTCCAGGCGGGAGGACTCTCTGTGATAGGCTGCCTGGCCGTTCTCCATCTGTCTGCTCTGATCCTTCAGTTTTCCTGAAGTTTCTGAACCTCACCATCCAGACGCACACACTCTTCATTCATAGAAGCGATGGTATGGGTCACGCTGTCATATCTGGACTGCGCTTTGCTCTTTTCAGATGCAAGAGACTCCTCTTCTGTTTTTAAACGAAGGATGCGCTGGCTGACAGCAGCCTTACGGATATCCAGCTGCTCCATCATTGCGTCGAAACGCTGGGCCTTTCCTTTGGTGGTGGCACGGCTGTTTCAGGATTTCAATAATCTCATTTTTTCCTTCTTCTACAGCTGAGGTACATGCTGCCACTTCAGCCTGAATGGTTTCCAGCCGATTGTTTTCTTCTTTCAGGCGGTTCCGCTGCTCTCTCAGTTTTTCATGAAGAGCTTCCTTTTCCTGTGTAAGAGTTTCTTTTTCCTTTTCACGTTTTTCCAGTTCTTCCTTCAAAACGCCCAGACGGTTCCGGTAATGATCACTGTTCTGCCGTCCTGCATGGATCTGCTCTTCCAGAATCTGGATCTGGCTTTCATACTGCTGTCTGGAAAGAGCATTCTGCTGCTGCTTTTCCTTCAGCTCTTCAAGTCTTGTATTCAGAGTCTCCAGTTCCTGTTCCAGACGCTCATATTCTACCTTTGTCTGCTCATACGCCTCTTTTGTCTCAGAAAGCTCTTCCTGTGCTCTTTCTGACTTTTCTGCCAGCTCTTTCAGAATATGCCCTGTTTCCTCATAATCCAGAAGAAAAAAGATTTACATCCAGATCACGAAGCTCTTCTCTTTTTGTAAGATAGATCTTTGCTGTTTCCGACTGCTTTTCCAGAGGTTCCAGCTGCCTGGTCAGCTCGGTCAGAATATCTGTCACACGTACAAGATTCTGGCGTTCTTCCTCCAGCTTCTTGATCGTAGTATTTTTTCTCCGTTTAAACTTTACAATTCCCGCAGCCTCGTCAAAAAGCTCCCGTCGTTCCTCCGGCTTTCCACTCAGGATTTTATCAATCTGCCCCTGACCGATAATAGAGTAACCCTCCTTACCGATACCGGTATCATAGAACATTTCCTGAATATCTTTCAGACGGCAGTGGCTTCCATTGATCAGATATTCACTTTCTCCGGAACGGTACAGCCGTCTGGTAACCGTAACTTCATTAAAATCCACCGGAAGCTTATGGTCACTGTTATCCAGGGTAATGGCAACTGAAGCAAAGCTTAAAGGTTTGCGGAGCTCTGTTCCGGAAAAAATAACATCCTGCATATTTCCGCCGCGGAGCTGTTTGGCACTCTGTTCGCCCAGCACCCAGCGGACCGCATCGCCTACATTACTTTTTCCACTGCCATTCGGTCCTACAATACCTGTGATTCCATTATGAAATTCAAAATTGATCTTCTGGGCAAAGGATTTGAATCCGTGTACCTCTATGTTTTTTAAATACATATTTCACCTTTACTGTTTGATTTTCCGGAGCGCCTGGTAGGCTGCAGCCTGTTCTGCGGCTTTTTTCGTATGTCCGGCACCGTTTCCTGCTGGAATACCGTTGATCCTTACCTCAACTTCAAACTGCTTGTTGTGATCCGGTCCGCTTTCTCCGGTAAGCACATATTCCACCGGCTGCTTTCCGTCCTCCTGCACAAGCTCCTGGAGGATTGTCTTGCTGTCGTAAAAAAGCTGTTTTCTCTCTATATCATTCAGAATGAATTTCAGCACAAATTCCCTGGCTCTCTCAAAACCGCCGTCCAGATAAATCGCGCCCAGAAGCGCCTCTGTGGCATCCGAGACAATGGAATCACGCATTCTTCCTCCTGTCATATCCTCTCCCCTTCCCAGAAGAAGATATTCCGGCAGTCCAAACTGTCTTGCACAATAGGCAAGACTGGGTTCACATACAAGGCTTGCTCTTTTTTTGTCAGCTCACCTTCCGGAATCTGCGGAAAACGGGCATAAAGCACATCACTGCTGATCAGCTCCAGAACAGCGTCTCCCAGAAACTCAAGTCTCTCGTTACAGCCCAGCTTTCCGAGCTTTTTTTCATTGGCGTAGGAGCTGTGTGTCAGCGCCTGACGCAGTAATTTTTTATTGCGGAACCTGTAGCCGATCTTCTGTTCCAACTGATCCATAATCTTTCCCTCTTTCTGTTAATTCTCCTGATGGCCTTCCGGCTTTGCAGGAGGCTGAATCCGCTCTGCGATTTTTTCATTGATCTTCTGCTGTTTAAACTGAACGCACTGGAAAACCGCATTTTTAATTTCCACCGCTTTTGCGCTTCCATGAGTCTTTACCACAAGTCCTTTCAGACCCAGAAGAGGCGCGCCGCCGTATTTCGTTGTATCAAAATCCTTCAGAGTTTCTTTCAGAGCAGGCTTGATCAAAAGCGCTCCTATTTTACTTCTGAGATTCTTCATCATGCCGCCCTTGATCTTTTTGATCAGAGAGCCGCTGACACCTTCATAAAGCTTGAGGATCACATTTCCCACAAAGGCCTCGCACACGATTACGTCCGCATAGCCGGAAGGTATGTCTCTTGCCTCAATACTTCCAATAAAATTAATGCCCTCCGTTTCTTTCAGAAGCGGGAAGGTTTCTTTTACTAGAGCGTTTCCCTTTTCTTCCTCCGCCCCGTTATTGACAATGGCTACTCTGGGGTTTTTGATTCCCACAACCTGCTCCATATAGATTGAACCCATTTTTGCAAACTGAACCAGATGAGATGGTCTGGCGTCCACATTCGCCCCGCAGTCGATCAGAAGACTTACGCCTTCCATGGTAGGGATCAGAGGCGCCAGCGGAGGACGCTCCACTCCTTTGGATCTGCCAACAAGCACCTGTCCACCCACAAGAACAGCGCCTGTACTGCCTGAGGAAACAAAAGCGTCTGCCTCATGTTTTTTTACAAGATTCAGTCCCACTACAATGGAAGAATCCTTTTTTTTGCGGATTGCAAACACCGGAGGCTCTGCTGTTTCGATCACCTCTGAGGTGTGTACGATCTGTATTCTTTCTTCAGGGTATCCCTGATATTTATTTAATTCCTTTTTGATCACGTCTTCAAGTCCGGTAAGGATCACAAAAATATCCTCACGTTCCTTTACGGCTTCTACGGCTGCCTTTACCGGTTCCTCAGGTGCATTGTCGCCTCCCATGGCATCCACAACTACTTTTACTAATTCTGCCATAATACGCCTCCTGTTAAAATTTCAAACTTTATCATACTAAATCTGAAGGGGTAAAGTCAAGAGATGTCAGAAAATTAAAGGGTGTTTTGCAGATTCTCTCCATCCAGGACTGCCTCTGTAAGCCTGTCCCCCTCATAGGTCAGCTTCAGCGAAAAAAACGGGGCATCTTCCTTCAGAAGTTTCAGGAAGATCTTATCTCCCTCCCAGAGATTCAGATTCAGAAGCTCATCCTTTTTTACCCATTCCAGAACGCCTTCATCACAGTCCTTCACCTCTCCGGTGAAACCATCTGCTGTATAAAGACACATATATTCTGTTCCGTAATCCTTCTGTGTAAAGGTAACGATTCCCCGGAATTTCCAGGAGGTCAGCTTCAGTCCGGTTTCCTCATATGCCTCTCTTAAAAGACATTCCTCCGGACTTTCTCCCTCTTCAAAATGTCCCCCGATACCGATCCATTTATCTTTATTTACATCATTTTTCTTTGACACTCTGTGAAGCATCAGATATGCTTCCTCTTTTTCTACATAACAAAGCGTTGTCATGGGTCTTTTTTTCACAGTCCTTCACCTCCTGCAAAAATTTATTTTCTGTTCTGGGCTTCGATTTTTTCCGCAAGATCGTTCAGGTAAACCCAGCGGTCCATTTTTTCTTCCAGAAGAGCTTCCGCCTCTTCTTTTTCCTTTGTCAGCTCATTGAGCTTTCCGGAATTTGTGGCATTGGCCATAATATCCTGATCCAGCTTTTCAATCTTTGCTTCCAGCTTCGCAATATCCTCATCAATAGTATCGTATTCCCTCTGTTCCTTATAAGAAAATTTAAGCTTTGTGGGACGGTTTTGTTTCCAGGTCTTTGCAGAATCCTTTTCTCCGGAATCAGAGACTTCTCTGCTTCCTTCTGATCTTTTTCCGGAATCAGAATCAATGCTGTCTCCGAACCGTCTCTTTTTCGCTTCCAGATAATCCGTATAACCACCCTCATACTGTGTGAGGTTTCCTCTTCTGTCAAACTCAAAAATCCGGTCTGCAATATTGTCCAGGAAATACCGGTCATGAGACACAGCGATCACGATTCCAGCAAAGGAATCCAGATAGTCCTCCAGAATGGTCAGTGTGGGAATATCAATATCATTTGTGATCTCGTCAAGAAGCAGGACATTTGGCGCTGCTGCAAGCACTTTCAGAAGGTACAGGCGCTTCTTCTCTCCTCCGGAAAGCTTTTCTATTGGCGCATACTGCATGGAAGAATCAAACAGAAACTGCTCCAGAAGCTTTGTTGCACTGATCAGTCCGTCCTTTGTGGGAATATACTCTGCAACATCCTTAATATAATCAATTACCCGCTGACTGGTGTTCATTTCCTCAATTTCCTGAGAAAAATAACCGATCTTTACGGTTTCTCCAATCTCTACCGCCCCGCTGTCCGGCTGTATGATACCTGCAATAATTTTAAGAAGCGTAGATTTGCCACAGCCGTTGGGTCCGATGATTCCCAGCCGCTGATTTTTCAGCACAATGTAGTCAAAATCCCGGATGCATACCTTATCTCCAAAGCTTTTGGAAATATGATGAAGCTCAATTGTTTTTTTGCCCATTCTTGTCTCTACAGAATCAATCTCCACGTTTTTGTCGCGGACAGGCGCAGCGCCGTTTTTCAGTGTTTCCAGACGGTCAAGCCTTGCTCTCTGCTTGGTAGTCCTTGCACGACAGCCTCGTTTTGCCCATTCCAGCTCCATTCTGAGAATACTCTGGCGTTTCCGCTCTGACGCCAGCTCCATTTCTTCTCTCTCTGCTTTCATTTCCAGAAACTGAGAATATTTTGCCTCATAGGTATAAATCTTTCCGTGACTTAGCTCCAGAATCTTATTTGTAACACGGTCCAGAAAATACCGGTCATGAGTCACCATGATCACTACTCCCTTAAAACGGTTCAGATAATCTTCCAGCCATCCTGCCATTTCATTGTCCAGATGTTGGTAGGCTCATCCAGAATAAGAACATCCGTGGGATTAATGAGAACTCTGGCCAGAGCAACTCTTTTTTTCTGACCTCCGGAAAGATGACTGATCTCCTCCTCATGATCCGCAATGCCAAGTTTGTTCAGGATCATATGAGCATCTGTTTCCGGATTCCAGTCCTGCTCCCGCTTTCCTGCAGTCACATAAGATAGGATTGTAGCTCCCTCAGGAAATTCCGGGTGCTGGGAAAGGCAGGAAATGCGCAGCCCGTTCTGCATGATCACCTGTCCCTCGTCCGGTTCCTCTGTTCCTGCCAGAATCCTTAAAAATGTTGTTTTTCCTGTTCCGTTAATTCCGATCAGACCAATCTTATCACCCTGATGGATTCCCACTGAAATATCATCAAAAATCACTTTATCGCCATAGGTTTTGCTGATGTGTTCCATATTTAAAATATTCATATCATTCTTCTCTCTGTACTTTCTTATTTATTTTACTGTAAATACTCAAATTGAAAAAATATAGCATGCTCTCCTGTGTTTAATCCGCACGATCTGTCTGCACAGGTAAGTATTCTTTTGTGTCCTCATATAACAGATCCCATTGTGCAAACTTCCGTATTTGTTTATTTTGAAACAACAAAAACTCTTCCTAATAAAAAACATTTCATTTACATTGCTTCTGTCATTTTTATGATTTTATTTTTTCTCATTTTCCGTCTTTGGAAACCTCTTCACATAGTAGATCACAAACAGCACTGCCGTAATGCCCCAGGATACCGGATAACTGAGCATAATTGTCTCAATTCCCGGAAAAACAGGAAGAACGGCCAGCATCCAGGTAATCCTCATGATGCACACGCCGCCGCAGGTTAAAATCACAGGCACAAGCACTTTTCCTGCTCCGCGGAGCGCGCCGGAAAGAATCCCAATGGTACATAAAGAAAATAGGACGGCATCAGATAGCGCATCATATAAACACCGATCTCTACCACCTGGTTATCTGTTGTAAACAGCCTGTACAAAGGCTCTGCAAAAACGATCAGCAGGCCGCTGAGCAGAATCGCCGAGCTGTAGGACATTCCCAGACACACCCGCACACTTTTTCGCATTCGTCTTGTTTTGCCTGCGCCATAATTCTGTCCCACAAAGGTAGTAATCGCAATGGAAAAGGCATTGACTACCATCCAGAATACGGCATCGATTTTCCCAAAAGTGCCCCAGGCAGCTACATAGTCGGTTCCCAGACGATTTACAAATACCTGTATCACAATATTTGCCACACAGTACATGGCAGCCTCAATACCTGCCGGAACCCCGATTCGCAGAATTGCTTTAAGCGAAGCGCCGTAGAAACGGATCTTTTTTATTTCCAGCCGGAAAAATCCATGATCTCTCATCAGCATTCCCGTAACAAGAACTGCGCTGACTCCCTGACAGGATACTGTGGCAATGGCAACTCCCCGGACTCCCATTCCGGCAGCCACCACCAGAACAATGTCCAGAACAATATTTAAAATACAGGCAGTCATCAGAACATAAAGAGGTCTTCTGGAATCTCCCATTGCCCGAAGCACAGAGGCCCCCATATTATAAACAAGATTAAAAACAATCCCCATAAAATAAATATGAAGATAGGTTCTGGAATCTGCCATCAGCTCAACCGGTGTATTCATTGCTTCCAGAACTGCATCTGACAGAAGGAATCCCGCCACTCCGATAATCGCTCCTGCTGCCAGAGAAAAGGCAAAAGACGTGTGTACGGTTTTGTCCAGATTTTCCTGTCCTGAGCTCCAAAAAACTGAGACACAACGACCGCAGCACCGGAGGTAAGACCAACAAACACCTCAACGATCAGGTTGACAATCTGATTGACCGAGCCTCCTACTGCCGCCAGTGCTTCCTTACCCACAAAACGACCGACAACAATTGTGTCGGCCGTATTATAAATCTGCTGAAAAAAAGTCCGAATACAATCGGAAAGAAGAATAATAAAAGCTGCTTCCAGATCACACCCTCGGTAATCTGATTTCTTTTGTTCATATCCGCTCTCCCCCCGAGATAAAAATTCCTCTGCTATGCAGTATAGCAGAGGAACTGGGGAAAATCAATTTTTTGTTAGTTTAATATTTTGAGATTATGTGAGTGTTTCGCATATCCGCTGCGGAAATTTCCATCTGGAGTTCTCTCAGGCGGTTCTCTTTATGCCGGAATGTCTCAGGAGCATCCTGAAAATGATAACTACTGCAGATACTTCCAAGCTTCATCATTATGGCTCTCCTTGCATATCCTGCGGCAAGACTTATTTTCAGGTATCCATATAAAAGACAACAACTGGCTTTGTGGAAAATTCCGTTTTCATACCGGGAATGGCTTCTCAGATAAGCGGCCATACAAAATACAAGAATCACAGCAAAAGAAATAATTGAAATCTGTTCTGCAAACGTCATGATCACCGACCTCCTTTAAAGAAGCATCTTTATTGTTGTCTATATACTAACTCTTTACTCTGTAATTGTCAATCTTTTTATTGTTAAATAAATATTAATCTGATTTTATTTGTTGATGTGAACAGGGGATTTTTATTTTTCCATTCCTGATAAGTTCATTTCGCATCATTATCCTGAATCAGATACTGTTTCCAATGGCATCAATAATTTCTTTGTAGTCCAGGTCTTCCAAACCATTTCCCGCAGTGAGGATAATGGATGACATTATTCCAGTTTTCCGTAACAACACTCCATTCCTCTTCATAAGGCGCAAACAAAACCAGCCGCTTAGATGAGTCAGAAATCTGCCCCGGACATTGCTCATCTCCCCACCAGGAAGTCAGCTCTCCAAAAGATTCTGCCATCCCAGAAGGATAGCAGGGAGATTTTTTTCCATATCCCAGCTTATGTGTAGAAGCATCTGTCCATACTACAATTATATTTCTTCTTTTATCGCCTCCCGGAGTCCATTTTGACTTAATTGCATATCCCAAAGCTCCAGACCGTCTTCCGGTGTATCCCCGCCTCCTTTTGCATGAATACTTTTTACACACCTTTCAAAATCTTTCGACTGTTCAGGCAGCCGGAAAAAATCAGTTGTCATCATTGCAGAATCACCATCTGCCAGATAATCCCGAAAAGCAATAACCCGAATCCGCATTTCGTTAATATGCTTTCCTTTTCTCTCCATGGCCGCTGTCACGTCATGGTAAAAATTCAACGCATTGTTTTTTACTGTATTGATCACCGGACGCATACTGGCTGTTGCGTCAATACAAAATACCATGTCTACATTATACTTAAACAAATAATTTTCTCCCATTCTCTTTTCTCCCAACGTATCTTTTTATGCTTTTAGAATTCGTATCATTACTGGCTGACATCATTCTTATAGATCTTCCGGTTTATAAAAATAATTGCAGAAATCCTCCGACTCCTTTTCCTGGTGAATAATTACTTCTGGTTTTTTTCAAAAGTCACTGTATCCTCTTCTTCCCATTTCAGTTCTTCCGGCATCTTTTTTACCTTTGTCCCACATTTTCCGCAAAAATTTGAATCCTCTTTCAGCCTTGCTCCGCAATATCCGCAAAACATATCGTCCTCTCCTTTTTATCTTATGATTTTATTTATTTTATAAATCTATTTTTACTGCAAGTCTCCTGCCGTATAAAAACTCCTCTCCATTACCGGTGTTTTCCTCACTTTTTTCACTTACGTTTGATGTTAAATGCAGTATCAGCTTTGATGAACTTTCCCGATCAGGTTCCAAATCCTCCCATTTTTCAAGAAATTCTGCAAGGCTGTTGCGTTTTTCCGGATCAGGCACCAGCATTTTTTCCAGGATCATCCTGTTCCCGGAATCTGTAATATGGTGCAGTCTGACTTCCCCTTTGTCAAGAAGGGCCTCAAACACATAATGATATTTATCGTGATCGAAATCCGGCAGTTCTCCTGTCAGAATCTGATGAAAAATCAAACCCAGAGCAAAAACATCAATTTTGACAGACAACCGTTTATCTTCATCACCTATAATAGCCCGGGCCGTTTCCGGCGCAAAATATACAGGATCCCCATGAATTTCTTTATTAGCGGGAAGAACCTCTCTTTCCCAGAAACAATTATCAAAATCAATCAGCTTTGCCGTCACTGCTCCTGATTCCAGCGCTTCAGGAGAATATTCTCAGGTTTCAGATCGCCATGCACGATTCCATTTTCATGAAGTCTGTAAACACTGTGTGCCAGTATTCTGCATAATTTCAGTTTTTCCTGCTCGCACAAATCTCCGATAGTTTCCCATCCAATTCCACGAATTTTTTCCATGGTCATGTAATACTTGGTTCCACACCTGAAAAATTCGCAGATGTTTACCAGATTTCCATCGGAAGCTTCATTCAGCGTGCTGTATAAGGAGACAGATCTGTTTTCGTACTTCTCACAGATTTTTCTTTTGCGCGCTGTCATTTCAGGTCCAAAAAGACTTTCATCTACCGGATAGACCGGCGCCAGAAACTCCTTGATAAAATAATCGCATCCGTTCTTTTTGGCAAATGCCCATTTTGAAAAACCACTGTTGTCGGTCTTTAAATCGCCGTCTATGACATATCCGTTAATTACTTTCATTTTTAATTTTCCTGATAAGCTTCATATTCCAGCTTATATTCCTTCCATTCACTTAACAGTCTCTCTTTTCCACTGTCTTCACAGGAATATTTCTGCTCTAATTCCTGTAATCTTGCAGAAAAGTAATGTTTCATATGGACAAAACTACCGAATCCTGCCGCATATATACACATGGTATAGTCATCTCCGGATATTCTTTTTAACAGCTGATCCATCTCTTTTTCCATTGTTCCATGCTTTCTGATCTTTTCATGGTTTTCAAAAGAAAACGTTCAAATTCCATCGGAGAACGAAGATAACCAAAACATCCGTCGGTTGCCGAAATAATCAGTGCAGGCAGCTGTTCTATACCTGTTCTTCGATTTAAAACATAAGGATGGGAAGCAGAGATCACATTTTTCATGGGTGCATCCTCGGAAAGATTTTCCAGTGCATCCGTATTGGCAATATCATCCACAGTCACCTGATGCAGACCGCTGCTGTCCAGAATATATCCTCTGGAATCTCCTGCCCAGATAAATTCAGTCACTAAAGCATTTGATTTCCAGGGAGCAATCAAAACCAGTGACAGAGTAGATGGAAATTCCTTCATCAGATTACCTTTCAGCATACTTTTTCCACTTCCAAGCTCAGAACATGCCTTTAAATATCGATCTATTCCAACGTTTTCAGCTTTTTACCTTCTTTAGATCCGAAACACGCTCTCAGATCGTCCGGAAGGGCAGAAAACCATCTGCGGGACACTTCGGCAAGCACTCTGGAAGCCACATAGGCTCCACTGTGTCCTTCAAAAAATGGATATACCTTAGCACCGCTGCCTCCGCTTCCATCAAAAACACCGATGATTCCTTTTTCCCTGTCTATGTCAAAAAAGAAGCTGTCCTCC
>ENA-OQAA01000510-OQAA01000510.1-human-gut-metagenome-genome-assembly--contig:-NODE-510-length-26276-cov-2.840759_pt1 | contig 26276 bp, 34 predicted proteins | sample MGYA00242489_ERZ504515 | MGnify/ENA primary metagenome ERZ504515 (study PRJEB26092, sample SAMD00036237) | human gut metagenome | host: Homo sapiens | study: EMG produced TPA metagenomics assembly of... | reverse complement strand
TTATAAGGTTTAAAGAGTATTATGAGCTGATACAGACAGGAGATTATTTCCGTCTCACATCTCCGGATACAGAAAGGTATTATTCCGCCTGGGAGTTTGCTGCTTTGGATAAAAAGAGGCTCTTGTAAGCGTGGTGGCTTCCAGGTACGTGCCAATGACCAGCCGGCCAGAGTGCTTCTGAGAGGACTTCAGGAAAACGGAATCTATCTCTGTGACGGAAAAGAATATACAGGAGGCGCGCTGATGTATGCAGGATTTCCGCTTCCGGAAGCAAAACAGGAATATGAGAGCTGGAATTTCCATTTTTTATTAAAAGAATAACGAATTTATCATGAACAGAAAATAAGGTTTTACAGCGTGACAGCTGTCAGAATCCCTTTTAAGCAGAATGAGTGCGGATCAGACTGCTTAAAAGGGATTTTTACTTTATTTTTACAAAAGAGGTCTTGACAGATAAAAATAGTTTATATATACTAACTTTAATAAGACTGTACATAATTAACACGGATGAGAGACTGGCATTATAAGACACAGAAAGAAGTGAAAAAACGATGCCGCTATCTATGGTAAATCAGGGAGAACCCCATATCGTTATTGGTACGCTGATCTCAGGAGGCTGTGTGGGAACAGGAAAAATCTGACAGAAGTCAGGAGGGATATTAATGGGAACATTTGTTGTACTTGCAGTTCTTATACTGGCAGTGGGGCTGGTGCTGAGAAGTATGATTCGGGCGAAAAAAGCCGGAAAATCTCTTCAGTGCGGCTGTGACTGCTCAAGCTGCGGAGGACATTGCTGCAGTTCAGAGCTAAAAGAAAATCACACAAAATAAAACGTGCAGGAAAGTCTGTGAATAAAAAAGTAATTTCTGTATATGATGATAGTAACAAAAAGGCTGGTTAAAAAATACCGGCCTTTTTTTCATATCTTTATGTTGGATCATATGGAGGGATTACTATGTGGGGATTTATTGTGGCACTTGTTTCAGGCGCGCTTATGAGTATTCAGGGAGTTTTTAACACAGAAGTGACAAAGCAGACCAGCCTGTGGGTATCTACAGGCTGGGTCCAGCTTTCAGCCTTTGCCGTCTGTGTGCTTGCATGGCTTTTTACAGGCAGAGAAAGTATCGCTGCATTGTGGCAGGTGGAAAATAAATATACGCTGCTGGGCGGAGTTATAGGAGCTTTATCACAGTTACCGTGATTCAGAGCATGGGTGCCCTGGGACCGGCAAAGGCAGCCATGCTGATCGTTGTCTCCCAGCTTCTTGTGGCCTATGTGATCGAGCTTTTTGGACTTTTCGGTGTGGAAAAGGCTGTGTTTGAGTGGAGAAAGGTTGTGGGAATGGCTGTGGCTATTGCAGGTATCATAATCTTTAAATGGCAAAAATAGTACTTACCTATTGTAAAAGCACCGGGAATTCGTTAAAATAGGGTATGGTCAGGTATGAGAATCGGGGAAAAGATAAGGAGTGACCCGATATCAGAGTACAGAAAATAAATCTAAAATCAGTAAATCTGAGAATCCTGTTTCTTTTTTTCCTTTTTATTGTCAGTCCGGGAATGTGCGGCTGCGCAGATAGGGAAACGGAGCTTCTTCTGGAAGAGGAACAGGAGGAACTGTCAGCTCAGGCTGAGGAAACAGCTGATAAGGAGCAGGAGAAGGACCTTGCTTCCCCAGAGGAAGCTGTTACGGAGAAACCGTCTTCTGTGCCCGCGCAGCCGCCGGAGGAAATTTACGTGGATGTGTGCGGAGCTGTTGTGCAGCCGGGAGTATACGCAATGAAGTCTGACAGCAGAGTGTTTCAGGCTATTGAAGCAGCCGGAGGCTTTCTTCCGGATGCGGCGGGAACAAGCATTAATCAGGCCTGCGCGTTAAGCGACGGACAGCAGATTTATGTACCTACAAAAGAAGAGGCGGAAAAGGGAATGGCAGGGCAGCCGTCAGGAGGCGCTGCAGATCCGGGTACCGGCGGAGCTGTAACGGAAGCAGCAGGAACAGGGGAAACGCAGGATTCAGGAACAGTAAATCTGAACACAGCAGATTCTGCAGCGCTTCAGACACTGCCCGGTATCGGCGAAGCCAAGGCCCAGGCCATTCTGGCCTACCGGGAGGAAAAGGGCGGCTTTTCCGGTACGGAGGAGCTGATGAACGTGCCGGGGATCAAGGAAAGCACCTTTCAAAGATAAAAGACAAGATTGCAGTAGAATAAGGAGATTGTAAATGAGCAGGAAAGTATTAGTGGTAGATGATGAAAAACTGATCGTAAAGGGCATCCGTTTCAATCTGGAACAGGACGGTATGGAAGTGGACTGCGCTTACGATGGTGAGGAAGCAGTGGAAAAGGCAAAGGAAAAGCATTATGACATTATCCTTCTTGATCTTATGCTTCCCAAGATGGACGGCCTTGAAGTCTGCCAGCAGATCAGGGAGTTTTCCAATGTTCCCATTGTAATGCTTACTGCCAAAGGCGAGGATATGGATAAGATCCTGGGACTGGAATACGGCGCAGACGATTACATTACCAAGCCTTTTAACATTTTGGAGGTAAAGGAAGAATCAAGGCGATCATGCGCCGCGCCCGTTCAGAAAGCGAGGAGAAGGAAAAGGCCAAGACCATTGAGACAGGTGATCTGAAGCTTGACTGCGAGAGCCGTCGTGTGTTTATCGCAGGCAAGGAGATCAATCTGACAGCGAAAGAATTTGATGTGCTTGAGCTGCTTGTATTTAATCCGAACAAGGTTTACAGCCGTGAAAACCTTCTGAATATTGTCTGGGGATATGAATATCCGGGCGATGTGAGAACTGTGGATGTACATATCCGCCGTCTCCGTGAAAAAATCGAGGCGAATCCCAGTGAGCCGAAGTATGTACACACCAAATGGGGTGTAGGCTATTATTTTCAGGCATAAGCCATGAAAAAGAAAAACAGGTTTTTTAAGAGTCTGCGTTTCCGGATCCTGATCATTCTGGTGATTCTGGGAATTGTACCCAGTGTAATCGTTACGCGGATGATGATCGGCAATTATGAGAAACAGGCTGTGGCAGTAAGGCAGGGGCAGTCAGCAATCAGTGCAGTATTCTTTGCAATCAGATCATTAAGGAAAATTATCTCAATGATCCCAGCTCCGAGGCTGTAAACGGCAAGCTTGAAATGCTGTCCAATGTGTATGGCGGGCGTATCCTGATCGTGGACAGGGATTTTAAGATCGTAAAGGATACCTATCATGTGGATGAGGGGAAAACTCTGGTTTCTCCAAAGATCATCCGCAACTTTAAGAAAGGGGAACCTACGGATTATCAGAGAAAGGGACAGGTGATCGAGTTCGCAGTTCCTGTGAGAAGTGCGGATGTTCCTCAGATTCAGGGAGCCATGCTGATGACGATCTCCTGCAGTGAGATCACGGCTACATGATGGAACTGAATTATCAGGGACTTCTTCTGATCGCAGTGATCGTGGTTTTGTCTGTTTTCCTTGGATATATTCTTGCCACTGTTCTGGTGAAGCCTCTTGCCCGTGTAACCAAGTCTATTGAAGATCTTACGGACGGATATCAGAATGATGAGATCTCCGTACCGGATTATACGGAGACAGAGCTGATCACAGATGCTTTTAATAAGATGCTGGCAAGAATGAAGGTTCTGGATGAATCCAGGTCCGAGTTTGTTTCCAATGTGTCCCATGAGCTGAAAACACCAATGACCTCCATGAAGGTTCTGGCAGATTCTCTGGTAGGCCAGCAGGGAGTTCCGGAGGAGCTTTATCAGGAATTTCTGCAGGATATTACTGCTGAGATCGACAGAGAGAACCGGATTATTACAGATCTTCTCAGTCTGGTAAAAATGGATAAAAAGACAGCGGATCTTTCCATACAGCACATGGATATCAACCAGCTTCTTGAGGACATCCTGAAGCGTTTAAGACCTATTGCGGATAAAAGGAGCATTGACCTGATCCTTGACAGCTTCCGTCCGGTGGAGGCGGATGTGGATGAGATCAAATTTACTTCCGCTATCAGTAATCTGGTGGAAAATGCCATTAAATACAATGTGGACGACGGATGGGTCAGAGTATCCATAGACGCGGACCACAAATATTTTTATGTGACTGTGGCAGATTCCGGGATGGGAATTCCGGAAGATTCCCTGGAGCGTATCTTTGAGAGATTTTACCGTGTGGACAAATCACATTCCAGAGAGATCGGAGGCACGGGACTGGGACTTGCCATTACAAGAAGTACCATTGCCATGCATCATGGCGTGATCAAAGTATTCAGCAGAGAAGGCGAGGGAACAACGTTTTCCGTTCGTATTCCGCTGTCATATATTCCGTAGGAGGTGCCGGATGAAGAAATTTTTAAGTGTCCTTCTTCTGGCTGTTTCTGTATGTATGCTGGCTGCCGGCTGCAGTATTGAAGTAGAAGAACAGCAGACGCCGGATAAATACAGCTTTTATTATCTGAATGCAGCAGAGACAACTCTGGAGAGGGAAGCATATGAACCAAAAGAGGAATCAGCAGACTTTATGGTCCGTGAGCTGATGCAGAGCATTGGAAACAGGAAGGTTCCGGTAGGACGGGGATCGCACTGCTTCCGGAAGAGGTAATACTTAATTCTTATAATTTTCAGGATGATGTGCTGGTTATTGATTTCAGCGCCCAGTACCATGAAATGAGCAGAGCCAGAGAAGTCCTTACCAGAGCCGGGATTGTAAAAACCTTTTTGCAGATGCCGGATATCCACCGTGTTCGATTTACTGTGGAGGGGCAGGAGCTTACGGATTCCCGGAACAATAAGATCGGGGATATGACAGAAGAAAGCTTCCTGGAGCTTTCCGGCAAGGATACCGATTACAGGTATGATACTTTTACCCTGTATTTCGCAGACAAAAGCGGGAAGAAGCTGGTAAAAGAGGAGAGAAATATTTATTACAGGCGTACCCTTCCAAAAGAAAGAGTGGTGCTGGAACAGCTTGCCAAGGGTCCCATGGAGGAAGGGCATTATGCGGTGATTCCGGAAAAATCCGTGATCCTCAGCGCTACCATTGCAGACCGGATCTGTTATATCAATATGAACAGGGCGTTTCAGGAGGAAGCACTGGATGTGTCAGAAAGCATTCAGATCTATTCTGTAGTGAATTCTCTTCTGGATTCCTGTGAGGCAGATAAGGTTCAGCTTTCTGTAGAAGGAAGTATGGACGGAAATCTGAGAAGCAGTATGCCCCTTTATACATTTTATGAAAAAAATGATCAGTTGGTGGTTCACGAAAAAGAGGAATCCTGACAACTGTCATTCATATCTTTTTACATGATTTTATACGGAAAGGAAGGCAAATGACAAGACGTCCGGTTTGTCTTGTTTGTCTGTTCCTGATGCTGTGTATGTGTCTGGCTGATCTGGCAGGGGTTCCGCTGATACGCGGAACTCCTTTGCCGGAAACAGTGCAGACCTACATAAAAAAGCATCCGGACTCTGTGATCTGCGGGGAGGTACAGAGATGCCAGGCAACGGAATTTTCCTTTTCTGTCTATCTGAAACAAGTCGTTCTGATCTGTCGGTCAGAAAAAATTCCCATTGAAAATGTAAGAGTATTTTTAAAAACAGAAGAAGAGCTTCCGGCAGGCACGGCTGTGTGTATTTCCGGGAAGCTGGAACAGGTGGAAGCGCCGAGAAATCCCGGTGAATTTGATTCCAGGCAGTATTATGCCTGCCAGCACATTTATTATTTTATGAAAAATGGAATCATAAAAAGAAAAAGCAGAGCTTATTCAGGATATCAGCAGTTTTTGCTTGAGCTGAAGGACCGGATACATACGGTACTGAAGCTTTCTGCAGGCAGGGATGCGCCGGTTTTTGAGGCAATGCTTCTTGGAGAAAAAAGTGAGCTGGATCAGGATCTGAAGCTCCGGTATCAGATGGCGGGAATGGTCCATATTCTTGCTATATCAGGCCTGCATATCAGTATTCTGGGGATGGGGCTGTTCTCCCTTTTAAAAAGAATCGGGCTGGGGAACGCAGGGGCAGGACTTGTCTCTTTGTGTGTGATGCTTCAATATGGAATGCTTACAGGAGGAAGCGTGTCTGCTATGAGAGCAGTGTGTATGTTTGTTTTAAATGTAGGAGCAAGAGTTCTGGGACGAACCTATGATCTTATGACTGCACTGGCTCTCTCAGCAATTTTTCTTCTGCTTGATTCCCCTGCATATCTTTACAGCAGCAGTTTCCTTTTATCCTTCGGAGCAGTTGTGGGGCTGGGGGCAGTATCGCCGCATCTGATCAGAATTACAGGAGCAAAAGGAAAAGCAGGGAAAGCTCTGATTTCTTCTCTTTCTGTTCAGGCCGCAACGCTTCCGGTTATGCTGGTGTTTTTCGGAGAGGTGTCTGTGATCGGAATCCTTTTGAATCTGTTTGTTCTTCCACTGTGGGAGGTGTTCTTATAAGCGGCCTGTGCTGCTCAGTGCTGGGGCTTTTCAGTGTGAATGCAGGGAGGGCGGCAGCGGTTCCGGGCAGAATACTTTTATGGCTTTACGAAAAAGTCTGTATGTTTGCCGGAAAGCTGCCTTTTTGTACCTGGATCGGGGGGCTTCCGGAAATATGGCAGAGTATCAGCTACTATCTGCTGCTGGCATCAGGAATTATCCTGGCATATGTTATGGCATCCGGGATACAGAAAAAAGAAGAAAATCAGTTGGCTGTTGGGAAAAAAGTGTCCGAGAACTCGGACAAAATCAGAGGAGTGTTCAGGAAAGCTGCAAAAAGGGTGTATCCTGCAGGGATTTTTCTTCTGGCAGCTGCGGCAGGGATTTTTGTCCTTTCCCGGAAACCTGGAAAGGAGCTCAGAATTACCTGTCTGGATATCGGACAGGGTGACGGGATTGTGCTGGAAATTCCGGATGGAGGAGTTTTCCTTATGGACTGCGGAAGCAGCAACAAGAAAAATACAGCCCAGTATCAACTTCTGCCTTATCTGAAAAGCAGAGGGATTTCTCATATAAACGGGATTATGATCTCCCATACAGATAAGGATCATATCAGTGGGATCATGGAGCTTCTTGAATTTATGGAGCAGGGCCTGACCTCTGTAAGAAGCGATGCTCTGATACTTCCTGACTGGGAGGAACCGCCAGAAGTATACAATACTCTGATCCATCTTGCGCAGAGTGCCGGAATGAAGGTGCTTCAGGTGGAATGTGGAAACAGTTTTCGTATGGGAGAAGCCGGTTTTCATATTCTGGCTCCTGCAAAAGACGCTCTGGGAGAAGATGTGAATGAAGAAGGAATGGTTGTAGAGCTGGAGTACAGAGATTTTCGCGGACTTTTTACCGGAGATGCAGGAGAACCTGCGGAAAAGCAATCCTGAACAGGCTGAGAGATGTGGATTTTTTAAAAGTAGGGCATCATGGTTCCCGTTATTCTTCCTGCCGGGAGTTTCTGGATCAGGTGAAGGCAGAGGTTGCAGTGATCTCATGCTCAGACTCCAATACCTACGGGCATCCCTCACCGGAAACAACACTCCGTCTGAAAAAATCAGGGCGAAAAACAGAATTTACCATGAAAAGCGGGGCTGTGTCAGTCTGTACAGATGGAAAGAGAATGTGGGTACAGAGATTTTTGGAAGAATAAATTAGGAATTTTCAAAAAAAACTTGATTTTTCTTTAGCTCTTTTATATGATAAAACGTGAAAGGGAAAAAGCAGAAAATGTTTGACAGAATCTGACAGAATGAACCGGATGTCTGCCGGACTATGTGTTTTTACAGGAAACAGCTGAAAAAGCTGAGAAATAAAGGAGGATGCAAAGTGAAAGTTTTAGTTTACAGAAAATGCAGTACTTGTCAGAAAGCTCTTAAATGGCTGGACGCACATGGCATCAGCTTTGAGGAAAGAGCAATGGTAGAAGAACATCCAACATATGAAGAACTGAAAGAATGGTATGAAAAAAGCGGAATGCCCCTTAAAAAATTTTTAATACAAGCGGAAATCTTTATAAACAGATGAATTTGAAGGATAAATTAAAGGATATGTCAGAGGAAGAGCAGCTGAAGCTTCTTGCCACAGACGGAATGTTGGTGAAAAGACCTCTTGTAGTCGGAACAGATTTTGTTCTGACAGGATTCCGTGAAAAAGAATGGGAAGAAAAAATGCTTTAAGCTTCAGACAGAACAATTGAGTTTCGGGGAAAGGAAACGGAGGAATAAAAATGTCAGATCATGAAATGATCAATCTGGATGAAATGGGAAGCCTGAAGACCAGTATGGAGAGCCTGCAGGAAACACTTCTGAATAATCACCGGATCGATCCAAACCTTTATATTGAGTATGATGTAAAAAGAGGACTGAGAGATTCAGCAGGTAAAGGCGTTCTTACCGGACTTACAGAAATTTCAGATGTAAATGCCTATGACCTTGTAAATGGAAGGAAGATCCCGGCTGAGGGAAGTCTGTATTACCAGGGCTATAATATTTATGATCTGGTAAACGGACTGGAAGGACATAAATTTGGATTTGAGGGAACCATTTATCTTCTGCTTTTCGGACAGCTTCCTTCAGAAAAGGAACTGGAAATGTTTAAAGAGGTGATGGCGCAGTTTGAAACTCTGTCAGGCCGGTTTGTGCGGGATGTTGTGATGAAGGCGTCCAATGCGGACATTATGAATTCCATGCAGAGATGTATTCTTACCTTATACACCTATGATTCCAGACCGGAGGATATTTCTGCAGAAAATGTTCTGCGCCAGAGTATTGAACTGATTGCCAAGCTGCCGCTGATCGCAGTTTATTCCTATCACTCATACCGCCATTTCCGTAAGGATGAGACTTTATTTATCCGGAATCCGCAGAAGGGGCTTTCTCTTGCAGAAAATATCCTTCTGATGCTGAGACCGGACAGCTCTTACACAGAGCTGGAAGCCAAGGTTCTGGACATTGCTCTGATGCTTCATGCAGAGCATGGCGGAGGAAACAACTCTACGTTTACCACCCATGTGGTTACTTCATCAGGAACAGATACCTATTCCTCAGTGGCAGCTTCTATCGGCTCTCTGAAAGGTCCGAGACACGGCGGGGCAAATCTGAAGGTGCAGGATATGTTTGCCGATATCAAAGCCCATGTGAAAAACTGGACAGATGAGGCAGAAGTAGAGGCATATCTGTGCAGGATCCTGAATAAAGAAGCCTTTGATCATTCCGGTCTGATCTATGGAATGGGTCATGCAGTATACACTCTGTCCGATCCCCGTGAGGTGATACTGAAAAAATTTGCCCGCAAGCTTGCCGAGGAAAAGGGAATGATGGAGGAATTTGCTCTTTATGAGCTGGTGGAGCGACTGGGAAGCCGTCTTGTTATGGAACAGAGGAAAATGTTTAAAAATGTGTGCGCCAATGTGGATTTTTACAGCGGTTTTGTATATACTATGCTGGGCATCCCCAAGGAACTGTTCACACCTATTTTTGCCATTGCCCGAATTCCCGGATGGAGCGCTCACCGTCTGGAAGAAATCCTTAACGCTGGCAAGATCATCCGTCCTGCATATAAATATGTGGGACATCATAAGGAGTTTGTTGTGATGCCGGACAGAGATCCCTGCATGGAGTATCCTTGTATGGATGAGGAAAATGATAAAAACGGGGATTGAAAAACAGAATTATTTCTGGTATACTGAACCGACATAAGGGAGTAGTCGGTATCATATGGAAAAATAAGATTTTTGAAAAATGGTATGATGAGGTCAACATTCTGGAGTAGATCCTGGCCCCATCTGAAATGACGAGACTTATCTGCACAGGGCGGATAGTCTCGTTTTTTGGTGCCCTGTGCAAGAAAAGCAGATCGTCTGTGCTTACTGCTTCTCTGATAAAATACTTACATTGGAGGAAAATCAAATGGGATTATGGGAACTTTTTGTACTTGCAGTGGGACTTTCCATGGATGCGTTTTCTGTGGCAGTCTGTAAAGGACTTTCTGTCTGTCAGATCAGAAAAAAGCAGATTCTGACCGTAGGACTGTATTTTGGATTTTTTCAGGGATTTATGCCCCTGGTGGGATATCTTCTGGGAACTGGCTTCCAGGAAAAAATCCAGAGCATTGATCACTGGATCGCATTTATTCTTTTGTCCCTCATCGGTATCAATATGATCCGGGAATCCGGAGGAGAGGCAGAAAATCTGGACGCCTGCTTTACATTTAAGGCAATGCTGCCTCTGGCTGTAGCCACAAGCATTGATGCTCTGGCAGTGGGAGTGACATTTGCGTTTCTGAAGGTTCAGATCATTCCGGCAGTGAGCTTTATCGGAATTACAACCGTTGTGATTTCCTGTGCGGGAGTTCTGATCGGAAACCGGTTTGGGGCAAAATATAAATCAAAAGCAGAAATTGCCGGAGGTATCGTCCTGATCCTTATGGGAGTTAAGATACTGTTGGAGCATACCATTCTGGCCTGAAATAATCTGGAGAGAACATATATTTAATTTTTACAGAAAAAACGCCGCAGAACTGCTTTCGGACACCTGGTTTTACAGATAAAATACGTAACCAGGGCGACCGGCAGATCTGCGGCATTTTTAGTACCATAAAGCGATCCTCAGGAACTGAGGGGGTCTGAAGCAGAATTGTCCTATTTGTTATGCAATAAGATAGTCTGCTGCCATTCGTTCAAGCTCTTCCGGATTGGCATTTCTCCATGTATGGAAATCCTGTCCGGACAGGGCAACTGTTTTTCCAAGGGTAACAAGAAACTCAGGAATATCTTTCTGAAGAATGGTTCCGATTTCTTTTCCCATGGATTCATTTCCCTGTGTCTGACAGCCATTGATATAAAGCACAAAAGCCGGATGAACTTTGCCGTCCACAGATTTTGCGGCGCCACGGAAACCGATCTCTCCGGTCTGATGTGTTCCGCAGGAGGACGGGCACCCGGAAATATGGATCTGTGGAAGGGCTCCGTCCGGAATTTCTGCGTCACGGACTGCTTTTACGCAGGAGAGCAGAAGCTCCTGAGAGTCGCGAAGCCCGATCTGACAGATGGAAGCTCCGATACAGCTTACAGAGGTTTCAAAAAGAGATTCAGCTCCGTCTTTTGTCAGTTCCAGAACTTTTTCTGCTTCTTTTCCGGTAAGATTTACAATATATGCGCTTTCATCCGGAGAAAGACGGATTTCCGCATCTCTGATGCCCGCAAGATATTCTGCAAGACGACAGAAAGACTCAGCAGAAGGCTGACCGCCAATAGGATGCCAGATAACAGTGTAGAGTCCCTCCTGTTTCTGGGCAATCACACGGGAACTTTCCGGAGTATTGCCGTCCGGCTGTTTGGATACCGAGGAAACATTTACAGTAATATCCAGATCCTCTCCGGAAGCAAAAACCTCATCCAGTTTTTCCAGATATGCTTTTTTATAGTTTTCAGCGCCGCCCAGAGAATCCTGCATGTAGCGGGTTCTTGCTTTTGCACGGTTTTCATAATTTCCGTATGCGCAGAAAGTCAGCCACATGGCTTTAATATAGTAAAGAATCTTTGATGGCGGAACAGATTCAGCAACCCTGATACCAAGGCGGGGATTGTTTCCAAGTCCTCCGGCGCTGTATACGTCAAAGGTTCCGTTTTTATTTGCTGCAAATCCCAGGTCACGGTAGGTTGCATGAGTAAGGTTGGCAGGTGAATTTGAGAATCCCACCTTTAATTTCCGGGGCATTTTCGGAGCTTTTATAAAATTCATAAGATATTCTCCGGCAGCCTCTGCATAGGGCAGCACATCAAAATATTCGCCTGATTCCACACCGGAAAGAGGAGAACACATGACATTGCGGGGGAAATCACCGCCTCCGCCCATGGTAACAATACCTGAGGAAAGCGCTTCTTCTGCCAGTGTGCAGATAGTATCCGGCTGAAGATCATGAAGCTGGACTGTCTGACAGGTAGTAAAATGGATACGGCTGATCTTGTGCTCCTGAATCGCCTTTGCTGTAAAAGCAAGCTTTTCCTTTGTGATTCTTCCGGCAGTCATCCGGAGACGGAGCATTCCCTTTTTTCCGTCTTTTTGTGCATAGCTTCCGTACAGACCGGAAAAGCCTTTGTAGTCTTTTTTTGTTATTTCGCCGTTATAAAATGCTATGGTTTTTTTTCTGAAAGCGGGCATATCCTGTTTCCAGGACTGCGGATCGATTTTGTAATTCATTCATGTACCTCCGTTTAGATGAACCTGCAGCAGTAAAAGATGATTCTGCGCAGATGTTTTTGAGTGAAAAAGTCAGGAAGTCCATATGGAGCAAAAACTTTCTGACATGTTTATATTATAAAAGTGTGGGAGAAGAAAGTCAAAATAAATTAAAGCGCCAGAAGTTCCGGACGCTAAGAAGGAAACACAGAAAAAGAGGCGGAAATAAAGCCTGAAACAAGGCTGCCTTCATTGCACAAAGCAAAGGAAACTGATATACTGAAAGAAACCGTTCTGTGTATTTTCAGAGGGGAAAATTGTGTGGTAATCATGCATGGGGACAGAATATGAAAAAGAAGGACAGAAGTGGAACAACCATTAAAGATGTAGCGAGGGAAACGAATCTTGCAATTTCCACAATCTCCAAATATATGAATGGAGGCACAGTCAGAAAAAAATCAGGAGCTTATTGAAGCGGCAGTAAAAAAACTGAACTATTTTCCGAACAATACTGCCCGGTGGCTTCGGACAAGCAAAACTTACAGAGTCGGTGTAATTGCGGGAATTGTAAACAGCCCTCATACGTCAGCGATACTGAATGAAATAGAAAAGAAGCTGAGAGATCATGGATATTCTGTTTCATTTTTCAGTTTTGACGAAAATCTGGATAAAACAAAAGAATATGTGGAGTATATGATTTCAAATGGAGTGGATGGAATGTTGATCACAATTCCGGGAAATACGGAAGGTCAGCTGATTTTTCCGGAGAATCTGAGGATTCCGGTGGTTACTATTGAGGAAAACAGTGGAGTCATACAGGGGGATTGTGTACAGACAAGTTGTACTCAGGGAGCTTATGAGATTACGGAGCATCTGATAAAAAACGGACATTCCAGTATTGCGGTTATTGAGGGACGCAGAAATTCTCTGACTGCCAGCGAGAGAATGAAAGGATATTTCAGGGCTATGGAGGATTATGGAATTCCTGTAAGACCGGAATATGTTGTTCAGGGGGATTATATCTATCAGGGGGGATATCTGGGAATTCATGAGCTGTGGAAGCTTAATGAAAAACCAACAGCTGTTTTTGTTACAAATTATGACATGAGTATGGGAGCTATGGAGGCAATTTATGATTTGGGAATCAGAATTCCCGAGCAGCTGTCAGTTGTTGTTTTTGATGATTTTGAGCTGTCTGTTATGGTAAATCCAAAACTGACATCAGTACGTCAGCCGCTTGCAGAACTGGCAGATGCAGCCTGTGAGCTTTTGCTGCGCAGGATGAATGGAGATGAAAGTGATTATCCGAAAAGAATCAGACTGAAGCCATCCTGTATTTACCGGGAGTCGGTTCAGAATCTCAACAGCAGTCAAAAAATTTGTCAAATAAAATAGTTGACTATTTTCATCCAGAATGATAAAATATTGTCAATCAAGAAAAATGGAGGGTACAATTATGAATCAGTGTTTTGGATGCTCTACCTGCAAAAGCGCAGATAAGCCGTTGGAAGGATTTATCGCGGATCTGCCTATGGAAACTTCCCATCACAGAGTAGAGGGACAGAGTGCAAAGTGTGGATTTGGTCTTCAGGGTGTCTGTTGCAGACTCTGCTCTAACGGACCGTGCCGTATCACACCAAAGGCGCCAAGAGGAATCTGCGGAGCAACTGCAGATGTTATTGTAACAAGAAACTTTTTAAGAGCAGTGGCATCAGGCTCCGGTTGCTACATCCACATTGTAGAAAATACTGCACTGAACGTACTGAAAACAGCACAGGCAAAAGGCGAACTGAAAGGCCTGAATGCGTTAAACTATCTGGCAGATGAAATGGGCATTGTATGTGATGACATTTACGAAAAGGCAGAAAAAGTTGCGCGTAAGGTTCTGGATGATCTGTATAAGCCGGAATATGAAAAAATGGAGCTGGTAGAAAAGCTTGCCTATGCACCGCGTTTCCAGAGATGGAAAGAACTGGGGATTCTTCCGGGAGGTGCAAAGGGAGAAGTATTCCACGGAGTGGTAAAATGTTCTACAAACCTGAATTCCGATCCGTTGATATGCTTACAGACTGTCTGAAGCTTGGAATTTCCACAGGACTTTACGGACTGACACTGACAAATCTTCTGAACGATATTCTCCTGGGAGAGCCTGAGATCCGCATGGCTCCGGTAGGACTTCGCGTAATTGACCCTGAATACATAAATATTATGATCACCGGACATCAGCATACAATTTTTGTTGATCTTCAGGAAAAACTGAAAAGCCCGGAAGCAGTTGCAAAGGCACAGGCGCAGGTGCAAAAGGCTTTAAGCTTGTAGGCTGTACCTGCGTAGGACAGGATCTTCAGCTTCGCGGCGCTCATTACACAGAGGTATTTGAAGGACACGCAGGAAACAACTACACAAGTGAAGCGGTTCTTGCCACCGGCGGAATTGACGCAGTTCTTTCTGAGTTTAACTGTACTCTTCCGGGAATTGAACCGATCTGTGATGAGCTGAAGATCAAACAGATATGTCTGGATGATGTGGCAAAAAAAGCAAATGCAAAAATGATGCCTTTTGATTTTGACAGACGTGAAGAGCAGAGCATGGAAATCATTGACGAGATCGTAGAAGCATATAAGCCCGCAGAGGCAATGTTCCTATGATCTGTTCCCGGAGCACGGAAACGACGATACCTTAACAGGTGTAAGTGAAGTATCTCTGAAAAAATTCCTGGGCGATACTTGGAAGCCTCTGATCGATCTGATCGTATCCGGAGATATCAAGGGAATTGCCGGCGTGGTAGGATGTTCTAATCTGACAGCAGGCGGACATGATGTGCTTTCCGTAGAGCTTACAAAAGAGCTGATCGCAAAGGATATTCTTGTCCTGACAGCAGGATGTTCTTCAGGCGGTCTGGAGAACTGTGGTCTTATGGAGCCTTCCGCAGCGAAGCTGGCAGGTCCGAAGCTTCGCGCAGTCTGTGAAAAACTGGGAATTCCGCCTGTATTAAACTTTGGTCCCTGTCTGGCAATCGGCCGTCTGGAGATTGTTGCAACAGAGCTGGCAAAAGAAATCGGCGTAGACCTTCCTCAGCTTCCGCTGGTACTTTCTGCAGCACAGTGCTGGAAGAGCAGGCGCTTGCAGACGGATGCTTCGGTCTGGCTCTGGGCTTGCCGCTCCATCTTGGACTTCCGCCATTTGTAACCGGAAGCAAGCTGGTGACAAAGGTTCTGACAGAGGATATGAAACAGCTTACAGGCGGTCAGGTAATCATTAACGGAGATGCAAAGGAAAGTGCAGATATTCTGGAAAAGATTATTATGGAAAAACGTGCTGGCCTGAATATTTAAAAAGGAGGCTGCTTATATGAAAAGAATTATCATAGAAGCTGAAAAATGTGACGGATGCAAAAGCTGCAGCCTTGCCTGTATGCAGGCACACAGAAAGGATTCCGGAGATATTTATACCCTGGATCTGAACGATATTAATAATGAAAGCCGTAACTTTATCTATAAACAGCCAGACGGCTCCTACCGTCCGATTTTCTGCCGCCACTGTGATGAGCCGGAGTGTGTGATCTCCTGTATGAGCGGCGCTCTTACCAAGAATCCGGAGGATGGACATGTTTATTATGACAGAGAGAAATGCGGTTCCTGCTTTATGTGTGTAATGAACTGTCCGTACGGGGTTCTGAAGCCGGATGATGCAACAAAATCTATAGTGATCAAATGCGATTTCTGCAAAGATCTCGCGGAGAGCCAAGCTGTGTAAAAGCCTGTCCGAAGCAGGCAATTCACGTAGAGGAGGTATAACATATGAAATATGTGATAATCGGAATCGGCGCAGCAGGTATGACTGCAGCCAAAACTCTTCGTGAACTGGCTCCGGAAGATGATATCGTAATGATTTCTGTAGATGAAAAGCCACATTCAAGATGTATGGTCCACAAATATCTGAGCCATGAAAGAGATGAAGACGGACTGAATTTTGTTCCTTCAGATTTCTTTGAGAAAAACAGGATCACCCAGGCTGCAGGACAGAGAGTAGAAAAGCTGGATACAGAAAAAAAACAGGTGATCTGTGACAAGGGCTTTGTATGTTCTTATGATAAGCTTCTGATTGCTACCGGAGCAGAAAGCTTTATTCCTCCTGTGGGGGCTCTTCGTACTGCGCCGAATGTATTTGGGCTGCGTCATTTAAGTGATGCAAAAGCAATTGACAAATGTGCAGAAAACGCTCAGAAAGTTGTGATCATTGGCTCCGGACTGGTAGGACTGGATGCTGCCTACGGACTTCTGGAACAGAAGAAGGACATTGTGATCGTGGAAATGGCTGACAGGATCCTTCCTATCCAGCTGGATGAGACAGGAGCTGCACAGTACCAGAAGCTTTTTGAACAGGCAGGCTGTCAGTTCCGCCTTGGCAGAAGAGGCGCAGATACTGTCTGCAATGATGCCGGTGAAGTTACTCATGTGGTTTTGGATGATGGAGAGAAGCTTTCCTGTGATCTGGTGATCGTAGCAGCCGGAGTGAGAAGCGCTGTAGCGGGATTTGAGGACAGTGGTATTCTCATTGACCGCGGAATCCAGGTAAATGATTATCTGGAAACAAGTGTCAAAGACGTTTATGCAGCAGGTGATGTGACAGGTCTTTCCGGAATCTGGCCAAATGCTCAGAAGCAGGGCAAAATTGCAGCTCAGAATATGGTCCTTGGCAATAAATATCAGTATGAAGACCGCTTTGCCGCAAAGAACACCATTAATTTCTTTGGCCTGGTTTCTCTGTGTGTGGGAAAACTGAATCCGGAAGAGGGAGATGAAGTTATTGCCAGAGAGGCAGCCGATCAGTATCAGAGAGCGATCTTTACAGACAATAAACTGGTGGGATTCCTTCAGCAGGGTGATATTTCCCATGACGGAATTTATCAGTACCTGATCAAGAATCAGATTGATCTCAGTGATAAGAAAGACAGAATATTCAGCCTGAGCTTCGGAGACTTTTACGGAGTAAAAGAAAACGGAGAATATATTTGGAGATAATCCCCTTGATTTTTTACGCCCCCTTTTATATAAAAGGGGGCGGTTTTTTATGAAATTGAATATACCTGTTGGGGTTTCAGACATTGAGGAACTGAGAAAAAGAGATTATTATTATGTAGATAAAACAGGACTGATCTTTGACCTTCTTAAAAAATTCAGCGGCAAAGGTTACACTTCTGACCCGCCCCAGGCGTTTTGGCAAAACCCTTGCCATGAGTATGCTGGAAAGCTTTCTGGATATCCGCAGGAACAGCAGAGAGCTGTTTGATGGACTGCAGATTATGAACAGAACAGAAATCTGCGAAAAGTGGATGAATCAATATCCGGTATTGTTTCTGTCATTAAAGGATGTGGAGGGAACCAGCTTTGAAAATGCTTTCGGCCTGCTTAAATTTGTTATTTCCCAGATCTGTATCACTCATTCTTATTTGGGCATCCTTTACAGACATACAGAGTTCGCTTCTGGTGCTTACAAAAATGATGCAGGAATATTATAAAAAACCTGTGATTCTTCTTATGGATGAATATTTTGGATTTACCGGGAATGATGTAAAAAGGCTTCTGCAATCAGCGGATCTTGAAAAATATGGAGAGAGAATCCAAAGCTGGTATGACGGATATCATTTTGGTGATGTTGACGTGTATTGTCCCTGGGATGTGATGAACTATGTAAGAGATCTTCAGTTTGATCCTGATGCCAGACCTGTCAGTTATTGGAAAAATACCAGCAGCAACAGTATTATCCGGTCGTTTATTGATTTTGCAGGAAACAGTATTACCAGAAAACTGGAGACTCTGATGGAAGGTGGCTATATCACAGAGAAAATTGAAGAAGATCTTACCTATGATTATCTGCATTCTTCGGAGGAAAATCTGTGGAGCGTACTTTATCTTACCGGTTATCTTACCAAGGTCAGGGAATCAGAGCCGAAAGCTTTTCCGGGGGAAAACCGAACAGCGCTAAGTAGTCCAGGAACCTGAACGATATGAAAAATTTCTGCGAAAAAGCTCTTTTTCAGATAAACGAAAAGATGTATGCGAAAGAATTTGAAGATGATTATGACCATATTTTCTGTTACGGGATTTCGTTTTTCAAGAAGCGCTGCATGGTTGGGATAAAGTAAGACAGCGGTTTTTTAACGGTTTTTCAAAAGAAATCAACTTGACATAAAATTTTGGCGATAGTATGATTTATAAAGAGAAATTGTGTCAGAAACTTTCTGAAAGAGAGGAACAGATAAAATGCCAAACGACCACGGAGAACAGATTAGAATCGTACAGGAAACGGTAGCCGGTAAAGAGATTACTTTTGCTCATGTCATGGGCGGTCCGGCTCCGATCATATATCAGAAGCTTGGTCTGAATCCACAGGTGGATTACAGATCTTCAGCAATTGGAATCATGAATATGACGCCGCCGGAGTCTGCGGTGATTGCTTCTGATATTGCAGTGAAAAGCGGAAACGTGTATCTGGGATTTGCAGACCGTTTTACAGGAACTCTGATCATTACAGGAGAAATTTCAGATGTTATGTCAGCGCTCACAGAGGTGGTGGATTACTTCCGGGATTCACTGGGATATGTAGTCTGTGACATTACAAAGAGATAGGAAGTGCAGTCATGGCTCGTATAAAAAGAGAGGAACTGCTGGAAAAGCTGTTCAGGGATGATTATGAACATCTGAAGGGGAAAAGGCTGCGTCTTACCCGTGTGCGTGTTCCGGGCAAGGAAGTATGTCTGGCCCATGTGATCAGTCCGTCAGAGGCATGTATTTATGAAAATCTGGGACTTCATATTGGTGTTCATGAGGGGGAGGATCACAGAGGAGAAGCTGTGGGAATGATCCGGTTTACTCCCTGGGAGGCAGTAGTTGTCGCTGCGGATGTGGCGATTAAGGCAGCAGACGTTCAGATTGGGTTTATGGACAGGTTTTGCGGTACGCTGATCCTTACCGGAGGGCTCAGCCAGGTTCAGACTGCAGTGGAGGAAGTTGTCAGGTTCTTTGATCAGGTGCTTGGATTTAAAACCTGTGAAGTCCATAAAAGCTGAAAAACAGGATAAGGCATAAAATGAAAAAAATATTTTTAATGGGAAGAAGTGAAGCGGGAAAAACCTCTCTGACACAGGCTCTGAAAGGGGAAAAGCTTCATTACGAAAAAACTCAATACACCAACACAGCGGACAATACCATTGATTCTCCCGGAGAGTATGCGGAGTCCAAGCATTTCAGTGTAGGACTGGCATGTTTTTCCTTTGAGGCGGACGTGGTTGCCATGGTTCAGGCGGCAGACGAGCCTTTCAGTCTTTTTGGCCCGGGGGGCAAAAATTTTATTCTTCGTCCTATGATCGGCGTAATCACCAAGATCCATTCGCCTCATGCCAATATTCCCATGGTTCGTCAATGGCTGGAAAATGTAGGATGTGAGCGCATATTCCTGGTGGATAACGCTACCAGAGAGGGGATAGATGAACTTCTGGAATACCTGAAGGATGATCTTGAGCCACTGACTCTGGAACAGGCAAAATTTAAGCAGAGTATAGGGCTGAATGAATGGGATCCTCTTCCTGAGGGTGTGGAATATCCGGAGAATATTCGGTGAAAAAATAAAAGCAGTGAGAATCATAAAATAAAAAAATGCCGGGGCGCATGAAATTTCATTCATGCGCCCCAACATTTATTATAGAACCATTTTTATCAGGCTCATGTATTGCAGAAGCCTTTTAGCAGAATGTTACATTCCGTCTTTTAACACATCGTAATCTCTCAGGACCTTTTCGATCACAGTACCCTTAATAAAATGGAGAACAGGTTTTTTCAGTGCATTCAGAGGACCGGGAAGCTGAATCTCCAGAGGAGATTTTCCGTCCATAAGCTTTACGGTACTGCTGAGAAGCTCACGGATATCGTACACGCTTCCCCACACTTCAGGAACACCTCTGTCAATGCCCAGAAGTCCGTACACGGCCTCCATTGCTGTTCTTACAGAATATTCTGTGGTAAATACAGTGTCTCTCGGTGTGTCTGCAAACTGTCCAAGGAAGGCGAAGTTTACGCAGCCGTCAGGAATGACATCCGGTCTGTCTCCTTTTGTTCTCGCATAAAGAAAGCCGTAATATAGGGCATCATAGTAGGAACGCAGACAGCGCTTTTTTCTGCCAGCTCAGGAATCTGCTCTGTAGGAACACCCAGATGATAGAGCCATTCTTCAGTGATCTCTTTACCTGTACATTCTTTCATCGGTTTTTTAACATAGTCGCCGGGAACGTCCGTAAACAGTCCGTATACCCATACGCAGACCTTATCTGGATCCTGCTCTTTAAACTGTCCCTGACGGTTAATGGTCCAGCTTAACAGCCATTTGGAGTCCTTACAGCTTACGATACCGCCTGTAACAACCTTTCCGGTGCGGGGATCGCGTTTACAGATATTGGTAATATAAGGAATGATTTTTGCATCCAGTGTTGTGATGGTTGCAGATTCCCAGTTGGTTTTGTTAATGTCGGAACAGAATTTTTCCGGATGTCCAAAGCTTGGATCCTGTTTTGCAATATTTTTCCAGAGATTCCAGCAGCCGCTTGTACGGACTTCCGCATCTCCATTAGGCGCATGGTTCTGATCACCGTAGATGGTTCCCTCGGTACAGCTTCCGTTTGTGACAAAAACAAGATCGTTTTCTGTAAGGACAATTCCTTTTTCCACGCCCTTTACCCTGCATTCAATAGCGGAAGCAATTTTCTTTCCGTCTTTAAAGTCAAAAAGTACGTTTGTAACTTCTGTGTTGAACTGGAAATCAACGCCTGCAGCCTCCAGATACTTCTGCATGGGCAGGATCAGAGACTCATACTGGTTGTATTTGGTAAATTTCAGAGCGCTGAAATCAGGAAGCCCTGCAATATGATGGATAAATCGCTGGAAGTAAAGCTTCATTTCCAGCGCGCTGTGCCAGTTCTCAAAGGCAAACATGGTCCTCCAGTACAGCCAGAAGGTTGAATTGAATACCTCATCGTCAAAGACATCTTCAATTTTTTTATCATAAAGATCCTCGTCTTTTGTCATAAAAAGCTTCATGATCTCCATGCAGCCTTTCTGACTTAAATTGAATTTACCGTCGGTATGGGCGTCCTGTCCGCGATTGACTGTGGCGCGGCAAAGGGAATAATTGGGGTCATGCTTATTCAGCCAGTAATACTCATCCAGAACCGATACTCCCGGTGTTTCCAGAGAAGGAATGCTTCGGAAAAGATCCCACAGACATTCAAAATGGTTTTCCATTTCACGTCCGCCTCTCATGATATAGCCGCGGCTGGGATCAAAGATGCCGTCGCAGGCTCCTCCGGCAATATCCATTGCCTCAAGAATATGAATATGAGAGCCGGGCATCTGGCCGTCGCGTACCAGGAAGCAGGCAGCGGCAAGAGAAGCAAGACCGCTTCCTACAATGTAGGCATTTTTATGGTCAACGCCTTCCGGCTTTTCCGGACGGGCAAAGGCTTCGTAGTTTCCGTTGCTGTAATAGATTTCCTTGCTGTTTTTTTTCATATTTTCCGCGCTCTGTATTCCGGTAATCGCTATTTGATACCGGAGCAGGAGCTTTGTGCTCTTTTGAGGTTGTTTTTGCCAGCACCGCTGCGGCGCCAGCGCCTGCTGCCAATGCAAGTCCGATCTTCATACCTTTTTTTTGCCATTAAAAAAACCACCTTTCTGAAAAACAGATGTACTTTTGTCGTGATATTATAGTATTGCCTTTTGCATCGGGGTCAATTTACAAAAAAAGAGAAATGATAAAAGTTTATCATTTCCCCTGATCTGTATAATTATGAATAGAATTTGCAATACAGCCGTGAAGAGTGGTACAGATATTGTCGGTCATTGCCTGATAATCGTCTTTCATTCCCCGGCTGATCCAGTCCAGCAGGATTCCCACAAGGCTGTATTTATAAAAATCGGCAATAAAATTTTTTTGTTTTTCTGTAATGGAAAGCTCCGCGGACTGTTCCTGTACCACACCCATGATCAGATCATGAGTGAGCTTAAAAAGATAATTCTCAATTTTTTCTCTTCCAATGGCATGACAGGCATTCTGCACAAGAGTCTTATTTTCGTAAACAGCCTCAAAAATCTGTACAAGTCCTTCCTGCCAGGTATCATAAGTTTTTTTACCCTGAAGAGCTTTTCTGGATTCCTCCAGACAGGTCCACTCTGCCAGATCATAAATATCTCTGAAATGGTAATAAAAAGTCATGCGGCTGATCCCGCAGTCCGAGGTAAGATCATTGATGGTGATCCGGTCCAGGGATTTTTTCAGCATAAGCCTTTTCAGGGACTCTTTCAGGGCATATTTTGTCATATTCTGCAAAAGATCATCTCCATTTCCGGTTTGTAATAAAAGTCTGAAAATTCTTAAAAATATAATGTTATTATATCTGGTGAAATGCCGGAAATCAAGGGACTTTGTCCCGGCTGTCCCGGTATTTTTATGCCGAAAACTCCACGGGACAGTATTACGTGAACAGGAACCAAAAACATACGAAAATATACCGGGAAGTACTGTCCGGGAACTGATACATGGATTACTTTTAACTAACTGAAGAATATATAAAAAATCTAAAAAAATTATAAACTAATCATAAAAAAACATATTGACTTAGCGAATATTATCTGTTAGAGTAGACACGAATTAACGTGATTGTGAAAAATGTACAAATTTTATTGCGGATGTTCTGGACAACATTGGAAAAATGTCGAAAAAGAGCAGAAAAAGATAAAGTTTGTCATAGGTCACAAGCGAAAAAGAAGGAGGATTTTCATTATGAAATGGCTTCAAAAATTGGGAAAAGCTTTAATGCTTCCAGTTGCATGTCTGCCGATCTGCGGTATCCTTATGGGTATTGGATACCTTCTGTGTCCGGCCACCATGCAGGGGGGGAGATCACAGGTATCATCCCTACAATCGGTCTGTTCCTTGTTAAGGCAGGCGGAGCACTCATTGATAACATGGCAATTCTGTTTGCGATCGGCGTCGGTGTCGGTATGTCTGACGATCACGATGGTACAGCAGGTCTTGCAGCTCTTGCTTCCTGGCTGATGATGACAACACTTCTCAGTGAAGCAGTTGTTACAATTCTCAGACCTGGCGTTGCTGAAAACGCAACACAGCTTCTGGCTTACCAGAAGATTCAGAACCCGTTTATCGGTATCATTGCCGGTGTGATCGGTTCTACATGCTACAACAGATTCAAGAACACAAAACTTCCGAACTGGCTTGCATTCTTCAGCGGAAAACGCTGCGTAGCCATGGTTGCAGGTGTTGTTTCCATTATCGTTGCAGCTGTCCTTCTGTTTATCTGGCCTCTGATCTTCGGCGGACTGGTAGCATTAGGTAAAGGTATTGCAAACATGGGCGCTGTAGGTGCCGGTATCTACGCATTCCTGAACAGACTTCTGATCCCGACAGGTCTGCATCATGCACTGAACAACGTATTCTGGTTTGATACTATCGGTCTTGGTGATATCACAAACTTCTGGGCTGGCAAAACATCAGCAGATGTTTCCTGGAGCCTTGGTATGTACATGTCCGGATTCTTCCCATGTATGATGTTTGGTATCCCTGGCGCAGCCCTTGCTATGATCCACACAGCAAAAGACAACAAGAAAAAAATCGCTATCGGTCTTGTAGCTTCCGCAGCAGTATGTTCTTTCATCTGCGGTGTTACAGAGCCGTTTGAATTCGCATTTATGTTCCTTGCTCCGGTACTGTATGTAATCTATGCTCTGCTTTATGGTATCTTTACATTTATTACAGTATCTCTTGGATTCCGTGCAGGATTCTCCTTCTCCGCAGGTGCCACAGACCTTCTGTTCTCCGCATCTCTGCCGGCTGCACAGAAAACATGGCTGATCATTCCTCTTGGAATCGCAGCATTTATCGTATTCTATGTAGTATTCCGTTTCGCAATCGTTAAGTTTGATCTTAAAACTCCGGGACGTGAAGACGACGATGAAGATGAGACAAAAGTAGTTCTTGCAAACAACGACTTTACAGCAGTTGCAAAGATCATCCTTGAGGGTGTTGGCGGACCGCAGAACGTGTCCACAATCGACAACTGCATCACAAGACTTCGTCTTGAGATCAAAGACTATACTCAGGTTGATGAGAAAAAGATCAAATCAGCCGGTGTAGCAGGCGTGATCCGTCCGAGCAAAACAAATGTACAGGTTATTGTAGGTACACAGGTTCAGTTCGTAGCGGATGAGTTCAAAAAATTATGTAAATAATATACATAACAAGAGGGAGGGTGCTGCGGCATCCTCCTTTCTGCTGTCAGGGGCAGAGAGAATGGTCTGCTTCTGGTCAAAGTCTGAGTATAAAATATATTTAGGCTTGCAGATTATATTGAAATAAGCTGTAAAGATATGTTAGGATAAGAAAAGTAATAACTGTTTACAGGTAATATTTCTCCGGGTGTTCAGATGTGTTTTCTGCCAAAATTCCGGCACACACGGAACAGAATGCTGTCAGCGGATATAAGCCGGAAGGTATTTGGCAGGATCACCGGAAATGAAGTAGACAGTGGCAAAAAAGAAAGAGAGGATACGATCATGTTTAAAGGATTATTTGGTAAAAAAGAAAAAAACAATAAGCTTTATGCACCGTTAAAGGGCGAGGCAGTGCTTCTGGAAAATATTGAGGATCCGATGTTTGCTCAGAAGATCCTGGGTGACGGAATTGCTATCGAGCCATCTGAAGGAAAGGTATACAGCCCGGCAGACGGAACAGTATCCATGATCGCAGATACAAAACATGCAATCGGCATCAACACACAGGACGGTCTGGAGCTTCTGATCCACATCGGAATGGACACTGTTGCCTGAAGGGAGAGGGATATACTCCAAAGGTAGAAGCCGGAGCTTCTGTAAAAAAAGGAGATCTTCTGATGGAATTTGATATGGATTTCATTAAAGAAAAAGGCTACAGCTGTGTAACTCCTATGATCGTCACAAACATGGATGATATCAAGGGGGTAACTCCTCATGCGGGAGCTGCAGTACCGGGAGAAACCGTTGTTGTAGAGTACGAAAAATAAGCAAGAGTCTGGATGTTCATAATTTATCATGCAGGAAGAATCCCGGAGAGTCTGTTTATGCAGATTCCCCGGGATTTTTGAATTTCTTATAGGAAACACTGCAAAAAACAACGAAAAGATTGAAATATTTACATATTTTTTAATGGAACAGAACAAAAAAGTCGTTAATATACACAATAAAAAGTTGTATTTTTTATACAATTATGATAAAATATCCACAACACTTACCGTTGGAGATGGAGTGATGAGTGTAAGAGGAGAATGCAGTTGTGAAAAATTGGGCTGATATGCTGAAAAATATTACCATGCTCACACAGTTTGGTCTGTCCTTTGTGACTCCTGTATTTTTATGCCTTGCCCTGTGCTGGTGGCTGAACATTCATATGGGAGTTGGGGCATGGGTCTATATTCCGGGGTTCTTTTTCGGCTTGGGAGGTTCGTTCATGGTAGCCTATAAGCTTTATCTGAAGATCATGGAAGAACAGAAAAAGGAAGACAAAAAAAAGCATAAAAAAGTGTCTTTTAACAGACATGTGTAAATACAGAAATTCCGCATACAGGTACGGACGTGAGAGAAAATATGTAATTAACTGAGCTGATAATGTATTTAATAACAGAAGGGAAGATATAATATGTTTGGTGAAATTCAGCCGGCAGTAAAAAAAGAAACAAAAAAAAGTGATCATTTATACACTTACAGGAATTGTCCTTATGTGGATCGTATTTGCTGTTCTTCATGGCACGATGCCGGAGAAGGTACCGTTTGATTACACAGTGATCCTCGGAGGCTGGGAGGCGGAGCAGTGGCTGTTCTGAACTTTTTTCTTATGGGACTAACCGTACAGAAGGCTGCAGCCTGTGAAGACGAGGGATCTGCCCGCATGAGACTGAAAGCCAGCTATTCTCAGAGAATGCTTCTTCAGCTGGGCTGGGGCATAGCCGCTATTATTGCTCCCTGTTTTCAGTTTGCTGCAGGACTTTTACCGCTTCTGTTCCCTTCCATGGGGATCAAGCTGAATG
>ENA-OQAA01000509-OQAA01000509.1-human-gut-metagenome-genome-assembly--contig:-NODE-509-length-26285-cov-3.126883_pt1 | contig 26285 bp, 35 predicted proteins | sample MGYA00242489_ERZ504515 | MGnify/ENA primary metagenome ERZ504515 (study PRJEB26092, sample SAMD00036237) | human gut metagenome | host: Homo sapiens | study: EMG produced TPA metagenomics assembly of... | reverse complement strand
CAGTTCCAAAGGTACGTGGGGTAGCCAATGGTAGAAATCGTAGGCTGATGGTTTCCCTGAACCGTATGGAAGTGGGAAAAGGGGGAGAAAAGGAGACGCTCTGGAAGAGGTAAAAGATACCTATGGATTTGAGACAAAACGCCATTGTCACTATGGAGGAAGTGGTAGAACACCTTCACAACAGAGAATACAAAGGAAAAGTTGTTATTGACGATACCCTGAAACAGGCGATTGACAAATATTATGAACAGTATGGTGTAAAATAAGAAAAAGGAAGTGTTCCTGTTATGAATGAAAAAGTTTATAAAACCATGACAAGATGCGGTGCAGGCAGCATTGCACTTGGAATTGTAGTTTTGGTTACCGGGGTGGCATCTGGAATCCTGATGCTGGTAAGCGGCGCCAGATTATTAAAAAGAAAGACGGAAATTACATTTTAGTCTGAAGGACAATACAAAGGAGGGGCTGTGAAACAGCCCCCTTCTGCATTTCTTTTATAGAATGAGGTTAGAAGATTGAATCGGGCAACAAAAAAGAAAATCAGAACAGCAGGAAGTCTGTTGTTTGTAATCTACATCCTGGCATTGATTTATTTCCTCTTTTTTGCAGAACGCTATGGACAAATGAGTTTTGAAGAGAGAGAATACCATTATAATCTGGTTTTGTTTCAGGAGATTAAGCGGTTCTGGACTTACCGGGAGCAGCTTGGAACCTGGCTGTAATGGCCAACCTTTTGGGAAATATTATCGGATTTGTTCCCTTTGGTTTTATTCCCCCTGTCATTAGTTCCAATGCAAGAGGGTTTTTCTTTATTACATTTTCAGGCTTTGCTTTAAGTCTTTGCGTGGAGATTGCGCAGCTTATTACAAAACTGGGATGCTTTGATGTGGATGATTTAGTGATGAATACTCTTGGCACAGCCCTTGGCTATGTGGCCTTTGCTGCTTGCCATTTCTTATACAAAAAGATAAAAAGAGCAAGAAAAAGGAGATATTAATGGCAAAGAAAAAATATAAATATGCCTTTGCAAGACAGAAACATTCTCAAAAGGGAGTTATATCTACCGTATTTGCCGGCGTTTCCCTGGGGCTTTTCGGCATTGCAGCGTATGCTCCCTGGTTTTTCATGGTAAGGGAGGCATGTATCTGGGAGCCATGGGGCTGGCAGCATGGCACTTTCTGTGTATGGATTTGTACTGGGGCTTCGCAGCTTTTCCCAGAAAAACAGAAATCAGTTATATTGTAAAATAGGAGCAGTAGCTAACGGAAGCCTGATGGTTCTGTGGCTGGCGTTGTTTTTTGTAGGGATTTCATAGGAAAGCAGATGGAAAGAGGGTGAAAAGAATGGATGAACGTTTGAAAAAACAAATGGATTTTCTGCTGGAAGTGGATAAATTGAAATTTATTACCAGGCAGACGTATTTGTCAAATGGAGAGAGAAAGGAAAATGATGCGGAACATTCCTGGCATCTGGCTTTGATGGCAGTTCTGCTTAGAGAATATTCCAATGAGCCTGTGGATGTGGCAAAGGTTATGACCATGGTGTTAATTCATGACCTGGTAGAGATTGATGCAGGTGACACATATGCTTATGATGCTGCCGGAAACCAGACGAAACGGGAACGGGAAGTAAAAGCAGCACAGCGGATTTTTGGCCTGTTGCCGGCAGATCAGGAAGAGGAATTTCGTGCATTGTGGGAAGAGTTTGAGGCCTATGAAACGCCGGAAGCTAAATTTGCTCATGTGTGCGATAATATGCAGCCGTTTATGCTGAATCACGCGACAGGAGGACGTTCCTGGCAGGAGCATGAGGTGAAGAAATCCCAGGTGCTTGGAAGAAACAGCCGCCTGGCAGAAGGTTCAAAAACCATGAAACAATATTTTGATGAGATTTTGGCAGAGCATGTAGAAAAGGGAAATTTAAAAGATGAATGATGAATTAATGTTAGAACGTTTTACACTTATGAAAGACAGAATCCAGGAGATTCAGGGAGAAGAACTGGTAAAGGCTCCTTACAGGGATTTTTTTAAGAAAACAGCGGCTTTTCTGATACAAATGATGGAAGTAAGAGAAAAACTTCAGAAGGGGTGGCTGGACACAGCAGAACTTAGGGAACTGGAGGCAGATAATCAGGCCATTTATCAGGATATTTTGCCTGAGCAGTATGAAAATTCTTATGGAAATCCAACGTATGCGAAACAGATGCTGGGAGAGGAATTTGGGCAGCTTCTGAGTTTTTTGTATACAGAAATCAGAGATATGATTGTTTTTGTTTATGAAGAGCGTCTGTTTGACATGACTGTGGTTATGGAATTGTTTATTCAGATTTATAACCTGTTTGAGGAAGAGACGGTTAGCGCTAAAGATGTAAAAGAAGCTATTTACTGGTACATCAGTGATTACAGTGACGAAATGGTTGGACGCAGAGTGCGGGAAGGCGTGGATCCTGATTTAGATTTTGCTACTAATATTATTATGAACCAGGATTTAACCGATCCCAGGTATTTGTATCGGTTTGGAGAATATGTGACAGAAAACGAAATCCGTATGTCACAGTTTTTAAGCAGTATGCCAAAAGAACAGTTAGAGGCTATGGCGCGCACTTTTACAGAAGGATATCGTACTGGGTTTGCTGCAACCAATAAGGATATCAGCAAGAAAAAATCCGTAAATATCCGGTTCCAACTGGGATTTGAGCCTATGGTAAAGGAAGCTGTCTTACAGTTTGAGGAGATGGGATTAAAACCTGTTATTTACAGAAGCGCAGTCCACAGAGTGAATAAAAAACAGCATCACAGAATCGGATATTATGGAGCAATCCCAAATCCTCAGTTTGAGTATGACCACAAAGATGACCAGGCTTTATGTCTGGACCACGAATTTGTCCAGAGGAGACTGCGGGTTTTGCAGGTAGCCTATGAACAAGTAAAAGATTTAGCCGGTGTCCATGGAGGTCCAGCCTGCATTGAAACCTTTGGAGAGACGCCTTTTGTGCCAAAACGAAACCCGGATGCATGTACCTAAGCGCGCATCAGCAGAAATTACAGGTATCCTATGATAATGAAGCGGGACAGATTGTAAACCGCTATATCAAAGGAGAAGAGCGCAGTTTTACCATTATTGCTTATCCATCAGTGGAAATCGGCTCCAGATTTGAAGAGATTTTCCGGGAAACGGTGAAGTTAAATAACCTGGATAATCAGCTCTACCGCCAGATTCAGCAGTCTGTTATTGATGCACTGGATGAAGGAGAAAAGGTACACATTGAAGGCATGAATGGCAATGAAACCAATCTTACGATATGTCTTCATGAACTGAAACATCCGGAAAAGGAAACAAACTTTGAAAATTGCGTGGCAGATGTGAACATTCCTGTGGGAGAAGTCTTTACCTCCCCAAAATTAACAGGAACCAATGGAACACTGGCAGTATCAAAAGTGTTTTTAAAAGGCCTGGAATATCAGAATTTGAGAATTCGTTTCCAGGATGGCATGATTGCAGATTATACTTGCGGAAACTTTGATACAGAAGAAGAGAACAAGAATTTTATAAAAGAAAATCTGCTGTATCATCACGATACCCTGCCTTTGGGTGAGTTTGCTATTGGTACCAACACCACAGCCTATGTAATGGCAAAAAAATATAACATTGGACATCTGCTTCCAATCCTGATTGCAGAGAAAACAGGTCCGCACTTTGCTGTGGGAGATACCTGCTATTCCTGGAGTGAGGATACGCCCATGTATAATCCGGATGGCAAGGAAATCATTGCCAGAGACAATGAGGTCTCTATTCTTCGGAAAGAAGATCTTTCCAGGGCATATTTTGGCTGCCACACAGACATTACAATCCCTTATGATGAGTTGGGAGCAATCTGGGTGGAGCGAAGAGATGGAGGCCGGATATCCATTATTGAGAATGGAAAATTTGTATTAAAAGGCACAGAGCCGCTTAATGAGGCTTTTACTTCTTGACAAGATATAGAAGTCTAGGTAAAATTGTGCTGTACGAAAGAATAGGGACAGACCCTAAAAAGTATTCAAATAAAGGAGATTAATCATGGCAAAAGTTGGAATTGTTATGGGCAGTGACTCTGATATGCCTGTTATGAGCAAAGCAGCGGATATGCTGGAAAAATTCGGGATTGAGTATGAAATGACGATTATTTCTGCTCACAGAGAACCAGATGTATTCTTTGAGTATGCAAAAACAGCTGAGGAAAAAGGCTTTAAAGTAATCATTGCAGGAGCAGGTATGGCAGCACACCTTCCAGGTATGTGTGCAGCAATTTTCCCAATGCCTGTTATCGGTATTCCGATGCACACCACATCCTTAGGAGGAAGAGATTCTCTGTACTCTATTGTGCAGATGCCTTCCGGTATTCCGGTAGCAACTGTTGCAATTAATGGCGGTGCCAATGCAGCAATTCTGGCAGCTAAGATTTTAGCTACTTCCGATGCGGAACTTTTACAGAAATTAAAAGACTACAAGGAAGAATTAAAAGACCAGGTAGTAGCCAAAGACGCGAGACTTCAGGAAGTTGGATATAAAGCTTATTAACGAGTGGCAAGGCAAGCTACGGAACAATATATGGAGGATAAGAAATGGATTATAAGACGCAGGCGTTGATATTGAAGCCGGATATAAATCAGTAGAATTAATGAAAGAACACGTAAAGAAAACCATGCGGGAAGAAGTTCTGGGTGGTTTAGGCGGATTTTCAGGCGCATTTTCCCTGAAAAAAATCAAAGAAATGGATGACCCGGTGCTTTTGTCCGGTACAGACGGATGTGGAACAAAAGTAAAACTGGCATTTCTTATGGATAAACATGATACCATTGGTATTGACGCGGTTGCTATGTGCGTCAATGATATTGCGTGTGCAGGTGGAGAACCTTTATTCTTCCTGGATTATATTGCCTGCGGTAAAAATTATCCGGAAAAAATTGCAGAAATCGTAAAAGGTGTGGCAGAAGGCTGTCTGCAGTCTGACGCAGCGCTTATTGGCGGTGAGACAGCAGAACATCCAGGTCTGATGCCGGAAGAAGAGTACGATTTAGCAGGTTTTGCAGTGGGTGTTGCAGAGCGCAGTGAGATGATTACAGGAGAAGATTTAAAAGAGGGAGATGTCCTCATTGGTATGGCTTCTTCTGGCGTTCACAGCAATGGATTTTCTCTGGTACGTAAGGTTTTTGAGATGACTTCTGAATCTTTAAATACTTATTATGATGAATTAGGTAAAACCTTAGGAGAAGCCCTTCTTGCGCCAACCAGAATCTATGTAAAAGCTTTAAAAAGCGTAAAAAATGCAGGAGTTCGTGTAAAAGCCTGCAGCCATGTAACAGGCGGCGGTTTCTATGAAAACATTCCGAGAATGTTAAAAGACGGCGTTTGTGCAATCATTGAAAAAGACAGCTATCCCATTCCTCCAATCTTTACCTTAATGGCAGAAAAAGGAAACATTGAAGAAACCATGATGTACAATACCTTCAACATGGGTCTTGGTATGGTGGTTGCTGTAGATGCAGCAGATGTAGAGAAAACTATGGAAGCCATCAAAGCAGCAGGAGATACTCCATATGTTGTTGGAAAGATTGTTGCAGGGGAAAAAGGTGTTCAGTTAGTATAAGAAAATAAAAGAAAGAGCAGGGTTGCAGCAGGTATCAGCGGCAGCCCTGTTCCTGTCTGTTGAAAACCAAGGAGGCTGATTGTTATGAAGAAGCTGGCAGTTCTGGTATCCGGCGGCGGAACCAATCTTCAGGCTATTATAGATGCCATTGCTGATAAGACCATTACCAATGCTGAAATTGCGGTTGTTATCAGTAATAATGCCAATGCATATGCACTGGAGCGGGCAAAAAAACATGGAATACCGGGGATTTGTGTATCACCAAAATCTTACGGCACAAGAGCAGCATTTAATGAAGCTCTGCTGCAGACCATTCAGTCTTATGAACCTGATCTGGTGGTTCTGGCAGGATGTCTGGTAGTGATTCCGGAAATCATGGTAAAAGCATATCCAAATAAAATCATTAATATCCATCCGGCCCTGATTCCTTCTTTTTGCGGAACAGGATATTACGGGCTGAAGGTTCATGAGGCGTTTTAAGCCGTGGGGTAAAAGTGACAGGTGCTACCGTGCATTTTGTAGATGAAGGAACCGATACAGGCCCTATTATTCTGCAGAAGGCAGTGGAAGTAAAACAAGGCGATACGCCTGAAATCCTTCAGAGGAGAGTTATGGAAGAGGCAGAATGGAAAATCATGCCGGAAGCCATTAATCTGATTGTAAATGACAGAGTAGAGATTCAGGATGGTCTGGTAAAAATTCGATAAAAACAAAAGACAGGAAAGGGGCATTGGATTTATGAAAGTATTGATAATCGGAAGCGGCGGAAGAGAACATGCGATTGCATGGAAGGTAGCACAGAGTCCAAAGGTAGAGAAGATTTACTGTGCACCTGGAAATGCAGGAATTGCAGAATATGCAGAGTGTGTAGCCATTGGAGCTATGGAGTTTGAGAAACTGGCTGCATTTGCAAAAGAACATGAAGTGGATCTGACCGTAGTAGGCATGGATGACCCGTTAGTGGGCGGTGTTGTAGATGTGTTTGAAAAAGAAGGACTTCGTGTGTTTGGACCAAGAAAAAATGCGGCTATTTTGGAAGGCTCCAAGGCATTTTCAAAAGACTTAATGAAAAAATACAATATTCCTACAGCAGGATATGAGAATTTTGAAGATGCAGATGCAGCTCTGGCTTATCTTAGAGAAAAGGCAGAATTTCCAATCGTGTTAAAAGCAGACGGTCTGGCTCTTGGAAAAGGTGTGTTAATTTGCAATACCTTGGAGGAAGCAGAAGAAGGTGTACAAACCATTATGCTGGATAAAAAATTCGGTTCTGCAGGAAACACGCTGGTTATTGAAGAGTTCATGACAGGCCGTGAGGTTTCTGTTTTATCTTTTGTAGATGGAAAAACTATCAAGACTATGACTTCCGCACAGGATCATAAACGTGCCAAAGACGGTGACCAGGGATTAAACACCGGCGGTATGGGAACCTTCTCCCCAAGTCCATTCTACACAAAAGAAGTAGATGATTTCTGTGAAAAATACATTTACCAGGCAACCGTAGATGCTATGGCAGCAGAAGGAAGAGAATTTAAGGGAATTATTTTCTTTGGATTAATGCTCACAGAAAAAGGACCAGAGGTTCTGGAATACAATGCAAGATTTGGTGATCCGGAAGCCCAGGTTGTTATCCCAAGACTGAAAAACGATATTGTAGAAGTGTTTGAAGCCTGTGTAGATGGAAAACTGGATGAAGTAGACCTGCAGTTTGAGGATAATGCAGCAGTCTGTGTAGTTCTTGCTTCTGACGGATATCCGGTATCTTATGAAAAAGGATTCCCAATCGAAGGTCTTGATACATTCAAAGACAAAGACGAATACTATGTGTTCCATGCAGGAACTGCGTTTAAAGATGGCAAGATTGTCACAAACGGAGGCCGTGTTCTTGGTGTTACCGCAAAAGGGGCAGATTTAAAAGAAGCCCGTGCCAATGCTTACAAGGCAACCCCAGTGGATTCAGTTTGAAAATAAATATATGAGAAATGATATTGGAAAGGCTATTGACGAAGCGTAAAAAAGGTGGCTGTATCATAGAAGACCGCACTGATTTTCAGAAAAGTGAAAGTCAGTGCGGTTTTTCTATCTGCTTGCGAAAACAGGAGGGTATAGTAAGATAAAAATAGAAATCATAAAGGAAAGAAACAAAAAGGTAAGGAAGGTGAGAAGATGTCGGATGTGAGAAAGAAACTTCCCATTGGGATTGAAGATTTTGAAAAAATGTACTATGATGATTTTTATTATATCGATAAAACTGGACTTATCAAAGAACTTATGGAAAACTGGGCTGAGGTGAATCTTTTTACCCGCCCGAGACGGTTTGGTAAATCTTTGAATATGAGCATGCTCAAAAAGTTTTTTGAGATGGGAACAGATAAAAGTATTTTTGAGGGACTGGAAATCACAAAAGAAAAGCAGCTGTGTGAGGAATATATGGGACAGTTTCCGGTTATTTCTGTATCTATGAAGGAAATGAATGCGGGGTCCTATGAGATGGCCTGTAAAATGGCTGTGCAGGTTATCAGTGGAGAAGCAAGGCGTTTTCAGTATTTGCTGGAAAGTAAAAAACTAACGGATTATGATAAGGATGCCTATAGAAATTTGCTGAAAACAGACATGGATGAAGCTATCCTGTGCAGCAGCCTGAAACTTTTGTCAGAACTGCTCTGTAAACATCATGGAAAAAAAGTCATTCTTCTTATTGATGAGTATGATGTTCCGCTGGCAAAAGCATTTCATCAGGGGTATTATGAGCAGATGGTTCTTTTTGTGCGTAATATGTTTGGCCAGGCGCTCAAAACCAATGAAAACCTGCAGATGGCAGTTCTTACTGGGTGTATGCGGATCTCAAAAGAAAGTATTTTTACAGGACTGAATAATCTGAAGGTTTTGTCCATTGCAGATGTGCGTTTTGATGAATATTTTGGATTTACAGATCAGGAAGTGCGAGATCTTCTGTCTTATTACGGACTTTCTCATAAATATCAGGAGATAAAAGACTGGTATGATGGTTACCAGTTTGGAAATGTGGAGGTATATTGCCCATGGGATGTGCTGAATTACTGTGACCTTTTAAGGGCAGCCCCAGAGGCACAGCCCCAGAATTATTGGTCTAATACCAGCAGCAATGAGGTGGTAAAACGCTTTATTGAACAGTCCGATAACGGAAGGACAAGACTGGAAATCGAGCATCTTGTGGCAGGCGAGGTGATTCATAAAACCATACATCAGGAACTTACGTATCAGGATATGTATCAGTCCATTGAAAACCTATGGAGTGTTTTGTTTACCACCGGATATCTTACTCAAAGGGGAAGAGTAAAGGGGGATGAATTTCAACTGGCAATTCCCAATATGGAAATTAGAAAGATTTTTACAACTCAGATTATGGAGTATTTCAAAGAAGGTGTACGGAAAAACGGAAAGCTGCTGCAGGAGTTTACAAAGGCCTTGCAGCATGGAAATGCAGAAGAAGTGGAGAAGCAGTTTGGGGCATATTTGAAGAAAACCATCAGCATCCGGGATACTTTTGTGAAACGCCAATTAAAAGAGAATTTTTATCATGAGATTTTATTGGGAATTTTAGGATTTCAGGATCAGTGGGCAGTTTTCTCTAACCGGGAGTCAGGAGATGGCTACAGTGATATTCTGGTGGAAATTGAAGACGAAGAATTGGGAATTATCATAGAAGTGAAATATGCCCAGAATGGTGATCTGGAAGCAGGATGTGCTGATGCCTTGGCACAGATAGAGCAAAAATCTTATGAAGAAGTGCTTTATCAGGATGGAATGGAAAAGATACTGAAATATGGAATTGCATGCTATAAAAAGCGGTGCAAGGTGGTGCTGGATGAAAAAAATAGCAATTATAGAGGATGATAAATTGTTTCATGAAGCTCTTAAAAGAGCACTGAAAAAAGCAGGATATCAGGTGGCAGGTGCTTTTTCTCTTGCACAGGGATATGAGGTTTTAAAGGAACATCCCAGTCTTTTGATCATAGACAGAAATCTTCCTGATGGGGATGGATTGGAATTGTGCAGGAAGGCCAGAGCGTCTGGTGGTATTCCGGCATTGTTTTTGACGGCAAGAGATGAAGAAGAAATGATAAAAGCCTTTGATTTCGGGGCAGATGATTATTTAGTAAAGCCTTTTTCCATGGCTGTGCTGTTGAAACATATTGAGGCAATCCTCAGAAGAACAGGGAAAAAGCATGAAATTTTTCAATATGAAAATTTGAAAATAGACTTTGAAAGAAAACAGGTTTTTAGAGAAACAGAGGAAGTCAGACTGACTGCCAAGGAATATAAGCTTCTGGAAATTTTGGCAAAAAACAAAGGAAGAGTTTTGACAAAAACCATGCTTTTGCAGCAGGTGTGGGATGCAGAAGGAGCATTTGTGGAAGAAAATACAGTGAATGTAACACTAAACCGTTTAAAGAAAAAAATAGAGCCAGACCCATCAAATCCTATTTACATTACGAATTTGTTTGGGCTTGGTTATACATTTGGAAAGTGAAAATATGTTTCAAAAAAGAAAAGAAATGGAAATCATTTCCAGAGCTTTAGAAGATTTAATAAATGGAAAAACGCTGGAAATTGCGTTGCCAAATCAAGACACACTTCCGGCTAAAGTGCAGCATCAATTGGTGCGTTTATCGGATATCATCCGGGGAACACAGGAAAAGGCTTGGAAGGAACGCAATCAAATCAAAGAATTAATTGCAGAGACGGCACATCAGCTTCGTAATCCCCTTGCAAACATGGAAAGCTATTTGGAATTGTTGCAAGAGGAAGAGATTAGCAGGGAAGAAAAAGAAATTTACCTGGAGGCACTTTGTGCATCAGAGAGCAGAATCCGTTTTCTCACCGAAGGTTTCATTAAAATGTCCAGACTGGAAAACCATATAGTACAGATAAAAAAAGAACAGAAAGATTTGACAGCTACGATACTCAACAGTCTGCTTCAAGTGAGAAAATATGCACAGGAAAAGCAGATTGTTTTTTCAGTCCAGGGAGAGGAAGAGCTGTGTGTGTCTCATGATGCAAAATGGCTGGGAGAAGCTGTCTATAATTTATTAGATAATAGTGTGAAATATTCCCCAAATGGCAGCAAGATTGAGATAAAAATTTCAAAAAATGAGATGTTTGCACAGATTGCAGTGAGAGATTTTGGAGTGGGAATTGAACACGAAGAATTGAATTTGATTTTTCAGAGATTTTATCGTGGAAAAAGGGCAGAAAATCAACCAGGCTTTGGTCTGGGGTTATATCTTGCCAGAGAAATTGTTTTACAGCATGGCGGTTTTATGAAAGCAAAAGAAAAGGAAAAAGGTTTGGAAATCTCCATATTTTTACCGGTTTGATTTTGACAATAATTTGTTTTTGTAAGGAGTTTGTAAGTAGTGTCTGCTAGGATAAAACTTGTAAAAACAAATCGAAGAATGATACAGTGAGGTGAAAATATGGAAGTATTAAAAACAGTAAATCTAAAGAAAATCTATCAAGTGCCTTCCGGAGATGTTCGGGCGCTTGATGGAGTGAACCTTTCTATTGAAGAGGGGGAATTTGTAGCAATTGTAGGTTCTTCCGGTTCCGGAAAAACGACCCTTTTGAATCTATTGGGAGGACTTGATAGGCCCAGTGAAGGGAGTATTTATGTTCGGGGCAAAAAGCTGGAAGATATGGAGAGTGAAGAGCTTACTATATTCCGAAGGAGAAATATTGGCTTTGTATTTCAAAACTATAATCTGCTTCCGATTTTGAATGTGTATGAGAATATTACCTTGCCTATGAAACTGGATGGAATGAGGGTGGATGAGGAATTTTGAATCATATGATAGACAGTTTAAAGCTGCGTGAAAAGTTATATCATATGCCGGAAACCTTATCAGGAGGACAACAGCAGAGGGTGGCAATTGCAAGGGCCTTGTCCACAAAACCTGCAGTACTTCTCTGCGATGAACCACAGGAAATCTGGATTCTGTCACGGGAATGGAGGTAGTGGGACTTTTAAAGTCCAGTGCCTATGAGTTTCATCAGACCATTGTAGTTGTGACTCATAATGAGGAAATTGCACAGATGGCTGACCGGATAATCCGCATTGAGGATGGAAAGGTCAAGGGTGATACCTATGAAGAATAATAACAGAGAAATCATCAGCCTTCTGGCAAAGAACATGTATCGGGCCAATGTGGTACGAAACCGTATTTTAATTACAGCAATTGCACTTGTGGTCATTATGCTGTTTGGAGTATTCGGTCTGTCTATTGGAAAAATCAAAACAGATTATCTTTTATATGTCCGCAATTCAGGAACAGCAGCTTATACAACTTTAGAACGTGCCACAGAAGATCAACGCAGGGAAATAGAAGGTCTGGACTATATTAAAGAAACAGGAACGGTAGTCTATATAGGACATACAGATGGTTTTGCAGCAGAGGTTTTGGATACAAAAGCCTACGAAAAAATACAGAAACTAGCTTATACGGATATTCATGGAACCTATCCCAAAGAAGTAAAGGAAGTTATGCTTCCTATGCGTGCTTTGGAAGAGATAGGGATTTCCAAGCCATATATTGGAATGGATATTCCCTTGAAAATAACGCTTGTAAATGACAGTATAAGGGAAGAACATTTTCGGCTTTCCGGATATTATACAGAATATGTAGATCCCATGGTCGGAGCACCAAGAAGATATTTTTCTCAGGCTTTTTTAGATGGGCTAAAGCTGAATATTCAGGAAAATACCACGCTTTTAATACAACAAAAAGATACCATAACAGATGAAAAGATAGAAGAAAGACTTTACCAAGATGTGACCATGGCAGATGACAGCCAGCAGTTTTTCGGAGGAAATGCGATTACCTACAGGCTGTTTTTGATTTGGCAGGAGGGTTTGATACAGGGATTTTTCTGGCAGTTATGATTCTCATAGGTGCCTATCTTCTTATTCATAATGTGCTTCAAATTTCCCTTTCCAGGGATATCCGGCAATACGGACTTTTAAAAGTTTTGGGAACAACAGGCGTGCAGATTCGCAAGGTAGTTTACCGGCAGATATGGAAAATGATAATGATAGGGAGTCTCATAGGCAGTGTAACCGGAAGCGTACTTATGGTGACTGTAGTGCCAAAATTGTTATCAGGGATGTATTTGAACGGTCTTGGTGAAGCCTCATCTATGATTGCATTTAAGCCCTGGCTTTTGATTGCAGCAGTTCTTTTTAGTGCGGCAGTTACTTTTTTTAGTGCATCCACAGCGATGAGAAAAATAGTGAATATGACTCCAGTAGAAGCCGCAAAGTTTTCAGAGGCAGATGCAGGAAAACAGAAAAAAATCAGACAATCCACCACGGGAGGAAGTCTTGCACAAATGGCTTGGAGGAATACTGTCCGTTTGAAAAAACGCTTTTTGTTTACGGTAGGTTCCCTGTTTTTGGGGCTTGTTGTAGCACTTGGTGCAGTGGTGATTTCCACAGGAACCGATGATACCAATCGCATAGAGTATGAGAATGCAGATTTTAGTATTCAATGCCAGATGAGTAGCATGCAGGCATCTCAATACGATGCACAGGAAAACTATTTTCCAGAGGAATTATGCAGGAAGATGGAAGGTCTGAAGGGAATTACAAGAAGTGAGAGAAGCAAAGGGGGCTACGGATGTGTATCAACAGAAGAAAAGGCCCTGGAGCTTTTCATGAAAGAAAATAAAACAGATTTACCTTATTTTGAGATTGTGGTTCAGGCAGTGGATGCAGAGTATCTGGAAAAGTTAGAAATATTTTCCAAGAAAGAAGGGCTTCCTTTGGATATAGAAGCTGTGAAAAAGGGAGAGGGCGTACTTCTTTTTCATTATAATTTGTTATCTCAAATACAAAAAGAGGAAAGTGTAACATATACAGGAATGCCCATTACGTTTTATAATATGAATCACGAAAAGAAAGCAGAAATGAAACTGGCAGGTTATCTGAATGTGAAACAGAAACGGCTTCCAAAACTAAATACTACCTGGAATGGACCTGGTATTTTATACTTTTTAGCAAGTGAAAAAGGTTTTGAGAACATGGGACTTCCAAGACAAAATTTTGGTATGAAACTAACGGTACAGCCAAAAGCAGAGCCAATGTTGAAGGAAAGCCTGAATCAGATGATAGAGGAAAGAAATAGAACCTTCAGAAATCCAAAAGAAACGGAAAATCAAGATGCCAGAACATTGTTTATGTCTGCAAAATCTGATATATTGAAAGCTGCAAAAGATTATATCGTTTCCAGCCGTATTGTTATGGGTGTGCTCTGTGGGATTTTGATTCTCATGGGGCTGGCAAATTATGTGAATGTGACTATGACAGGCCTGACACAAAGAAAAAGAGAATTTGCAGTCATGGAAAGCATTGGCATGACAAGAAAACAACTTCAAAAGATGCTGGTTTTAGAAGGAACTTTTTATAGCTGTGTGATTGCGGGATTATTGATTACAGTGGGGAGTTTGTGTTTAGCTGGCATTGCTTATGTGATGAAGCAGAGGATTGCGTACTTTCATTTTTCCTATCCGTTCTGGAGTTTTGTTTTTGTGCATTGTTGTTCTTTTTGTAAGTTGTACAGGAATTCCTCTTTTTATGTATCATAAGAATCAGAAATTGAATAAATACCAGGAGATGATAAGATGAACCGGGGAGATGATGATAAAAGAAAAACAAAGAGAAATCATGAAGCAGGCGGAAATTTTGCTTCATGAAAGAAAAAAGATAAAAAGATAAAAATTTACAGGGGCGAGGCAAATGAGTCCTTGCTGGCGAGAAGCACTTATTATATACTGTCTATAGAAAGAGAAAGGGCAGGAAACTATGTTTAGGAAAATTGAAAAGGAAAATCCATTTGAGGAAATTTTAGACCAAATTATTGAAAAGATCAAAGAAGGGATTCTGAAAAAGGGAGATGCACTTCCGGCAGAAAGAAATATGGCGGAGGCATTAGGGGTTTCCCGTCCTGTGGTGCGGGAAGTATTAAGAACTGGCTTTGCTTGGGATTATCAAGACAGTGAAAGGTGGGGCAAGTTATGTGTCTGAAAACCTGGAAAATAGTCTTATCGACCATTATCCATATTGTTGCGTCTAAACAACAGCAGCATATACCATAATCAGCAGCTTCGCAGTGCCTTGGAAGTAGGGGCTGCACGTTTGGCTGCCAGAAACTGTACACCGGTGGATGCAGCAGAACTTCAGTTAATTCTGGCCAGACTGGATGCGGCAGAGGAAGAAAAAACCAGGGGAGACTTAGACAGGGATTTACACATTAAAATCGGAAAAATGGCTCAAAGCCCCATGTTGTTTTCGGTTATGAGCGCTTCTGCCCAGCTGACAGAAAATATTATTACGGGAATCCGGAGTTATATGATGCAGAAACAACATTCTGTCTCGCCGATGGATGAACAGCACCGAAAGTTGGTGGACGCAATTGTGGAACGTCGAGAGGAAGATGCCGAAATCTGTATGAGGGAACATATGAAAGCAATAGAAGATATCATATTAGAAATAGATCGGAAAAAAATATAAAGGTCTGAAAACGGGAGTAAAAGCTGCTGCATAAAAGTGCGGCAGCTTTTTTTCGCATTTTTTACACGTGGTAATTGTCTTTTTCATTGCGTTTTCTGGTTTGGTGTGGTATAATCTATTTATAAATTGGTCATACCAATATTATTAATGGAATACCAGGAGGCGGCGTTATGGGATACGTAAAATGGAGCTATCCGATTCTGGAACATTTCTGTTATGATGTGTTCAGAGCTTTTGGATTTAGCGAAGAGGAAAGCAAGGAAATCGAAGATGTACTGCTGACTGCGGACTTGTTCGGAATAGAAAGCCATGGTATGCAGCGTATGGTGCGGTACCACAAAGGAATTGAAAAAGGCACGATTCACCCAAAGGAAAAACCAGAAGTGGTGTTTGAGACACCTGTTTCTGCGGTAATTGACGGACATAACGGCATGGGACAGCTGATTTCTATTTTTGCTATGAACAAAGCGATTGAAAAAGCGAAAACAATGGGAATCGGTATTGTAACAGTAAGAGAATCAAACCATTTTGGAATTGCCGGTTACTACGCAAAGATGGCCAGTGACCAGGGATTACTGGGAATGGCCTGCACCAATTCCGAAGCTATTATGGTGCCTACTTTCGGGAAAAAAGCTATGCTGGGTTCCAATCCTATTGCGGTAGCTATGCCGGCAGAACCTTATCCTTTTCTTTTTGATTGTTCTACCACAGTGGTAACTAGGGGAAAGCTGGAAATGTACAATAAGATGAACAAACCTCTTCCACAGGATGGGCATTAGACGCAAACGGACATGAGAGCACACAGGCTCCTATTGTACTGGAAAATATTGTTTCCAAACGAGGGGGCGGTATTATGCCTCTGGGAGGAAATAAGGAAGTGAGTGGAAGCCATAAAGGATACGGATATGGTATGCTGTGTGAATTATTTAGTTCCATTTTTTCCATGGGTGTCACATCAGAAAAATGTTGTACTTTCCCGGACAAAACAGGTATTTGCCATGGATTTGCAGCAATAAATCCAGAAATTTTCGGGAATCCGACAGAGATTAAGGCACACTTATCCGAATATCTGGAGGCTTTGAGGGAGAGTCCAAAAGCAGAAGGAGAGAGTCAGATTTATACCCATGGAGAAAAGGAAATTTTTGCAGAAAAGGACAGAAGGGAGAATGGAATTCCTGTAAATGACAATACTATGGTCGAGCTGGCCAATCTCTGTGCTTATCTGAAGCTGGATTTCCATTCTTATTTTAAGAACTATGAACTGCCAGGAGACGGAACGTTTTTTACAGGAAATTATTAATTACATTCATAGACAGAAAAGCAGGAATCAGGAGGAAGTATCATGGATTACGCAAAAGAATCATTGAGATTACATAAAGAATGGAAAGGAAAAATTCAGGTTGTGGCAAATGTGCCGGTAGAAACCAAGGATGACCTGTCTTTGGCTTATACACCTGGGGTAGCACAGCCTTGTCTGGAAATCCAGAAGGATATAGACAAATCTTATGAACTTACCAGAAGATGGAATATGTGCCTGGTGGTTACAGACGGTTCTGCCGTTTTGGGCCTGGGAGACATTGGCCCCGAAGCCGGAATGCCGGTTATGGAGGGAAAATGTGTGCTGTTCAAAGCATTTGGAGATGTAGATGCATTTCCTCTTTGTATTAAATCACAGGATGTGGATGAAATCGTAAATACGATTTATCTGATTTCCGGTTCATTTGGCGGTGTCAATCTGGAAGATATTGCGGCTCCCAGATGTTTTGAAATCGAGAAAAAACTGAAAGAGAAATGTGATATTCCAATTTTCCATGATGACCAGCATGGTACGGCAGTGATTACTCTGGCAGGCTTAAATAATGCTATGAAGCTGACCGGCAAGAAGAAAGAGGAAGTTTCTATTGTAATGAACGGAGCAGGAGCGGCAGCAATTTCCATTGCCAGACTGCTTTTGAAAGCAGGATATAAAAAGATTACCCTCTGTGACAGAAATGGGGCAATTTATGAAGGCAGAAAAGAGGGTATGAATGCAGTGAAAGAAGAGATGAGTAAAATTACCAATCTGGAGAAAAAAACAGGAAGTCTTGCAGAACAGATGAAGGGAGCAGATGTCTTTATCGGTGTGTCTGCACCTGGAGTAGTGACAAAGGAAATGGTAGAGAGCATGGCAAAGGATGCGGTTATTTTTGCCTGTGCCAATCCGGTTCCGGAGATTTATCCGGAAGAAGCCAAAGCAGCCGGAGCAAAAGTGGTGGCAACAGGCAGAAGCGATTTCCCGAACCAGATTAACAATGTTCTGGCATTTCCAGGAATCTTTCGCGGTGCATTTGATGTAAGGGCAAAAGATATTAATGATGAAATGAAAATTGCAGCAGCAGATGCACTGGCAGGATTGATCACAGAAGAGGAACTGAATCCAGATTATATTATTCCGAAAGCTTTTGATAAAAGGGTAGGTCCAGCAGTGGCGAAAGCAGTAGCCAAAGCTGCCAGAGATACCAAAGTTGCAAGAATATAAAACAGAAAGAGAATGGAAAGTGGGACTGCAAAAGCAGTCCCGTTTTTTCGGAGTAACACATATCAAGAAATCTCAATTTTAATGACTGTAAGCACCCCATCCCTTACAGAAAACTTGATTTCCATTCCAGCAAAGGGAAATCCATAGATGCGATCAGGGTCTTTCTGATAAGCTGGTCTTGGGTCCAGAGCCAGAACCTCTATCAGGGCATTTAGGTGTTCTTCCGGCATCAGAGCTTTAGGGATTCTGCAAACTCTACATGCAGACGGTCATCCCTGTGAGTATCCGCAAATCCACCCGTAGCCTCCGGATGGCTGTCTGAAAAGGGAATATAGGGTTTAATGTCATAAATAGGGGTCTGGTCCATTAAATCTGCGCCGGATAACAAGAGAAGAGGGCCATTTGGCGCATCCCAAAGGATTTCCTCCAGTTTGACGCAGGATAATCCCAGGGGATTAGGGCGGAAAGGAGAACGGGTGGCAAAAACTCCTTTTCGCACATTTCCCCCAAGACGGGGAGGGCGCACAGTTGGAGACCAGGTGTCCTGTATGGATTCTGAAAATTCCCAGATGAGCCATAAGTGAGAGAATTCTTCCAGTCCTTTTAAAGCGTCAGGATTTCGGTATTCTGGTTCAAATATCAGCGTGGATTTCAGAGCGGGTACCAATCCGCTTTGTCTTGGAATCCCGAATTTGCTGGGAAAGTCTGTTGAAATCCGGGCAATGGGATGCATGAGATGTCCCTGGTGTTCTGTTTGCTTGTTCATGAAAATTCTCCTGCCTTCCTTTTTATTTCCAAATGACATTGGCTGGTTTACGGGGAGCACTGCGTTGGTAAGATACTTTCGGATATCCAAGAAGCATACAAGCTTTGATGGCTTTTCCTTCTATGCCAAGCCATTTTTTCAGCTCTTTATTTTCATCGGAAATCCGGGCAAGAAATCCATTGTAGAGTGCGCCAAGACCCTGTGAAACAGCCATTAATTCTATGTTCTGTGCTGCAAGTCCGGCATCTAATGGCCAGTCAGAAGTAATGTAAAGTACTGCAGGGGCATTGCGGAATAAATAGTCATCCTTTGGATTTGCCTTTCTTTGGCGGTTAAAGCTGATATAAGGCAGCAGTTCTCTTGGAATTTCCCTGTGATTTCCTTCTTCTAATTTCTCAATATACTCCCACACAAAAGTTTTTAAAACCGGTAGTTCTTCCTGAACAAAGATAAAATGACAGTCCTGGTTATTTTTTGCAGTGGCAGTATATCTGCCAGCCTGTACCAGAAGTTCTAATTTTTCCTGTTCTATTTTCTCAGTTTCATAAGAACGGATGCTTCTGCGGCATTTAATAGTGTGTAGAAGAGAAGCTGGGTTTAAGGAAAAAGTATCAGAGGAGCAGGACTCCACGTCCGCCATACCATATTCCGGGATACTTACTGCATTATGGGGACAAATAGAAACACAATGTCCGCATAAAAAACATTCTTTTTGTACCACTGCTTTTTTCTCCTGGATGCGTAAGTTTTTGGCAATGCAATCAGCCACACATTTGCCGCAGCCAGTGCAAAGGGTAGAATCTATAGTTACCATAAAGGTTCCTCTCTTTCTTGTTTGGAATACTTTAACAATAAAAGAAACTGGGAGATTTGTAAAGATACAAATTGACCTGTAATTACATCTATGCTATATTAAATATAACATTCTATAACAAAAGAAAGTAGGTGGAGCCATGTTTATCGAAATCGATTTTAACAGTGACGAGGCCATATACATACAGCTTTGTAATCAGATTATCATGGGAATTGCCACAGAACAGCTAAAAGTAGGAGATCCACTTCCCTCGGTAAGGCAGCTGGCAGATACCATTGGCATTAATATGCATACAGTAAATAAGGCATATTCCGTACTTAGGCAGGAGGGATTTCTCACAATTGACCGAAGAAGAGGAGCCATGATTTCCATTGATGGGGATAAGATGCGTGCTTTGGAGGAGATGAAGAGAGAGTTAGTAGTGGTTTTGGCAAGAGGTTGCTGCAAGAATATTTCAAAAGAAGAGGTGCATGCCTTAATTGATGAGATTTATGAAGAATATAAGTAATAAAATGAAACAGAACAGGAGACATACATGAAAGAGCAATATTCAAAACTGGCGTCTAAGGCGCTGAAGCTGGCAGAACATACTGCAAAGCGCTGCAGTCATAATTATGTGGGGACAGAGCATCTGCTGGCAGGACTTCTGGCAGTTCAGGAAGGAACTGCAGGACATCTTCTTATAGAAGCAGGAGTGAGCCAGGAGAAACTTCTGGAACTTATAGAGAAGCTTGTAGCGCCTTCTTCGGATGTGCTGCTTGCAGAGCCACAGGGCTATACTCCAAGAGCAAAACAGGTTCTTTTTGCAGCAGAGGCGGAAGCTGAGCGTATGCAGAGCAGAGAAATCGGTACGGAGCATCTTCTTCTTGCCATGTTAAAGGAGTATGACTGTGTGGGAGCAAGACTGCTTCATACTCTGGGCATTAATATCCAGAAACTCTATATAGAGATTATGAAAGCTATGGGAATTGAGGGGAATTTTAACCAAAATTCCTTAAAAGAGGATATTCAGAGCAGTGCAGGAAATACACCTATGCTGAATCAGTTCAGCCGGGACCTTACGGAGCAGGCTGCTCTTGGGAAACTAGACCCGGTGGTAGGCAGGGAAAAAGAAATTAACCGCATTATTCAGATTCTCAGCAGACGAACCAAAAATAATCCCTGCCTCATTGGAGAGCCTGGGGTAGGAAAAACAGCCATTGCGGAAGGTCTGGCGCAGCGGATTGTGAGAGGGCTGGTGCCGGAAAATATGGCGGATAAAAGGATTGTGGTTCTGGATTTATCTGCATGGTGGCTGGTTCCAAATACCGGGGTGAATTTGAAGAGCGGATTAAGCGGGTAGTAGCAGAAGTTGCCAATGACAGAAGAATTCTGCTGTTTTTGGATGAACTTCATACCCTCATTGGAGCCGGCGGAGCAGAAGGGGCTTTGGATGCCTCCAATATTTTGAAGCCTTCTTTATCCAGGGGAGAGATTCAGTTAATTGGCGCAACTACCATAGAAGAATACCGCAAGCACATTGAAAAAGATGCGGCTTTGGAGCGGCGTTTTCAGCCGGTTATGGTAGAAGAACCTACCAAAGAGGAGGCAGAGGCAATTTTAAAAGGTCTGCTTCCCTATTATGAGAAACACCATGGAGTAACCATAGAAGACAGCGCCGTACAGGCAGCAGTTGCTATGGGAAGTCGTTATATTAATGATCGCTTTCTGCCGGATAAGGCTTTGGATTTGCTGGATGAGGCATGTTCCAAGGTACAGCTTGCGGATATCAGACACCGGAGGGACTGTTGGAGGCAGAAGTGAAACTTCAGGCTCTTTATGAAGAAAAAGAAGAGGCAGTAAAGAATCAGGACTTTGAAAGAGCCAGAGAGCTTCAAAAACAGCAGGATGAAGCGGAAGAGCAGATAGAAAAAGCCAGAAAACGCTTTGAAAAACAGTGTAAAAACAAAAAACTGACAGTCACCCAGGAACACGTTGCTCTGGTAGTGGCGGAATGGACGAAAATCCCTGTGAAGAAGCTCACAGAAGGAGAATCCAAACGCCTGGCAAAATTGGAAAATGTGCTTCACAAACGTGTTATTGGCCAGAATGAAGCAGTAGAGGCAGTATCAAAAGCCATTAAACGTGGCAGGGTTGGTTTAAAAGACCCGAAACGTCCCATTGGCTCTTTCCTGCTTCTTGGCCCTACAGGTGTAGGAAAAACAGAACTTTCCAAAGCTCTGGCAGAGGCTGTGTTTGGCAGTGAGGATGCCATGATCCGGTGGATATGTCAGAATATATGGAGAAACACAGCGTGTCAAAACTCATTGGTTCCCCTCCGGGATATGTGGGGTATGAAGAAGGCGGACAGCTCAGTGAGAAGGTGCGGAGAAATCCTTACAGTGTGCTTCTTTTTGATGAAATTGAAAAAGCCCATCCAGATGTGTTTAATATTCTCCTGCAGGTATTGGATGACGGGCATATTACAGACGCCAGGGACGAAAAATCGACTTTAAAGAAACTATTATTATTATGACATCCAATGCAGGCGCTCAGGCCATTGTAGAGCCTAAAAGACTGGGATTTGGCGCAGTGAATGAGGAAGAAGCAGATTATAAGAAAATGAAAGACAGTGTTATGGAAGAGGTAAAACGTCTGTTTAAACCGGAATTTTTAAACCGTATTGATGATATTATTGTATTCCATATGCTGAACAAAGAAGAAATTAAGAAAATCGTGGGACTTCTTTTAAAGGAGTTTGTAAACCGCTGCAAAACCCAGATGAATATTGAAGTTAAGGTAAGAGACAGTGTAAAGGAACTCATTGCAAAAGAAGGCTTTGACCCCAAATATGGGGCGCGTCCGTTAAAGCGTGCGATTCAGAATAAAATAGAGGATGCCATGGCAGAAGAAATCCTGGAAGGTAATATGAAAGCAGGGGATGAGGTTGTTATCGGATTGTCTAAACAAAAGATAAAATTCACGGTAAATGCACGTAACGACTAGAAAAAAAGAAAATTTTGTGGTACTATGTGTTTATTAACGAAAGACACAAGCGGGAGGACATGATTATGTCAGTGGTAAAAGAATTAATTCGTACAGAAGACAACGGAACAATTAGCTTTGGGAATTATGAACTGGCTCAGAAATCAAAAGTATCTGATTTTGAGTATGACGGTGATATGTACAAGGTTAAAACATATAATGAAATTACAAAACTGGAGCGTAACGGAATGTTTGTTTATGAATCTGTACCAGGTACGACTGTGTTAAATCTGGATACAGAAGAGAACAAAATGAGTTTCACTGTAGAAGGACCAAAAGATGCCCAGATTACAGTAGAACTGGAAGAAGACGCTCAGTACAAAATTGTCATTGATGGAGCAGAGGCTGGACAGATGAAGACCAACCTGGGCGGAAAATTATCTTTCAGTGTAGAACTGGAACAGGCAGAGCAGGTAGCAGTAAGTATTGAAAGAATTTAATGTTTCAATGTACAGACATTGACAGGCTGTCCCATGAAGCGGCAATTACGTTTCGCGGGGCAGCTTTTTCTTTTATTTTCAGGAATTGACGAGGATTAGTTATGGCAAAAGGGAAAAAAACGGCATTTTTTTGTCAGAACTGTGGATACGAATCATCCAAGTGGATGGGACAATGTCCGGGATGCAGAGAGTGGAATACTTTTGTAGAGGAGCCAGCTGCAAGCTGTGGTAAGAGTGTTTCCGGGAGTGTCAGCAGGAGCAATGGGGGAAACAGAAGTGAGCCTGTGCAGCTTTCGCATATTCAGATACAGGAAGATGACCGTGTAAGAACAGAAATTGAAGAATTAGACAGGGTGCTGGGAGGAGGCATTGTTCCTGGCTCCATGGTTTTAGTGGGAGGAGACCCGGGAATCGGAAAATCCACCCTTCTGCTTCAGGTGTGCCGGGAATTGACTTTAAGACAGCACAAGGTTTTATACATATCAGGAGAGGAATCCTTGCGGCAGATTAAACTGCGCGCCAGCAGAATCGGGGAGTTTAATGACCAGTTGCTGCTTCTTTGCGAAACCAATCTGGAACTTATCCGCAGTACCATTGAACGTACAAAGCCAGAGACAGTTATCATTGATTCTATTCAGACCATGTATAATGAGGAAGTATCTTCTGCACCGGGAAGCGTTTCACAGGTGCGGGAATCCACTGGCGTGCTTATGCAGATTGCAAAAGGCATGGGGATTTCCATGTTTATTGTGGGACATGTGACGAAGGATGGAAGTGTAGCAGGTCCCAGAGTGCTGGAGCATATGGTGGATACTGTTCTTTATTTTGAGGGAGACCGACAGGTGGCATACCGGATTTTGCGAAGTGTAAAAAATAGGTTTGGTTCTACCAATGAAATCGGTGTTTTTGAGATGCAGGAAAAAGGTTTAATCGAAGTGAAAAACCCTTCTCAGGTGATGCTAAACGGAAGACCTACAGATGCCTCCGGCTCTGTGGTGGTTTGCTCTATAGAAGGAACCAGCCTATTCTCATAGAGATTCAGGCGCTGGTGACCAGAACCAATTTCGGGCTTCCAAGGAGAACCTCTGTGGGAATTGATTACAACAGGGTGAATCTTCTTATGGCAGTATTGGAGAAACGGGCAGGACTTCATCTGGGGGACTGTGATGCCTATGTGAATCTTGCCGGAGGCATGAAACTGGGAGAGCCTGCCATTGACCTGGGGGTTGTTATGGCTGTGGTTTCCAGTTTCAAGAATAAAGTATTGGACCCTGGAATCCTGATTTTTGGAGAAGTGGGACTTTCGGGAGAAGTCCGGGGTGTCAGTATGGCGGAGAACAGGGTAAGAGAAGCGGAAAAGCTGGGATTTACAGCCTGTATTATGCCAAAAGCAAATATTGAAAGTATTCAGGGAAAATATAAAATTCGTCTGATAGGAGTAGCAAATATAAAAGAAGCAATGGGGTATCTGTAATATGAATCAAATGATTACAATAGGAAAAAGAGCCTTTTGGAAACTGTTCGGACAGTATAAGGGGTTGAGAAAAGAATTATATGTTTTATTCTGGGGAAAGGCAGCGACCAATATGGGAGCCATGATCTGGCCTATGCTTACCTTAATCCTCAGCAATAAACTGGGGATGAATGCTCAGGAAATCGCAACCATTACCATCACACTTGGGATTATCCAGTTTCCTGTAAATTTACTGGGAGGAAAGCTGGCAGACCACTGTAATAAGCGGAATTTAATTCTTGTTTGTGATTTGGTAACAGTCCTTTGCTATCTGATTGCAGCAGCAATTCCGGTATCTATGGCGCAGATTCTTCTGTTTTTTACAGCCAGTGTATTCCAGACCATGGAAAATCCGTCTTATGATGCTCTTGTGGCAGATTTAAGCAAAACAGAAGAACGGGAAGAGGCATATAGCCTGATTTATCTGGGAATGAACCTGGGTATTGTTTTGGCGCCTTCTGTTGGCGGCATGTTATTTCAGCATCATCTGGGGCTGGCCTATGCCATTGATGGACTGACAACCTTGTCTTCCACAATTTTGATTTTTTTGTTTATCAAAGATATTACACCGGTAACAGAAAAGAAAAAGAATGTGTATGAAAAGGAACAGCATACACAGTCCACCTGGAAAATCCTGTGGGGACAGAAGACAATTTTGTTTTTCCTGATTTGCTGGGCGATCTATCAGTTTCTTACACACAGTTTAATTTTCTGATTCCATTGAACATGGAAGCTCTGTATGATGCAAAAGGCGCGGTATATTTTGGTTTTATAACCAGCCTGAACGGGCTTGTAGTGATTTTAGGAACGCCTGTGTTGACAAAGCTTGCGGGAAAACTTTCTGATATTCAGAAACTTACAATGGGACAAATATTGGTCTGGTTCAGTCTGGGGATGTATCTGTTTATTCAGGGAATGCTTCCTATGTACTATCTTTCTATGGTTATTTTTACAGTGGGAGAAATTTTGACAACGCTGGGTTCTTACCCATATCTTACAAGAAGAATACCGGCGTCTCATAGAGGAAGAATTTCTTCGGTATCCAGTCTTTTTCTGGGGGCAGCAGCTTATGGCTCTCAAGGAGTGATCGGCGGAATCGTAGAGCATGGAACACTGATACAGGCATGGGAGTGGATAGCAGGAATCGGCGCTGTAGGTATTCTGTTTTATTTACTCTTAATGGTTATGGATAAGAGGGTGTATCCGTTATTGTACGGACAGAAAAAATAGGGAGATTGGCAGAATGGAGCATATGGAAATACGAAATGCAGAAAAAGGTGATGAAGAAATTTTGGCATGGGTGCAGACAGAATCCTGGAAAGCAGCATTTTCCGGGATTCTGCCAGAGAATGAATTGGAAAAGGCAACATGTTTCGTTAAAGTAAAAGAAATGTACCGAAAGATTTTGGGAGAAGGAATCGTAAAAATTAAAATAGGATTCATAGAGGAAATTCCACATTGTATTGCAGGCTGGAGACAAAATTACAATCAAAAGGGAGCACAAACTGCAGAAATCATTTGTATTCACAGTATGCAGACGCATTGGGGACAGGGATTCGGCTCACAGATGATAAAAGAAATTTTACAAAATATGAAGGAAGAAGGATATGCAGAAGTAATGCTGTGGGTATTTGGAGAAAACAGTCGAGCCAGAAGATTTTATGAAAAGCACGGATTTCATCAGAACCAGGCAAGCAGGATAATTCATGGAATAACAGAAATGATGTATAGCAGGACTCTGTAAAGAAAGATAAAAAATGAAAAAAAATGAAAAAACTTGTTGACACAAGCAGAAAGATATGATAAAGTAAACAAGCTGTTGAGAGGAACAGTTATTTACCTTCTTAATGTAAAGAGAAGAAAGTAAAAGAAGTTGAAAAAACTTAAAAAAAGTTCTTGACAAGCCGAGTAAGATGTGATAATCTAGACTGGCTGTCGAAAAAGACAGAAACAAGCGGAAACAGCTTGAGAAAAAAGTTTCAAAAAAATGAAAAAGTTCTTGAACAAGCCTTCCTGATTATGGTAATCTAATAT
>ENA-OQAA01000508-OQAA01000508.1-human-gut-metagenome-genome-assembly--contig:-NODE-508-length-26304-cov-2.516178_pt1 | contig 26304 bp, 24 predicted proteins | sample MGYA00242489_ERZ504515 | MGnify/ENA primary metagenome ERZ504515 (study PRJEB26092, sample SAMD00036237) | human gut metagenome | host: Homo sapiens | study: EMG produced TPA metagenomics assembly of... | reverse complement strand
GCGCTCACAATATTCATTTTGCATCGGCGTAATATTTTACTGTGACGGTGGAACCATCCGGTTGCTCATAACTACGAGTTACCTCCTTTGTATTCAGTGCAGCAAAAGTCTTAGCATCAGCAACCTTTTTACCATTTTCCGAAGCAGGGTACCAAGATAATGCGATATCATTGTTACCTTCTTTAACCAATACCTCAGAACGCAAATTAGCTTCTACCAAAGTATAATAATGAGTACCGTCAATGCAATTGTTCTCTTTCAAGAAGAAAGGAGTCGGAACTGATTTCATCATATACTTATTCGCTACACCGTCGAATGAGATATAACGACCTTTTCCGTCAGAAACATAGTAAGCGTTTCTTACCAAACCATCCTTATAACCATATTTGTCATCCTTTGCGATCAAAGTCAAACGGAAGTTCGCTTTCTCTCCATTCTCGTCTACACGAACAATAGAGTCTTTTCCTGCCGGAGTATACAGATATTTATTCAACGCCAGCCCATGCAAATAGTTGAACAAATATGTCTGAACAGAAGCTTCTTCAGCCGTTACATACTTATAACCTAATTTTGTATCCTTAACCAATGCCTCATCAACTTTGATAAAACTCAAAGTATCAGCTACACTACCATTGAAATAGAATACATCATCACTACCTTCCACCGCATAGAATTGAGTCATTTGAGACGGAAGAACACTTGTATTAGAAACATCACTGAACTCACGATTATCAATCGTAACCATAGCAGTAGAAGAAGTGCCATTCTTATCCACTACCCATTGAGCGGCAGGCATATGCTTGAACTCTTGGTTACGAGCCAAATTAGCCCAACCCAAGTTTCCTGCTAAGTTTGCCAAAGCATATAAACCATTTTGTTTGATTTTCGGATTTCCTGCCGAGGCCTTGTACTGTACCAAATATACGCCATCAGGGATCGTAGTAAGCGTCAATCCGGAGAAGTTCGTGCCAAGCTTGACAACTGTTTTCTGAACATTAGCCATAGCTACAGGTGCAGAAGTACCAGTTAGATCTGTCTCATCCGTATTGATAGTCAAGACATTCGTTCCAGCCAATCTAGCCATGTAGATAAACTTATCAGTTTTGGTCGCTAACGTACGAGGGTTTTCTTCATCTTGAATGCTCCAGTAAGAATTGTTGTTATTCTCTTTGATATACTTAGCAAAGTCCGCATCAGTCTCACCTGCATTTTTCGTAAGCTTATAAGCTACCTTCTGAACTTGAATATATAATTCATCTTTAGCTGCGTTATAAGTAAACTTAAAGTAATAAGAACCTTCTTCACGATTGTCCGCTTTGAAAGCATCGTAATTAAGTTGCAAGAACTTACTAGTCTCAGTACCATCATAATAAGCGGTATCAACGACAACATAGGCATCTTGATCCTCACCATCAACCTTCACTTTTTTATCTTTGGCTTGTAAAGTTACCCAATTACCAGCACCACTTACGTCCGTAGCCTTAAGAGGAGTGTCTGTCAACCGATTTGCTTTGCCAGTAGAGACACTAGTTCATATTCAAACCAAAGAAAGTAGCAGTAGGAACTGATTGCAATAACGTGTTCAAGTCAGCTGCATCCAAAATCATTGATTCAGGAAAATTCTTAGCAGAGGACAGATCAATAGCTTTAGATGAGCCTAATTTAGCTTTTGTTGTTTTTTCCAAATAAAGATCACCTCCGTTCTTTGCGATATAAACAACAGAGTCTCCCGTGAAATAAGAAACCAACTTATCACCTTCAGCCACCCACTCTGATGCGGTACCGCCCAAAGTCAAAGCTTTCGCACCGACACCAGCCTTATCTGCATCAATAGCTATGGTAGGATCAACAGCAAGCGTTAAACCTGTAGCTTTATTCTCAAAAGAATAAATATCTCTACCTAGAGTGTTCTTCTTTGCAGAAACAGTCCAAGTAGCACCATTTAAGCCCTTTAATTCCCAATCATTAAGATCGGCAGGAGTACTGGTTAGGCCCAATTTCCCAAAGTTAGTCCCCGTTAAAGCTGACAAATTATCAGTGCCAGACTTCAACAAGATCGCATCCCCTTTTTTAGCGTCTACAGCTGCCCCTGCCGAGAAAGCAGTCGCAAGCATGGCACTAGCCAAAAGCATAGTAAACTTCTTGTTCATAATTTAAAATTTAATATTAATAATAGTGTTAATTAAGCACTTACCTTCTTCTCGATGGCTAATCGTCATTAGTAAACGACTAGTCTAAACGATCGTCTAAATCTTGCGTTTTTTTAGTGTCGGAACAGGAGGTTTGTTGAAGGAATCGGTTGTTTCGTAAAGGATAACCTATCCTATTGATAAGAAAGAGGATAAGTGATAAAAAAATAGCCCGGAAGGTTGCAGGTATCGAAGAAACGCGTACCTTTGCAAATGACTAAAAGAATCGATCGTTTAAACTAGTCATTTATACCTTTTATATAATGTACGCATGTACATTATATATGGTATCCATCCATACCGCATAATAAATATAAAATACAAACATTCACATGGTAATCATAGCGAATACCACAAACATATAATTCAATGCTTGTCTAGTGAATAACGGGGCAGTAGAAACTCAGTCGGGATAGGCGTATCTGTTAGCCACGCAAAATTAGGAAGAACTTCGGGCAGTAGCCAATCTTATTTTTTAATACAAAAACAAGGTATCTTTGTTTCATTGAGAAAGTATCCTAAGTTCATTGGCGAAGTATCTTAGGTGCATGGGGCGATGAAACTAAGATACTTTCTTCATGCGCACCTTGTGTGAGTATCAGTGTCGCCATATTATTCACGATACCTAACGGCACTACTGGCGTTGCCTTACACCACCTATCACCATTATATCCCCCAAAAACACGTACTGTTTTTTTTAAAAGCCAAAACTAAGCCTTTCGTATTAAAAAGATTGTATCTTTACAACCGGAAGACAGGATAGCCTGTCTCATTATATATAATCATTCATTATTAATCACTAAAACCTATAAACACTATGGGAAAATTTATCAACCCCTTTACCGATTGGGGATTTAAGCACATCTTCGGGAGGGAAGTAGACAAGGACATATTAATCGAGTTCTTGAACGACCTGTTAGCCGGTGAGCATGTCATCACGGATCTGCGAATCATGAATAACGAGCAAATGCCGGAGACGGCTTTGGAGCGAAAAGTGATATTTGACATTCACTGCGAGACAAGCAACGGGGAGCGGATTATCATCGAGATGCAGAACCGGGAACAGCCCTATTTCAAGGATCGTACCTTGTATTATCTCGCACGATCGGTGGTAGACCAAGGGATCAAAGGGGTATGGGACTATAAATTGGCGGCCGTATACGGGGTCTTTTTCTTAAACTTCACATTGGAGGAGGGAAAAGGAACCGGAAACAAGGGGAAATTCCGAAGAGACATCGTCTTGGCGGACCGGGAGACCAGGGAGGTATTCAACCCCAAGTTCCGCCAGATCTATATCGAGCTTCCCCGATTCAAGAAAGAGGAGGAAGAATGTGAGACAGATTTTGAACGTTGGATTTATGTATTGAAACATATGGATACTTTAGACAGAATGCCTTTCAAGGCACGCAAGGCCATCTTCGAGCGACTGGAACGGATCGGCTCGATGGCAAACCTCACTCCCAAGCAACGGGCGCAGTACGAGGAGGAGTGGAAGATCTATAACGATTATTACAACACCTTGGACTTCGCCGTAGAGAAAGGCCGAAAGAAAGCGATGGAGGAAGGCCGGGCGGAAGGCTTGAAGGAAGGTAAACGATCCATTGCCCTCAACCTAAAGAGGATGGGACTCGGTATAGAACAAATTTCCTCGGCCACCGGCCTTTCCCTTGAAGAAATTGAAGCTCTGAAATAAGAGAGCTGCACGATTGATATCTACTTGAACCGGATTGTATCGTCTATATCAGGTAGATATCAATATGTGGTATTGACACCCTTTCTATCACAGATCAGACTTCCTCCCTAGATTCGTTTTAATTCCCTTATTTTTCCCGTTCTTCCCAATCAGGGATTCATCTCTCAAAAAAATAATATCTTTGATTAAACCTTTTTACGAAAGGGGAGTCTAAACTTGCGTTTAGTTATATATTTTGGAGTAACGAGTGTAAATTATCAGTAAATACCATACGAGAACATGATGACAAAGAGAGCGAAATGGGGAGTTACGGCGGCTATCTTATTAATGATAGCGGGAATGATCGCTTACCCTCAATTGAAAAACAAGTTCAAGCATCCCAAGATGCCGCTTCCGTCGTACCCACATCGGGCACGAGCCTGCGAAACCAGACACTTAACATCAACGCCGAGGTATTGAAATACCAATCATTAACCGATAAGATCATGAGTACCGGGAGTACCCTTCCGGACGAAGAGGTGGATTTGGCTTTCGAGTCCTCCGGTAAGGTGGTAGCAATCTATTTCACGGAAGGTACCCACGTAAAGGCGGGCGATCTGTTGGCCAAAATCAATGACAAGCCGCTGCAAGCCCAGCTAAAGAAGCTGGAGGCTCAAGTTCCTTTAGCCAAGGATCGTGTCTATCGCCAACGTACCTTGTTGGAGAAAGACGCCGTCAGCCAAGAGGCCTACGAGCAAGTAGCCACCGAATACGAGAAGCTAATGGCGGATATCGAGCTAGTCAAAGCGAATATCGCCCAGACAGAGCTTCGGGCTCCTTTCGATGGAATCATCGGACTTCGCTCCGTGAGTGAGGGCGCGTACGTTACCTCCTCCTCTTCCGTAATCGCCAAGTTGACCAAGATATCCCCATTGAAAATCGAGTTCTCCATCCCCGAGAGCTACGCAGCCGAGGTACAAGACGGAACCCCGATCCTATTCCGCATGGAGAAAGACGGTATGATGCAGAACTATAAGGCGACCGTTTACGCCGTGGAAAGCAAGGTAGATATGGCGACCCGTACCTTGAAAGTACGTGCCACTTACCCGAATCCGGGCGAGAATATCTTACCCGGCCGTTATACCTCCGTCGAGATCAGCAAGCGGGAGATCAAGGACGCTTTAGCCATCCCCAGCGAGGCCGTTATCCCCGAGATGGGAAAAGACATCGTTTACTTATATAAGAACGGCGTGGCCGAGCTCAAGAGATCACGATCGGTATTCGAACCGAGAGCCGTGTACAGGTATTGCAAGGGTTGAATGTGGGCGATACGCTGATCACGTCCGGCGTGATGCAGTTACGTACCGGCATGAAAGTTTCTATTGACAACTTGACTGAATAAGGAGAAGAACGATGGCAAATATTTCAGAAACCAGTATAAACCGGCCCGTACTCTCGACAGTGATGATGCTGGTCATCCTCCTGTTCGGCTTTATCGGTTACCGGTTCCTTGGCGTCCGGGAGTTCCCGAGCGTAGACCAGCCGATTATCTCGGTCAACGTATCTTATCCCGGAGCGAACGCCGACGTGATCATGAACCAGATCACCGAGCCGTTGGAGCAGAATATCAACGGTATCCCGGGTATCCGTTCATTGAGTAGCGTGAGTAGCAAGGCAGCAGCCGTATCACGGTAGAGTTTGAGTTGTCCGTGGATATGGAGACGGCGGCGAACGATGTACGTGATAAGGTATCTCGTGCCCAACGCTACCTTCCCCGTGACTGCGACCCACCTACGGTATCGAAAGCGGATGCCGATGCTCCCCGATCATGCAGATCGCCATCCGAAGCAACAAACGCTCGTTGATGGAGTTGAGCGAGATCGCCGAGCTGACGGTGAAAGAGCGCTTGCAGACCATCGAGAACGTGAGTGGCGTGGATATCTGGGGACAAAAACGGTATTCCATGCGTCTATGGCTGGACCCAATCAAGATGGCGGGTTACGGAGTGACCCCGATGGACGTGAAAAACGCCGTCGATAACGAGAACGTGGAGCTTCCTTCCGGTAGTATCGAGGGAAATACGATCTCCTTATCCATACGTACCTTAGGATTGATGCATACCGCCAAGGAATTCAACGATTTAATTATCAAGGAAGACAACAACAACATCGTGCGCTTCAGTGATATCGGACGTGCGGAGGTAGCTCCCGAGGACTTGCGGAGCTTACTGAAGAAGAACGGCGAGCCAATGGTTATGACCGTTATCATCCCCCAACCGGGAGCCAACCATATCGAGATCGCCGACGAAGCCTACAAGCGTATCGAGCAATTACAAAAAGACCTGCCGGAAGATGTCACGATCGAGATGATGTATGACAACACTCGCTTTATCCGGGCCTCTATCAGTGAAGTACAACAGACGATTTACGAGGCTTTCCTCTTGGTCGTATTGATTATCTTCTTGTTCCTCCGCGACTGGCGGGTCACGCTGGTTCCTGTCGTCGTTATCCCCGTATCGTTGGTAGGAGCTTTCTTTGTGATGTATATCTCCGGATTCTCCGTCAACGTATTGACGATGTTGGCGGTCGTGCTCTCGGTCGGTCTGGTGGTAGACGACGCGATCGTGGTGGCGGAGAATATATATGTACGTATCGAGCAAGGCATGTCACCGAAAGAGGCGGGTATCGAAGGATCGAAAGAGATCTTCTTCGCCGTGGTATCTACCACGATCACCCTGATCTCCGTATTCTTGCCGATCGTGTTTATGGAAGGTATGACGGGGCGCTTATTCAAGGAGTTCAGTATCGTGATCGCCGGTTCGGTCGCTATCTCCTCGTTCGTGGCCCTTACGTTTACACCGATGTTGGCTACCAAGCTATTGAAGAGGAGAGAGAAGAAAAACTGGTTCTATCGGAAGACCGAGCCGTTCTTCGAGGGATTGAACACGATCTACGCCAAGTCGTTGAACGCGTTCTTGAACCATAAGATATGGTCGATCCCTATCGTTATCCTTCTTTTCGGATCGATCGGGTACTTCTGGAAGAACATTCGTTCCGAGTTATCGCCTTTGGAGGACCGTTCCATGATCTCCGTGAATATGCGCGGGCCGGAAGGGGCTACCTTCGAGTTTATCCGCGACTACGCGGACCGTATCGAGCAAATAGCCGACTCCATCGCTCCCGAGAAGCAATCCATCATGACCCGCTCGTGGGAAGGAGGAGGTTCGCTAAACCTCATATTAAGCGATATCAAGGAACGGGAACGCTCGCAGATGGAGATCGCCGAGACCTTGTCGAAAGAAGTCCGCAAAGAGACCTTGGCCCGCGCCTTCGTACAACAGCAATCCACCTTCGGCGGACGCCGGGGCGGTATGCCTATCCAATACGTACTGCAGGCCCCGACCTTGGATAAACTGCAAGAGTTCCTGCCTACGTTTATGCAAAAGGTGAACGAGAGCCCGGTCTTCCAGATGGCGGACGTGAACTTGCGCTTCACCAAGCCGGAGGCACGTATCGAGATCGACCGGGATAAGGCTTCCTTATTGGGCGTCAGCACCCGCAACATCGCCCAGACCTTGCAATATGCGTTGAGCGGACAGCGTATGGGCTACTTCTATATGAATGGTAAGCAATACCAGATATTGGGCGAGATCAACCGCCAGCAACGAAATACCCCTGTCGATTTAAAATCGATCTATGTACGTAGTAACAATGGGGAAATGATCCAGCTGGATAACTTGGTTAAGGTTACGGAAAACGTGGCGCCGCCCCAATTGTATCGCTATAACCGTTTCGTATCGGCGACGGTTTCCAGTGGATTGAATAAAGGATACACGATCGGCGATGGTCTGGACGAGATGGACCGTATCGCCTCGGAGGTGCTGGATGGTAGCTTCCGTACCGCTCTTTCCGGCGAGTCGAAAGAGTTCCGTGAGAGTTCTTCCAGTTTAATGTTCGCCATGATCTTGGCCTTGTTGATGATTTATTTGGTGTTGGCCGCCCAGTTCGAGAGTTTCAAGGACCCGTTGGTAGTGATGTTCACCGTACCTTTGGCTATCGCCGGTGCGTTGATGTTCATGAGTTATTCGGGTATCACGATGAATATATTCAGCCAGATCGGTATCATTATGTTGATTGGTTTGGTGGCGAAGAACGGTATCTTGATCGTAGAGTTCGCCAATCAGCGGCAAGAGTCGGGACTTAGTTTGCCGGAAGCGATCCGCTTGTCCGCGACCCAGCGTCTGCGCCCGATCTTGATGACTAGCGTATCCACCATCCTCGGTTTGGTGCCATTGGTATACGCTACTGGCGAGGGTGCCCAAGGGCGTATCGCCATGGGTGTAGCGGTAGTAGGCGGAATGTTGGTATCGACCTTCTTGACCCTGTTTATCGTACCGGCCATGTATCATTTATATCCACCAACCGAAAAAAACAAAACACCAAGTTGTAGATTTATGAAGAAATATGTATATACCTTATTATTTGCCTTCTCTTCCCTCTTTATGGCGGAAGCGCAGCAACTATTCGATCTGAAACGGTGTATCGAAACCGGATTAGAGCAGAACTACTCCATCCGTATCATTCGTAACGAGCAACAGATCAGCGACAATAACGCCACCCCGGGAAACGCCGGTTATCTGCCTACCGTAGATATGAGCGGCGGATTCAGCGGAATATCAATAACAACCGTAACAGACCTGCAAGACGGATCGATCGAGAAGGCGAATGGTATAAACAGCGAGACGGGCAACGTCGGACTAAACGTTAACTGGACGGTTTTCGACGGTTTCGGTATCCAAGCCGAATACTCTCGCTTGAAAGAATTACAGCGAATGGGGGAACTGAACACCCGCATGACCATCGAGGATTTCGTAGCCAACCTTTCCAGCGAGTACTACAACCTGATCCGGCAGAAAATCCGTTTGCGTAACCTCCGTTCCACCTTGGATCTTTCCAAGGAGCGTTTACGGATCGTGGAAGAACGGTATTATATCGGCTCCATGTCCCGTCTGGACTTGCAACAGGCTCAAGTGGACTTCAACTCGGATAGCTCCAAGGTATTAAACCAATTGGAGGTCGTGCATACCTCCCGTATCCGCCTGAACGAGTTGATGGCATTAAATAATGTGGAGGAGGAAATCCAGATCAAGGACTCCTTGATCTACCCGAACCCGTTCCTCGACGAGGTAGATCTATGGAAGAATACCCTCGAAGCCAACGCCTCACTCCTGATCGCCCAAAAGAACCAGACGTTGTCTGAGCTTGATTATAAAAAGGTAAAAAGCCGCTATTATCCCTATGTCAAGCTAAACGCAGGCTACGGCTACACGGCAAACTGGACGGAAGTGGGCAATTACGACCTCCAACAACGGCAGGGGCTTAATTACGGCGTGACCATCGGTATGAGCTCTTCGATGGTTTCAACCGGAAACGTGAGCAACGCAACGCCCGCATCCAAATCGAGAACCAGCAATTGCGCATCCAAGAACTGGAACTTGCCCTGCGTGCGGACATGAGCAACTTCTGGATGGCCTATAAAAACAACCTCGACCTATGGAGCCTAGAGAAAGAGAACCTCGTAGCCGCCCAAGAGAACTACCGGATCGCCATCGACCGCTATAAACTTGGCGAGTTGTCTGGTATCGAATTGCGTGAGGCACAAAACAGTCTGCTGGAAGCGGAGGAGCGTCTTTCCGTGGCGGAATACTCCACCAAGATCTGTGAGATCTCGCTGCTTCAATTAAGCGGGCAGATATTAACCTATATCCGCCCAGAACCGGAGAAAGCCAGTTTCTAAGATAAAGCTAGTGCCACGCTGATGGCATGACTGTGCCACTGCGATGGCACGCTGGTGCCACCTTTATGGCACGGCTGTGCCATCCGCATGACACAAGTCATTATAACCCCGTTTAATGACTAGAGGCTTATGCTAATTGCGTTTTTTTATGTAAGTTCGCGGTAAATGGCAAGGTCTCATTGCCCAATGACAAAAAGAAATGCAAATACTACCAAAGGTTAATACATTACGAAAAGGATCGCTCTTGTACCGCAGCATCCGTTACCGTAAAGGATTCGGAGTACATTCGCCTTTCGTTTTTAACCTCATCACGAAGGTCATCGAGGAAAAATGCTCTTATTATAGTTTCTATGATATAGAGCTTTTACGTAAGCAGTTATTATTCAGGGAAGGAGAGATCACCTATCCAGACCGGCAGAACAAAGGGAAACGAAAGACCCGTTCCATCAGCGAGATCGTAAAACGGGAATCCATCCGGCCCAAGCATGGCGCCTTATTATTCCGTTTAACAAACTATTTCAAGTCCAAGAATATCCTCCAGATAGGAACCACGATGGGGCTGTCTACCTTATATCTAACCTCCTATGCCACGGGATTGAAATGTATCGCCTTGGAAAATGTACCGGAATTCGCCACGATTGCCCGTCAAGCATTCGCTAAAGAGGGACGTAATCCCGTCGATTTGCGTATCGGTAATTATAAGGACTTGCTTCCCCAAGCCTTAAATGACATAAATAGCTAGATTTTGTTTTTTTCAACACTTTATATGAACAACATAACAACCTCTGGCTGTTTAATGAATGTATGAAATACGCGCACAACGATACGGTATTCGTTTTTGAGGGAATCAAGCGAGCCGTAAGATGCGTGAACTTTGGGAAGAGATCTGCGCATGTCCGGAAGTGACGGTCACCTTAGATCTTTACTCGCTAGGGATTGTCTTATTCAACAAGAAATTGCACAAACGAGATTATATTGTTTATTTTTAGGATTCAAAACAAGTCAGATATGAAGAAGAGTATTATCTATACCAGAACAGGCGATAAAGGAACCACTTCACTGGTAGGTGGACAACGCGTGTCGAAAGCGCACGATCGGATCGAGAGCTATGGCACCGTAGATGAGCTGAACTCCTTTATCGGATTATTAATCACGGCCTTGAATGATGAGAAAGATACTGATTTCTTATCATTCATCCAGCATAAGCTATTCACGATCGGTTCTTACCTAGCCACGGATCAAGCGACCACGGAATTGAAAATCGAGAGCAAGGTAACGCCCGAGAGCATCGAGCGTATCGAGCGGGGAGATAGACCGTCTGGATAACGAGCTGCCGAAAATGCACGCGTTCATCCTACCGGGAGGATGCCGCTCGGCCGCCCTCGCACACGTTTGCCGCACCGTTTGCCGTCGTGCCGAGCGACAAATCTATCGCTTGGCCGAGAATTGCCCCGTTGAGGAGCCTGTATTGATATTTATGAACCGTTTATCGGATTATTTCTTCGTTCTGGCACGAAAAGAATGCATAAATAATAACGGTAAAGAAATTATTTGGGATTATACTTGCGTATAATAAATAAAATCATATTTTCGCGGAAAAATAGAGAACCAAATCGCTTCGGCGGTTATTAATACTTGACAGCTATGTATTGGACATTAGAGTTAGCTTCAAAATTGGAAGACGCACCCTGGCCTGCGACTAAGGATGAACTTATTGACTATGCACAACGTTCTGGTGCGCCATTAGAAGTGATTGAGAATTTGCAGGAAATGGAAGATGAAGGCGAGATTTACGAATGCATGGAAGACATCTGGCCGGATTATCCAAGTAAAGAAGACTTCTTCTTCAACGAGGAAGAATACTAGTTCAATTGAGAATTGAAAATTGAAAATTAAGAAATAGAAGAACGAGGTGGCGGACGATCGAGTTCCCCTGCCTCGTTGTTTTTTTGTGAAAATACAATTTATCCGGATTTGCTGCGTTTGTAGTTACAACGTGAAGTGAATGTTTAAATGAGAAGACGTCTTCTTTCGATCTTGATCCTTTTGTGTACTTGTGCGGGAATCGTACGGGCGCAATATGACGCACGCTTAAGTCAATACTTCATGGCGAAACCGTATTATAACCCGGCCGTGGCCGGAGCTACGGAGGACTTGAATATATTGGCTCTCGCCCGCTTGGAAATGATCGGCGTACATGGGGCACCCAAGTCGTTCTTCATTACCGCGGATATGCCACTCGCTTTAGGCAAGACGAATCACGGTGTCGGATTGGTTGTATTTACCGAGGCGATCGGGCTTTTCCAGAATACGCATGTAGGGGCGCAATACGCTATAAGTATAAATTATTCGGGGGAGTCTTGAGCGGAGGTCTGCAAATCGGCTTAGTCAACCAGTCGTTCGACGGAACCAAGGTGATAAAGGTTGAGTCCGAATACCATCAAGAGACCGACGCCGCCATTCCTGTAGAGCAGGTCAGCGGCATGGGGTTGGATATGAACTTCGGTATTTACTATACCCATAAACGGTTTTACGCCGGGTTTGGCATGACGCATATCACCCAACCGGAGCTTCAACTGGACGAGAACGCCTATACCTATATAGGTCGTTCACTTAATTTAATGGGTGGATACAATATTCAATTAAAGAATCCGTTGATAGAATTACAGCCCTCGGTGTTCTTGCTGACAGACATGCAAAGTTTTCATGCGGATATTACCGCTAGGCTGGAATATAATAAGATGTTTAATGGAGGTTTTTCCTATCGGGTGAATGAATCGGTGGGCATCATGTTCGGCGTAAAGCTAGGTCGTTTCCATGCGGGTTACGCCTTTGATTTCCCGACCACGGCCCTAGGCCGGGCAAGTAGCGTAGCCACGAGCTATGTGTCAAGTATGCCTTAAAGCTGAACAAGACGAAGACAGGGAAAAATAGACATAAAAGTGTACGTATATTATAGTATATGAAAAAAGTATTATTAGTACTTGTAACGGTAGCCTTGCTTACCTCCTGCGGTAAATCTCTCCGGAGTGCCGGCGGTGAGGTGACAGGTGTCAGATCGGTAGCGTTCAATGAACCAGCGCCGTATGGAATGGTCTTGGTTAAAAGAGGTTCGTTCGAGATGGGTCCCGCCGACAAGGATTCCTTGTGGGGAATCATGCCGGAGACGAAAGGGGTCTCTTTCGATGCGTTCTGGATGGATCAGACAGAGGTAACGAACGCCAAATATCGCCAGTTCGTTTATTATGTGAGAGACTCTATTATCCGTGAACGCTTGGCGGACCCGGCTTATGGAGGCAACGATCTGTTCAAGATCACGGAAGACCGTTACGGGGAGCCTGTCACTCCGCATTTGGACTGGAACCGTCCGATTCCTTGGAGACGGGCGAACGAGGATGAGCAACGTGCGATAGAAAGTGTCTATTACACGAATCCCGTTACCGGAGAGAAAGGTTTGGACCCTAAACAAATGATCTATAAATACGAGTGGTACGACTATACCGCCGCCGCCCTTCGCAAGAATCAGTTGAACCCGGCGGACCGGTTCGTAATACGGATATTCAGGTAGATCCGAACGAGGTAGTCATGATCTCCAAGGACACCGCTTACATCGATGATGAAGGACGTGTAATCAACGAGACGATCACCCGCCCGTTAAGCAGCGAATGGGATTTCTTGAATACCCGTATCGTCAATATCTACCCGGACGAGAATTGCTGGGTGAACGATTTCAAGAATGCGTACAACGAGCCATATACCGTATGTATTTCTCTCATCCGGGTTACGATGATTATCCTGTAGTCGGTGTTTCTTGGGAACAAGCGACTGCCTTCTGCGTATGGCGTACGAATTTATACAAAGAATCCTTGAGCTTGCCACCGGGACAATTGGTAGAGCCATTCCGTCTTCCGTCCGAAGGAGAATGGGAATATGCCGCCCGTACAGGTAAGAACGAGAATAAGTTCCCTTGGTCTACCGACGAGCTTCAAGACAGCAAAGGTTGTTTCTTGGGTAACTTCAAGCCGGGTAAAGGTAATTATACGGAGGATGGCCATTTGATTACGTCTCGTGTAGGCTCTTTCGCCCCGAATGAGTTCGGGTTATACGATATGGCAGGAAACGTGGCGGAATGGACCTCAACGTCTTACTCCGAGTCTGGCCCGAGCCAAATGAGCGACATGAACCCGGATCTGCGTTACAACGCCGCCAAGAACGATCCCTACGCCATGAAAAAGAAAGTAGTGCGAGGAGGTTCTTGGAAAGATGTCTCACAATTTATCCGTTCGGACATGCGTACTTTCGAGTTCCAGAACGAGAGCCGTTCTTACATCGGTTTCCGTTGCGCACGTACCAAATAGGATTCTCTCGCTCCAAGGGAAAGAAATAAGCGGGAATTATAAATTTAAAGTTTTGAATCATTTAAGACAATAATACGACGATGGGAAAATATAGAAGATATAAAAACAGACTGGAGATGTTCCTCTCCAGCGAAAGAGGAAAACGAGTATTGAACTTCCTGTATAGTTGGGGTGCGTCCATCGTAATCCTCGGTGCGTTATTTAAGTTATTACATATACCATACGCTAACCAAATCTTGTTCGTGGCGATGATCACCGAGTCTATCGTATTCTTTATCTCGGCGTTCGAGCATCCGAACAAGGAATATCATTGGGAAGATGTTTTCCCCGTATTGAAATCAAAGAACCCGATGGATCGTCCGGATTTCACCGGTACGCCGATCTCAACCATGATCAATTCTACGGATAATGTAGAAGACGATGAGATAGCCGGGGGAATAAATATCGGTTCGGCAGCGTCTAAGGCGAACGCGCAAAGAGGTGGTTCCTTGAATATCGCAGGTAATCTGGACGTGACGGAAGAAGATACCAAGACTTATCCGAGAGCATCAAGAAATTAAGCGGAGCGGCCGAGCAAATTTCCAAGATGGCGGAATTGACGGAAGCTACCCAAAAATATCTGGAGCAATTATCTGGCATGTCTGAGAACATGGAGCGTTTCAGCCAAGTGACTAATTCGCTTACGAACGTATCCGATACACTGTTGAACTCTTATAAGAGTATCACGGATAATTCCGATGGCATCAACCAAAACTCCCGTGGTTACGTACACCAGATGGAACAATTGAACCGTAACGTATCCGGATTGAATACCATCTATGAGATCCAGTTGAAGAGTATCAGTTCGCAGATCGAATCTATCGAACACATCAATAGTGGATTGAATCGTATCCGTGAGATGTATGACGGATCGGTGGTAGATAGTTCCGTATTCCGTAACGAGACGGAAAAGATGACTCGTCAACTGGCCGAATTGAACCAAGTATACAGTCGTTTATTGCAAGCGATGACCGTGAATATGGGCTACCAACAACCGGCGCAGCCGCAACAACAACCTCAACAACCGATGTATCAGCAGCCACAACAGCCCGGTTACCAACAGCAATATCAGCAACCCTATGGTTACCAACAGCAACAACAGGCTCCGTATACAAACAACCCAATGAAGTAAAGAAATATGGCAGGAATATCAAATAATCCCAATTCTCCCCGTCAGCGATGATCAACCTGATGTATCTGGTGTTCATCGCCATGATGGCACTGAACGTGTCGTCGGAGGTGCTGGATGGTTTTGAGTTGGTGGAAGGTAGCTTGCGAACCTCTATCGATAACTCCTCCCGCCGAAACAAGATCGTAGCGGACGAGATGGAAGCTTATTACCAAGAGAATCCCCAGAAAGTGGGTGAGTGGCATTGAAGGCCCGTGAGGTGAAAAGAGCCTCAGATAGCCTCTATACGTATATACAAGATTTAAAGATCCGTATCGCTAAGGTAGCTGATGGCGAGAATGCCAACGTAAACAGCATCGAGCATAAGGATGATTTGGAAGCCGCCTCCCGTGTAATGCTCTCTCCTGTAAGCGGAGAAGGTAAAAAGCTGAGAGCGGAAATTGATAAGTATCGTATCTGGATGGGCGGCTTTATCGAAGATTCGGCGAAGACTGCCGTATTGGAGGCGAACCTAAGCACGACTCCCCCTCATAAAGCGGGGATCAATACCCGTACTTGGGAAGAGGCCTTGTTCGAGAATATGCCGGTAGCGGCGGCTGTTACCCTGTTAACAAAAATGCAAAGTGACGTTCGCTACGCCGAAGGTGAGGTCTTATCGAACTTATTGAATAGCGTAGACGTTGGCGATTACCGTGTGAACCAGATCACGGCGCAGGTAATCCCGGAAAGCCAGATCGTAATGCGAGGAAGCCAGTACAAGGCGAATATCGTATTATCGGCGGTAGACTCTACGAAACGTCCTACGATCTATGTAAACGGAAAAGAATTACCTTACGAGAATAAAGGAGTCTTCACGGTGAATACCGGAGCTGCCGGGACATTCCCGATCAAAGGTTATATCGAGATGCCGAATAGCGACGGCAGCATCATGCGCCGGGATTTCGAGAGCGAGTATTTCGTGACCGAGCCGACAGCTACCGTGGCCCCGACATTGATGAACGTATTATATGCCGGTATCGCCAACCCGATGCGTATCGCCGTCCCGGGTGTACCGAGCGGTAATGTGACAGCTACCATGACGAACGGCACATTAACCCGCAGCAAGGATGGTTGGGAAGCCCGCCCGTCTAAAGTAGGAACGGAAGCCGTGATCACGGTAAACGCTCGTATGGCGGATGGCCGGAACATAGAGATGGCAAAGACTACCTTCCGCGTGCGTGCCCTCCCCGATCCCCTACCTTATATCGAGTATAAGGATCAAAACGGTAACGTCCGTAAGTTCAAGGGAGGTATGATCGCCAAACGTAGTTGGTAGAGGCTGACGGTATTCTGGCCGCTATCGACGATGATTTGCTAAATGTAAAATATACGGTATTACGTTTTGAGCTGACTTTCTTCGACTCCATGGGTAACGCTATCCCGGAAGTGCCGAAGGAACCAACTTCTCGCAACGTCAGAAAAACTATATCCGCAATTTAAGTAAGGGTAAACGTTTTTATATCACCCGTGTAGTCGCGAAAGGTCCGGACGGTATCGAACGTACCATACCGACTATCGAAGTAATCGTAAATTAAGATTCGCAGTATGAAACATCTGTATTACATAGCCGCTTTGGCCGCCACTTTTTTAACAGCGATGCCTCTTCACGCGCAAGAAGAAGCAGAGAACGATGCTACGCAGCAACAACAAACGCGTCGCCGTTCGCCTCAAGCCAGCCGTGGGGAAAGAAACGATAAGAAAGATACCGGTTTACCCGAACTGACCGTACGGGCCCAAGATATGAACGAGCGTTTGACGCAAGAGATCGGGAACGCTCGCTGGATGCGTATTATCTACCGGCAGGTGGACTTGATGAAAGAACAGAACGCTCCGCTTTATTACCCGACCCGCCCGATGAACGGACAGATGAATCTTTTCTCCGTAATCTTCCAGCTTTTAGGTGAGAACAAGATCAAGGCCTATGAGTATCTGGACGGATACGAGGAGTTTGACGAAGCCCATTTGATCAACTTCAAGGATTTGCTGGATCGCTTCTACATCCTTTATGAGGAGATACCGGGGAGAGCGGGTGAGGAACCGACTTTCGTAATCAATGAAAGCGATATACCTGCAGCCGACGTACGGTCTTACTATGTAAAAGAAGCATGGTATTTCGACCAGAATAATTCCGCTTTTGATGTCAAGATATTGGCGATTTGCCCGATCCTTACCTCTACAGGTGATATGGAGAGACAACCATGCCTATGTTCTGGCTTCCTTACGAGAATATACGTCCGTATATCAGCAATTCATACATCATGACGTCTAATATGAATAACGCCATGACTTTTACGATGGATGACTATTTCCGTCGCCGGATGTTCGAGGGGGATATCATCAAGACCCAAAACTTGATGAATCTGCCATTGCAGGCGTATTGCCCGACACCGGATTCCTTAAAGAACGAGCAAGCTCGTATCGAAGGTCAATTAACCAGCTTTGAGAAATCACTCTGGTATCAACCGGATACGACTCAAGTAGCGGTAGACAGCAAAGCCGCGAAGAAAGCCAGAAAGAGCGCCGCAAGAGGAAAAGGTACTACAACCAAAGAACCTGCCTCCGAAAAAAAAGCTCCCACTGTCAAGGCTCCGAAAGCAGAAAAATCCGCTCCGGTACGCAGTGTTCGACGCAGAAGATAAAAACGGACTCACGATACGGGTCTGAGCGATAACCGGTGATACGCAACATATGAATAAAGAAATCAAGATTAGACAAGAGCAAGAGAACGACTTTCAAGCAGTAAGGGAAGTCGTGGAACTTGCTTTCCGTGACGTGGAGGACAGTGATCAAAGCGAACCGTACCTTGTAGAACGTTTACGAAAAACGGACGCTTATATTCCTGAGCTCTCCTTAGTCGCTGAATTAAACGGCGAAATCATAGGGCATCTCATGATGAGTAAGGTGGAAATCGTATCAGAAGACCAAAGCGTGATCTCTCTTGGGCTAGCACCGGTTTCGGTGGTACCGAAGTACCAAAGGATTGGCGTTGGTAGCGCTTTGATCCGTGAAGCGCATAAGCGAGCGGGAGAGCTAGGCTATAAATCGGCCGTCTTATTAGGACATAAGGATTATTATCCGAGATTCGGATATAAAAGGGCGATTGATTTCGGCATTGAGTTCCCATTCGATGTCCCCAGCGAATATTGCATGGTTGTCGAGTTGGCACCGGAAGGACTCAAGAACGTGCATGGAATGATTAAATATGCCAAACCTTTTATGGAGTGAGAACTGTCTGTAATGAAATGAGACGGGACATACCCCATCTCATTTCACCAGATAATCAGATCCTTATTTAGAACCTACCCATGTCCACTTATGCCAAAGACCTTCCAACGGTCCGTGTTTATGTCTTTCAGCCCACCATTTACAGAAGCGTACTTGCAAAAAGAAAAAGGCGATACCGATGAACATGCTGACCGTATAACCGCAGTAAGGAGCCAGATTCAAGCCGATCGGGAAATAGATCAACGCACCAGCAAAAGATTGTGTCACATAATTCGTCAAGCTCATCTTTCCATAAGAGCGCAAGATAGAGGTAAAACGCTTAAAGGCCTCGCGCTGATACAGTAACACAAAGGAAGCCACCAATACGAACGTAAAAGCGAATTTCTGCCACATATCAAACACAACACCTGCCGTCTGGCGCACGATAGCGCTGTCCGCCGTATCCATCAACAATACTTCAGTTGGTATAAAGGACCGAAAGCGATCGCAGTAATGATCAAGGTCTTTATCCAAAAACGGGAATTCTCCTCCGAGGGGATAAATAACTTCTTGCGCCCGATCAACATTCCCAGCATAAATAACCCGCAGGTCTGTACATACCGGCCGGCACCAACAGCCCAGAGCAAACTAGCCTTTTGTCCTAACGTCACGTTCTGCCAGATGAAATTCCATAAATCCCCCCGCTTGGTATGCTCCGCCATCTCTGAGTACATCTCCCCTACTCCTAAATTGGGTAATTGGTAATCCGGATTAAACAGGCTAGCGATATAATGATACCACTCCACCGGCTGCAATAAAAAGATAATAGCCGTTATCAAGACAGCCTTATCGCTCCATTTACGCACGATAAACAAAACAACGCCCACGATCGCATACAGCAGCAAAACATCGCCTGCCGGATAAAAAGCGGCGTTCAACGTAGCGAAGATCGTCAACAGCAGTAATCTCCAAAGGAAGCGGTAACCGAAGTCTTTTCCCTTCGCCTGCTGGTTCGAATACTGTATATAAAAGGTAAAACCAAATAACAAGGCAAAGATAGAATACGATTTCCCGGCAAACAAAGCGAATACCACCGTAAACACGCCTTCATTCAATACGTTCAACCATCCCGGCAGCGTAGCCGGGTCCGGATAGACCGGATAGATAAAATGTTCCACATTATGCACTAATAAGATTGCCAAGACAGCGAAACCACGTAGCGCATCCACCACTCTACACGAGGTGACTTAGAGATTGTTGTTTGTTGCATACTATTTATTTGCTATTTGTTGTTTCTGTTAACCATGCTACCTTTTGATTGGACTCATGCGGTTGGCCGATAATATCCGCATAAAGTTCCGGACGACGGGTATTTCGGTAACGATATCCTCCAGCCTGTCTCAATTTCTCAGGGATAGCCGTAGCGATCACGAAATCATCACCCAGTTTACGGCATTCCGCCACGATATCGCCGAAAGGATCCAGAATCATCGAGCAACCGTTCTTGATCTCATTATAATCACGCCCGATCGGATTGGAGAATACCACATATACCGCATTGTCGTACGCCCTAGCGGGAAGCCATTTCATAAGCCAAGCACGTCCCTTCAGGCCATCGAACTCCTGTCGCAAGGAAGTCGGGTCGTTTGCCCGGTTCTCCCATAACACAGGATTTATCAAACCAGCCCGGGGCGAGGGGAAGGGGTACACATCGTCACGTGAGGCATGAAAAATGATATCCGCCCCTAATAAGGCCGTGGCACGGACATTCTCTATGATATTATTATCGTAGCAAATCAATATGCCACATTTCCATCCCTTGATCTCAAAAACCACATATTGATCGCCCGGCAAGATATTCGGATTAATAAACGGATGTAGCTTGCGGTACTTTGCCTTCAAGCCATTGCCATCCACGCAAACTTGCGCTTTATAGATACGATCCCCATGCCGCTCAAAGAATCCGGCCAGTAGCGTGACGCCAAACTCTTTGGCGATGGCGATCAAGGCTTGCGTACTCTCCCCCGTGGGGATCGGTTCGGCAATAGCCAACAATTCCTCGCGAGACAAGTCCTTGGCAAACGTATATCCACAAACCGAGCATTCGTGAAAAGCCACTACATCCGCTCCCTCTACCGACGCTTTCCGGCACATCTCCCGGATGATAGAAAGATTATACACTTTATCGTTATCCCGTGTCTCGAACTGCACGGTAGCAATTTTTAATGGTTCCATGATATTTTGATTTAATTGGTTTATATATTTTTCGACTAGATTCGCAAAGATAACAATAATATACTACTTTTGCGGGATAACTTTTTCTACCGATCATGAATATCAGACGAACACGAAAGGAAGATTTGCCCCAGATAATGGCAATCTACGATTATGCACGCAGGTTCATGCAAGAGCATGGCAACGGGAATCAATGGATCAATGGATATCCTTCCGAGGAATTGATCTCCAACGAGATCAAGGCCAGCCATAGTTTCGTATGCGAAAATGAGCAGGGCGAGTTAGTGGGGACCTTTTGTTACATCGAGGGAATCGACTACTTACCTAAAGATCTATGAAGGCGAATGGCTGAACGATGAACCTTATGCCGTGATCCATCGCATGGCCTCCAACGGTAAGCAAAAGGGGATCTCGACCGAATGTCTAAAATGGCATTCGCTCATTGCGATAATATCCGTATCGATACACACCGGGATAATATTGTCATGCAAAACTTATTGAAAAAGCATGGCTTCAAGCAATGCGGTATCATTTACATCGCGAATGGTACGGAACGCATCGCTTTCCACAAAATAGTAAACCCAACAAATAAAGAATCATGAAGCATCCTATTGACCTAGAGCATTGGAACCGGAAAGAACATTTCCTGTTTTTCGGTTCTATGGACGACCCTTTCTTTGGACTGACCACCCAGATAGACGTGACCTCCATCTATAAAGAGGCGAAAGCGGATCATGCCTCTTTTTTCCTCTACTCCTTACATAAGATTATGACAGCCGTTAATGAGGTGGAAGAGTTCCGGTACCGGATCATCGACAACACCCCTGTCTGCTTCGACCGAATCCACGTGGGAACAACGATTGGGCGAGAAGACGGAACATTCGGCTTCGGCTTCTTCGAATATACACCGGACAGGCAACTGTTCCTTCAAAACGCACAGAAAGAGATCGAACGTGTGCAAGCTCTCACAGGCCTTTGCAAAGATAGGGAATCTGACCGGCAAGACCTAGTCCGTTTCTCCCCGGTCCCATGGATCGCCTTCACGGAGATGAAACACGCTTCCTCTTTCCGTACAGGCGATTCCGCTACCCGCATCTCCACCGGAAAGCTGATCGAGCAGAACGGGCATCGGATGCTCCCTATCTCCGTAACGGCTCATCATGGCTTGATGGACGGCAGACATGTGTCTATCCTCTTAGATCGTATAGCGGATAAAGACGGATGAGACGGATGAGCAAGGCAATCCGTTTCCGATTCTAAGGATGAAACTAAAGATGTGTTCTTATGAGCTTTGCGAGGCATGTTTTCTTTATGAATCAGATCTATTTGATAAACATTAATTCTTTCCCAACACTTTTTAGCGAGAAGTGATTGTTTCCATCGAAACGTTTCATAAACAGATCATTAAAAAATTATCACGATGGAAAGAGAAAGAGAACAAGGTTCCGACCGACTTGACACGGAGGAACGCAAAGAGTTGAACGACTCTGATTTCGGATTACCCGAAGAACGAAAATATCCTATGCCGGACGCCACACACGTACGGGCGGCCGAATCCTATTTTCGATACGCTACCGATCAGCAAAAGCCGGAATTAGCTCATAATATCTTGAGAAAAGCCAAAGAGTTCGGGTTGATGTCGAAAGTCCGACAATCTTAGAATGGGCAAATCGCTACTAATACCCATTCTGATCCGCTTATTCACCGATACACCGTATGTGTTGGGTGGCACATACGGTTATGGCAGGTTATTTGCGTACCTGTAAAAAGCGCTTTGTCAAATATCTGCGAACCGGCTCGTCATAAAGTTTCAAACTAATGTAAGCCAATACTATACTTCCGATAACTAATGCCAACGCTTCCGGCCACGCCTCGGCAAATGTAAGGTTCTCCTTCTTCACCCACCCAAAATACAAGTATATAAGAGGGTAATGTACCATATACAAAGGATAAGAGATATCTCCCAAGAATTTACAAATACGGGCGGAATGCTTATCGGTTGTCTTCCCGGAAGCCCCCAGATAAACAAGCATAGGGAATATCAGGATCGCGCATACGGAATCATAGATACCGTTCATCCATAAGGTCTCACCATTACCGACATAGGGCATGGAGAGTAAAACGACGATCGCCAGGCTACAGATCCAAAAAGTACCTTTGACATGAATGGGCTTAAAAACGCGCGACATCAACAATCCCATCGAGAAAGAAAATAACACTCGTAAAAAGCCACCGATCAAATTGTACTCTTCCATCGTCCACCCCACACCTAGGTGCCCCGCACCGGAAAAATTGAATATAGCGAACGAAGCCAATCCGATTCCCGCCAAGACAATAAGTGCCGTAAGCGCCTTCGTTGACATCCGACGAATAAACAAAGCATACATAATATTTCCGATATACTCGAAGAACAAAGACCAACTAGGGCCATTTAAAGGAAACATCTCACCATTTCCACGGATCTCAGGCCCGGAACCGGGTACAGCCGGTATCAAAAAAAGGTTGATAAGCAAAGCTAGCATCACCATGGATATAGAGACATGCGTACCATCCCACTTCTCACACCCTTGTATATAAAACGCGATAACTCCCAAAACGGCTCCAAGGACAACCATCGGATGCAAACGGATCAATCGACGTTTGATAAAATCCTTTGTTGTCATGGTTTTCCACCGGTCGTCATAAGCATAACCAATCACGAACCCAGACAGGATAAAGAAGAAATCAACGGCTAAATAACCGTGATTAAATTGTTGATCAATGGGACTCGTAGCAAAGGCTTCGAATACATGATAAAATATAACCATTAACGCTGCGACACCTCTCAATCCATCAAGAAGGTCATAATGAGGTTTTGTGTCCGCGAATGCGGCCGCTGAGATTTTTGAGTTTGACATTAATTGTTTGAGCTTATTTTTGATACTACTATTACTCCTAATTTCCGCAAAAATACAAAAAGGCCCCATCTTTCACGTTATTAGACAGTTCTTTTTTCATTAGTTACACATAAATAAGGTCGCAAAATACGAAGTCCCCAGCAAAGCTTACGCCTGCCGGAGACTTGTTTCTTTATCCGTACTCCATCCTCACGGAGGTACTTACGGACCTCTTAATTTATTACTTTAGTATTAATATTAATCCAACTCCCGCCTGTTCATCGTCACGGATTACTTGGATCGATACCCGCACGGGAATTGTATGATTATCTTATTTTGTTAAATTCTTATTTAACGATAGCCTTTAACAGCTTCCTCACCATCAACAGCCACAGCTACGATACCGGCAGGAACAGAGATTGTAGCGTTATCGGAGGTAAGAACGGTCTCAGCGATTACCTTACCCAAGATATTCGTGATAACTACAGACTTACCAGCTGCGCCTTGAACGGTTACGGTACCGTTACCGGCTACGATAGAGATGCCTTCAGTGGCGATCTCGTCATTAGAAGTAACGAACTGATCCTCTTCTGTCATACGTTGAACATTGAAAACCAACGCTCCATCACCACCAGTTTTCGTAGAAGAGAATGTAGCGGCCTTATCTGTTAATACCAAGCAACCATTCTGCATCTTCAACCATGCGGCAGCGTCTATCGGAGCGATCGCACGATCCTTGTCACCCTTAACCGTACGATAAGTCTCATTTGCGGCATAAACATTAGACTCAATCAAGAAAGAGTTATCATTACCTTCCTCGGCCACGTTACCTGCCTTATCCGGGTTTACATAACGGAACGACCAAGTAACATTCTTATGGTTATCACCCGCCAAGTTCACAATGAAACGTTCCAAACCTGCCTTTTTGTAATTAGCGATGATCGCTGCCGTATCCAAATCAGCCGGGGCCATTTTCTCGAAGCCATTCGTCAATACATACAAGCTGTCGCCCATGTGGATCGCCTCAACAAAGCCAACGCGAGTGTAAGCGCTATTGACGCTACCGCTTGTGCTCAACATATACGGATTAGCGGAAGCCTTACGATCGATCACGATCTGTGCAGAATCGGAGAAGTTAACCAGATACTTACCATAGTGATAGCCAGCGTTAGCCGGAGTAGCATGACCACAATGAGCAGCATCTACTAATTTACCATTATTGTCGTAGTGGTTGTGAGCGTATGTACAAGGAACACCCGGAGTACCCGGTACATCTACGTGAGCCAGTAGTATATTAATATTGAGGTTGATGTTACCTGCACCACGATTTACCCAAGCTGTATCGATATGGAAGAACAATTTTCCATCAGCCTTACCTTGATTCCAGATACCGGCGTAGTTAACCACCTTATCTTGCAAGTTCTTATTCCACTCATCCATCAAATACTCACCACGTACGCTCTCTACAAATGCCAAGCTATCGCAAGCATCTGTATTGCTTTCGCCCAGAGCCGTGTTGTTGAAACGACGATACAATGGAGAGTCATCTGTTACGACCGCAAAGGCAGAAGTACGGATCTCACGGTTCAAACCATTTTCAAACTTGTCATCTGTAGAACCTTGCGTCAAGTTCAAGGAGTTATCATCAACAGAAACTTTCTTACCGTTTTGAGCGGCGTTAGAGTTATAGTAAGAAGAATTAAGGCCATTCGTAAAGCTAATCTCTGCCAATTCGATAATGCCAGTAGTGCTATTAGCCTTATAAGCATAAGCTTTCTCTATATTACTATTATCTTCTACTAAATACTTTCCATCCTTATCGAACAATGGGGAAGAGCTATTTACTGTCAATGTAGGAACTATAACCTTTGCACCATTTACTTCAACTTGATCAGTATTCTTGAGACCCGCATACTTCGGCTCATAAAATGCATTAGCTGCATTAACGTTATAATATCTGATATTAGCCTCTACCAACGCATAGTAATGCTTGCCATCAATGCAATTGTTCTCTTTCAAGAAGAATGGTTGAGGAGTAGAACCTATTTCATATTTCTTGCTACTTTCGCTATAAGTTAGATAACCACCGTTTTTCTCAATATAGTAAACATTTCTTACCAAGCTGTCACCTACACCGTAGTGATCATCCTTAGCGACGATTCGCAAGCGGAAGTTAGCCTTCTCACCATTCTCGTCAACGCGAACCGCAGATTCATCAACATTCAAATATTTATCCAATGCCAAACCATGCAAATAGTTGAACACATAAGTCTGGACTTTAGCGGAATCCTCGGATACATAGCGATAACCTAACTTCAAGTCTTTAGCCAAGCTATCCTCTACTTTTGTTACACTAAGCGTATCAGCGACAGTCCCATTGTAGAAGAATACGTCATCGCTACCATCAACAGCGTACAACTGAACAGTCTTATTATTCAACGCTACTGCGCTCTCTGAAAGCTCAGGGAACTCACGGTTCTTAACCGTAACAGGAGCCGTAGAAGAAGTTCCATTCTTCACAATTGCCCATTGAGCAGCCGGCATATGCTTGAACTCTTGGTTAACAGCTTGTTCAGCCCAACCAAATTCACCAGCCAAGTTAGCCAACGCATAAAGACCATTCTGACCTCTCTTGGTGTTACCACCCGTAGTTTTGTATTTGATCAAATAAACACCATCAGCCAAAGTTGTCGGTTTCAAACCAGAGAAGTTCCAGTACCGATCTTGAATAGTAACATTTAGATCGCTAATGCTTCGGATTTGGTTG
>ENA-OQAA01000507-OQAA01000507.1-human-gut-metagenome-genome-assembly--contig:-NODE-507-length-26305-cov-3.533960_pt1 | contig 26305 bp, 38 predicted proteins | sample MGYA00242489_ERZ504515 | MGnify/ENA primary metagenome ERZ504515 (study PRJEB26092, sample SAMD00036237) | human gut metagenome | host: Homo sapiens | study: EMG produced TPA metagenomics assembly of... | reverse complement strand
AACGGACGACGTATACCCGGTCAGAGTTCCTAAGGCTCCTTAATGGCTTCGCGGATAGCGTTCTATCTTCTCCCGGTTGATAAGGATAAGCCTTTCAAGGTGTAGTCCCAATCTTCGGGGAGTGACAGCATTTGCGACAACAGCCCCTTTGCCTTTAGGGAAAGCTCCTTGTTGCGTAGGTGGTGGTTGCTCATTACGGTGTAGCCCTTGTTCCGTTCCACTCTGAAAACTGCCATAGTTCATAACTCCTTTGCTTTGGATTTGTTACGCAGTAGAAGCGCGGTTTCGGGGGATAAGGTATAAATCCCTTTCCGCACCAGATACGCGCCCGGAAAACCGCTTGTAGCAAGGCTTTTTCTGCCCCTACTGCGTACAAAGGGCATGAAAAAAGCGGCGTTCCTGTTCTCCCATGTAGAGAGTAAGAAACGCCGCTTCTGCGTCGTATTCAGTTTTTAGTACAATACCCTGCTTGTCCGTCGCTCGAAAAACCTTGATTTTCCAGTGTTTTCAAAAGTATCGTTATCTAACGTCAGCTTTTAACCGTCCCGGATTTCAGAGGATGATGGAAGATGCAAAAGCAGGACGCATAAAAAGTATTGTTATAAAGGATTTTTCAAGATTTGGAAGGGATTATCTGGAAGTGGGAAATTATCTGGAAAAAATCCTGCCGGTTCTTGGTATTCGAATTATCTCAATTAACGATGGTTTTGACAGTATCAATTCTTCTGGTTTTACTGGAGGGATGAGTGTAGCGTTAAAAAACATGCTGAACGCAATGTACAGTAGAGATTTGTCCAGAAAAGTTCGTTCTGCTATGAAAACACATGCTAAAAACGGTGAATATATGCCGGCTTTTCCAAAATATGGATATATTAAGGATCCAGAAAATAAGCATCATCTGGTTATAGATCCAGAAGCAGCTAAAACAGTAAAACTGATATTCACAATGGCGGCAGATGGAAAAACAAAAGGACAGATAGCAAAATATCTGAACGAAACCCATGTGCTTACATGCCGGGAGTATATGTGCAGAAAAGGAATAAAAATGCACAGGGAAGACGAAAAAGAAAAGAAACTTTGGTCAGTCACAACAATATCAGATATGCTCAAAAACGAAGTGTATCTTGGAAAAATTATTTGGAATAAAAAGAAAGTGGCAAGAACAGGAAGCAATAAATTGGTTTCCAACGATAAAGAGGAGTGGATTGTTGTAGAGAATGCACATGAACCAATTATATCCGATGAATTATTCTGGAAAGCAAATGAGAAAGCGTTTACTAACCAGAAAAGGGTTCCTGTAAAAAGAGGAGTAGCCTGCCCTATTTTCTTTTGCCCGACCTGTGGAAGAAGACTTGGTTTTAACAGCAGAGAGACTGGATATCGCTGTATGCAGGCACATATCAGTGGTCTTAGCGGGTGTGCGGAAAGTAAAATGAACAGGAAAGAAGCAGAAGAAACAGTACTGGATGCAGCTAGAAAAATGGCACAATTCATTTCGGAAAATCTTGAGAAAAAGAAAAGAGAATGGCATAAAGCAATTTTGAAAGAAGAAATTATCGCAACACTGGAAAGTGAAAAAAAGCGACTCTCGTCAAGAAAGATGAAACTATATTCAGATTATCGTTCAGAAGTGTTGGATAAGGAAGGGTATATGGAAGAACTGGAAAAAACGACTTCCCGTATTTCAGAAATCACTTTGCAGATAACAGAATTGGAGAATGAGATTGCTACAGCGAAGAAAAAATTTGATGAAGCAACAGAAAAAGAAATGGAAGTAAATGAGATTGCAGCATTGCAGGATTTTGACAAAATACAGCTGTCAAAGATTATTGAGAAAGTCTTTATTTATGGACCAGGACGTATGGAGATAAACTGGAAGATGGATGACATTTCTACAAAGAAGAAAAAGCATAAACTAAATAAGATTGTTCGCAGGGAGCATCACTGGATGGAAACAGTGGTGCTTTTTGCGAATTAAAAGCAAATTTTTTTTAGACTTATATTGACAAAAGCAGAACTTCTGGCATTGAGTCTTTCGGATTTTGATATGAGTGGAAATCTCCTGCATATCAATAAGACCTATAACCGGATCAGGAAAAGAGATGTGATTGATACTCCAAAAACAGAAAATTCGGTCCGTACTATTGACATTCCAAATTTTCTTAAGGAAGAGGTACAGGAGTATGCAAAGAAGCATTATGGATTTCCGGAAGATCAGCGGTTGTTCCCGATTGTGGCGAGAACACTGCAGAAACGTCTTAAGAAATATGAAGCACTGACCGGTGTAAAACCAATCAGAGTGCACGATATCCGTCACAGCCATGTGGCATATCTGATCTACCAGGCGTAGAACCACTGATTATCAAGGAAAGGCTGGGGCACAAAGACATTCAGATGACATTGAACACTTATGGGCATCTGTACCCGTCACAGCAGAAAAAAGTTGCTGAGATGCTGGACAATAAACGTTAATACGGAGGAAAAGAAGCAAATGAAAACAAAGAAAGTAGTCGGAAAAATATTTGATGCAATTAACTACAGTAAGAAGCTGAAAATAAGTTCCATTTTACCGGATCGGGATTCAGATTATGTGATTCTTCTTGAATTAGAGGACGGAAGCAAATTTGAAATCATTATTATTCCTACAAGGAGATTTGTGTAAGGAGCAAAAGCTATGGCTACTGACAGACAAAAAGAAAAAGCCCAGATAAAATATCTGAGCAAGTTCTCTGATAATCAGATTCACTGATATACCATCTTGGCAGATTAAGTATATCACGAATTGAAAGATACAACAATTCCCGAATATCTGTTCATCGGAGACTTGCTCAGAGGGGCAGGAGGTAAAAGTGACATTATTTGAACAGGTAAAAGAATGTGTGACAGCCAGACAGGCTGCGGAGCATTACGGGATTAAAGTAAAAAGAAATGGAATGGCGTGTTGTCCGTTTCATAAAGACCGACACCCAAGTATGAAGGCAGATAAAATATATCACTGCTTTGCATGTGGAGTGGGCGGTGATGCGATAGATTTTACAGCAAGGTTATTTGGAATATCACAGTATGAAGCCGCAAAAAAGCTGGTAGAAGATTTTGGACTGGATATTAAGGTCGGAAACAGAAGCAAATACGAGAGGACGCCCCGAAGCAGGGCTTCCTTAAAGCAAAAGCAATCTAAAGTTGTGATGATCAGAGAAAAACTGGAGCAGTGGTTGAAACATACAACAGACGTGCTGATCAGATATCTGAAATGGATTCAGTTCTGGAAAGAGTTTTACAGACCAGAACCGGATGAAGAGTGGCACGAATTATTTACGGAGGCATTGGCAAATGAAAGAAAGATAAATGACTATCTGGACGTGCTGATGTTTGGAACAGGAGAAGAAATTGTAGAGTTTTCAAGATGAAGAGAAGGGAGGTTGAAAAATTGAAGAAAGAATTAACGAATATCAGCGAGAAGTCTTGATGGAATTAGAAGATATTGTGAACGAGGAAATGCTTACAACAGAAGATGTCAATAATATGTTGGAGCATACGGATAAAGGAAGAACAAAGCAGACAATTAGAAATTGTGTAACCGTACTTCAAAATGATCCGGTATTGAAAAAAGCGATTAAACGAAATGAACTTTCTGGAAGAATGGACATTGTAAAAGAGGTTCCCTGGGAGCGGAGGAATAACAGTCCTACGGTTACAGATACTGATGAAAATAATCTGAAGATGTATCTGGAAGAAAATTATGAACTGACAAGTGAGCGTGTGATCAAAGCAGGAATAGATATTGTTTCCAATGAAAATAAATATCACCCAATCAGAGATTATCTGGAGAGTCTGGTCTGGGACGGAATTCCAAGAATAGAAAATATGCTTCCGCATTTCCTGGGAGCAGAAAAGAGCAAATACACAAACGGAGTAATGAAAATGCACATGCTGGCAGCGATTTCAAGAATTTATGAACCAGGAATAAAATATGACATTATGCTGTGCCTGGTTGGAAGTCAGGGAGCCGGAAAGTCTACGTTTTTCAAATATCTGGCGATAAAAGAAGAATGGTTCAGCGACAATCTGGATCATCTGGACGATGAAAATATTTACAGAAAACTGCAGAACCACTGGATTATCGAAATGGGAGAAATGAAGGCAACTATCACAGCAAAGAATATTGAACAGATAAAATCGTTTCTGAGCAGACAGAAAGAAACTTATAAAGTGCCTTATGAAGTTCACCCGGAAGACAGACCGAGACAGTGTGTATTTTGCGGAACATCAAATGATCTGAATTTTCTTCCTCTGGACAGAACCGGAAACAGACGATTTGCTCCGGTGATGACAGATATGTCGAAAGCAGAAGTTCATATTCTGGACAATGAGGCAGAGAGCAAAGCTATATCGAACAGGCCTGGGCGGAAGCAATGGTGCTGTATCGACAGGGAAATGTGTTCTTAGGATTCACAAAGGAAATTGAAGAAGAGGCAAAGCGTCTGCAGAAGGAATTCATGCCGGAAGATACCAATGCCGGAATCATACAGGCATTTCTTGATGATTACGATGACGATTATGTATGTACCAGAATTCTGTTCGATGATGCATTACATCGAACTGGAGAAATGAAACAGTGGGAAGGCAAAGAGATTGCAAATATTATGAACAATGCGATTGAAGGCTGGAAACCACATGGTACACATCGGTTCGGAAAGGAGTATGGAATACAGCGTTCATGGAAACGGATGGAAGATTCTGTGAAGAAAGATAAAGACGGATTTATGGAAGTGCCGGAACAGTTAGAAATACCGTTTGAGTAAAGATTATTGTAAACGATGTAAACGGAACTTGAAGGAAAAACTTAAAAAGTTTAACTTTTAAAATCTTTTGAGTCCCGTTTTACAAATTCCGTTTACAGACTGGAAAGGAGCAGAAAATGATGAAACAGGGAAGATTAGGATATAACAGCAGCAATGGAAGATATGGATTATTATCATCAGACTTATGGATTGATACAGGATTTCACTGTGGAGAAGGACTGGAAGTGCTGGTAGGTGATGAATGGGTACAGACCAGAATGGAGATGAATCTGGCAAGAGAATGGTATCTGGTGGGGACATCTTATTGTGGAGATCTGGAATATGTGCAGGCAAGGATACCTGGATAAATAGGTCTATGATCCGCTTCGGCTGGTGTAAAGCAGACGTCCACCGGACGTTATCGCCCCGGCAGCGCAAGGGGACTTTTGATGGACGGTACGGCTGTCGAAAGTGCTTTTGCGTTACTTTTGACAAAAGTACAAAACCGCCGTATCCGGCGAAGATTTCTTATGAACGCCATAATTGGCGGAAATACAAATTATGTGCCATATCTGGCACGTCTTTTAGAAAGAGAGGTGAGGAGCATAATGCTGAGAAGAACGATTAGCGGCATGATTGGAGCTGGTTCCCTGGCTCATAACAGACGGGATTTTATAGCTGAAAATGTAGACCCGGACAGAGTACACCTGAATATCTGTTACCAGAATGAAAACCTGAAAGAAGTATATAAAGAGCTGTTTGATGATTCTGTGGAACGGTACAATGTGGGAAAAAGAAAGGACCGGCAGATTACAAATTACTATGAAAAAATTCGTCAGGGAAAGCAGGAAAAGCTGTTCCATGAAGTGATTTTCCAGATTGGAAATCGAGAAGATATGACTGTGGGAACGACAGAAGGAGACCTGGCGGTAAAAGTACTAGATAAGTATGTAAAGAATTTTCAGCAACGAAATCCAACACTTCATGTATTTAGCTGTTATCTGCACCAGGATGAAGCTACACCGCATCTGCATATTGATTTTGTCCCTTATGTGACTGGCTGGAAAGGGAAAGGAATGGATACTAGGGTTTCTCTGAAGCAGGCATTAAAAAGTCTGGGATTTCAAGGCGGGAACAAACACGATACAGAGTTGAATCAGTGGATCAACCATGAAAAAGAATTGCTTGCAGAGATTGCACGACAGTATGGAATTGAATGGGAGCAGAAAGGGACACATGAGGAGCATCTGGATGTTTATAATTTTAAGAAGAAAGAGCGTAAAAAGGAAGTGCAGGCACTGGAACAGGAGAAAGAATATCTCACTGCTGAGAATGAAGGACTGACTGCACAGATTGCGGAAGCAAGAGCTGATATCCAGCTTTTAAAAGATGATAAGGAGCAGGCAGTTAAGGATAAAGAGGAAGCTGAGAAGCGTGCGGAAAAAGCTGAGAAAGATCTGCACAGCCTGGAAGAACGCAGAGAACGGTTGCAGCCTGTTATGGATAATGTCAGTAAGGAAATAAAGGAATATGGGACAGTGAAAGCAATTCTACCGGAAGCTGGGACATTAGAACGTGCAACAACTTACCGGGATAAAAAGATAAAACCACTGTTTACCCAGATGAAAAATAAAATTGCTGCAATGGCTGCCCAGGTCAAAGAACTTACTAAAGAAGTAGAAAAATGGAAACATAAATATCAGGAAACAAAGCAGGTATATAACCGAATTCAGAGAGAGTTAGATACAGTGCGTCAAGAAAAACAGCAATTGCAGGATGTTTCCGACAGATATGACCGGGTAGTGCGTGTCCTTGGGGAAAATGTTGTAGAGGATGCGGTACAGCAAGATATACAAGAGCAGAAAGCATTAGAAGAAAAACGGCAAATGGAGCAAATGCCCAAAGGAAGTATTCACGAAAGATTGGCTTGGGGTGCCCGTAAAAGTGAAATGGAGAATCAACAGCGTAAGAAAAATAAAACAAAAAATAGAGGAATGGAGAGATAAGACGATGAAAAAGCACATTTATGATGAAAGCAATGGATTAAGCTACACACTGCATGGAGATTATTATCTGCCGGATTTGGCAATGAATGAGGAAGAACCGACATATAGTAAATATGGAATGCTGCGGAAGCAGTTCCTGAAAGAGTATAGACCGGCACGATATCAGTATTTATTGATGACGGGGGAACTAACAGCACATCTGAATCAAGTCGATCAGGAGGCCAGGGAACGGGTGGAAAGCCTGATGAAGCAGATGACAGAAAAACAGGGTGTGACGGAACAACTGAAAATGCAGGATCAGATGAAATGGGTTGGATTGATGAATAATATAAAGGCATGTGCGGAAGAAATTGTGTTACAAGAACTGGTGTATATGTAAGTAAAAAGGGCAGTCGAAAGGCTGCTCTTTTCATGGTTATATTGCATATGAGAGAGTAAGGGATTAAGAGAACTCATAATTAATTATGAAAAAACTTGATAGAATACGAAAAGTATGATAATATTTCTATAGGACACGAAAATACGTTCGGGAGGAAGAAATGCGAATAAGTTATAAAAAGTTATGGAAATTGTTGATAGATCGAGATATGATGAAAAAAGATTTAGCAAAAGATGCAGGAATAAGTACAGCTTCAATTGCAAAACTTGGCAGAAATGAAAATGTGAATACAGATATTTTGCTTCGTATTTGCAGTGCTTTGAAATGTGATATAAGTGATATATTAGAAATTGTTGTTGATGAATAAAAGGAGCATTATTATGAGAAAAACACCACATTTGGTACAATATCAAGGAAGCAAAAGAATTATAGCTCCTGAAATAGTTAAGTTTTTTCCGCCATCTTTTGACAGATTGATTGAACCATTTTCAGGCACATGTGCAATTACAATTTTTTCGGCTATGAAAGGATTATGTGATGAATTTTGGATTAATGATATTAATGAGCCTCTTGTAAGGCTTATGGAAGAATGTGTTAATAATCCTTTGAAACTAGTTGAGACATATGAAAATATTTGGGGTGGACAATTCTGTGAAGGAGAAAATAATATAGATTATTTTTACAAAATTAGGGAAGAATTTAATAATGGAGCAAAAGATCCTGCCAGGATGCTTTTTTACTAGCTAGAGTTGTAAAAGGTGCTGTGAGATACAATTCTAATGGAGAATTAAATCAGTCATGTGATAAAAGACGTTATGGTACTAAACCGAGTGCTATTTCGAATAATGCAATGACAATATCAAATTTGCTGAAAAATAAAACGTTGTTTTCAAGTTTAGATTATAAAGAGGTGTTAGCTTCAGCCAAAAAGGTGATTTGGTGTATATGGATCCTCCGTATCAGGGAACTTCAAAAGATGATTGCATTAGAGATAATCGATATATTCAAGGTGTCAAATTTGAAGAATTTGTAGGAGAATTAAAAAAAGTTAAATGATAGAGGCATAGATTATATAGTTAGCTATGATGGAAAAACTGGAGATAAAATAATAGGAAAAACATTACCTGAATCGTTGGAATTAACACACATTTATATTAATGCTGGCGTTTCAGCACAAGCGACTCTTAATGGTAAAAATGAAATTACATATGAGTCCTTATATGCAAGTAAGAATTTAATTAAAAAACAAGAAAACTATGAACAAATGGAATTGTGTTTTGCATAAAGGAGAGAAGTAATATGGATTTACCACAGGATTTTATAGATGTTTTAAATGCAGTAACAAATAAGAGGGCGAGATTTGTAATCGATACTATTTTGAAAAATGGATATTGTAGCAACAGAGGACTTAAAAAATGGTGCTATGAACATGCTCCAAGAGCAGCAAGAGATGTAAGAGAATTGGGAATTCCATTGCAAACTTTTAAATAAAAGATTCTGCAGGAAAGAATATTGCTGCATATAAATTTGGAGATTGGGAAGAAGCAAAAAGAAAAAATCAATTATTGAAAACGTCTGGAAGAACTCAGCTTACAGAGAAGTTAAAAAATGCACTATTAGAGCGTTATGGTGCAAGATGTAATCTATATGGTGAAAAATATCCTGCAAAATTGCTTCAGCCAGATCATCGCATACCATATGAAATAGGAGGGGATCCAAAAAATATGATGGATTTGAACCGATTTATGTTATTGTCCCCTTCAGCAAACAGAGACAAGTCTTGGGCATGTGAGCATTGTGATAATTGGAATAAAAAAGATATATCTATGTGCGAAACATGTTACTATGCATATCCAGAAAATTATTGTCATATTGCTGGGAAGGAAGAGCGAAGAGTTAATGTAACTTTTGATGAAAAAGATATGAAGTTATATGATGAATTAGTTGAGCAGGCTGAAGCAAATGGTATTACATATGAAGAAGAAGCCAAAAGGATGATTGCTTATTACCAGAAAGTGCGAAGAATGCGAGGTGATATAAAATAAAATGCAGCAAAAGTACTGGAATTTTATGGTTCAGATAAAAGCATGGATTTTTTATTTAGATATCTATGCAGAAAATTCATACAAATGGGATAGAAGAATTAATATGTATGGAGCCATTGCTTCGTCATCAAGTATAGCTGCTTGGGCTATATGGAAAGAATGGTCATATGTATGGGCTGTAATTATAGCAATATCACAAGTCCTTACTGCAATAAAACAATACTTGCCATTTGGAAGGAGATTAAAGTATCTTCAACCTTTTATTGAAGATATGAAACTACTGTATTTAAAAATGGAATATGATTGGTATAAAGTAGCGGGAGGCGACTTATCTGAATCGGAGATTAATGCATTGTTATTTTCATACAAAAAAGAATACTCAAATATAGAAAGTAAATATTTGAAAGAAGAAATATTAGTTGAAAACGAAAAATATAAAAATAAAGCGGATGACAAAACCGAAGAGTATTTTCAAAATAATTTTTAGGAGGTAATACCATGCCAGATAAAACAAACCAGTTACCAAATAAAACAAAGAGAGGTTTTTCCTTGCCAACGACGTCTGCAAAACCACAAATGCCACCTGTAAAAAAACCTAAAAAAGAAAACGATAAGAAATAAAAGGGAGGACAAATGAGAAAAGCGTTATGTGTAGGAATTGACAGCTATCAAAATATTGATGATTTGCAATGGATGCGTGAATGATGCAAAATGCGGTTAGAGCTGCATTAGAGCGTAATGGCGATGGAACATTTAATTTTGATGTGAAAATTATGTGTTCAACAAGTGAAAAATCGTATATTACGCGGGGAGATTTGCGAGATGCTGTAGAGGAGCTATTTAAAAGTAATTCAGAAATAGCAGTTTTTTATTTCTCTGGTCATGGCTCTATTGATAGTCTTGGAGGTTATCTATGTACAAGTGAAGTGAATCGGCCTGATGATGGGCTTTCACTAAATTGATATTATGGGATTTGTTGCAACTTCAAAGGCACATAATAAAGTGGTGATTTTAGATAGTTGTTTTAGCGGAGATATTGCTAATAGAATAGAAATGCCAAATTTTTCTGTATTACATAATGGAACAACAATATTAGCTGCTTGTGGAAAAACAGAATATTCAACAGAAGAAAATGGGCATGGGGTATATACGTCGTTGCTGGTGGAAGCATTATATGGAGGGGCAATGAATTTATTGGGAGAAGTGTCGCCAGGAAGTATTTATTCATATATAGACAGATCTTTAGGCGGTTGGGAACCACGTCCAGTGTTTAAAGCTAATATCAATGGATTTGTTTCGTTAAGAAAAAACACGCCACCGATTTCAATCTTGGAGTTACAAAAAATAACAAAAAATTTTTTAAATCTAAATATGAAGAATATCCACTTGACCCTACATACGAACCGGATAAGCATGAGGCTGATATAAAAGAAGTAAATAAGGAGCATGAGGCGATCTTTGCAACATTGCAGAGATATGTAAAATTAAATTTGGTTGTACCGGTAGGCGAGGAGCATATGTACTACGCAGCAATACATCATAAGGCATGTAAGTTAACCACACAGGGACAACATTATTGGAATCTTGTAAAGAAAAATACTATATAAGTAAAGGAGTTTTATTATGATTAATGTATTTATACCACATAGATGGAACTACAATGATTATGAAGTGATAAGTGCTTTGTTAGATAGAACAAAATATAAGGTGAGAGATTATTCTGTACCAAGCACATCACCTTTTGATAGTATTGATAGTAGATACAATGTTGATCCTCAAATAAAAAGACAGATACGTTATGCAAGTGTAGTTGTTTGCTCTAATAGACCTGCGAATAGTAATGGTATATCAATTGAGGAAATAAAGTTTGCTGTTGCAATTGGAAAGCCGGTAGTTGCCATAAAAATAACAGCGAGTACGGCTTCGGATTTAATAAGTATGAACATTCCTGTTATTTCAAATAGAAAAGATTCGTTAGAAAACTGGATAAGACAGAATGTTTGATTGATAACAAAGATGTGATAACAAATTGATAACACCGTTCAGTACAGCCTATGGATTTAGGACAGTTGAACACATATAAAACCAAATAGAACCATAACACCAATACTAAAAAGTATAGTGGTGAGATTTTATTTGCGAGTTCGAGTAGCTTGAATATCACAGGGCAAAGGCTTTTATCCAGTTTTAGGGCAAAAGTTTCAGCCAGTGAAATGAAAAAAATCATGTGAAAACATGAAAAGCAATTTAGAATAAAGAATGACCTTGATGGTCTGGAATTTCCAGACTGTCAGGGTCTTTTTTCTTATCCGGCAGTAGTTTTCTAGGAATTGAAAAGTGGAGAAAAGCCTTATTTTAAGGGATTTTAGAGGTCTGGAAAGTGACATAAAATTTTAATTTTATGAGGACATCTAAAACGGAAGCAATACAAAATATAAAAGAATGGGTAGGTGCAATTTCTGATATTTGGGGAAGAAAAGTTCTATGCTTCCTGTTGGTCCTATGTCAAGATTTAGTACAAGTTAAAATGAGGTTTTCCTCGTTTTCATATAATTCCGTAATTCCAGACTCAAAGTAATCCCCCTTCGGTTAATCATTGTAAACAGAAAATCCGTCAAAGGGAGGGTGTAAAATAAAGTGTGTAAGTTGAAAAAATCAAATTTTAAAACTTACGCACTTTGTTCATTTCACAGAGTGTGTTAAGATAACAGGAAAGGATAAAAAAGGATGAACACACTCACTATGACAAGAAGAAAAAAAGATGTTGCTCCGAACAGACAATTGGCACAGGCCATTCTTAATCAGTACCCAGATGCTCATCCATCAGAATAACCCTTCCATCTTCAGCCGTAACCGCTTCTGCATCAGCCTGTGTATAGGTAACCTTGTATCCTGCTTCCGGTCCGTCCAGTACTGCTCCTCCACGGTCTTCATAGCTATTGCTCGGAAGTGCCTTGACATAATCTTCATCTGCTATTGCTCCAAGATAGTCAGATGCTGCCTGAAACTGGGGATAGCTCATACCATCACCAATAAACAGAAAACATATTTCGGTGCTTTTGCTGTTTCTTCTTGCGTCTGCGTTTCTGCAGATACTTCTGTTACGATTGTTTCCTGCTCTGTTGCTGCTGTACTTTCTGTCTGTGCCGGTGACGGTGACTCAGAAGAAGTCTGGTATGCTGCAGGTGCTCCGGAGCATGCTGCCATAGACATTGCCATTACAACAGCAAGCATACCCTTCATCATACTCTTAATTCTCATAATCGTTTCTCCTCTCTGAAACATGTTTTGTTTTTCCTCTGCTTCACTATACAATACCGTTGTAAAAACCAATGTTCAAAGTAGGAAAAATTTGAGTAAATTCCGACACTTATTTTATGCAGTTCTATCTTTATGAGATTTCATCAACATCATAATACTTAAAATCCCGGAAGCAGGCACTTCCTCCTGTTTCCTCTGCCGCATAGCAGAACAGACCAAACCGGCAACCAGTAAAATGATCCAGTTTGAAGTACAGCTTATGCACGGTTCCGATGGGTAGCCAGTCTCCCTTATTTACCCGGTAATAGCAGCGTGCTTCATCCTTCATGTTACAGAAATCTGCTTCAAGACGAAAATCCATCTGGTGTGATTCAACAACAGTTCCTTCCGTCATATCCAATATACCATCTTCTTTTTTATCCAGCATAAGGACTTCATATTTTCCATGATGTTTTGTAATGCCAACTGCAGCATAACAGCTCTGCAACGCACATAAACCTGCGACATCGCCCTCTTTCAATGCAGAAGCATCAACAGTAACCTCAGCTGCGCAGGACGGATAACTCATCCTTTGCGTAAGCGTATTTACTGCCTGTGTAAGCTCTGTACAAACTTCCCGTGTTGTAATTGTATAGGTTCCCTGCAATGCATCCAGATGATAGTACCGTGGATCTGGATCATGATTAAACTGCCAGCGCGGAAGCAGCCCATTACAGAAATCATCACTTCCCACTAATGGCTGATAAATATATCCTGGTCTGGTACTGTGAACCTCTATTTCTTCCGGCACATGTCCGTTCTGTCCAAAAAACGGAAAATGATCCTTCCAGGTAACCGGAAGCAGAATAGGAATCCGTCCAACTGCTCCGGAATCCTGAAACAGCATTGCATACCACTTTCCATCCGGCGTATCCACTATTCCTCCCTGTGCCACGCCCTGTCCACAATATCCACGATCATCACAAAGTACATCTCCACCCGTGAATTCTCCTTCCAGAGAATCACTGTAAAAGCATGCTTCCGTCCGCATCCAGCGGTCTCTCAGGGAATGAACCAGAAAAATATAATAATAGCCGTTTATTTTTTGAATATGAGAACCTCATAGCCTAGCTCCGGGTTCTTATGATCACTGACTAAAAGACGATGTAATCCGTCCTTCTTTGGTGCCGTCAAATCTTCATTCAATTCTGTAATCCAGATTTCATCATTTCCATATACAATATAGTTTCTGCCATCCTCATCAAATAATAAAGAGCCGTCATGATAAAAGCCTTCTATCAACTGCTTTTTCCATGGACCATCTATTTTTTCCGAAGTATACAAATAAGTCTTACGGGTATCATTTGCCACAAAGCAGATATAAAATCGGCCTTCATGATAGCGCAGGGAAGCTGCCCACATGCCCTGTCCGTAAATATTCTGACCGCTTTTCAGTTGCTGCGCATCCGTATGATCCAACGTCTCATAGACATAAGTCACATGCTCCCAGTGCACCAGATCAAAAGACTGCAGAATCTCACAGCCCGGCATAAAGTGCATGGTTGTGGATACCATATAATAGGTGTCTTCTACGCGGATTACGTCCAGATCTGGATAATCCAATCTTGTTATAGGATTTACATTCATTGTTTATTCCTTTCTGTTTTATCTTCCATATTCTTTCTTTGTTTATTCTATTTTTACTATTTTATCTTTGTTTTTTATCCGTCTGCCTTTTCAACTCTTCTCTGCCCCATTTCACTATTGCTAATATCACAATCTCACAGTAAAATATAATAATCGAAAACGATTCTGCACCATGTTATTCATCAGAAATTTCCGGTTTGCACAGATTTACCGGGAATAAACAGAAGGAGACCAGCATGAAGGAAAACCGGAGAGACTATGAAGAAAAGTCTGTAAATAATAATCTTCTATGATAATGATCGAGATGGAAGCGCTAAATTGGAGCTTCCAGCTCTTGCTATATATACAACATGATTTCGGGCATGTCAAGAGCAGACGTCAAAAACGTCCTTCTCAACATGCATATAGATTCTGTTATTCTGGGATCGTCCCTCATACATAATGCTGAGTTCGCCGTAGACCTGTCCCCAGTTCCGAATGCTCATAGTCCATTTTTCAGTAACCCGATCCAGAGCCAGTCTAGCCTTCTCTTCATCGGAAGCATGGCAAATCGTTTTTGGGTCAGAATCGAACGCTTTTCTGTCCTTATCCGGAACATATTTTAGCGTGTTTCTTACCTGATGTACAATACATCTCTGATACGCTGTTTTTGGAAATGCAGCGGCAATTGCTTCTTTAATGCCACTAAGACCGTCAGCGCAGATAATCAGGATATCCTTTACACCACGATTCTTCAGCTCATTCAGGACGGACAGCCAGTATTTTGATCTTTCATTATCACCGACAGTGATTGAAAGAACCTCTTTTTTCCCTTCTGTGTTGATGCCAAGAATGACGTAGGCAGCCAGTCTTCGATCTGAGGCATGATTTTATCTGTAACGTCTGAAATAAAGCCTTCTGACGTTTCTTTACAATCTGTGGCTCAAATGTTGATTTACGATCCTGCGGAACATCGATATCCATGCTGCCATAGCTGCTGTTTACACGTTTTGATTTATATCCATTGCGGTAATCATCGTTATCAGATTGTTCAGATTTCTGGTAGCCAAGATGATCATCCATTTCTGCTTCCATCATCTCTTTGATGGTGCCGCCAAGCAGATCCTTAAGCGCATCCTGGATATCTTCAGCGGTTTCAATATCATACTCCTGAAGAAGTTGCTGAATGATGTTTCGCTTTCCTTCTGTCATTACTACTTTGTGTACAGGTTTCTTTTCTCTTCTTGCCATAATAAAAGGCCTCCTGCTACAATACTAATAAGGTTAGTTATGTAATAAACCAGTTATGTACTAACCAACTTATTACTGAAGCTGTTAGAATGAAAGCGCAATGGTATAACGTAGGCCTCCTTGGACATATCGTCCTCATCATAGCCTGTTAACCAGCTCTCATTCGCAGCGTTCGTTTTATGCAGGTTGAACTGTCACATGATACGTTCGTGTCACACCACAGTAGATTGAATAGGTAATGAGTAAAACTGGTATATTCCCATTGTAATAATTATTAGGAGTGACTAATCCATGAATGCAGTAGGTATTGATGTTTCTAAAGTATTATCAGGCACACTGTAATAAACCGATTTTTCAATTTTCATGCAAAATAAAAGAGGTCCTGGCATGGAAAAGACACCTATTATCTATTTTTATTATGCAGCAAAATCGCAGAAAAAAGGAACCTCTTACACTTCAAAATGTAAAAGATTCCTTAAGTTAATGACATTGTGAAAAATCAAGGCTCAGAATTCCAAGAAGTTATTGTTCACCTTGCATATTTAAGTGTGTTTATCATAACATTACTACCGCATATTGCCCATAAAATAATCTGTCCAAAATCTATAAATTTCTGTCTTTCATGTTTTATCATATAAAAAAGACTGTCTTTTACGACAGCCTTTTAATCGCTCGCACTGATACTACAAATTCATAAGATATCCAATCTCTCGATGTTTAACACTTACTCCCCATAGAGAACCGCAATTGCTTCATATGGCTGCATCATATGCGGTTTATGGTTCTCATAATTGGAAATAAGTACAGTTCCCTCATTTATGTTTGCCAAAGTACACTCTGCTTCTTCCTGTGTAAAATTACATATTACTAACAGTTTTTGTCCACCTAATATTCGTTCATATGCAAAGATGCGTTCATCTTCAGGAAGTAGAAGATTGTAATGCCCATCTATGATAATATCGTATTCTTTCCTCAGTTGAATCAATTTTTTATAATAATGAAACACAGACGATTTATCGGAAATCTGTGATTCCGCATTGATTTCCTTATAATTCGATTTACCTTAATCCATGGTGTACCCACAGTAAATCCGGCATTGGGGGAATCACTCCATTGCATAGGTGTTCTTGCATTATCACGACCTCTTAATCCCAGATAACGAATCATGTCTTCCTTACTTATCAAACCCGATTCTGTTAATTCACGGTAATTATCTATACATTCAATATCCTTATAATCATCAATACTGTCAAAATAGATATTGGTCATTCCCAGTTCTTCACCTTGATAAATATATGGTGTTCCCTGCATCATATGAAGACAGGTAGCCAGCATTTTTGCTGAAATCTCACGAAACTCAGAACTGTCATTTCCGTATCTGGAAACTGCCCTGGCTGATCATGATTGTCCCAGTACAGGCTGTTCCATGCCTTTCCTTCCAGTGCCGTCTGCCACTTGCTCATCACCTGCTTCAACTCCAACAACGGTACCGGATTATCTGTCCACTTACCATAAGGTCCATTTGCCAGAAAAGCGTGTTCAAACTGAAACACCATGTTTAATTCTGACCCATCAAGATTTGCATATTTTTTTGCCTGTTCAATAGTGACACCAGCTGTTTCTCCTACAGTAATCAAATCGTATTTTGACAATACTTCCTTATTCATTTCTCTGAGAAATTCATGTATTCTTGGTCCACTGCAGATGTAAGGGTCACTGTCTCCGTACAAACCGCCTTTGCACTCCCCGTCTGGAAATGTCTGTACTTCGAAAGCAGGCTGATAACGTCCATACGGAATCCGTCGATTCCTTTTTCGCACCACCAGTCATCATATCATATATTTTATGACGAACCTCCTCATTTTCCCAATTAAGATCAGGCTGTTTCTTTGAGAACAAATGCAGGTAATACATTCCTGTATGTTCGTCAAATTCCCAGACAGAGCCTCCAAAGCACGCTCCCCAGTTATTTGGTTCCTTTCCATTCACAGGGTCTTTCCAAATATAATAATCCCTGTATGGATTATCTTTGGATTTTCTGCTTTCCACAAACCATGGATGTTCATCTGATGTATGATTCACAACAAGATCCATCATGATTTTCAGACCTCGCTTATGTGCTTCCTGTAACATTCTGTCAAAATCTGACATTGTTCCAAAATCATCCATAATATCCTGATAATCAGAAATGTCATATCCATTGTCGTCATTAGGAGATTTATAAACAGGAGAAAGCCACAGTACATCCACTCCAAGTTCTTTTAAATAATCAAGCTTCTCAACAATACCGTTTATATCACCAATCCCATCTCCGTTGCTATCCATAAAACTTCTTGGATAAATCTGGTATACCACACTTTTTTTTCCACCACTGATTTTTCACACTCATATTTTTATCCTTTCACTGCGCCTTCTGTTACGCCTTTAACAATATACTTCTGACAACACAAATAAAAAATAATAATTGGTATCATACACATAACTAATCCTGCCGTAGCTAAATCCCATTTCTTTGCGAATTGTCCAAAAAATAAAAATGTTTTTAATGGCAATGTCTGAATCCCTTCCTTATTGATTACAAGAGATGGAAGAAGATAGTCGTTCCAGGTTGACATTACATTTAAAATTGCCACTGTCACAATGATTGGCTTTAACAAAGGCAGAACTATGCAGAAAAATCTTCTGAACATTCCGCATCCATCAATTGTAGCAGCTTCTTCTAATTCCAGTGGAATATTTTTAATAAATCCATGAAACAGGATAAATTGCCATAGAGCATCCAAATCCCTGATACATAAAAATCAAACCCGGAGTGTTTAATAAATGAAGTTGTCCCATATTCCGAACAAGCGGAAGCATAACACATTGAAACGGAATCAGCATTGCAGAGGCAAAAATCATAAAAATAACATTACTCGCCTTGGTTTTATATCTTACCAGCGCCCAGGCTGCAAGTGAAGAAATAAAAATGATAATAACAACCGTTAGTCCTGTTATCTTTAGAGAATTCGTAAATGAATTAAAAAAATTCAACCTGTCAAACGCCTTTATATAATTTTCAACAGACCATGTTTCCGGAAAATTAATAGCATTTTTATAAATATCCCGCAAAGGTTTGAATGAATTAATCGCCAGAACATAAATTGGAAACAAAAACGCAATGGAGAGTATTACTCCCAGCAATTGCATAAATATTTTTTCTATACGTTTTGCCCACATTACATTTCCACCTCCATCTTTTTACTGCAATACAACTGCGTCAACGATACAATTGCAATGACAATAACAAAAATCAGCGCCTTTGCCTGTGCGCGGCCCAGATCATTCTCTCCAAATGCAGTACGGTAAATATTCATACATACCATCTGTGTAGAGCCATAAGGTCCACCGTTTGTTAAAGCCAGGTTCTGGTCATAAAGTCTGAAGGTACCTGAAAGTGTCAGAAAGAAACCAATTGTAAATGCCGGCATACATAATGGCAATATCAAATTTTTTTAAACGCTGCAGTCTTCCTGCACCATCAATTTCTGCAGCCTCAATCAGATTATCAGGAATACTCTGCAGCTGTGCTATATACACGATCATCATATATCCCGCCTGCTGCCAGACAACTACAATCATTAATCCAACGGTAGATGTAAATGGTGTAGACAACCATCCCTGAAGCCATGAAATATTTAGTGATTTTCCTAAGTAATTGAACCCCTGTGTAAACACAAACTGCCATGCAAATCCAAGAAGGATACCTCCAATCAAGTTGGGCATAAAGAACACAGTACGAAACAAATTAGCTCCCCGAATTTTCTGTGTGACCAGCAGTGCAAGTGCAAATCCAAGAAGATTAACCAGAATAACTGCTACAACAGAAAATACTGCCGTATAAAGAAAATCCCGCCAGAACACTTTATCACTGATAAGTCCCCTGTAATTCTCAAGTCCGGAAAAACTGACAGGTTTATTCATTCCATTCCAATCCGTAAAAGAATATAATAAACCTGTAATTGCCGGAATCAGAACTACCATAGCAAAACAGATGAGGGCAGGAAGCACGCAAATCCAAAACCCTGACTTAGATTTTTTCATTATTATATCCACTCCTATTCCAAAAGGATGCCGTCATTTACTATAACGGCATCCTTTTATTTTACTTACTTCTGGCCTTTGACAGGCATCTTTACAGTCGCTTACAACTTCGTCCCATGTTTTTTCACCTGAAACATAAGCCTGTACACCGTTTCCAAAGACATCACCAAAGCCAGCCGGTAAAGCATTAAATACCCATGCTGTTGTGTTGCCTTCATCCAAATATTTTTTTTACAACTTTTCCAAGTGCGTCTTCCGGTTCCACACCATCGTAATTTGAGAAAGCAGGAACGGACATCATCTTATGAACAACCATATCTTTTCCTTCATCAGACTGAAATAACCAGTTTAAAAAATCCTTTGCCGCTTCTTTCTCTGCATCCGAAGCACCGCTGTATACATTGTAGCAACAAGGCACACCTACTGCCAGTTTTCCACTGACCACATCACCTAAAGGTATAGGAATAATTCCAAGATTATCTGCAACTTCCGGATTTACATCTGCCATTTCTGTATTGATCCAGTTACCCTGCTGCAAAACTGCAACTCTTTCAATTGCAAGACCTCCGCCAACGCTCTGTGAATAATCGCCAGAAAGAAGTTCAACCGGATTATCTGCTGCAGCTGTATACTTCACCTGAAAATCGATAATCTGCTTCAATTCCTCTGCATTTGTGAATTTCAGTTCCTTTGCCTCGTAGGCTGCATTTTCATCCGGGAATTCCTGATTTAATCCGGTATTAATCGTATGGCATCCGGTAATCCAGTTTTCTTTTACCGGAAAATCCATAACAGCTTCCAGATCTGGGAACTCATCCTTTAAGTCTCCATTATCAATCATGGTTTTTAATTTGGAAAAAGCTGTATCTATTTCTTCATACGTTTTAAGACTTTCCTCGTCAATTCCTGCTGCCTCAAATATTTTCTTATTATATACATATCCATATCCTTCCATTGAATAAGGAAGTCCCAGAACCTTGCCCTCTGCATTAGTGGATCCTTCTGCTGCTGCCTCTGTCATGTAAGGTACCCATGCTGATCTGAAAGATCTTCCATATTCTCTCCCCACTCATCCCAATTCTGAGGACCCTGAAGAGTAAAAATGGTTGGCATATTTCCACCATTTAATCTGGTTTTAAGAGTACCGTCATAATCATCACCACCGCGACTGTTTCCATTACAACTGTAACATTAGGATGTAATTCCATGTAACGGTCGGCAGCTTCTAACATTGCATCATGTATTTCTACCTTTCTTCCCATAATACTGATAGTTACATCTTCTCCTCCTGCAACCTCATCTTTCTTTTCTTCGGCATATGCAGTAGCTGCAGACAGGTAAGAGCAGTAAAACTCATCATAGCTGCTAACCCAATGGAAATCACTTTTTTTGTTTTCATCAATTTTTCCTTCCTCTATATTTCTTTGGTTTTGCGCTAAACCTTTAATGTAATTTGTATTATAAACGATTTTTCACAATAATTCAATAGGTTTTCTGCAAAACTATAGCAATACACAATACATTGCAACTGCTTTTGTGAAATATAACTAAAAAGGAACCAAATCTCCCCAGATCTGATTCCTTTTGTTATTTCTATTCTCTTTTTCTTACTGACTCTCTTACAACCAACTGTACGGCGATCTTTATATTTCTCTCTTCCTCCGGCAATTTCTCTCGGTTTATCAGTCTCAGCAATAATTGCATAGCAGTTGAAGCTTTTAACCCAATATTCTGGTGAACCGTAGTTAACCTGGGGCGAATAAGTTCTGCATAAAAGGTATCATCAAACCCTGTTATCGATATATCCTCAGGTACCCTGACTCCCTTATCAATAAAATAATCGACAGCATCTATAGCGAGATAATCAGAAATAAATGCGAGTGATCCCGCCTCCCTGAACCTGGGGAGCAGTTCATCATATTGTAATCTGCGTACTTCTTTTCTCGACGAAAGTAAGATTAATCTTTCTTCCTTTTTGCACGCTCCAAATGCCTCTGTCATCGCTCTTTGAAATCCGGCAAATCGACACTGATCCATCTCTGCAGTATTTTCTGTCAGAAACAGTGTTTTCCTGAATCCATGATCTGCCCAATACTTTCCAAGCTGATAGGCTCCATCAAAATCATCCGTCCCCACATTTACCACCAGTTCAGGGTCACTCACATATGTATCAATAGCAACTGTTGGTTTTTTCAGCATTTTTTTTAATGTTTTATGGCTCTTTTCGGTCCATCCCAGAACAATAAGACCATCTACATTCCATCGCGAAGCCACCTCAGCAACTTTCCGGCAATCATCACCTCTGATAATCATCATATAGTAACCGGCATTTTCAATTTCACTGGAAATTTGTCCAACAAATGTACTGACAAATGGATCCTGCATGGCGTTTTCACCATGAAGATAATCAAAACCTATTACCAATCCAATAATATGAGAAGTATTCTGTGACAAAAGCCGGGCACCCATATTAGGAATATACCCCACCTCATCAAGTATACTGCTGATTTTCTGTGCTGTTTCCTGCGATACCCTCTTTGTATTTCCGTGAATAACATTTGACACTGTAGTAGGACTTACTCCGACCATATTTGCAATATCTTTTACACGAATCATAATTTCCTCCCAAAAACATTACAAGTCACTTTAAATTTATTATACAATTTTGTCTGAAATTTTCAATTTCAAAAATCATAGTTTCCTGATGCTTCCAACTACTGAAATCTTCATATTCTGCTCTCTTCTTTGACATGCACCTGGTTATAGGGGATTTGGTATGCATGAGCGAGCTTTCTCATAGTAGAGATTCGTGCGATGGTGCCGGAACTTTCATAAGCTGCAATCGCACGCTGGGATACGCCGACCAGTTCTGCAAGTTCTTTCTGCGTCAGATGATTTTGTTCTCGTTGAAATTTAATCTTGTCTGAAAAATTCATAGTGGGATCCTTCTAAGTTTTTGAAATCGTAACTTCATCAACTTTATAAAAACTATTGACAGAGTTCATTATCACGTATAAAATGCAAACAAACGTTCGCTGAGTTAGTAGAAATTATAATTCAAAAACTTCACAAAGTCAATATGAAGCAAAGAAGTTTTATTACGATTTTTAGACTGGTAGGTGAATGTTATGAGCAGGACAATTCTTCATTCAGATATGAATTGCTTTTACGCAAGTGTTGAGATGCTGCATCATCCGGAACTTGCCGGAAAGCCGATGGCAGTTGGGGGCGATCCGGAAGCAAGACATGGAATTGTGCTGACTGCGAATTATATTGCAAAGCGAGCCGGAGTAAAAACAGGTATGGCATTGTGGCAGGCAAGGCAGGTTTGCCCGGAAATAATTTTTGTACCGCCTCGCATGGATCTTTATTTGAGGTTTTCCAGAATGGCACAGGAGATTTACAGTGAATACACAGATCAGAGAGAACCATTTGGGATTGATGAAAGCTGGCTGGATGTGACCGCCAGTACTTCTATCAAGGGAGATGGAATGAAGATTGCAAAAGAGATCAGCAGTCGGATTAAATATGAACTGGGTGTTACCGTAAGTATTGGTGTTTCCTGGAATAAGATATTTGCAAAGCTCGGTTCTGATTATAAAAAGCCGGATGCCATTACAGAGTTTTCCAAAGACAATTACAAGGATATTGCATGGAAACTTCCAGTAGGAGATTTACTCATGGTTGGAAGAAGCACTGAACGGACGATGAAGAAACTTGGCATTTGTACGATTGGCGATCTGGCAGGGGCAGAACCTTCTATATTAGAAACATATCTTGGAAAGATGGGATTGGTACTTCATACCTTTGCAAATGGATGGGATAAGACTCCAGTTTCAGTAGAAGGATATAGAGCACCAATCAAATCTATCGGGAACAGCACAACAACACCAAGAGATCTTGTTAGTGAATTGGATGTGAAGATTATTTTGATGGCGCTTTCAGAAAGTGTAGGAGCCAGGTTGCGTGAAAATGGTTTTCAATGCAGGACAGTAGAAATCTCGATTCGGGATAATGGACTGTACCATTTCACGAGACAGTGCAAGTTGGACAGGGCAAGTAATCTTACAGAAGAAATTGCCAGAACTGCATTTGAGTTATTTCAGAAAAATTATAACTGGGAACATCCGATTCGTAGTCTTGGTGTTCGAGGATGTGATCTGGTGTCTGAAGAGATGCCTTATCAGCTTGATTTATTTATGGATGAAACAAAAAGAGAAAAAATCAAAAAGATGGACCAGGTGGCAGATGAGATCCGTGGAAGATTTGGTTATCAGAGTATTCAGAGAGCATTTATGTATCAGGATAAGATACTGGCACAGCTGAATGCTAAGGAACACACGGTTCATCCACAAGCATATTTTCATGGATAGGAGAGAGCAGGTGTTTTGTAATGACAGCTAAAGTGTATGTAGATGTCCTGGCGGTATTCAGCGGGAAGGAGAATTGATCCCTACAGCGTTTGTCTGGGAAGATGGACGTAAGTATGCGATTGATAAGGTTTCAAAACCGGAGCGTTGTGCCAGTCGAAAAGCTGGCGGAACCGGATATCGTTATACCTGTCAGGTGGGCGGGAAAATCTGTCATCTGACTTATGAAGAAAATTATAAATGGTTTATGGAACGTAAATAACGGTGCCCTAAAAGGGAGCCCTGAATCAGGGCCCCCTTTGGAGAGATAGATATTCGATGAGAACATCAGCAGTCGGGGATACATCCTTTCCCGTGAGAACCGATTGCTTTCAATAGATCATACAGTTGCCGGTCAGCCAGAAATAGAAGCTATCCCACAGCAGATATTTCTGCGGAATCTGCATGAAGAGATGTTAGGACAGTGACAGACTGTGAATGGAATAAACAATACAATGATTGGTCTGGCTGCGGAAGCGGTCGGGAAGGAGGACAATTATGCAGAGAATACAGGATATGTTTATTAATATGGAAGAAGTGGCAGAGGATGCTTATAAGAATACGGAATTATTGTTGAGTCAGTATACCAAGGTAATGTTCCGTATTGAGAAGAATCTTGTGGACATAGATTATGAAATGTATGCAGAAGAAGGCAAGCATCTGAAGGAAATGTTATATGCTCTGGTAGATTTCGATGCGACTGCAGAGAAACGCAGAATCCAGGAAAAACTTCTGAATAATGATATGAATCTCTGTTTGCTGGAAATTATGAGAGATTCCATGATAGCTTTGAGGGATTATCCAAAGAATGGACAGCTGTATTATCGGCTTTTGAAATATAGATATTTTGAAGCGGGAAATACGAATGAAGATGTGATGCTGATGCTGGATGATATGCCAAGTACCACTTATTATCGAAACCGTAAGAAAGCAATCCGGTTGTATGCAACAATGCTCTGGGCATTTACACGACCGGAAAAGATACAGAATAAGATGGAGGAAATAAACTGGAAGAAAAGTGGAAGTAAAGTGGCAGTGAACTGACAGTAAACTGGCATGTGAATGGTATTACAATGAAAATACGTGCATGTTAGAATTGATATGCTGAGAGAAATAGACCTTCGCAGACGTAATGTTTGCGGAGGTTTTTCTTTTCTCAAATTTTAAGGCGTCAGGCTGTGCCCGGAAGGGCATGGCCTTTTTCTATACCCAAAAACAGGTTGCAGATTTGAAAAAGCTTCCTTTTTAACAGGTAGATGCCGGAAAGGAAGAGCATATCAAGATGCAGGGAAGAGGCAGGCATTATGCCAGATATCCATGATTTTTCGATTTGTCACAAATCAAATCAAAAAAACGACAAATCGGAGGAACAATCATGGAAGAAAGAAAATACACATTTTACGACAGATATCAGAAGGTGAAATACGCTAATATTACTGCAGAGGAGCTGGAAGTTCTTAATATTTCTTATAATAAGGAACATTATATGTTTGATCAGCAGCATCAGAGAAATAATACGGTATTATTTTGTGGATTAGAATCAGAGAAGGGTTGTGCGACAGACTTTATCGCAGATAGCGGACGTGACATTGCATCGGATATCACAACAGAGATCTGACAGAGAAGGAAAAGAAAATCGTGAGCGATTATTTTATCATGGGAAAACATGTTAAGGAAACAGCAGAGGAACTGGGCATCAGCACACGACAGGTGAGCAGAGACAAAAACAGTGCTTTGGAAAAAATGTTAAAGAGAATGAAAGCAGCTGGATATGAATCATATGCTGAGGCGGCAGGTGCATTTCTGCAGGAAAGCGATTATATTCCAACACAGATGGAAACACAGAATTCAATTATGAAACTATAAATGAGCAAATTTGAAAAATTGCACAAAACTACACTGCGAATTTCATAAATGAATCAAAATCATTGCTTTCCTTTGCGCATTGAAAAAGATAACGATACTTTTCCAGCTGAATGGTATCACAGATTTCGTGATATCCAGTTTCAAACGAACAGAACCTACCAGTACCCACTGCACACATGAAATGTGCCAGTGACATAAGCAGCCAGTACCTTTTGATTCCCTGTGCAGAGCGTATCTGATAGCTGTCCAGTGCCAGTTTATCCTTACACTGGCGGAAAAATACTTCAATCGGCCATCGACACACATACCAGGAAAGAATCTCCTGTGTAGACAGGGCTGCGTTTGTACTGATGAAAGCACGCAATGCTTTGGGATTACCAAATGCTTTTTCCGGATAACTCAAAAGAACTACCGCATTTTCTATGCCGTTGAGGTTTCCCTCGTACCGGTACACATAATAGTTTCGTTTTTTGACTGTCACAAGGTCAAATGCACGATGTGTAACAGACAATTCGGCGGCCAGTTCACGAAGTTTCTTTTTCATTCCCGATGGATACAGCAAACGGTTTGTTTTCAAAGCACCGATGGTATGGAACCCTCTCTGTGCAAAGGTATTGAT
>ENA-OQAA01000506-OQAA01000506.1-human-gut-metagenome-genome-assembly--contig:-NODE-506-length-26316-cov-2.302646_pt1 | contig 26316 bp, 32 predicted proteins | sample MGYA00242489_ERZ504515 | MGnify/ENA primary metagenome ERZ504515 (study PRJEB26092, sample SAMD00036237) | human gut metagenome | host: Homo sapiens | study: EMG produced TPA metagenomics assembly of... | reverse complement strand
GATGTCGGAAGGATGTCGGCATTGTGCACCAGGAACGGTTCGTTGTCGTCCAGAAACGGACGCGCTTTCTTTATCCCGCCGCCTGTGTCGAGCAGCATATCCCGTTCGTCACTGAGGTGGATAGTGATGCCGAAATCGTTATTGGCGCGGAGAAACTTGATAATCTGTTCTCCAAAGTGGTGGATATTGACCGTAATGTCATTGAATCCGGCTTCTTTCAGCCGTAAAATCACCCGTTCCAGCATCGGCTTTCCGGCTACGGAGACGAGCGCTTTTGGGGTGTGGTCTGTCAGCGGACGAAGACGGTTCCCAGTCCGGCGGCAAATATCATTGCTTTCATAAAATAATAGGATGACGGGCAGTATTACTGTTTCGCGCTAAAATTCTGTTCTATGTTCTGTTCTCTGTGTATCAGGTTCACTTGTACGCCGAACTTCTTGTTGAGGTGTTCGGCAAGGTGTTGGGCCGAATATACGGAGCGGTGTTGGCGCCTGTACAGCCGAAACATACGGACAGGTTGGTAAATCCCCGTTCCATATACCGTTTCACGGATGCATCTACCAGCCCATATACGTGTTCGAGGAATACGGCGATTTCCCCATCCTCTTCAAGGAAGCGGACAACGGGTTCGTCGAGGCCGGTGAAAGGCTTGTAACGTTCGTATTTGCCAGGGTTGTTTACGGCACGGCAGTCGAATACGAAACCGCCGCCGTTGCCGGAAGAATCTTCGGGGATACCTTTTTTATAGGCGAAACTGGTGACTTTTACTACCAGACGACGCTTTTTCAGGTCGTCGGTGAATTGTTTCAGTTCGGTCAGCCTGTGCAGGACTTTACAGAGATACGGATATTCGGGGTAAGGCTCCTGCAACAACTGGCGCAGGTTTTCAATGGCGAAAGGCACGCTTTGGATGAAGTGGGGCTTCTTCTCGAAGTAACCGCGGAAACCGTATGCGCCCAATACCTGCATGGTGCGGAACAGTACGAAATGACGGAGCTGGGCATAGAAATAGCTCTCATCCACCGGCTGGTATTTGCGCAGGGCTTCGATGTATTCTTTCAGAAGTTCTTGGCGCAGGCTGTCGGGATAATTGGCCTTGGCTTGCCACAGGAATGAGGCCACGTCGTAGTAGACAGGCCTTTACGTCCGCCTGAAAGTCGATAAGCAGGGTTCGCCATCCTTAATCATCACGTTGCGGCTTTGGAAGTCGCGATACATGAAAGTTGCGGAACTGCTGCGGAGAAGCACGTCTGCCATTTTCTGGAAATCATCTTCCAGGCGGTCTTCCTGAAAGTCCATGCCCGTTGCCTTGAGGAAACAATACTTGAAGTAGTTCAAGTCCCACAGAATGCTACGGCTGTTGAACTCAGCCTGCGGGTAACAGTAGGAGAAGTCCATGCCGTCGGCTCCGGCAAATTGCACGGCGGGCAGCAGGCGCATGGTCTTACGAAGCAATTGCTTCTCCTCTTCATCGAATACGCTTGTCTTGCGTCCTTTTTCGATGGCGTTGAACAGAAGCGTATCTCCTAAATCTTCCTGCAAATAGTAAATATTGTCTTCGGAACGGATAAACACTTCGGGCACGGGCAATCCTTTTCCGCGGAAATGCTCTGCCATATAGAGAAAGGCACGGTTTTCCTCAACGGATTCGCCGCTTACCCCTATCAGCGTAGGCGTACCTTTGAGGCGGAAATAGCGGCGGTTTGAGCCGGAAGAGGGAAGTTCGTCGATGGCTTCGGGTTCGTGCCCGGTATGTGTAATGTAGAGTTTTTTAAGTTCTTCGGTTATCATAGCGTTTTTTATATTTGGCAGCTAAGATAAGACTTTTACCGGATATATTATTACCTTTGTCCGACAAAATCCATAACAGCCCTTTTATACTTCATACCTTATACCTAAATAACATGCGTCGCGTTTCTCAGTTTCTCATAGCAGCCCCCACATCGGGTAGCGGAAAGACCACCGTAAGCCGCGGACTAATGGCTTTGCTGACACAAAAAGGATTGGCGGTACAGCCTTTTAAATGCGGTCCGGATTATATCGATACCAAATATCATACGGCTGTATGCGGACGTGCATCCATTAATCTGGATACGTTTATGGCTTCCGGTGAACATGTGTGCGAACTCTATGCACATCATGCCGTTTCTGCGGATGTCTGCATTGTGGAAGGATGATGGGAATGTTTGACGGATATGATCGCGACCGGGGCTCTTCGGCGGAGATAGCTCAGTTGTTGCAACTTCCAGTCGTGCTGGTGGTGGATGCCAAGTCTGCCGCTTATTCAATGGCTCCTTTGCTGTCGGGATTCATCCATTTTCGTCCGGATATACGGATTGCGGGGGTGATATTCAATCGTGTAGGGTCGTCCCGCCATTATGAAATGCTCAGGGAAGTGTGTGCGAGGTAGGCATAACCTGTCTGGGGTATCTTCCAAAGGAGAAAATGCTGGAGCAGGAATCACGTTATTTGGGACTTGATTTCAGTCGATCCAAAGGCACGGATGCCATCGGTACTCTGACAAGGTTATTGGAGCAATGCGTGGATTGGAAACTGCTGCTGGCGAAGACGGCGGTTCCGTTGCGGGAAACGCGGGAAAGGGATAAGGAGTTTGTCGGCGGTAGGAAACCGGGCAACCTGCGTATCTTGGTGGCACGTAACGAGGAGTCTTTCTCTTTCATTTATGAAGAACATCTGGAGATGTTGCGCGGAATGGGTCGTATCTCTTTCTTCGATCCGGAAAAGGATGTCCCATAGCGCAGGACACCGATTTGTTGTACTTGCCGGGCGGGTATCCAGAAAAACATTCTATGGCGCTTGCCGGAGCGTCAGGTGAAAGAATCCGTTCGGGAGTATATAGAGCGCGGCGGAAAGACGCTGGCGGAGTGTGGCGGAATGATTTACCTTTCGTATGCCATAGGTTATGACAAACGGGAGCATGAGAGCGGTGGCAGCGGGTTCGACAGAATGGCGGGTGTGTTTCCTTTTTATATCTCCAATGAGAGTGAAGATCGGAAATTGACGTTGGGGTATCGCAGCTTCGACTATAAGGGGCAGCGTTTGCGGGGGCACGAGTTTCATTATACGCAGTTCGGCAAGTCGGGGACGGCTCCCGATGACAGTAAGAAAGATCTGTATATGCCGCCTACCGTCGTGCAGGTGTATAATGCCAAAGGGCAACCGGTGAACACTCCCGTATTCCGCTACAAGAATACGATAGCAAGTTACACGCATCTTTATTGGGGTGAAACGGATATAATGAGGTTATTGAATAAGCATACGACATGAAGATGAAAAAGTATAATAACCCGTACGGAGATAAAGGAACCACCGGCATTCATGGCGGAGCGCGTGTTCCCAAAGATGATATTCGCATCGAGGCAAACGGCTGTCTGGACGAACTGAATGCCGTAATAGGAATCGTACGTTCCATGCTTCCTGCCGAAGACAATTGGCAGGAACTGCTGCATACCATTCAAAGAGAACTGATGGTAGTGATGAGCCATGTAGCTACGCCCGATGGCGTGTTGAACCCCAATCTTCTTTCTGCCGCCGAACTGACCGTACGCTGCGAACAGGAAATGGATGCCATGACTGCCGGACTGAAGGAGAACGGCTATTTTCTTCTGCCGGGTGGTACGCCTGTTTCTGCGCAACTACATTTTGCCCGCACAGTGGCAAGGCGTGCCGAGCGACGCTTATGGACACTGCATCGCCAAGCTCCGCTGAATGAGGATATTTTGCGTTTTGTGAACCGTCTGTCAGATCTCTTCTTTGTCATGGCGCGTACGGAGATGCAGCGGCAGGATTGGCCGGAAGAGAAATGGCAGGAATTTGCTTATAAGAGGAAAAGACTGTAAGTTTTTCTTAATTTCCGGGTGCTGATTTGTTAACAACAGCGTATTCCTATTAAACCATGTTATAAGTAGGACCACAGCCCTCCGATAATTTGGAGATTCCCGAAATGTCCGTATATTTGCAATGTGTTTTTCATAGTATTAGATTTAAGGTTAACAAAAAGATTGGCTGTCTGGGATAGATAGCCTTTTTTTATGCCTCTATATCACCTGTCTTTATGTTACTTCGTTTATAGACTCTCCTTGTAGTGTACACCGCCCACGCACCGTATATGATTACTTGTATCCACAGCGTCAGCATCTGAGGCCAGATGTCGGCAAGGCTGCCGCCCATTGAATTTAATTTTACGAAAGCGAGTACTGCGGGGGCCACAGGGAAGACGTAATGCGCCGCTTGCCAGTACCAGGGCATCAGTTCCAGCGGGTAAGACACGCCGGAAAGGAAGATGTAACCCACAGAAAAGAAGGCTATCATCAGCAGTGGGGCTTCGGAGTCGGTAAACCAGCGGGACACGGCAAGCGCAAAGAAACTCGTGGCAAGCAGGAAAGGAATCATCATAGTGACAATGTCCCAACCGCTCCTATATTGGGAATGCTGAAAATATGCGGCAGCAGTCCCAACAGGAACATGGAGAACACAACATACAGCATTACATATACGAAGGTTCTTCCCGATACGATGCACAGCATATCTTTCAGGGAACGGGCTTTCATGCTGTAAACGCCTTCCCGCTGCTGTTCTGCTTCTTCGCCGGTAAGCATGGCAATCACCATCAGCATTGTCTGGAAGATGATGACAATCATTACGGCGGGAATCAGGTAAGAACCGTATCCTTCGGTGTAATTGTAAAGGGCCGTTCCCGATACGCTGACGGGAGTGGACGACGCAACGGCCAACAGACCTTGCGGCGGCAGGAATACTGTTCCGGTACGCCGGTGGGTATCGTTTACGGCAAGCATCACGCGCGAGCTTGCTTCTTGCAATCCCTTGAAGTTGAGGAATGCGTCCGTGGCGGCATACAGGGTGAATACGGAAGTCTCGCCGCGCGCTACATGCGTCTCGAAGTCGGAAGGAATGTAGAGTATACCGGTAACCTCGCCTTTTTTCATCCACTTGCGGGCTTCGAGGATATTGGGCGTTTGGGCATAGACCGAAGTCTGCGGGGCGGCATCCAGCATCCGTACGTACTCCCGGCTGAGTGGCGGAGTGGAGAGGTCTACTACGGCAACCGGTGCTTTGCGTACCAGATTGGGAGCTACATATAGTTGTAGAGTAAGCCATAAAGGAAGATTCCCCCTGCCAGCACCAGCAGGATGGCGGGATTGGTGGCAATGGCTTTCCATTCGTGGCGGATGACATTGCTCAGGGATGCTTCCGTGCCGGGCGATGTACCGGATGATATACCGGACTGTATATCGGTCGCTGCAATGCCGGACAATGCTTTGTCTCCGATATGGAGAGTTTCTTCGCTTTCCTTCCTCCTCAGTATCCACCACTTCAATAAAGGCAGAATCAGTATGGCCAGCAGCAGGAATACCAGTAGTACAGCCACCGATTGCCAGAAATAAGCAAACCCCGCACCGAAATAAATCATAGCCTGTGCCGCTCGGTGAAGTGCCGTACCGGAAACAGGTAGGACGCCGCATGCACCGGTGCATACATTGCCGTTACCGGAAATGTCACTCCCGACAGTGTAGCTCCCAAAGAGCCTACCATTGACACCACGCTGATGATATAGGCTATCTTGGGAAAGATAGAGAATATCAGCACCGCCAATGCCTGCGTAGCCATGATAAACAGTACCGTTACGATGTTCATCAGCCACAAGCTGCCTTGAAACGGTATGTTCATCAGTCCGAACAACACGTAGTTTGCCAGTATGCCTATAACGGAGAACATAACGGTGTAGGGCAACAGCTTTCCTGCGACGGCAGTCAGCATATCGGCATTCCGCAGATTAGCCGGGTCTTTTCCTGCGGGTGTGGCAGCCCCATCCATTCTTGCGTTGTCCCGAACTTGAATTCGCTGCCTATGGCATACACCGTTACAAGTAGAATCAGTATCTGGAATAGAACGAAGAAAAACGGCTGGCTCAGATAGATAGAGTAATCCATATCCGGATTATAAAGCGGATGCGTATTGGCTTCTACCGGAAGAAGGAACGTCTGTATCTGTTCCTGCCCCACACCCAATGCTTCAGCCTGTACAACGATGGGCGACAGTGCTACGGGGGCGAGTGTGGTTTCAAATGCTGCCATCAGTTCGCTTCCTACCGAAAGAAGGGCGTAATGGTAATAGTAAGTCAGCGTTGCACCCGTCCCGCTGACTGTTTTCTGCTCAAACTGCGGCGGGATGGACAAGTAGCCGTATATCTTCTTCCGTTGCAATGCCTGTCGTGCAGAGGCTTCGTCCGTAAAGTGCTCCGTAACCCGGAAAGTAGGTGTGGCGGCAATGCGCCGTGCTATGGTACGTGAGGCTGCCGTATTATCTTGGTCTACAATGCCGATAGGAATATTCTCCATCTGTCCGTTTCCGAAAATGGTAGCCATAAAGAACAGGCAGAACAAGGGCAGGAGGATGCACACGCCGAAATAGAGACGGCGTGAGGTGATACGGTGACATTCGCGGAAGAGGACATTATATAATAAATTCATAATAAGAAATTTGTATGGTGAGATGATTGGCGCTTCAACTCTGAACGGTATCGACTTGGGTGATGACAGACTTTTTTCAAATAGGGTGATGACGGATTTTTTAGACATAAGAACAAATAAGAAAACATTAGCATATGTTATAATCATGAATATGTTCTTTTGTTCTTATGTCTAAAAAAGATTGTCCGGTTTCCCTTCTTTCCTTTTTATACTTTATTTACGATTGCCGACATTCCCGGTCTAAGCCCTTCCACCGCTTGTACAGGTCGTGCATGTATCTCGAACGTCTGCATATCGTAACTGCCTGTCTGCTTGGTCGATTTCCAAGTGGCGAAACTTCCCAGCGGACTGATGTAATAGATGCGGAACTCTATGTCTTTCTTGCCGAGGGCAGGAATGTCCGCTTTGAAAGTGCCGCCCATTTTGAACTGTGGCATCAGGTCTTCCCGGATGTTCAGGACTACGTGTGCATCGCTCATCACCACCAGACTCATGATAGGCGTGCCCGGAGCCACCAGCTCGCCGCGCTTGGGAAAGATAGTGGCTATCTGTCCGTCTTCGGGAGCAGTGAGCCTGGAGTCTACAAGAAGGGCGGAAACTTCATCCACCGTGCTGCGTGCGGCATCTACAAGGCTACGTGCGGCTGCGCGGTCTTCGCTTTGCGCGCCGTCCACAGCCATTTGATATTGCTGGTATGCCGCGCGTTCGGCAGCTTGTGCAGCTTTGTACATGGCTTCTACTTCGTCCTTTCGTTGCGAAGTAACCACACTGTCTTTATAAAGGGTGAGGATGCGCTGATAGGTGGTTTGGGCAAGCGTCAGGTCGCTTTGCGTCTTATTCCAAAGCTGCAAGGCTGTAGCGATAATCTGCCTGCGCGTTCCGGCATCAATCTTTTTGTTCTGTTCCTGCGCCACCTGTTCCAAAGCATTTACCTGACGGTATTTGGCTTCGATAGTGGGACTGTTGATGACAACGAGCGTGTCACCCGCTTTTACCCAATCCCCCTCTTGTACGAGGAAAGAATCTACACGCCCCGGCAGTTTTCCGCTGATGCGTATCTCCGTGGCTTCTACCTGCCCTTGCAGCACCATTGGCTGCCGGCTCATAAGTGACATTCCGATAACCGATACTCCTACGGTAACGATTAATACGACGATGAATGCGATGCTGATGGTTTTGTTGCTGATATTCATTTAATTTAAGTATAAACTATAAAGTACGGTGTATCCAAATACACTTGATGTTTCTTTTAGGTACGGATTATACGGAATAAGGAAAATCTGAGTTTTCCGTGTAATCCTCATTGCACAGCCTGTTTCTCAATTTTTAATTCTCAACTCTCAATTTACTAAGTTTCCCGAATTCTTCCGGCGTGCCGCAAAGCGCCAGCAGATTCATCAACGCCACGTCATACTCGTAATAGGCTGCCAGTCGGGCCACGCGTACGGTTGCCAGCATCGTTTCTGAATCTATTACTTCGGTGCTTGTTGCCATGCCTTCAGTGAACGATTTCTTGCGGATGCGCACTAACTCTTCGCTCAGTTCGATGGTTGTGTTCAGGGCACGAACGTTATCCTGTGCTTTCTGCATCTGCGTGTAGAGTTTGTCGATGCCCACACTTAAATCGTCTTTGGCTTTTTCCTGCCCTATGGAGAGGGTCTGTTGGGCTATCTTGGATTGGCGTATCCGTTTCTCCCGTGCCAAACCGTCAAAGAGATTCCAGGTGAATCCTACTCCTATCATGGTGCGGGGGATGAGGTTGCTTTGGATGCCGTGGGCATATAGCGTCTGCTTGCCGAATACGGCGATGTCCGGCAGGTAGCCGCTCTGTTCGATACGGAGCTGCTGTTTGGCTATATGCGATTGCAACTGCAATTGGTTGACGGTATAGTTCTCGGTTTGCATGGTTTGCAGGAACTCCTCTTTTGCAGGTAGCACGGCGTTTATGAAAAGCGGGGAAACGGGTTGTATGCTGCAAGTATCCGTAATGTTGAGCAACGTACGCAAAGCGTTTTGTAGAACAGCTGCTTCCTTTTGCGAGGCTTCCAGCGAGCGTTGCGCTTCGTCCATGTTCACTTGCGCAAAGAGGCGTCCGGCCTTGTCTATCATTCCGGCGGCTTCCAGTTTCAAGGCATTTTCGTAATGACGTTTTCAGGCTGTTGTAGGTGTCTTGGCGTACGCGCACCACTTCTTGTGCCAGGCGCAGTCCGAAATAGCTTTCCGCCAAGAGGACACGCTGCGTGGCGTCTGTCTGTTCGCGGTTCTCGCGGGCGATGTCAATCATTGCATTTCCTATCTTTCCGGCACGGATGCGCTTTCCGCCGGAAAACACGATCCATTCGGCGGTCAGACCTACCGTGGTGAGGTTACGGGGTGCGAGCGGAAAGGCGAGGGTGTGGCTGCCTATCTGGTCGAGGATACTGCTGATAAATTGGTCGTCCGGTACGAGGTTGTGAACAAAGTCTTTGGCAGGTCGGTAAATTGCGACAACGGTTGCTTCACTTCTATCTTTTCGGACAGGTGTACGAATGTGCCCGCACCTTGCAGGCTCGGATACCAAAGGGCGTTCAGTTTGTCACGTTCCGTCCGTGCGGTCTCGATACCCTTGTCGGCTATCTTCAGGCTTCGGTTTCCCTGCTGCATCTGCCGAAGGGCATCATCGAAGCTCAGGGAGAGGATTTGCGCTGTTGCGGAAACACTTGCTCCCAAGAAGATGATGAGTAAGATTTGTTTCATATATTAAGTTTTTCGTTTAGGTTGGAATAATAGTCTTTCAAACACTCTTTGCGAAAGATTGTTCGTTCGTATATTGCGTAAAAAACTAATAAAGCAGATTTATGAATGAAGTAGAAACAAAAGATGTGGGCACAACGGATTTGTCTGCTACATGATGAAAGTGATTGAAGAACTAAGGCGTGACAGGAAGCCGCCGGCAGTACATATCTATGCCTGTACGCTCCGCTCCTTCATCCGCTTCTCCTGCAGCGGGGAGGAGGAGTGCTCCATGCCGATGCAGGAAGTCTTCACACCCGGTCGCCTGAAAGAGTACGAACAGTGGATGTTGCTCCGTAAACTGACGCAGAACACCATATCCACCTACATGCGTACTTTGCGTGCCGTTTACAACCGTTGGATGCCGCCCGGCACGGCGGAGCACAATCCGCGACTCTTCGATGATGTCTATACCGGTGTGGTGTCGCAGACCAAGCGTGCGCTCACTGCCCGCCAGATGGAACAGTTGCTGGAAGCCGACCTTTCCGGTCTTTCTCCACAGCAGCAGGCGGTACTTGCTTATTTTCTGCTGATGTTCTTGCTCCGCGGCATGCCTTTCATAGAACCTTGCCCATTTGCGCAAGCGCGATATGCAGGATGGCAGGATAACCTACAGCGCCATAAGACGGATAAGCCGATAACGGTACGCATTCCCCGTGAGGCTCTTGTGCTGATAGCGAAGTACGCCGACAGGCATTCCGCCTCGCCCTACCTTTTCCCCATACTCGATGCGAGGATACGGGACAGCTGGCAGTCGTACCGCAATTATCAGGATGCCCTTCGGCATTTCAATCGCAAGTTGGGGCAGGTGATGAGCCGCTTGCTGCCCGGGGTACGGGTCAGCTCATACACGGCCCGACACACATGGGCTACACTTGCTTTCCATAGCGGACAGCCGGTGGGGATTATCAGTCAGGCTTTGGGACATTCGTCCCTGCGGGTGACGGAAACCTATCTCAAGCCTTTCGGCAATGAGCTGGTCGATAAGGCAAACAGGCAACTGATAGCTTCCGTTAGAAAATGTAAATGGAAAAATGAAACAGGGTATAGGGCAGGATTATAAGCCGGAATTACTTATCAAGTAACGGTATCGTTTACGTCGTAAATATATGCTTATTTTTACCAAATGCCAATCAATTGTTAGAGAAAGTTTAATTAAATCTTGTATTTAGTCCCGAAACCCGTAAATCCCACCTTATAATATATATATTGCCCCGTTCGTATTCCGTATAAGGTATACGACCCCCTTTCCCCGCTTCGGATGTAAAAGCGGAGCCGGAACTTCGATGGTTGAAAGACAGGAATTATAGCGGTGGCAACGGTTGGTTCATGTGTGGATTCCATGAACTACACAGTCTTCTTTTCGTTTGCCGGCCGTTACTTGATAAGTAATCTACAATCAATTCCCATATTTATTAATTAAAAGACAATCAACATGATGAAGACTAAAATTTATGCACTGTTGTTCTTTCTGACAGTAGCAATGTCCGGATGTGATAACGAGTACGATGACACCGGTATCCGTACACAGATTGCCGAAGTCACAGACCAGGTGAAAGCCTTGCAGACCTTGACCGAAGCTTTGCAAAACCGTGATTACATCCTTTCGGTAGTACCCACTACCGTGGAAGGAGTACCCGGTTACCTCATCACTTTTGCCCAGGCAGAGCCGGTAACCATTCTTTGCGGAACTTCCGTAATTGCTGCGGTGGATACTTCACATGGTGATTACGTGGTCTTTACGCTTGCCGACGGAACAACGACCATTACACTGCCCCGAAGCAATGCCGTCACCATCGGACTCGACGGTTACGATGTATTATATTGTACCGCTTCCAGCCTGGATATCCCATTGCTGTTTCCCTCTACCTTGAAATCCGGTGATTATACATCCATTGCAGCTACCGTCACCAACGATAACGGTACGGGGACGGATATACAAACCCGTGCTTCTGCCGGTACGAACGGTGTTTGGAAGGTGGACATAACCCAACCGGCTTTTGGTGATGACGGAATGATTATTCCCAACAGCTCCAAAGTTACGCTTACTCCGCCAAAACATGTAAAGCTTTCCGATACCGCTATTCTGAAAGTGACGTTGGTAGATAAGAAAGGTATGGAGACAACCGTTACACGTCCCATTAAGTATTCCACTGTTGCTGCCGTAACCTCTACTGTCGGAAATCTGAGCAGTGTAGCTACCGACGTGGAGCTGGCTGTGCTTGCCATAAAAGGCAGTGTGGATGCTACCGACCTTGCCTATATCCGCAATACCCTTACCAAACTCGAGGTGCTCGACCTCTCCATGACGGATATGGTTACCCTTCCGGTTGGGGATTGGGCTTTCATCCGGATGACGGGTATCAGCCTAATACAACATTGAAAGAAGTGATGCTTCCCGCAAGCCTTGTTACCATTGGTAAATCTGCATTCCTCAATTGCCGGGCATTGGATTATGTCGATACCGGCAATGCTGAAACAATCACCGAATATGCCTTTGAAGGATGTAGTAACCTGCGTGAGGTCATCCTGTCCGAAAAACTAAAAACGGTAGGTAATTGTGCTTTTAGAAATTGTGTTTCCTTGTCGTTGATTGATATTCCGGGAAGTGTGGAAACACTGGGCCGTTGGGTATTCGAGAACTGCGGAAACCTGCAGAGTGTTGTCTTGCACGAAGGTGTACAATCCTTGTCTGAAAGCACTTTCTACGGATGCGGCATCCGTTCTGTCAGCATCCCCTCTACCGTGACTGCCATCCCCAATTGGACTTTTCAAGACTGCAAGTATCTGGAGCATGTGAACTGGCACGACGGCATTACCTCAATAGGTGAGGCGGCTTTTAACCGTTGCACTTCGCTCCGGAACATAAGGATTCCTGCGCAGTGACCTCCATCGCGATGATACGTTCTATGGTTGCACTTCACTTCATTCCGTAGGCTTCCACGATAATATAACCCGTATAGGTGTCAATGCGTTTGATAAAATGTTACGCTTTGACCTTGGAAGAAACAAATCAGGATAACCCCTATAATCTGCCTGTCAGCCTGACTACGCTTGGAGAATGTGCTTTTCAGAATTGTACCGGCATTACACGTGTGTGTTTGCCGGAAGGTGTTACCGTCGTACCGAGATATGCCTTTAACGGATGTACCAAATTAAATGGCGTTGTACTTTCCAAGCAGACTGTAACGATAGAAGATTGGGCTTTTGCGGGTACGGCACTGACCGGAATCTCTCTCCCGGCAACGGTCACCTCTTTAGGAGACAATGTATTCCACAACTGTTCGGAACTGATAGGTGTGCAGAGCTATCCGACAACCGCACCGACTATTACCGCCACTACTTTCAGCCATGATAAGGGCACTATCAAAGAGCAGTGCCGGTTGTTTGTTCTTCCCACTGCATCATCGGCATACGATAGCTGGAAAAATTACTTTAAAGCAGTAGTTGCTGACTTGACTGTACAATAATAATCGTCTTCCGGTTTGCCTTTCCCGGTCGACATCATTCGGAGAAAAAGTGCTTTTTATTAATTCCATAAAACAAATCAAAATTATGGCAGAAAATATCAAATATCAGATCAATGGCCAGTTGGCCGACAATACCGTTACGGTGGATAACAAGGAAGACATGATTCTTGTCCCCGTCAGCATCGGCAGTGCAAACGAGGCACGTATCATCGCCGAGATGAAAGCCGAGGACTCAGGTCTGCGAGAGGAGACCATCAAGCACGTATTCGAATTGGAGAAACGTGTTATCAAACGCCTGCTCATGAGCGGCTACAACGTGAATACGGGTCTTTACTACGCCAGCGTCAGCTTTCGCGGTGTCATAGAGAACTCGCAATGGAATCCCGCAAAGAACTCTATCGTGGTGAATTTCAATGTAGGAGCGGATTTACGCCAGGCAATAAAGAATACTACCGTAGGCATCATCGGCGAGAAGGGGGCAGCCATGTTCGTTACAGGCGTACAGGATACCGCCACCCGTGCACAGGATGCCAGCGCCACCGCAGGACGAGCTTTCACCCTCACAGGCGGTAAACTGAAAATAGCCGGTACGGACCCCTCAGTAGGCATCACTCTGACCGATTCTTCCGGTGCGGAAACAAAAATAACGGAAGACCTCTACGTCGTGAACGACCCGTCCCGACTGACGTTCATCATCCCCGCAGGCCTTGCCGACGGCACGTATGAACTGAAAGTGACGACGCAATTCTCCGGTTCCGGTTCTAAATTACTGAAAACCCCGCATAGCGCCGCCAAAACCATTTATATCGGCAAAGCGCCCGAAGGCGGAGGCGGTTCGTCCGGCGGTGAAGAAGAAAATCCTCTCGGATAAACAAGAGTTGGTATGCAGCCACGCTGCACAGTACTGTGCAGCATGACTGCATAGCCTTGTGCAGGGTAGCTGCATAGAACTGTTCGGGATGGCTGCATAATGTCATCTGTCATTACTCCCGATTATGGTGGGAAACATATAGAAAGTGCTGTTCATAGAATCTTATGGACGGCACTTTTTGTAACTCAATGAAAATACATAAGGAAAGATAACTTTCGCTTTCTATCTCTATAAAAAAGGATTTTGTATCTTTGTCATCCTGAATTAAAACCATGCAGCGTACCTGAACTCTGAAAGTGGTTTTATGCTTTTACAAAAGAAGATGATTGACAAAGAAATAAGTAATCTGAAAGCTATTGATACCTTGATCCGGCAGGAACAGCCTTTTGCCGTTTATCGTATTCCCGGTGAGGACACTCCCCGTTTGCTGACACAAGCGTCGGGTAAGCGTCCGTCTGTTGTATGACCTTAAAGACTTGGACGGGGCACGCGGTTTCGTCATTGCACCGTTCCGTGCAAGCGAGTCGTGCCCGATTGTGCTGATACAGCCGGAGCAGTGGGGACAGCCTTTGCCGCTTGGCGAGTACGCGGAAGAGGAGCTGGAAGCTTTCCGGTTGCGTCAAGGCAGGGAAACATTTTCAGAAGCTTGTACGGAAGAGTACGAAGCATGCTTCCGGACATTTATAGAAGCCTTGCGCAGCAAGCAGTTTGACAAATTGGTCCTTTCCCGTAAATCCGTCATCGGGCAGTGCCCGGGTTTCTCTCCCTCGGCAGTGTTTCGTGCGGCATGCAAGCATTATATTCATTCTTATATATACTTATGCTATACGCCCCGGACAGGTGTCTGGATGGGTAGTACCCCTGAGATTATCTTATCCGGGGAGAAAAACGAGTGGAGCACCGTGGCATTGGCGGGAACCCAACCTTTGCAGGATGGCAGACTGCCGCAGGAATGGGGCGAGAAGAACCGGCAGGAGCAGGACTATGTGGCGTCTTATATTCGTCGGCAGCTCCTGTCATCGGGCATTCATCCCACGGAGAGCGGTCCGTATCCCGCTTATGCCGGAGCACTGTCGCACCTGAAAACGAGTTTCCGTTTCACCTTGAAAGATAACAACCGTTTGGGAAGCCTTCTGGAGCTTCTGCATCCGACCCCTGCCGTGTGCGGTCTGCCGAAAGAGGAGGCATACCGTTTTATACTGGACAACGAAGGGTATGACCGTCGTTATTATTCCGGTTTCATCGGGTGGCTCGACCCTGACGGCAAGACGGATTTGTACGTGAACCTGCGGTGCATGCACATCGAAAACGGACAGTTGTCTTTCTATGCCGGCGGCGGACTGCTGGCTTCTTCGGAGCTGAATGACGAATGGCTGGAAACGGAAAAGAAGTTGCAGACCATGAAACGGTTGGTAAGCATGTCCCTATAATCCATAAATCGCTAATCTTTAATCACTGAACCATGTATACAGACAAAAAGAATATACTCCAACTGGCAGCGCTTCTCGAGGCGTACGGAATTACCAGGGTCGTGTTGTGCCCGGGCAGCCGCAATGCTCCCATCGTGCATACTTTGTCCAATCACCCGGGCTTTGTTTGCCATGCAATGACGGATGAGCGGAGTGCGGGGTATTTCGCCCTCGGCTTGGCTTTGAATAGCGGCAAGCCTGTTGCGGTGTGCTGTACTTCGGGAACCGCCTTGTTGAATCTCCACCCTGCCGTGGCGGAGGCCTTTTATCAGAAAGTTCCCTTGATAGTCATCTCCGCCGACCGCCCGGTTGCTTGGATAGGGCAGATGGACGGACAGACGCTTCCGCAGCCGGAGGTGTTCCGGTCGCTGGTCAAGAAATCCGTCAACCTTCCCGAAATTCATACGGAGGAGGATGAGTGGTTCTGCAACCGACTGATAAACGAAGCCCTGCTGGAAACCAACCATCACGGAAAAGGACCGGTACATATCAATGTGCCCGTTTCCGAACCTTTGTTCAATTTCACGACGGAGACGTTGCCCCAAGTACGCGTCATCACCCGCTATCAGGGGCTGAACGTTTACGACCGCGATTATAACGAACTCATCGACCGCATGAATAAATACCGGAAGCGTATGATTGTGGTGGGGCAGATGAACCTTATCTACCTGTTTGAAAAGCGGTATACCAAACTGCTGTATAAACATTTTGCATGGCTGACGGAGCATATCGGCAACCGGACGGTTCCGGGCATTCCCGTGAAGAATTTCGATGCGGCGCTCTATGCCATGCCCGAAGATAAAATGGACCAGATGGCTCCCGAACTGCTGATTACTTACGGAGGCATATCGTATCCAAACGGTTGAAAAAGTACCTTCGCCGGCATCCGCCAAAGAGCATTGGCATGTGTCGCCGGATGGCGAGGTGACCGACCTTTACGGCTCCTTGACCACCGTTATAGAAATGGACCCGTTTGAGTTTCTGGAAAAGATAGCGGCCCTGCTTGAAACCCGGACTCCCGAATATCCCCGCATCTGGGAAGACTACTGCAAGGCTGTTCCCGAACCGGAGTTCGCTTATTCGGAGATGGCGGCAGTGGGGGCGTTGATAAAGTCCTTGCCGGAAGCATCGGTACTGCATCTGGCAAACAGTTCGGTGGTGCGTTATGCCCAGTTGTATGCCGTTTCGCCCACCGTAGAGGTTTGCTGCAACCGGGGAACCAGCGGCATAGAAGGTTCGCTTTCCACGGCTGTGGGGTATGCGGCGGCGTCTGACAAACTGAACTTCGTTGCTATCGGAGATTTGAGCTTCTTTTACGATATGAATGCGTTGTGGAATGCCAATATCGGTCCCAATCTGCGCATCCTTTTACTGAATAACGGCGGGGGAGAAATCTTTCATACATTGCCGGGGCTTGATATGTCGGAGTCTTCGCATAAGTTTATCACAGCGGTTCACAAGACTTCGGCCAAAGGCTGGGCGGAAGAGCGGGGATTCCTTTACCTGCGTGCGGAGAACGGCGGACAGTTGGCTGAGGCTATGAGGTCCTTCACCAGTCCGGAGGCGGCGGAGCGCCCCGTCTTACTGGAAGTGTTTACCGACAAGGACGAAGACACCCGTGTGTTGAAGAATTATTATCATCAATTAAAATAGAATACAGATTATGCAGACAAAAAGAGAATGGACAACCATCCGGGAATATGAAGATATTCTTTTTGAATACTATAACGGAATTGCCCGTATCACCATCAACCGCGAACGCTACCGCAATGCGTTTACCCCGACCACTACCGCCGAAATGAGCGATGCCTTGCGCATCTGCCGTGAGGAAGCGGATATTGATGTGATTGTCATTACCGGAGCGGGCGACAAGGCTTTCTGCTCCGGAGGCGACCAGAATGTGAAAGGACGCGGCGGGTATATCGGTAAGGACGGCGTTCCCCGCTTGAGCGTATTGGACGTGCAGAAGCAAATCCGCAGCATCCCGAAACCCGTGATTGCCGCCGTAAACGGTTTTGCCATCGGTGGCGGACACGTGCTGCATGTGGTGTGCGACTTGTCCATCGCTTCCGAGAACGCTATCTTCGGCCAGACAGGTCCCCGTGTGGGAAGTTTCGATGCCGGATTCGGCGCATCTTACCTGGCTCGTGTGGTAGGTCAGAAGAAAGCGCGTGAAATCTGGTTCCTTTGCCGGAAATACAATGCGCAGGAAGCGTTGGAAATGGGTTTGGTCAACAAGGTAGTGCCTTTGGAGCAACTGGAAGACGAGTATGTGCAGTGGGCGGAAGAGATGATGCAGCTCAGTCCGCTGGCTTTGCGCATGATTAAGGCGGGGCTGAATGCGGAGCTGGACGGACAGTCGGGTATTCAGGAACTGGCAGGCGACGCTACCTTGCTCTATTATCTGACGGATGAAGCTCAGGAAGGCAAGAACGCATTTCTGGAGAAACGCAAGCCTAACTTCAAGCAGTATCCCAAATTTCCCTGACACCCGTAATGGACTGCAAGATAGAGATTATCCCCCGGTTGCTGCATTTCAAGCAGCCGGCGGGGACTTCCCGCGGGGTGTATACGACCCGGAAAGTGTGGTATCTTCATCTGACCTCTCCCGACTATCCGGGCAGGACGGGAATAGGAGAGTGCGCTCCGCTGCCTGCATTGAGCTGTGACGACCTTCCCGATTACGAGGATATACTTGCCGGGGCTTGCCGGCGGCTGGAACAGTGCGGGGGAGAACTGGATGCGGATGCCTTGCGCGACTATCCGTCCATCCTGTTCGGATTGGAAACGGCGCTCCGTCATCTCCTGACGGGCAGTTGGGCATTGTACGATACGGACTTCTCGCAAGGAAAGGCGGGGATTCCGATAAACGGGCTTATCTGGATGGGCAACTTCGACACGATGCTCTCCCGGATAGAGGAGAAAATGGCAGCCGGTTTCCGTTGTATCAAACTGAAAATCGGCGCTATCGGCTTTGAGGATGAGTTGCTCTGCTTCGCCATATCCGTGCACATTTCTCTTCCAGGGAGATAGAGTTGCGTGTGGATGCCAACGGCGCTTTCTCTCCGGCTGATGCGATGGAGAAACTGAAACGCCTGTCCGAACTGGAGCTGCACTCCATTGAACAGCCTATCCGTGCGGGGCAGTGGGAGGAAATGGCGCGTCTTGCTGCCGACTCTCCGCTGCCGATAGCTTGGATGAAGACTGATAGGCTGCAATACGCCGGAAGGGAAGCGGAAGCTGCTTTCGGCAATCAATCCGCAGTATATTGTTCTCAAACCTTCCCTGCACGGCGGGATATGCGGTGGCAACGAGTGGATTGCCGAAGCGGAAAAACGGCATATCGGCTGGTGGATTACTTCGGCTCTGGAGTCGAATATCGGCCTGAATGCAATAGCCAATGGTGTGCCACCTTCGATAATCCGCTGCCTCAGGGGCTGGGTACGGGACTGCTTTTTACGGACAACGTGGAAATGCCTCTTGAGGTGAGGAAAGATTGTTTATGGTTTTGTAATGATGATATTTAAAGGTATCCGATGATATTCGACCGACAACGACAGCGTTTGCTGCTGCAAGGAAAGGAGTATACGGCCGGGGATATATCCCGGTTGGTGGCGGAGGGAGCGGAAAACTGCCCGCCCGCCTTGTGGGATTTGTATCTTTTTCTGGAGAAGTGGTTCGATGCCTCTCCGGTTATCACCGTCCATACGTCGGGCTCCACAGGCACGCCGAAAGAGCTGGTGGTGCGCAAAGACCGGATGATGCAGAGCGCCCGCCTCACTTGCGAGTTTCTGAACCTGCAAGCGGGAGATACCGCTTTGCTGTGTATGAACCTTCGTTATATAGGGGCTATGATGGTGGTGGTGCGTTCTCTGGTTGCGAGGCTGAATCTGATAGTGCGTCCTGCTTCCGGCCATCCTCTTTCGGATATAGAAGAGCCGCTGAGATTTGCGGCGATGGTTCCTTTGCAGGTTTATAACACGCTCCGTGTTCCCGAAGAAAAGGCGCGGCTGGAGCAGACGGATATTCTGATTATCGGCGGCGGAGCGGTGGACGACAGTCTGGAGGCGGAAATGAGCGCTCTTCCCACGGCGGTCTATTCTACGTACGGCATGACGGAAACGTTGTCCCATATCGCATTGCGCCGTCTGAACGGAGAGACCGCTTCCAAGCATTATTATCCTTTTCCCTCGGTCGAACTGTCCTTATCTGCTGAAAGTACGCTGGTTATTAAAGCTCCGCTGATTTGCGGGGAGGTCTTGCAGACCAATGACATTGCCTGCCTCTATCCCGATGGAAGTTTTACCATTGCAGGCCGGAAAGATAACGTTATCAATAGCGGTGGAATCAAGATACAGGCGGAGGAAATGGAGAAAAGACTACGGCCGTTTATCCCTGTACCGTTTGTAGTTACTTCTGTTCCCGATCCGCGTTTGGGGCAGGCGCTTACCTTGCTGATTGCCGGACAGGTGGATGTAAGAGAACTGGAGAGTAAGTTGCAGACGGTGCTGGATGCCTATCATCGCCCCAGACATATTTTTATGACAGAATCGATACCGCAAACGGAGAACGGTAAAACAGACCGTGCCGGATGCCGTATATTAGCTCGACAAATGAAAAAACTTCATCCTTTGATGTTTGCCGGAACCGGCAGCGACGTGGGCAAGAGCATTATATCCGCTGCCTTTTGCCGCATTTTCAGGCAGGACGGATACCGGCCTGCTCCCTTCAAAGCGCAGAATATGGCGCTTAACTCGTATGCCACTCCCGAAGGACTGGAGATAGGACGTGCACAGGCCGTGCAGGCGGAAGCTGCCGGAGTGCCGTGCCATACAGACATGAATCCGTTACTGCTGAAACCCCAGTCGGACCGGACTTCGCAAGTGGTATTGAACGGTAAGCCTATCGGCAGTCGTGGTGCATACGACTATTTCCGCAAGGAAGGACGCGAGGAGTTGCGCAGGGAAGTATGTGCGGCGTATGACCGCCTTGCGCAGAAATATAATCCCATCGTATTGGAAGGTGCGGGCAGCATCTCCGAAATCAACCTGCGCGAGGTAGACCTCGTGAATCTGCCGATGGCAATGTATGCCGGTGCGGACGTGATTCTGGTAGCGGATATAGACCGTGGCGGGGTCTTTGCCAGTGTGTACGGTTCGGTAATGCTGCTTACTCCCGAAGAACGCAAGCATGTAAAAGGTATTCTTATCAATAAGTTCCGGGGAGATATACGTCTCTTCGAGTCCGGCGTCAAAATGCTGGAAGAGCTTTGCGGAATTCCGGTGGTCGGGGTGGTTCCTTATTATAAGGATATCTATATTGAGGAAGAGGATTCGCTTGCCCTTGCCACCAAATCATTGCAGGCGGAGCAGGGTAAAGTGAATATAGCTGTGGTTCTGCTGCGCCACCTCAGCAACTTCACGGATTTCAATGTGCTGGAACGTGACCCGCGCGTGCATCTTTTCTATACCAACAACACCGACGAACTGGCGAAGGCGGATATCATCATCCTGCCCGGCAGCAAGAGTACCCTTGCCGACTCTATGAATTGCGCCGCAACGGAGTGGCGCAAGCCGTCATCCGCGCCCATCGTGAGGGAACTGCCGTGTTGGGCATCTGCGGCGGCTATCAGTTGATGGGGCAGGAAGTGCTCGACCGACCACGTGGAAGGGGAGATAGAACGGTTGCCCGGTCTTGGACTGCTGCCCGTAAGTACACGAATGACGGGAGAAAAGGTGACGCGACAGGTGAACTTCCAGCTTCTTGAAAGCTGCCGTGCCGCTGTTCCGCAAGGTAACTCTTCCCCCTCAATTTTCAACAACCAACCTTCAGCGTCCCATTTTCAGCTAAAAGGCTACGAGATTCACATGGTAGTACCGTACCGGTGGAGGGAGCGTCCGCTTCTCCGCTAAACCGGTTGGAAAGCGGGCAATGTGACGGGTATATCGTGGACCGTACGTGCATGGGGACTTACATTCACGGCATTCTCGACAATCCGGAGTTTATCGACTTCCTGCTCGAACCGTTTGCCGGTAAATTGTCGGAAGAGGCGGAAACGTTCAACTACCGGCAGTTTAAGGAAGAGCAGTACGACAAACTCGCCGACCATGTGCGGCAGCATGTCAATCTGCCGCTTATTTACAAGATATTGACGGACAACAATTAAAATCGGATAGAATATGATTGACGGACACGGAGACGATTCCTATAAATACAGCCGCCCGATAACGGCAAATTTCAGTTCCAACGTGTACAGCAAGGTGAATCTTTCCCGTTTAAAGGCTCATCTTTGCGAATGTATCGGGGAGATAGGCAATTACCCCGAACCCGAACCCTATACGTTGGAAGCCCGTATAGCTTCCCGCTGTCAGCTGCCGTCCGGAGCTGTTTGCGTAACGAATGGCGCAACGGAGGCCATATACCTTATTGCACAGACTTTCCGGGGTACGAATACAGCTATCCTGCAACCCACTTTCAGCGAATATGCGGATGCCTGCCGTATGCACGGACACCGGGTGAGTTCGCTTTATCAACTGCCGAAAGAGCAGGACGGGTATCGCCTGCCGGACGATGTGCGGATGCTGTGGCTCTGCAACCCCAACAATCCCACGGGAACGGTGGCCGATAAAGAATATATGCGCGGATTGATTGAACATAATCCGCAGGTTTGTTTTATTATAGACCAGTCTTATGAGTTCTTTACGCTGTGTCCGCTTTTCTCTCCGGCAGAGGCGGCGGAGTATCCGAATGTACTGCTGCTGCATTCCATGACGAAAAGGTATGCGATTCCCGGTTTGCGGCTTGGATATGTAACGGGTAGCTCCGGTTTGCTGGAGCGGCTGCGCACCAACCGTATGCCGTGGTCGGTCAACCGGCTTGCCATTGAAGCAGGACTTTTCCTGTTGGAGAACGATGTGCCCGAACCGTTGGATGTGGCTGCTTATCTGCAGGAGACGGCGCGTCTGGGCAAGGCGCTCAAAGCCGTAGGCGGATTGGACGTTTGGGATACGCAGACGCATTTTATGCTGGTGCAGCTTCGCATGGGCAAGGCGTCTGCCTTGAAAGAGTATCTTGCCGGGGAGCATGGCATACTTATTCGGGATGCGTCCAACTTTGCGGGGCTGGACGAGCGCTTTTTCCGCATAGCCACACAGACACCGGAAGAGAATGACAGGCTGGTGGCGGCGATAGAGGAATTTATGGCGGGGTAGAGCGGCGTAATAGTAGAACCTGAGTGATAAACATTTTATGGAAGATATAATCATATTTTTAGGCATTGCTTTCAATCTGAACCTGCCGCTGCTTACGGCATGGCTGCTCGACCACTGGTTGGGCGATCCTGTCTGGCTGCCGCATCCTGTGGTGGCTTTCGGAAAGGCCATCTCGTTCTGTGAGCATCGTCTGAATAAGGGGAATGCCCGTTTCCTGAAAGGGGCTGTCATGTCGTTGGTACTGGTGGCAGGCGTTTATCTGCTTACATTGTTCCTGCTGCGTTGGGCAGCGCATTATTCTCCCGGTCTGCTTTTGACTTTGCAGGTGCTGCTCATCTTTTATTGCCTTGCGGGTACTACGCTGGTGCGAGAAGTCTGCGGGGTGTTTAAGGCTGTAGACCGTTCGTTGGAAGAGGGAAGGAAGCAGGTAGCCCGTATTGTGGGGCGCGACACTTCCGGACTTTCGGCGCAGGAAGTACGTACGGCGGCATTAGAGACGTTGGCAGAGAACCTGAGCGACGGCGTAATCGCTCCGCTGTTCTGGTATATGTTGCTGGGTGTGCCGGGTATGCTTGCCTATAAGATGATAAATACACTCGACTCCATGATAGGGTATAGGAATGAACGCTATCGTCGGTTCGGCTGTTTCGCGGCACGTCTGGACGATGTAGCCAACTATATCCCCGCCCGTCTGACGGCTTTTCTCATGGTGGCGGTTTCCGGCAGATTCCCGTTGCTGCTTTTTGTGGGGAAATACGGCAGCAAGCATGCCAGTCCCAATTCCGGCTATCCGGAAGCGGCACTTGCCGGAATATTGGACTGCCGCTTCGGTGGTCCTCACAACTATTTTTGGCGATGAAGTGTGGAAACCTTATATCGGCGACAATGAACGGCCTTTGACAACCGAAGACATGAGGATTGCCGTGCGTATCAACGCAGTGTGGAATGGATAATGGTAATCATCGTTGTTGCTACCGCTACCTGCATGTACGTTATTCCCTCATTCTTCTGAGTACTAAAGGGTAATCCTGACGATACCGCCATAGGGTGTCAGTGCGCTGAATGCCTCTTCGGGTTTGATGATGCCGGCATATATTTGTGCGCAAATCAGGACGCCGCCGTGGGCAAAAACGGCCACCCGCTGGTAGGGCTTTCCTTTCAGCTCATCGAGAAAGTTGCTGACACGCCGGTACTGCATAGCGAACGACTCGCCGCCCGTAGCCGCTACATTCAAATAGTCGGCATACCACTCCTGTAGGCGCGGGTCGTCGTTGCGGTCGAAAGGTTTCATTTCCCAACTGCCGAAGTTTATTTCCATAATCCGTTTGTCACGTTCCGCATCCGGATAGCCGCAATAGGTGGCAAGGCGTACGCAGCGCGTAAGCGGACTGGTATATACATGGTCGAAAGGCAGAAAGGCTTTCAGGTTCTCTTGGGTAACGGCCGCTTCCTGTTCGAATGTCGGTTTCAGGGGAACATCCGTTTGTCCGTAGCATACGCCGGGCGGTACATCGACGGATGTGTGACGAATAAGTATAACTTCCATAATTTTTCAGATTAAATGTTTAGTGAAAATAAAAGGGAACCGAGACAAAGTCCGTAAGGAAATCGATTCCAAAACCTGCATAGATATATACCAATACAAGGCTGCCTATGTAGAATGCCAGTTCGCAAAGCAGGAAAGCCGCTCCGCAGCAATCACCCGTATATCCTTGCAGGCGGCGTTTTATAAGGCGGCACAGCAGTACGAATGCGAGCAGCGGGAAGAGGGTGGCAGGCACATCTTTACTGGCAGGAGTAAGACGAAAGGAAGCAATCCGCAGATGAAGGCGGATATCAATTCCTGGCGGCTCATGCGGTTGTACACGACTTTAGCCTTGCTGTCTTCTTCTTTTCGGGCGTATGGCAGGCAGTTAATGAGTTGGGATGCGCAGAACTTGCACCAGCAGTCGCCGCAGAAGACAAGGATACAAAGGAAATTCAGAGGCAGATTGCGCATCTGTAACAGCAGCAGGAAATAGAATATCAGTCCGATAACTCCGTAGCTTCCTATATGGGAATCTTTCATGATGGCAAGCGTACGCTCGCGGGTAGTGCCGCCGCCGAACCCGTCCAGAAGTCCGCTAACCCGTCTTCGTGCAGGCATCCCGTAACAAACAGGCGGGCGATGATGGCTATAATCCAGGCAAGGGATACGGGCAGTATCTGTCCGGTCAGCCAGAGAGTGCCTGCATGATGCCGCCCGTCAGCCAGCCGGTTAGCGGCCAGTAGGGTACTACATGCTTGAAACATTCGGCGGGTACTTCCCTGATTTTCCAAAAGGGCAGTCGGGTGAAGAAGATAAATGCAGCCAGTATGTTCATTATATATAGGTATTGTCTATAAAATTAAAATATGGGTACTATCAACAAAGTTATATATGTTATCTATAAAATGGTTCTCTGCTTAGAGATGCCGTTTGAGGGGCTTCTCAAAAGTATTTGGTGATGGAAGCGTGTGCGAAGTTATCCATTTCATTAATCATGCGGACAGCCGATTCTATAATGGGATATGCACAGATAGCTCCCGTGCCTTCTCCGAGTCTTAATCCTAAATGCAGCAACGGTTTGGCATTTAATGAATCAAGCACAAGTTTATGCCCGCATTCATCTCCGCAATGTCCGAATACGGCATAATGTAGCACTTCGGGATACAGCTTGGCAGCGGCAAGGATACAGTTTGTCATGATGAAGCCATCTACCAGAATAATCATTTTCAGCTCGGCGGCTTGCAGCATGGCGCCTACTGCCATAACCATTTCCAACCCGCCGAAGTAGCGGATGATGTCACGCGGTGAACCGTCTCCTTTGTAGTTATCCAACGACTGTTTCAAGACTTCGTACTTATGGCGGATGCTGCATCGTCCAGTCCGCTTCCCGCACCGACGCATTCTTTTAGCGGAATGCCGGTGAAGCAGCTCATCCATAGGGAAGAAGAGGATGTGTTGCCTATCCCCATTTCCCCGAAACTGAGTATGTTACTGCCTTCTTCGCGGCAACGGCGCACCACTTCCGCACCCCGTTCCAGGCAAAGTTCCATTTCCGTTTCGGTCATTGCAGCTTCGTGCAGATAGTTGCGTGTGCCTTTGCGCACTTTCATATTGATGATTCCTTTTTCATAAGGCAGGTCATAATCAACTCCCGCATCCACTATCTTTAATGTAAATCCGTGCTGGCGGCACAGAAAATTGACGCCGGCACCCCCATGAAGGAAATTACTGATTTGCTGCCAGGTAATTTCTTTGGGTGAGAGGCTGACACCTTCCTCTACAATACCATGATCGGCAGCAAAGATGATATTCTGAGGATGTTGCAGAATGGGAGTCAGGCTTTGCTGGATGAGCCTACCTGAAGCGCAAGGCTTTCCAGCATTCCCAAAGACCCTTTCGGCTTGGTCAGGTTATTGATTTTTCAACCAGTGCCGGTCGTATAGCTTCATCCGGTCCTATTATATCAAATGTCTTCATAATTTTATACCTTATACTTCATTCTTATATTCCGTACTTATTCACACTTAATTTTTGTTGCAATCCCCGACACCATTAAAATCACTTCATCTGCCCGTGAAGCCACATACTGGTTCATCCAGCCTTGCATATCCGTAAACTTCCGTTGTATTTCGTTTTCGGATGTGCCGCCCATACCTATCTCGTTGGTGACAAATATAAATGTGGCATCCTGTGCCGTAAAGCGGTCGAATTCGGCTTTGGCTGCGGCAAGGGAACGGTCTGTATCGGCATCCAGGTCGAAAAAGAAGTTGGTGCACCACAACGTTATGCAGTCTATCAGTACGGTGCGTCCGGACAGCGAGTGGCGGCTCAGCTCTTTATCTTCTTCTATGTTTGTCCATTCCGGTCCGCGCCTTTCCTGATGGTGTATCACCCGTTTGCGGAATTCTTCATCATATACGTGCCGTAGCGAGGTAGACAGGGGTGGGCGAGAGGCTGAGCGACCAGCATTGCCGCACTAGGGT
>ENA-OQAA01000505-OQAA01000505.1-human-gut-metagenome-genome-assembly--contig:-NODE-505-length-26340-cov-1.759432_pt1 | contig 26340 bp, 37 predicted proteins | sample MGYA00242489_ERZ504515 | MGnify/ENA primary metagenome ERZ504515 (study PRJEB26092, sample SAMD00036237) | human gut metagenome | host: Homo sapiens | study: EMG produced TPA metagenomics assembly of... | reverse complement strand
GAGAGAAGAAACAGAGAGTAGCGGTAATCTTTGGAGGGCAATCCTCTGAGCATGAAGTTTCCTGTAAGTCAGCAGTTACAGTGATCTCGCATATTGACCGGACAAAATATGAGCCGGTTTTGATCGGAATCACAAAAGAGGGATGCTGGCTGAAAGTGGAAGATACAGAAGCAATTAGAATGATACCTGGCGTGAAAACGGGAAGCGGGCAATTCTTTCACCGGATGCTAGAGAACATGGAATTCTCGTGCTGGGGGATACTGTGGAGAAGATCCAGGTAGATGTGATCTTTCCGGTTCTTCACGGAATGTACGGTGAAGATGGAACCATCCAGGGATTGTTTGAACTTGCGAAAATCCCTTATGTCGGATGTGGGGTACTTGCATCAGCGGTATCCATGGATAAACTTTACACGAAGATTATTGTAGATCATCTTGGAATCCGTCAGGCAAAATTTGTTGGAATCCATGCATATGAGCTTGAGGAGATCGACAAGGCGCTTGACAAGGTGGAGGAAATGCTTCCGTATCCAGTATTTGTAAAGCCGTCCAAAGCAGGGTCTTCTCAGGGAGTCAATCAGGCAAAAGACAGAGAAGAATTACAGGCAGCATTGCTTGAAGCGGCAAAGCATGATACAAAGATTCTTGTGGAAGAGACGATTAAAGGGCGTGAGATTGAATGTGCCGTGCTTGGTGGAAAGAATGTGAAAGCATCTGACGTCGGTGAAATTAAGGCAGCAGATACGTTCTACACTTATGAAGCAAAGTACAATAATCCGGATTCTAAGACAGATACTCATCCGGAACTGCCAGAAGGAGCATTGGAAAAGGTGAGAGAAGATGCCGTTGCAATTTTCAAAGCGGTAGATGGCTTTGGACTTTCCAGAGTGGATTTCTTCCTGGAATATGGTACAAATGAAGTGATTTTCAATGAGATCAATACATTGCCTGGATTTACGAATATCAGCATGTACCCAATGCTTTGGAGAGAAAAAGGAATCGATACGACAGCGCTTGTGACAGAGCTGATCGAGCTTGCATTTGAAAGAAAATAGAGTATACGAAAATAGAAAAAAAGATAAGAGAAAAGCCTTGCGGTAGCAATTACTGCAAGGCTTTTAAAAGTAATGGAAATTGTGAACTATTAACTTTTCCATTTGAATTGCTTCGTTGTTTTAATTAAGAAGTGCACAGTCAGTCAAGTCAATTCCGTTTAACTGGTCTTTCTCTGCGCTGATACTTAAATAGAAATTCACATCATGTCTCTTAGAGATATTTTTCAACCGTTCAATGAAGCGAGGCATATTCTCAGAAGAAATATTGGCATGTTTTAAAATACCATCGATAAAAATAGCCTGAATATCATGGTTAGCACTAAGCATTCCATAAATAAATCCAGTGTAGTCGTCAATGTTCTTGATGGAAGGATAGTCATCCATACAGATTACTCTGATATCAAAAGATAAACTGTATGTATCGTTGTGACTGTTCTTGATAAACGTTACATTGCCGTCACACTGCTTTACTGTCTCATTTGCTAATTCGATCATCTGTTGTGTTTTGCCGCTCCCTTTAGGGCCTGTTAATAAATTTACCATGGCACTATCTCCTTTATAATGTTTTTTCGTTCTGTCGATTATGTAATGTATTATACACTAATTATAAGAAAATGGCAATAAAATATAAAAAATTATGCGAAATTTACAAAAAAATACAGCTTTTCCCAAATGCCTTGACAAATAGTTCGTATGATAAAATAGAATATCATTGAAATTGTGATGACAGATTGAATCAGACAATGGCAAAGAAGAGGAGTAGTAAGAGCCTATCGTTTTCAGAGAGCTGCCGGCAGGTGTGAGGCAGCAGCGTAATCTCCGAACTCACCTTGGAGCCCTTCTATTGAACGAGAGATACAGAATACACTGTATGGAAGTAGATAGAGGCGGGACTTCCCGTTACAGAAGCAATGAGTGCGTACAGTGAGATGCTGTATGAATAAGAGTGGTACCACGGAATCAGCCTTTTCGTCTCTTGATGAGATGAGAGGTTTTTTTTATTGCATAGGAAATTGATTTCCGCAGAGGGAATTCTTGGAGAAAAAGGAGGAAAAAAGAATGGCAGTACCTTATAACCATAAGGCGATTGAAAAAAAATGGCGTGAAAACTGGGAAAAGCATCCAGTGAACGTAAAAGAAGATGAAAATGGAAAGAGAGAGAAATATTATTGTCTCGATATGTTCCCATATCCATCAGGAATGGTCTCCATGTCGGACACTGGAGAGGATATGTAATCTCTGATGTATGGAGCAGATATAAGTTATTACAGAAATACTATATTGTACATCCAATGGGATGGGATGCATTTGGACTTCCGGCAGAAAACTATGCAATCAAGATGGGTGTGCATCCATCGATTTCTACTGCTGAGAATGTAAAAAATATTAAGAGACAGATCAATGAGATCGCAGCTCTCTATGACTGGGATATGGAAGTCAATACAACTGATCCAGAATTTTATAAATGGACACAATGGATCTTTGTAAAAATGTTCAAAGAAGGACTGGCATACGAGAAGGAATTTCCGATCAACTGGTGTCCTTCCTGCAAGACAGGTCTTGCGAATGAAGAAGTGGTAAATGGTAAATGTGAGCGCTGCGGAACAGAAGTGACAAAGAAAAATCTTCGTCAGTGGATGCTTCGGATCACAAAATACGCAGAGAGGCTTCTTGCAGATCTCGATAAATTAGATTGGCCGGAGAAGGTAAAGAAGATGCAGGCAGACTGGATCGGAAAATCTTACGGTGCAGAAGTTGATTTCCAGGTAGAAGGAAGAGAAGATAAGATCACTGTCTATACGACAAGACCGGATACTCTTCACGGAGCGACATTTATGGTACTTGCACCGGAGCATGCGCTTGCTAAGAGTCTTGCCACAGACGAGACAAGAGAAGCGGTAGAACAGTATATCTATGATGCTTCTATGAATCGAATGTAGACAGACTTCAGGATAAGGAAAAGACAGGAGTGTTTACAGGATCTTATGCGATCAACCATTAAATGGAGCAAAGACACCAATCTGGCTCTCTGATTATGTTCTCGCAGACTATGGTACCGGAGCAATCATGTGTGTGCCGGCTCACGATGATCGTGACTTTGCATTTGCAAAGAAATTCGATCTTCCAATCGTACAGGTTAATCGCAAAAGATGGAAAGAAATTGAAAATATGACAGAGGCCTATACAGAGGCAGCAGGAACGATGATCAATTCTGGTGAGTGGAACGGAATGGAATCAGCTGTTCTGAAAAAGGAAGCGCCGCATATCATCGAAGAACGTGGATTTGGAAAGGCAACTGTCAACTATAAACTGCGTGACTGGGTATTCTCGCGCCAGCGTTACTGGGGAGAACCAATTCCGATTGTACACTGCCCGGATTGTGGAGCAGTTCCAGTACCGGAAGAGCAGCTTCCTCTGACACTTCCGGAAGTAGATTCTTATGAGCCGACCGGAACAGGAGAATCTCCGCTTGCAGGAATTGAAAGCTGGGTAAATACAACTTGTCCGGTTTGTGGAAAACCTGCGAAACGTGAGACAAATACAATGCCGCAGTGGGCAGGATCTTCCTGGTATTTCCTCCGCTATGTGGACAGCCACAATTCCGAAGCACTTGTATCAAGAGAAAAAGCAGATGAGATGCTTCCTGTAGATATGTATATCGGAGGAGTAGAACATGCGGTACTTCACTTATTATACTCCCGCTTCTACACAAAATTCCTCTGTGATATCGGAGCAATTGATTTCGATGAGCCGTTCAAGAAATTGTTCAATCAAGGAATGATCACCGGTAAAAACGGAATCAAGATGAGTAAATCAAAAGGAAATGTCGTATCTCCGGATGATCTTGTAAGAGATTACGGCTGCGACTCTCTGAGAATGTACGAATTATTCGTAGGTCCACCGGAATTAGATGCAGAGTGGGATGACAGAGGAATCGACGGTGTTTACCGTTTCTTAAATAAAGTATGGAATCTCGTGATGGACAGCAAAGACAAAGATGTTAGCGCTACAAAAGAGATGATCAAGATCCGTAATAAAATGGTATATGATATTACAACACGTTTGGAAAGCTTTAGCTTAAACACAGTTATTTCAGGATTTATGGAGTACAACAATAAGCTGAATGAGATTGCAAAAAAAGCAGGCGGCGTGGATAAAGAAACATTAAGCACACTGGCAGTACTGCTTGCTCCGTTTGCTCCGCATATGGCAGAAGAGTTATGGCAGCAGCTCGGACACGAAGGAACCGTATTCAATGCGGGATGGCCGACTTATGATGAAGAGGCGATGAAAGACGACGAGGTCGAAATCGCTGTACAGATCAACGGAAAGACAAGAGCTGTCGTGACACTTGCGGCAGATGTATCTAAAGAAGATGCAATTGCAAAAGGAAAAGAAGCAGTGGCAGATAAACTGACAGGAACGATCGTAAAAGAGATTTACGTTCCGGGAAGAATTATTAATATTGTGCAGAAGTAGGCAGTGCAGATAACGGAAAAGATGGACTTATCCTGTTTATAGGAATAAGGTCATCTTTTTTGGTATCTATAGGGCATATGCCTGTCAAGCAAACGAGCTAGTCTAGTGAGCTTGTATAGCACTGCTGTAGAATACTGCAAAATAGCGTAACAGGTTTGTGAAATGGATGTTACCAAAATGGAAACAAGGGAAATACATACTGGCACTTTTATTTTGGATTTTATCGTTATATGATGAGAATGAAAGAGAGGTATGGAGCATGGCGTTAAATGATAACATCAAAAAATTCAGAGAAGAAAAAAATCTTACTCAGCAACAACTTGCAGATAAGTTATATGTTTCAAGGCAGACAGTTTGTCGCTGGGAAAAAGGTTCAAGATGTCCGGATTTGATTACAGCAAAAAAACTGGCATTAGAACTAGACGTAAGTGTGGACGAACTTATATCTGATGAAGATGTAAAGGATCTTCAAGTAAATTATGGAATATGGAAATCTGAAAGAATAAAAGATAAAAAGCATTTGCAGGTACTTCAAAAAAGGATATTAGACTTTATACAAATTGTGGGAGCTGTATTTTTAGCAATCACGATTTTGCTACGAGTACAATTAGATATGAGAGTGCCTGTATGGTGTACAATCGTTTGCTTTATTATTGTAGCAGGAGCATTTCTCTGTAGTTTCATAGTTTCTAAAAGGTTGAGAGAGATGTAGTGTGCATTCTTGACTTCAAACATAAAAAGCGGTATATTTATAACATAAAGTGTTAAATATACACATAGAAGGAGGTCTATTATGAAGTGTAGGTATGGCTTTTTAGGTTTTTTCTCTCTCATTGGCTTGCTGGGATTTTGGACAGATAATCCTATGTTTTTCCCGTTTTTAGGTTTTGCCTTATTTTTTGAATATTTCTTTGTGGAAACAGATGAAATGTTTGTTCAAAATATGAGAAAAGCTGCTGCGTGGCGTTTTTTCTCTGAATTAGTAATAACAGCCATTGTCACGTTCTATTATGCAATCATAGAGCATAATTCTAATGTCGCGCTTGTAAAAGGGATTGGTTTGGGATTTGGGTTTTCCATAATTGTCTTCTGCTTTGTTACTGCTTATTTTGATTGGAAAGATAGGTGTGGTGTATCCGATGATTAAAAACAGAATTAAAGAGTATAGAGCAAGATTTGATATGAAACAGGAAGAATTGGCTGCAAAAGTAGGTGTACGCCGAGAAACTATAGGAAACCTTGAAAAGGGAAAATACAATCCATCATTGGTTTTGGCATGGAATATCGCAAAGACATTCCATGTTACGATTGAAGAAATTTTTACAGTAGAAGAATAATTTTCTAAAATCTTTACTTACATTTAACTTGTAACAGTGATCTAAAATGGTAAAATTATCGTAATAGAAGTAGAAATCGGAGGATGGTAATATGTTCTTGATAATGATAATTAGTATGATCATTGGATTGGCCCTTTCCTTTTTTCTTGCAAGAAGATATGATATGAGTGAAAAAGTAGACAAAGGGATCGAAGTTTGTTATTGGAAATTAAGTTATAGACGAAAATTAATCAGAACATTATGGATGATACCTGTATTGATAATGATAAACATCGCATTTTATAAAGCGTTTCCGGCATATTCCTATGCAAGGATTATTGGCGTGATTCTTTTTTCTGCCGGTTTTTATTCAGGCTGCGTATAATTATAAGAAGTGGAAAAACGAAACAGCGCAAGAAGAGGATGTCAAGTATTAAAAAATATGATATGCTAAAGATGGCAAAAAGAAAAGTTTAGCAAGGGGGAAAAGAGATGGCAAGGCAAAATATTTATGATAACGAATGTTTTTTTGAAGGTTACAAAAAGATAAGACAGAACGAAATAAATGCCAATATCTTGTTTGAGATTCCCGAATTGTTTGCATTATTACCTGATTTAAATGGGAAAACAATATTGGATATGGGTTGCGGTTTTGGGGAGCACTGTACAAAATTTGTGGAATTAGGTGCAGTAGCGGTTGTAGGAATTGATATTTCCAAAAAGATGTTGGAGGTTGCAGAAGCAGAGAATGGACATCCTTCTATTTCCTATATCTATATGCCTATCGAAGAAATATCAAAATTGCATAAAAAGTTTGATATCGTAATCAGCTCTCTTGCGATGCATTATGTTGAAAATTATGAGGCGGTTGTCAGGGATGTGTATCAACTGTTGAAGGATGGAGGCATATTTGTGTTTTCGCAGGAGCATCCGTTGACTACTTGTTTTTCGTCGGGTGACAGATGGACCAAAGATGAAAACGGGAAAAAGCTATATTTAAATCTTATGGATTATGGAGTAGAGGGAGAAAGAGAAACGACATGGTTTGTCGACGGCGTCAAGAAATATCACAGAACATTTTCAACAATGCTCAACACATTGATTCAAGAAGGATTTTCTATAGAAAGCGTGATAGAGCCGCTGCCGACAATTGAAATTCTGGAAAAATATCCGGATTATGCAGATCTTTTTCATAAACCTGATTTTTTGCTGATAAAAGCTGGTAAGAAAAATTGCAGAAACTGTGACTAACTCACAGAGTTTCTGTCAATCATGAGTATAATAAGAGATAACAAAGGAAATGGAAAAAGACCTGATGAATGTCAGGCAGACCATAAATCATTGCAGGAATAGAAGGATGGAAGAAAAATGGCAGCAATTCAATTAACAAGCGAAACATTTCAAAAAGAAGTATTAGAGGCAAAGGAACCAGTTTTAGTAGATTTTTGGGCACCATGGTGTGGACCTTGCCAGATGGTACTGCCGATCATTGAGGAACTGGCAGAAGAAGTGACAGATGTAAAAATCTGTAAAGTCAATGTAGATGAGCAGATGAAAATTGCAAAGGAATACCGCGTAATGTCCATTCCGACATTGATCTTATTCAAAGATGGTAAGATTGTAAAACAAGAGCTCGGGGCAAAGACAAAAGAAGAGTTACTGGAAATGATCCATGCATAAGTGCTAGGAGAACGAAAGCAGAAACAATGCAAAAGATATGATAAAGCAAGGAAGAAATGTCTAGATAGCTGTAAAAAGCAGGACATTTCCTTTTTGTATTTTGGGAATAATTTTACAAGCGTATGAAACACCTGATCTAGAAAAATGGTGTTTATAGGGTAAGGGAAGTCAGGCCGGCGCGGTTAGTGATGTGTACATTTCCGCGAGAAAGTTCGACATATCCTTCGGAGGAGAAATATTTGAGCATCCGGGTGACGACTTCTCTGGCGCTGCCGACGAAGCGTGCAATCTGCTCGTGAGTCATGTGGATCGTGTCGGATTGTTCGTTGGCAGATTCTTCCAAAAGAAAGAGGGCAAGCCGTTTATCAAAACTCATGAAAAGCACTTGCTGCATTGCCCACATGACGTCGGAGAAACTTTCGGATGCCAGCTTGTAGGCGAAGGCTTCCACATAAATATTTTCCTGCATGATCTGTGAAAAGGCACACGAATTCGTCTGAAGAAATTCACAGTCGGAAACGGCGTCGATATGGACGTCGAATGTAATTGACTGAAGAACGCAGGAAGCTGATAGAATACAGATGTCTCCGTCATATAGCCGATAAAGAGTAATTTCCCGCCCATCTTCTGAGAGGATATATACCCGGACAGAGCCTTTTTTTAATGAGAAGACACCGACACAGTCTAAGTCAGCACTGTGGATAGAATCTCCTTTTTCATAGGAGACAGCAGTTGTTCCTCCGATCAGAATATCTTTTTGGTGAGGGGATAGTTTGTTCCAGAAAGTAAAATGTGATTTTAAAAGTTGAATATCGTGTTCTGTCATTTGTGTCACGCTCCTTTGCATAGTGGTATTGTACTATGAGATGGAAAAAAGGGCAAATGATTTTGCGGGAAAACTAATAAACAGAAAAAATTCTCATATATTTGATAGTACGGACAGAGCGAAAGGTTCGCTTTGCATCGAAATTTGAAATATGGGAGGAGTTATGGTAGAGAAAATAGGACAAATCAACAGTGTGGTAAATGCGTTCGTATGGGGGCGAGGGATGCTGGTTATTTTCCTCGGCGTCGGAATGCTTTTTACACTGCGAACCGGTTTCTTTCAGTTTAAGGGTTGGAAAGTCTGGATGGGGGATACACTTGGTGCATTGTTTCGTGACCGGAGAGTCAGAAGGGCGCAGGATCATCAGTCTATTTCACAATTTCAATCGTTTTGTACGGCGTTAGCGGCAACGCTTGGCACAGGGAATATTACCGGAGTTGCCACAGCAATTGTGACCGGAGGCCCGGGAGCAGTCTTCTGGATGTGGGTGTCTGCGTTCCTCGGGATGATGACAATTTATGCAGAAATGTGCTCGGGATCAAATATCGTTACAAAACCCAGAAGGTGCATGGGTTGGGGGTGCGATGGTCTATATGGAGCGGGGACTGGGGGCGAAGTGGCTTGCAGTTCTTTTTTCTATATTTTGTCTTTGCGCCTCTTTTGGAATGGGAAATATGACACAGGCCAATGCAATCGCAAAAGGGCTGAAAGCTACATTGAAAATTTCGGAGCAATTTACAGGAATGACATTAATGGTACTTGTGGCTGTTGTGATTCTCGGTGGTGTTCAGAGAGTCGCGATGGTAGCAGAAAAAATCGTTCCGTTTATGGCGGCATTCTATATTCTGGGAGGTCTTCTTGTCGTTGTGATACATTATGAGAGAATTTCCGGAAACATTTTTATGGATTTTCGGAGAAGCGTTTGGGCTGCGTGCAGTTGGAGGCGGAGTGGCTGGATATGGTGTGAAGATGGCGATGAAAATGGGTATTTCCCGCGGTGTTTTTTCCAATGAGGCCGGACTTGGATCTTCGGTGATGGCACATGCGGCTTCTGACGTAAGCTGTCCGCAGATTCAGGGTATGTGGGGAATGGCAGAAGTGTTCATAGATACGATTGTTGTCTGTACAATCACAGCACTTGTAATACTGACTTCAGGCGTATATGATCCACAGAGATGCATTTCAAACATTGCAGATGGAGTCGAAAACATTGACGGCACGACATTGACGGGAAATGCCTTTGCAACAGTATTTCCAAATGGGGACAAATTTCTTGCTATCTCCATTGCGCTGTTTGCGTTTGCGACCATCATCGGCTGGGCATATTTTGGAGAGCGGACAGCAGCATATCTTTTTGGAGAACATGCAGTTTTTCCATATAAACTGATCTACATATTGCTTCTTCTGCCGGGATCTGTTCTTGCACCGAAGCTTGTTTGGGAACTGTCTGATACTTTTAACGGGTTGATGGCAATTCCGAACTTGACAGCGTTGATCCTTCTGCATGGAGAGGTCATTCGCATGGCAAAGGAGTATAAAAGAAATCGAAAATAGCTGTAAAGCAAACACAAGAGTATAGCCGTGCCAAGAAGATAAATTTCATAAAATCTTAATAAATCATATCGCCTATCTTAAAGTTCTTTTTGTATAATAAAGTTAGTTCAAAAGAAAGTAATCAATAAGATAAATGGAAGGAATGATTTGTATGAGAAGACAAAGAAAAGGATTTTTAACATGGATAGCTTCTTTGATTCCGGGAGCGGGAGAGCTTTATATGGGATTTGAGAAGCAGGGAGTCAGTCTAATGATTCTATTTTGGGGAAGCGTGGCACTGATTGCAATGCTTGGCATGGGCTGGCCGATTTTTTTACTGCCGGTTATATGGTTTTACAGTTTTTTCCATGTGCATAATTTAAAGACAATGAACCCGGAAGAATTTTACATGGTAGAAGACAGATATTTACTTCACATGGATGAACTGGCGAAAGAGTTTCGAAGCGATAAAAAAGGATTTTTCCAGTCTTACCGTTCTATCATTACAATTCTGATCATTCTGATCGGTGCAACCTTGCTGTGGGATGGAATTTCCTCTCTGATCTATGTCATTTTGCCGGGATTTATGTATGATGTTCTTTGGAATATTGGGAATGTATTGACAAAGGGAGTGGCAGGAGCAGCAATCATTGCAGTCGGAATTTACTTTTTCCGTTGTACAAGAAAAGAAGAAGATCAGTTCCGACAGGAGAAGATGACAAGAAATCAGGAAGAGGCACAGAATTCTGCGGCGAGAGAGTTTATGGCAGGTACTTTTGGAGCAGCATGAATGAAACAGAAAAAGGGGAAATGTCTTTTTCGGGGAATCCGATGACCGGAGAGCAGGATTTTATGAAAAATGAGGTGCCAGTGTCACAGCCTCTTTTAGGAAACCTGTCGATAGAGGAGAAGGAAGCAGAGGAGAGGGAAGAATCTCCGAAAGATTGTGCATCTGAGCAAGTGGAAAAGTAAATACGATAAAAAACAAACAAAAACTTCAGCAAAGAACCAATTTGAATCTGTCGAATCTTAGAAGAAGGACAGGGCAAAAGAGTTCTTGCTGAAGTTTTTTGTTGCATCAGAGATATTTTTGAAATGAAATTAAATAATCTTCGTTGTCCATTTTGTGCAGTCCCAAACTTCATTTACCACATCCTGATAGAAGTCAGGCTCATGACAGATCAGAAGAATGCTGCCGTTGTATTCTTGAAGAGCTCGTTTCAACTCTGCTTGGCATCCACGTCAAGGTGATTGGTCGGCTCGTCCAAAAGTAAAATGTTTGTCTCTCGGTTGATCAGTTTGCACAGACGTACTTTTGCCTGTTCTCCACCGCTTAACACACGAACCTGACTTTCAATGTGTTTTGTCGTCAAACCACATTTGGCTAGTGCAGAACGGACCTCATATTGGGTGAAAGATGGAAATTCACTCCAGATTTCTTCAATACAGGTCGTTTTATTGTCTGGTGCAGATTCCTGCTCAAAATAACCGATCATAAGATTTTCCCCAAGTTCCACAGAACCTTTCAGAGGATGGATCAGGCCAAGAATGCTTTTTAACAGAGTGGTCTTTCCAATTCCATTGGCGCCGACGAGCGCAATTTTGTGACCGCGCTCCATAGAAAGGGAGAGTGGTTTGGAAAGAGGTTCGTCATATCCGATCACGAGATCTTTCGTTTCGAAAATGTATTTTCCAGGAGTGCGTCCGACTTTGAAGCGAAATTCCGGTTTCGGTTTCTCTGCAGCAAGCTCAATGATATCCATCTTATCCAGTTTTTTCTGGCGGGACATCGCCATGTTTCTTGTGGAAACTCTTGCTTTGTTGCGGGCAACAAAGTCTTTTAGTTCACTGATTTCTTGCTGCTGACGGCGGTAAGCAGCTTCCAGCTGAGATTTTTTGACTGCGTAGACTTCCTGAAAATGATCATAGTCACCGACATAACGATTTAATTCCTGATTTTCCATATGGTAAATGATGTTGACTACTTCGTTTAAAAATGGAATATCATGGGAAATTAGGATAAAAGCATTTTCATAGTCAAGTAAGTAGCGCTTAAGCCACACAATGTGTTCCTCGTCCAGATAGTTTGTTGGCTCGTCGAGAAGCAGGATATCTGGTTTCTCTAAAAGCAGCTTGGCAAGGAGTACTTTTGTGCGCTGTCCTCCGCTTAAATCTGTGACATCTCGCTCCAGACCGATATCAAGTAATCCGAGTGCGCGGGCAACTTCTTCTACTTTAGAGTCAATGATATAAAAGTCCTGAAGTGTCAGGGTATCCTGGATTGTTCCCAGCTCCTCCATCAGCGCTTCCATTTCTTCTGGATCTGCATCGCCGAGAGAGTCGCAGATTTGATTCATTTTCTCCTCCAGTGCAAAGAGATACTGGAATGCCGACTTTAAGACATCACGGATCGTCTGGCCTTTTTCCAGAACTGTATGTTGATCCAGATATCCAGTACGTACATTTTTCGCCCACTCAATCTTTCCTTCATCTGGCTGTAATTTTCCGGTTACAATATTCATAAAAGTGGATTTTCCTTCTCCGTTTGCACCGACAAGTCCGATATGCTCACCTTTTAACAGTCGGAAAGAAACATCTTCAAAAATCGCACGGTCCCCGAAGCCGTGAGATAAATGTTCTACATTTAAAATACTCATAAAATAGCTCCTTAATTCTTTTGTTCTTTTGTCAGTTAGATATCATTGTACAGGATAAAATATTTTTGTCATTAAGAAAGTAAAGAATTCTTAGGATTATAAGAAAAGTTGGAGATTTTAGAAAAGAACTGTATGTATGTCAGCATCGGAGAGGTTTCCAAATACAGAAAGCCGCCTCTCCGGCTTCGGTACAGTGATGCAGCAGGGGAGGCGGCTGAAAAAAATTAGTGCATTGTCGGTTGGGTCAGAATGGATTTGACATGATTTACTTCTTGTTCCGTTGCCTTTGCAGCAGGGACATAGTAACTTTTCTGGCGTGCGACTTCATACAGTTTCTCCTGTGACATTTCACAAGAATTTCGGATCTGTTTCAGACATTGTTTTAATTCTTTATTCTCTGTCTGTGGAATCATTTCTCCAAACATTTTTAATTCTCCGTTGATACCTACCAGTGCATCTGCGACCATTGTTTTTTCGTTCATTTTGATGTCCTCCTTATAAAAATCTCATTAGTTCCTGTTTGTTTTTCATTGCACTGTCTGCAGCATCCTGGAACAATTTTTTGATTTCGGGATCGGTTGTCTGAGAAGCATAATCTGTCATTTTGCAGTGTGTTGTGTCATATCCTCCGATCAAATGACGGAGATTTTGTAAATCTAAGATAGAAATATCAGCCATTGTTAAGCCCTCCTCAAGTTTTTCATATTACGTTTCCATGTCTAGTATGGCAGAAAGACAGAAGATTATACATCTTGGAAAAGAAGTTAAAAATATCTGTCATTGTGTTTGCAAATTGAAAAAATGTGCTATAATGTATGGTAAATGGAAGTAGAAGATGTATTTTTTAACAGAAGTCTTTACTTTTTTGCTAGAAGATGATAGAATACAAAGGCATTTAAGTAAGACAGACAATCGCAGCTGCAATCACCGAAAGGTGGCAGGTGAGGAAAGTCCGGGCTTCACAGGGCAGGATGCCGGATAACGTCCGGTGGAGGTGACTCCAAGGCTAGTGCAACAGAAATATACCGCCGGTCATCTGGCCGGTAAGGTTGGAAGGGCAGTGTAAGAGACTACCGCCTCTCTGGTAACAGCGAGGGCATATGTAAACCCCATCCGAAGCAAGACCGAACGAAAACAATGTGGCGGCCCGTCACGTTTTAGGTAGGTCGCTTGAGCCTTCCGGTAACGGCAGGCCTAGATAGATGATTGTCCAACGACATAACCCGGCTTATCGTCTTGCTTAATGCTTTTTGATTTTACAGGAGGGACCGACTATGGGAAAAGGTAGAATCAATTACAGAAGAATCAAAGAATCTGAGTTGTCTGTGTCACTGTTTGCTGACTTTGACCGCTATCAGGAAGTAAATCGCTGTTGGCGGAAGGAAGACGGTGAATGGGTATTGAAGGACATCGTATTTAACGAACAGTGGAGTGATAGTGACTATCGGTATCTGACGGAGTGTCTGATCCACACGATACAGACAGGAGGAGTTGTCTTCGGTGCGTTTGTGGAGGAACGCCTGAAGGGATTTGCATCGGTAGAACACGAGTTTTTCGGACAGGAGAAGCAGTATTTGGAACTGACCAGTATACATACTTCTTATGATTGCAGAAACAGAGGAATTGGACGACAGCTTTTTACAAGGTGCGTGGAAGCTGCAAGAAAGATGGGCGCAAAGAAATTATACATTTCTGCACATTCCTGTGAGGAGACACAGGCATTTTACAAAGAAATGGGATGTGTGGAGGCAGTCGAGTATAATCAGAAGAGCGTGGAGAAAGAACCGTGTGATTGTCAGTTGGAATTTGTATTATAATTGCAATTGTGAATAATAGAACAGAAAAAAGGTGCTCCTTTTCGAGCAGACAGGCAATAGATTTTTTGCCTGTCGTTCGAAGAGGAGCACCTTTTTGTTACAAAGGAAATCCTTTTGGAATCCAATGCAATAAAAATATATTCAATTAGTGATTTTTTCTGTCGTATTTTTCTTCACAGTATTTGCAGCGGTATACTTCTTTTTCCGGATCAGTCAGAACAAATACATGCTCCAATTCCTGCTCAATGGAAGTGATACAGCGAGGATTTTTACACTTGATCACATTTGTGATTTCTTTTGGGAGTTCCAGACGCTTTTTCTCAACAACTTTGTCATTCTGGATGATATTGATCGTGATATTGTGATCGATGAATCCGAGAATGTCAAGATCAATGATGTCGATCGGACACTCAATCTTCATGATATCTTTCTTTCCCATTTTGTTGCTTCTTGCATTTTTGATGATTGCGACACAGCAATCCAACTTGTCCAGGCGAAGGTAGTGATAGATATCCATGCTTTTTCCTGCCTGAATATGGTCTAATACAAATCCTTCTGAGATACTGCTGACATTTAATGTATTGTTTTCCATGATAAACTCCTTTCTGCCGTCTAAACTTCGATTTCTAAAAGTGTGAGAATCAGCGCCATGCGGACATAGACACCGTACTGTACCTGTTTGAAATAAGCGGCGCGAGGGTCTTTGTCCACTTCCACGGAAATCTCATTGACTCTAGGCAGTGGATGAAGTACAAGCATATCTTCTTTTGCGAGAGACATTTTGGCAGCATCTAAAATATAGAAATCTTTCATGCGGACATAGTCTTCCTCGTTGAAGAAACGTTCTTTCTGAACACGTGTCATGTAGAGGAGATCCAGTTCCGGCATTGCCTCTTCCAGATTGATGACTTCTTTGTAAGGGATGTTATTCTTATCTAACACATCTTTGCGGATATAGCTTGGAAGGCGAAGTTCCTCCGGGGAAATCAGGACGAACCGTACATTTTCGTAGCGCACAAGAGCGTGAATCAGAGAATGGACTGTTCTTCCGAATTTTAAATCACCGCAAAGTCCGATTGTAAGATTTCCAAGGCGTCCCTTTAACGAGCGGATTGTCAGAAGGTCTGTCAATGTCTGTGTTGGATGCTGGTGTCCGCCGTCCCCTGCGTTGATGACCGGGATGGAAGAGTGGCGGCATGCAACCATCGGAGCGCCTTCCTTTGGATGGCGCATTGCACAGATGTCCGCGTAGCAGGATACCATGCGGATCGTGTCGGATACACTCTCTCCCTTGGAAGCAGAGCTGGAGTCAGCGGAAGAAAATCCGAGGATGCTTCCACCGAGATTTAACATAGCTGCCTCGTGGCTTAGTCTTGTGCGGGTACTTGGCTCATAAAAGAGAGTGGCAAGCTTCTTCCCGTCACATGCATGCGCATATTTGTCTGGATGTGCTTCGATATCATTGGCAAGATCTAATAATTTGTCTAATTCTTCTACGGTAAAGTCCAAAGGACTCATTAAGTGTCTCATAACTTCCTCCTATTTGTATGTTAATAATTCAGAAACAGTCTTTCTCTTCGGTGGTTCCGGGGAAATGTCCGGATATCCGACTGCAATCAGAGCTGCAAGCTCTTGCTCCTCAGGGATGTTGAGAAGGTTGCGGATACCATCTTCGTCAAAAATTCCCATGATGACTGTTCCAAGTCCGGATTCATGCGCTGCAAGACAGAAACTCTGACAGGCAATTCCTGCGTCAAACATCTGCCAGCGGTCTCCTTTTTTCGTGGAGTAAGAACCGTCGCGTTCAAACCCAGAGCGCCCCTTTACCATCGTTACCGCAACTAACATGGATAACTGACTGACAATATTAGAATTGTAGGAAGGGGTATAATCATCAGCGATTTTTTTGAGAATGGAAGAGTCTTCAATCGCGATATAGCGAGTGATCTGTGTGTTCTTCCAAGATGGAGAATAAGATGCAGTTGAAATAATAGATTCTAACAAAGTGTGATCGATTGGATCAGGTTTGTACTTTCGAATGCTTCGTCGTGTCTGAATACATTGCGTTGTGTCCATAATAAGAGCCTCCTGCATATTGAATTATTTTATTTATCATATAATAAAATGACAAGATTTTCAAGTACAAAAAGGGAGGCTTTATGGGAATCAATGTGATCGCTCTGACTTGGAAAGGAGTCTTCAAAGAAAAGTCCGGCGCCAAACCATAGTGGGGCATAGTCGAGGCGGATCAGACCGCAGATATTCCATCTGGCATTGCTGTAATCCCATGGACAGAGATCGTATTTTTTTAAAAGAGAGCCGGAACAGAACTCGCCTAGAAAAATCAGGCATGCATAAATACTGCCGCGGAGCATCACACTTTTTCCACGCAACATCTCAAAGAGAGGCGTCAGTATGCTTGCCATTCCGTAGATTGGGAACATCCAGACGGAAGTTTTCCCTGATAATTTGTAGTCTCTGTGAAAAAGAGAATGCAGGCTTGTAAAAAGGATTTCCATGCACCAGCCTGCTGTGCCGCATAAGATAAATTTATTTTTCATAGTAACAGTATTTTCCAAAATCTAGATTTTATCCAGAAATTGTAATATAATAGGAAAAATACAAAGTGCAGGACAAAGAAGCCGGAGAGCTTTCTGCGACAGCATAGTTTGGTAAAAAAGATAATGAGGTGAAAGACAGATGATACCATTAAGTGAAATCAGAGAACAACTGGATGAAATTGACAGCCAGATTGTGAGATTATATGAGAAGCGAATGGAATTGTGCACAGAGGTAGGACTCACAAAGATTGCATCAGGTAAGAAAGTATATGACAAGGAGAGAGAGATGCAGAAGTTGGCGACACTCTCACAGATGGCATCCAATGAATTTAATCAGAGAGGAATCACCGAACTGTATGAACAGCTGATGGCAATGAGCAGAAAACTCCAGTATCAGATTCTGACAGAGCATGGAGTGATCGGGAAGACGGCATTTATTGGGATTGATTCCCTCGATAAGAAAGGTGCCAGACTTGTATTCCAGGGTGTGGAAGGGGCATACAGCCAGGCGGCGCTCCACAGCTATTTCGGGGAGGAGTGTGACAGCTTTCATGTGCAGACGTTCCGTGACGCGATGGAAACATTGGAGGATGGACTTGCGGATTATGCAGTACTTCCTATTGAAAATTCATCTGCAGGGGCTGTGAGTCAGGTATATGATTTACTTGTTGAATTTGAAAACCACATTGTAGGGGAAATTGTACTTCCAATCCGACATATGCTTGCAGGGCTTCCGGGAACAAAAATAGAAGAAATTGAGTGTGTATATTCTCATCCACAGGGGCTGATGCAAAGTGCCAGATTTTTAGATGAGCATCGGAACTGGCAGCAGATCAGTGTGGCAAATACAGCAATCGCAGCACAGAAAGTGCTAAAGGAGCAGAAGAAGACACAGGCAGCGGTATGCAGTGAGTATGCAGCAAAGATCCATCATCTGGAGATTCTGAAAGAGGGAATCAATGATAACAGTAATAATTCTACTCGCTTTATCATTGTCTCTAATCAGAAGGTATATTTGAAACAGGCGGGAAAGATCAGTATCTGCTTTGAGATACCACATGAGAGCGGGTCTTTGTATCACATCCTCTCTCATTTTATTTACAATAATCTGAATATGACAAAGATCGAATCAAGACCGATTGAAGGACGGACATGGGAATATAGGTTTTTTGTGGACTTTGAAGGAAATCTTAACGATGCCGCTGTAAAAATGCCATCCGTGGCATCCGGGAAGAAGCGAGAAATCTCAAGATACTTGGAAACTATTAAAGTGAGAAGGCTCAGAGGTGATATTTCCGGTGTTGATTTCTTTGTAAGATATCAAAAAGAATATAAGTGCAACAAAAAATAATAAAAATACAGCAAAAAAAATATGGAAAATGCACAGTGAAAATGATATAATACCGATAAATCAACACAACGGAGGAAAGCCTATGAGAAAATGGAAAAAAGCAGGTACGATAGGATTGATTGCAGTAATGCTCTGTGTATCTGGAGCTGGATGTAAGAAGAAAGCAACCCCGGAACGTCTTTTTAAAGATATGGCCAAGAATGGTGAGACGATTGAGTCTATCTCGGGAAAGATGACTGCGAATATGGAATTTGCGGTAGAAGGTCAAAGTGTGGGGATGAAAATGGATTTTGATCTCGCATCGGTAGAAAAGTCAGAAGGGTTCCAGATGGAAGGAAAGCTCTTGATGGATATTGCAGGCACAGAGGTTTCGATGGATATGTCGAATTATCAGGTAAAAGAAGATGATGGGCTGATGAGCTATACTTATGTGAATAACATGTGGACGAAATCACCTGTGGAAAGTGGAGAGGAAGAAACCACATTGAATGCGGGTATGGTGGAAGAATTGACAAAGCAGGCAAAGGCATTTACCTTATCAGAAGAACTCGTGACCGTAAATGGAAAAGAATGCTTTGAGCTTAAGGGAGATATTGGTGGTGAATTTGCAACAGATGTGTTGGGAGAAGATATGCTGGATGCTTTTGGAATGGGAGGAGCAGTATCGGAGGAAGAATTGAAAGAACTGGAGATTCCGTGTACTATCACTGTATATAAGAAAGAGATTCTTCCTGCAAGCATTTTTATTGATATGAAAGATGTACTCATGACAGCAATGGAAGAAAGCGGGGAGATGGAGATTCAGGAACTGAATCTGGAAATGACTTTTGATGAGTATAATAAAGTGAAAGAAATCAAACTTCCAAAAGAAGCAAAAGAAGAAGCCATAGATGCAGATGGAAGCATCAATGGATTGCTGGGAGGAGAGATGGGAGAAGATCTCGAAGAAGATACAGAGGAAGAGGTCGAGAAGGAAGACACTGCAGATGTGATGAGACAGAAAAGAAGGGAACCGTTTCCTGGGAATCCTTAGAGCTGAATGTAAGCGGAAAAACAGTGACCCTTCCGTGTAAGGTTTCAGAATTAGAGGCAGCAGGCTTAAAGGTTGATGCCGAAGAAGTACCGGCAGATAAGATGGTGAAACCGGGGGAAACAGAATTTCCAATGTTGAAGGACAAAAATGGAAATCAGGTAGGCGTGTATTGTGAAAATACAGGAGATAAGGATGCAAAAGTGTCAGATTGCACTTTGACCGGATTCTATATCACAAGCCGTGATGGAGAGGGCATTGTTGATATTGCACTTCCGGGAAATGTCCGCCTTGGCATGACAGAGGCTGAATTAACTTGAAAAATATGGAGAGCCGAAGGGAAAATCAGAAGACACTAAGACTGGAATTCTCACTTACAGTTGGGACGATGAATTATTTACACGTTCTTTGGGAATTGAATTTGACAAAGATTCTAAGAAGATTATTAGTATTATGATCGATATCTGGGACTATTAATTAGAACAAGAAGGAAATGAAAAACTGTCGCATCAGAGAAAACCGATGCGGCAGTTTTGTTTTTTTGAGCTTTTGAACATATGTAATTTAATCAGTCTTCCAGCTGCTTGATCTGTGAAATATCTGAATCGATCATCAGTGAGTAGTTGGTATAATATACGACAAATCCAGGTTTTCCTCCCTTTGGTTTTTTGACATGTTTTTTTTTCAATATAATCGATCTCAATCTTTTCACTTCCGCGGTTCTCGAATAGTACGCGGCGAGTTTTCCGGCTTCCTCGAAGGTACGGTCCGGCAGTTCTTCTCCGTTTGTCTTTACAATGACGTGCGAGCCAGGGATTCCTTTGGCGTGGAACCACCAGTCATTTCCAGAGGCAAAGTGGAAAGTAAGTTCTTCATTTTGAAGATTGTTTTTGCCGACATAAATATGATAGCCATCACTGGAGAGATAATGGAACGGCTTGCTTGTAATCTTTACTTTCTTTTTCGTAAATTTCCGGCGGATGTAGCCGGATTCAATCAATTCTTCTTTGATCTGTGTCAGATCATCTTCGCTGAGTGCAATATCGAGCGCATTGCTGACAGACTCTAGATAGGAAATATCATCTCTTGTCTCCTCGATCAGAGAAGTCAGTGCCTCGAACGTCCGTTTTTGCTTATTGTATTTCTCAAAAATATTTCAGTGCATTTTCCTGTGGCGTCTTTGTGCTGTCCAACGGAATTGTGATCATTTCATTTGTGTAATAATTCAGCGCTTCCAGCTTTTTCGCACCAGGCTCCAGATTGTAGCCATAGGTGTGGATCAGTTCCCCGTAGACCTTGAATTTTTCACGGTTTTCTGTGTCTCGGAGTTGTTTCGCCTGTAAGTCATATTTTTTTCGGTTCCGCTCTAGGGCAGTCTGCACGACACGGCGAAGGTCGACAGATTTCTGGCGGATGCGGGTCAGTGTATTCTTTTCTGCATAATAGTCTTCCAGCAGGCGTGAAATGGAGTCATATTCTTTTCTGATGTACTGGGAGAAGTGTGTCAGTGGAAGTGCACTGAATTCCTTCGGCTCTGCACCATGATAATAGATTGCCGGAGAAAAATGTCCGGCAGACACTTCCTCAAAGTACAATGTAAACTGACGGTAAAGGTGTGTCAGGAGATCTTCGGAGAGTTCTCTTGGCGTGAGTGAAGAGTCGATTCCGGAGAGATAACAGATCTCTTCGGCGACGACAGGGCTGATGCCGGTAAAACTTGTATAGACTGCTTTTGAAAGCGGCATCGGTTTTTCGGTCAGTACCCGTTGAAATTCTGCAAAAGAGACCGAGAGAGGATCGGACTTTTCCATCGTATCCGGGATAAAATATGTGCGTCCCGGTAAAACTTCCCGGACAGAACTCATTTGGGACGATACATGTTTGATACTGTCAATGATCGTTCCGTCCTCATTACAGAAAATGATATTACTGTGTTTCCCCATGATCTCCACAATCAATTCTTTTTTACAGAGATCTCCAAGCTCGTCGAGATGTTCGATTTCAAAATGGATGATCCGTTCCAGTTTTGGCTGCCAGATTTTCGTAATGCGCCCGTTGTTGATATGTTTGCGAAGCAGCATACAGAAATTCGGGGCAGTCATTGGACTTGGTTTGTTTCCATCTGTCAGATAGATTAGCGGCAGCGAAGCGCTGGCAGAGATACTGAGCCTGCGCTGTCCACCGGGTGTCTTGATTGTCAGCAGTAATTCATCTGTCTCAGGCTGAGCGATTTTGTTGATTCTTCCATCGAGCAGATTCTATTTAATTCGTGTACAATATTTGCGATTGTAATTCCATCAAAAGCCATATGTAATTCCTCTTTTCTTGAATGTGATCAGGTGTATGAAAACGAAAGATTCCATGGACACCGGCAGGCAGAATGGCTGCCTGGACATTTCTGTAATAGTATACCATGACTTTTGGATGAGGTAAAGAATTGCGATTGACGATAAAGAGTAAATCCATTATAATAAAGTCTAGCAAAAAAGACCGAAAGAAAAAGTAAAGAGGGCAGAAATTATGATAAAAAGTATGACGGGTTTTGGACGGTGTGAGATCGCAGAGTCAGAACGTAAATTTATTGTTGAGATGAAGGGGGTGAACCACCGGTATCTTGATGTAAATATCCGTATGCCGAAAAAGTTGAATTTCTTCGAGTCGGCAATCCGTACGCTTTTAAAGAAATATGTGCAGCGTGGGAAAGTAGATATTTTCATTACTTATGAAGATATGTCAGAAGGGCAGATCTCATTAAAATATAATGAATCCCTGGCAGCAGAATATCTTAGATATTTCCGGGAGATGTCAGAGAAGTTTTCGCTGGAAAATGATATTCGTGTATCAACACTCTCAAGATATCCGGAAGTGTTTACGATGGAAGAGCAGACCGTAGATGAAGAAGAGATCTGGAATGGGTTGAGCAAAGCATTGGAAGGAGCATGCCGCCAGTTTGTGGAGACGAGAAGTATGGAAGGGGAACATCTAAAGAAAGATTTGATTCAGAAATTAGATGGAATGCTCGAAAAAGTGACTTATATCGAAGAACATTCTCCGCAAATCGTTGCAGATTACCGCGCGAAGCTGGAAGCAAAGATGAAGGAACTGCTTACCGATACACAGATTGACGAAGGAAGAATTGCAGCAGAAGTTGTAATCTTTGCAGATAAGATTTGTACCGATGAGGAAGTTGTACGCCTGAGAAGCCATATTGAACATATGAAGCAGACACTGGAAGAAGCCGAAGGAATCGGAAGAAAGCTGGATTTCATCGCGCAGGAGATGAACCGGGAGGCAAATACTATTCTGTCTAAGGCGAACAATCTGGAGATTTCAAATCGGGCGATCGATCTGAAGACCGAGATTGAGAAAGTAAGAGAACAGATTCAGAACATAGAGTAAAAAACAGAAGAAACAGCTATCAAATAGCGAACAGAGAATTGTGAGGAAGAACAGATGGAACAGAAGGGAATCTTAATTGTAGTTTCCGGATTTTCGGGAGCGGGCAAAGGAACATTGATGAAGGGACTTTTGGAAAAGTATGATAATTATGCACTTTCGATTTCTGCCACAACGAGAAAACCGCGCGAGGGAGAAGAGGAAGGAAAGGCATATTTTTCAAAGAAACTGAAGAATTTGAAAAAATGATTGACACAAGATGAACTTATAGAGTATGCTAGATATGTAAATAATTATTATGGCACACCGCGCGCATATGTCGAAGAACAGTTGTCGAAAGGGAAGGATGTCATTCTGGAAATTGAAATCCAAGGGGCATTGAAAGTGAAAGAGAAGTTCCCGGAGACACTGTTATTGTTCGTGACTCCGCCGAGTGCTGCTGTATTAAAGGAGCGGCTGGTAGGGCGCGGAACGGAGACAATGGAAGTGATCGAATCCCGCATGCAGAGAGCCGCAGAAGAAGCTGAGGGTATGGAGGCATACGACTATCTGATCGTCAATGATGATCTGGACACCTGTATCGAGGAGATGCATCAGATCATTCAGGGAGAGCACAGAAGAAGTTTTCGTAACCGACAGTTCATGGCTCAGATCAAAGAAGAATTAGATGAAAATTTGAAAGGAGAATCATAGAATGTTACATCCATCTTATACAGACTTAATGAAAGTCGTAAACCAGGACGTAGAAGAAGGGGCTACAAAGATTGTCAACAGCCGTTATTCTATTGTACTTGCAACAGCAAAGAGAGCAAGACAGATCATCGGAGGAGAGATGCCGCTTGTCCGTGCAAAAGACGGAGAGAAGCCGCTTTCTATCGCAATTGATGAGTTGAACAAAGGGAAAATCAAGATCATCGCAGAGGATGATTCTAACGAATAGAACCGCAGAGGCAGATGCATAGGTATCTGCCTTAATAAATATGTAGGAGAAAATAGCAGATGAATATATTATTTGTATCACTGGGATGTGATAAGAATCTGGTAGATACCGAGGTGATGCTGGGCATGCTGGCATCGAGAGGTTATCAGATGGTAGAAGATGAGAGTGAGGCAGACATTATCGTCATCAACACCTGCTGCTTTATTCACGATGCAAAGGAAGAGAGTATCCAGACGATTTTAGAGATGTCAGAATTGAAAAAAGAAGGCAGACTGAAGGCACTCATTGTGACCGGTTGTCTTGCTCAGCGTTACCAGCAGGAGATTATTGATGAGATTCCAGAAGTGGATGCAGTCCTTGGAACAACTTCTTACGATAAGATTTTAGATGCCGTAGATGAAGCGCTGGAAGGACATCATTATCTGAAAATGACAGATATAGATGCACTTCCGACAGTAGATAGTAAAAGGCTTGTGACAACAGGAGGACATTTCGCTTATCTGAAGATTGCAGAAGGGTGTGACAAACACTGTACATACTGCATTATCCCGAAGATCCGCGGAAATTTCCGCAGTGTTCCGATGGAACAGCTGGTTCGTGAGGCGGAAGAACTTGCGGAGCAGGGGGTAAAGGAATTGATTCTTGTAGCGCAGGAGACAACGCTTTACGGAAAGGATCTTTACGGAGAAAAATCACTTCATAAACTGTTGAAGGAATTATGTAAAATTGCGGGAATCCGTTGGATTCGTGTTTTATATTGTTATCCGGAGGAGATCACAGACGAATTGATCCAGGTAATGAAAGAGGAGAGCAAAATCTGCCATTATCTAGACCTGCCGATCCAACATGCAAGCGATGGCATTTTAAAGAGAATGGGACGCCGGACTTCCAAAGCACAGTTGATCGAGATCATTGAAAAATTAAGAAGAGAGATTCCGGATATTACACTGCGTACAACATTGATTACCGGATTTCCGGGAGAGACCGAAGAGCAGCATGAGGAATTGATGGATTTTGTAGATCAGATGGAGTTTGACAGGCTTGGCGTATTTACTTATTCTCCGGAGGAGGATACTCCGGCAGCAACGATGCCGGATCAGATTGAGGAGAGCGTCAAAGAGGACCGTCAGGCGGAACTGATGGAGCTTCAGCAGGATATCGCGTTTGAGCAGGCAGAAGATATGATCGGAAGAGAAGTGCTCGTGATGATCGAAGGAAAGATTGCCGATGAAAATGCATATGTTGGAAGAACTTACAAAGATGCACCGAATGTTGATGGATTGATCTTTGTAAATACCGATGAAGAACTGATGTCCGGGGATTTGCAAGAGTAAAAGTGACTGGGGCACTGGAATATGATTTGATAGGAGAGATAGTATAATGAATTTACCAAATAAGCTGACGGTTGTCCGTGTATTGATGATCCCGTTTTTTGTATGGTTCATGCTTCCGTCCCTCGGTGGAGAGATGGCGGCAAGTAAGTGGATCGCACTTGCGATTTTCTGTATTGCAAGTCTGACAGATCTTTTAGATGGAAAAATTGCGCGGAAATACAACCTTGTGACAAATTTCGGAAAATTTATGGATCCGCTGGCAGACAAACTGCTTGTCGGTGCGGCAATGATCTGTCTTGTAGAGATGGGAAGACTTCCGGCATGGATCGTCATTGTGATTATCAGCCGTGAATTTATCATCAGTGGATTCCGCCTGATCGCTTCGGACAATGGAATTGTAATCGCGGCAAGTTACTGGGGCAAGTTTAAAACCGTGTTCCAGATGGCGATGATCATTGTATTGATCGCGGCGTTTGAAGGAAGTGTATTCGCAGTAGTGGAACAGATTCTCATCTGGGTGTCATTGATCCTGACGATCGTATCTCTGGTAGATTATATTAGGAAGAATAAAGAAGTGCTGACACAGGGCGGCATGTAAGAAGAAGGAAGGATTGTGCTGCCAAAAGGGCGGACAATCTTTCTTTTCGATTCAGGCAAAGAAGATCTAATATTAAGGAATGCTAAAATTCCGAAAGGGCGGAAAAGCATAGTTGTTTTCAGAGAGCTCTTTGTCAGTGCAAGGTTGATGAGGATGATTAGTTGTAGAGCAGAAAGAAGGAAAATAAAATGAGTCTGGAAGAAAGAATTGTAGAAAAACTGGAAAAGAGAGGTCTGTATCTGACCACCGCAGAGTCCTGCACGGCAGGGCTTTTGGCAGGGCGCATCATGAATGTGTCGGGGGCTTCGTCAGTCTATAAAGAGGGATATATCACTTATGCCAATGAATCGAAAGAAAAACTGCTGCATGTGCGGCATGAAACTTTGGAACAATATGGGGCAGTCAGCACACAGACGGCAGAGGAGATGGCAGAGGGCGCTGCAAAGGCAGCAGAAGCGGATGCGGCGCTCAGTGTGACCGGGATTGCAGGACCACTTGGCGGAACGGAAGAAAAGCCGGTAGGACTTGTCTATATTGGCTGTTATCTATGTGGAAGAACCGTCACAAAAGAGTGCAGATTTCATGGGACAAGGCAGGAAAACAGAAATGCATCGGTGGAGGAGGCACTCAAACTTCTGGAAAAACAGTTGGAAGAGGAGCCTTCGACAAAATAGTGGAAAAATTATTGTGAAAAGTGACAAGGAACGACAGTTTCATCTTTCCCACATGGGAAGTGTCGAAATATGAAAAAAGTGAAAAAGATATAG
>ENA-OQAA01000504-OQAA01000504.1-human-gut-metagenome-genome-assembly--contig:-NODE-504-length-26359-cov-2.073269_pt1 | contig 26359 bp, 29 predicted proteins | sample MGYA00242489_ERZ504515 | MGnify/ENA primary metagenome ERZ504515 (study PRJEB26092, sample SAMD00036237) | human gut metagenome | host: Homo sapiens | study: EMG produced TPA metagenomics assembly of... | reverse complement strand
CATTCCGAACAGAGAAGTTAAGCCTCGTCACGCCGATGGTACTGCGTAACAGTGGAAGAGTAGGTAGCCGCCGTCTTAGGTGAAAGGAGTCAGTCGAAAGATTGGCTCCTTTTTTTGGTATATATCCTCTCTGTCTTTTTCTATTTTTAGGTGTACTTTGTTGTTCGGATGGATAAGAAATTGTAATTTTGTGCTTTTGTAATAGCTAAGAACCTCATATGGATACTGAAAAGAAAGAGAATAAAGAAGTAAATAAACTTTCGCTACTTATTGTAGCAGTTATAGTATTGGTACTGATTATTGCTGGTGCCGGTTATTATATTTATCATCAAAAGCAGCAAATGACTGATTTGGTGGAAACCTTTGATCTTGAGAAAGAATCTTTGGAGGATGAATATAATGAATTGTCTCTTCAATATGAAGGTTATAAGTTTAGCGTAGGCAATGATTCCCTTGTTGCCCTATTATCTACGGAGCAAGCAAAGGTACAACGTTTATTGGAAGAATTGCGTACGGTGAAGGCTACGAATGCGAAGGAAATAGCTCGCTTGAAAAAGGAATTGGATACCTTACGTAAAATCATGCGTAACTATGTTGTCCAAATCGATTCCTTGAATCGTGAGAATGAGCAATTGAAGGTTGAGAAGAAAGAGGCTGTTCAGAAATATCAGAGGGCTACTTCACAAGCTGCTACCTTGAAAAAGGAAAAAGAGAAATTGACGGAAAGAGTAACGTTAGCTAGTCGTTTGGATGCGACGGATATTAACGTGACTCCTGTGAACTCTCGAGGAAAACTAGCTAAGCGTATTAAGAAGATGCAGCAATTCGTCGTGACTTTCAAGATAGCGAAGAACATTACCGCTCCTGTCGGCGAAAAGATGGTATATGTACGGATCATGAAACCGGATGACGATATATTGGTGAAAAGCCGTGCGGATGTATTCGCTTTTGAAGGAAAGGAAATCAATTATTCTATGAAGAAAATGATAGAATATGAAGGTGAGGAGGTGGTTGTGACCATGTATTGGAATATCGAGGAATTCTTATCTCCGGGTACTTACCGTGTGGATATTTTCTCTGACGGTAATTTGATCGGACAGAAGAGATTTACCTTGGATGATTAACTATGAAATTATCTCCTGACTTTGAGAAGTTCCTAAGTTTTATTCCGGAGATTCTGTCTCGAGATGAATCTTCCTAAGGGATTTGGAAAGTTGTACTCGAGGTGTGACAATCCGGAAAGGGGATTATTTGATTCGTACGGGCGAGTTGTGCCAAGATGCCTATTTTATTAATAAAGGGCTTTTTATCAATCAATATATTAATGAGAATGGGAATGAATGCGTAACCGGTTTCTCCTCGGACAGTATGTACCTTTTGTTTCTACAATCGGTTATTTTACACAAGTCCCTTCCGAGTTTGAGGTGAAAGCTATCGAGGATGGTGAATTACTTTGTTTCTCCCGGACGGATATCGAACGTTTGACGTTGGGATATCCAGCTTTCGCTACCTGTTATCAGAATGTGATGCTGATGATTATTTCCAAGCTCTATTCAATGTTCGCTGTCCGTCAAACCTGTAAGGCGGAAGAATTCCTGAAATATCTTTATACGAACCACCAATGGATCGTAAGCCGGGTACCTGATAAATATATAGCTCAATATATGGGGGTTAGTGATTCTTGGTATTGTAAGTTGAAGAAACGTATCCTTTATTGAATTAGTTCAATTTTATATTCGCTTTAAACCTATACTTTGTTGCTGGGTTTTTATTATTTTTGTCACATAGGGAATATGATGGCATTATATAGGTAGGTTAAAACGATATAAAGATGAAACGAACTATCTTACTATTAACATTTGTAGTCACGGTGAGCTGTATGCACGCTCAGCGAATGTTGACATTGGAAGAGTGCCGGAATCTGGCGATCCAGAACAATAAGGAGCTACAAATCTCTGGCGAAAAGATCAAGATGGCGGATAATGAGAAGAAAGCCGCTTTTACCAAGTATTTTCCTCAATTATCGGCAAACGGTGCCTATATGTGGAACCAGAAGGATATAAACTTACTGGACATGGGCGCTTTGTCCTCATCCTTGAGCTCTTCTTTAGGTGGCTTGGCCCAATTACCGATGATCCAACATTTGATGAGTGGGGTGAACGATATGCAACATTTGGATGTGCAGAATATCTGGGTGGGTAATGTATCGTTGGTGCAGCCTGTATTCATGGGCGGGAAGATCGTTAATTATAACCAAATCACTAAGTTTGCCAAGCAATTAGCGGAGTCAATGAATAATTTACAGTTGCAGGACTTGATTTATAAGACTGACGAGACCTATTGGCAGGTCATATCTTTGGTGAATAAGAAGAAATTGGCGGACGCTTATGTGGATTTGCTCCGTAAGATGGATAGTGATGTGACCGCTATGATCTATGAGGGAGTCGCTACCGAGGCCGATGGTCTTTCTGTCAAGGTGAAACTGAATGAGGCGGAGATGGCTCAGACTAAGGTTGAGAATGGTCTGGCTTTAACCCGAATGCTTTTAGCGCAAATTTGTGGTCTGTCTTTAGAGGAGGATTTATCGCTTGCAGACGAGAAGCTGGATAATTTTCCGGTAGAGACAACACAAGCCTCGGCCGATCTGAATGAGGCTTTCATGAATCGTAATGAACTGAGAAGTTGGATCTGACAACGAAAATCTATAAGCGAAAAGAACGTATTGCTTTGGCAGAGATGTTGCCTAATGTCGCTTTAGCGGCGAATTACTTCGTCACGAATCCGAATGTTTTTAATGGTTTTAAAAATGATTTCGCCGGTATGTTTAATGTCGGAGTTATGGTAAAGGTACCCTTGTCCGGTTGGTGGGAAGGCACTTATAGGCGTAACTCGGCGAAAGCGGAAACGCGCATAAAAACACTGGAATGGCAGGATGCTCGTGAAAAGATCGAGTTGCAGGTAAATCAATCCGTTTATAAAGTGAATGAAGCGGGCAAAAAGTTGATCGCTTCTTCCCGTAATATGGAAAATGCGGAAGAGAATTTGCGGCGTGCGAATTTCGGTTTTGAGGAAGGGGTTATCCCGGCTTTGAACTTAATGGAGGCGCAGACAGCATGGGTTTCTGCTCGCTCTAGTTTGATTGATGCTCAAATCGAGGTGAAATTAACAGAAGTTTATCTAAGCAAGGCTTTGGGTAAACTGTCCGCAAATGAATAAGAGTAATAACAAATAAAAATATACACAGAGATGAATGAGAACAAGAAGTTTTCTATCAGTAACATGATGTTAGCTTTTATCACGGTATTGGTCGTGATCGGATTGGTAGCCTTGGCGGGTTTCTTCCTGCTTACACCGCCTGACGATATTATAATGGGGCAGGCCGAGGCACCCAAGTTCGTATCTCCGGTAAGGTTCCCGGACGTATCGCTTCTTATCGTTTTGGCGAAGGCGATCAGGTAAAAGCCGGAGATACTTTGGTCTTTTTAGATACGCCCGAGGTTATGGCGAAGCTGAAACAAGCGGAGGCGGCTCGTGCGGCAGCGGAGGCGCAGAACGCTAAAGCGATTAAAGGAGCCCGTGAACAGGAAATCACGGCCGCTTATGAGATGTGGCAAAAGGCGCAAGCTGGATTAACTATCGCTAAGAAATCTTTCGATCGTATTCAGAATTTATACGAGAAAGGGGTGATGTCCGCTCAAAAAAGAGACGAGGTGGAGGCTAATTATAACGCTATGGTAGCGACAGAGAAGGCTGCCCGTTCTCAATATGAGATGGCAAAAGAAGGTGCCCGTAAGGAAGATAAGGCTGCCGCTGCCGCTATGGTCCAACGTGCGGAAGGTGCTATCGCCGAAGTGGAGTCGTATGTGGGCGAGAGCGCTTTGGTGGCTCCGATTGACGGGGAGGTTTCAGAACGGTTCCCGGAAGTCGGTGAGTTGGTTGGTACAGGCGCTCCGATCATGAATATCTCTGATTTAAATGATGTATGGGTAACTTTCAGTATTCGTGAGGATCTGTTGAAAGATATCAAGATTGGCTCGGAAGTAAATGCTTTTATACCGGCGTTGGGGGACCTACCGGTGAAGTTGAAAGTCTATTATATGAAGGATATGGGCTCGTATGCCGCATGGAAAGCGACAAAGACGAATGGACAATATGACTCGAAGACTTTCGAAGTGCGTGCCCGTCCGTTGGAGAAAGTCGCTGATCTTCGTCCGGGAATGTCCGTGATCTTAAAGAAAAAAGGGAAAGAGATCGTATGACCTATAAAGAAAGTTTGCATAGAATCTGGCTTATCGCGAAGCGTGAGGTGCATCGGCTGGTGGCTCAACCGATTTACTTCTTTTGTATGCTGATCGCTCCGGCTATCTGTGTCATTTTCTTTGTATCGTTGATGCATGAGGGATTGCCGACCGATCTGCCGATAGCAGTGGTGGATATGGATAACTCTGCTACCTCGCGCAATTTGATTCGCCAGTTGGATGCCTTTGAGCAGACAGAGGTGTATATGAAAACCATGTCGTTTACCGAGGCTCGTCAGGAAATGCAGAAAGGGAATGTATATGGAATTTTTTACATTCCATCCGGTTTCGCCGTGGACGCCACATCTGGAAAGCAGCCCCGGTTGTCTTTCTATACGAATGGTACCTATTTGATCGCCGCTTCCTTGCTGTTTCGGGATATGAAAACGATGTCGGTATTGGCGGGGGCCGCTGTGGGTTTACAGACCGGACAAGCTAAAGGGTATACCGAAGCGCAGATCATGGGACAGCTACAACCGATCGTGATCGATACGCATCCGATCGGCAATCCGTGGTTGAATTATTCGGTATATTTGAATAATACGGTTTTGCCGGGTATCATTCAGTTGATGGTATTTCTAGTGACAGTATTCAGTATCGGTACGGAAATTAAATATTCCACATCCCGTAAATGGTTGGATATGGGAGGGAGTTCTATCGCAGTTAGTTTGTTGGGAAAGTTATTGCCGCAGACGGCTATTTTTACGGTCGTAGGCTTTATGTATTGTGCGGTGTTATATGGATTTAATTCTTTCCCGTTAAATAGCGGTTGGTTTCCGATGCTTTTGGCGATGTTTTTGCTGATTATATCCTCTCAGGCGGTAGGCGTATTTATGATCGGCGTATTACCGACTCCCCGTTTAGCTTAGCTTCGCCAGCCTGTTCGGAATGATCTCGTTCTCCATTGTCGGATTCTCGTTTCCGGTACAAGGTATGGACCCTACGTTGCAAGCGTTGGCTCGTTTGTTTCCTCTACGGCATTATTTCTTGATTTATGTCGATCAAGCCTTGAACGGGCGGGCACTATTCTATACGTTGGGCGAGTACGCTTGGTTGTTGGGATTTCTGATCTTGCCGTTCCTTATCGGGCGGAACTTGAAGAGGGCGTTGTTGGATTTCAAATATCTACCGTAAAAACAGTATGTGATGAAAAGAGAACATCGTTTACGATATATCATAAAGGAAGGTCTTCTGGATACGTTTTATATTTGGAAGGATGAATTGAGAAACGTGTTTAAAGATGCGGGGGTCATGATTTTCTTTTTCTTGGTGCCTTTCGTATATCCGCTGCTTTATTCATTTATATATAATAACGAGGTAGTACACGAGGCGAAGATGGTGGTGGTAGACCAAAGTGATTCCTATTTGAGTCGTGAGTTTACCAGACGGGTTAACGCCACGCCGGATGTGGAAGTAGTGGGTGTTTGTCCGGATATGGCGGAAGCCAAGAAGATGTTGGATGAGAAGAAGGCCTATGGAATTTTGCTCTTTCCCCCGGATTATAGTAAGGACCTGCATGAAGGGCGACAGACAACCGTCTCGTTGTATTGCGATATGAGCGCCTTATTGTTTTATAAGGCTTTCCTTTTGGCGACGACAGAGGTGTCATTGGATATGGGTAAGGAACTTCGGATGCATAATAATCCGTCGTCTACGGATAAGATGGACCAGATCACGGTAGACCCGATCCCGTATGAATCGGTAGCGTTGTTTAATTCCCAGAATGGCTTTGCCAGTTTCTTGGTACCGGCTATCTTGATCTTGGTGTTGCAACAGACTTTGATATTGGGTATCGGAATGTTGGGAGGAACGGCCCGGGAAAAGAACCGCTTTCATAGTCTGGTGCCTATTTGCCGGCATTTTAATGGGACTTTGCGTATCGTGTTCGGCAAGTCGCTGACTTATCTTTTGCTGTATGTGGTGGTTTGCATCTGGGTATTGGCTATTGTCCCTAAGTTATTCTCCTTACCTCAGGTTGGTGAGCCACTGACTATTTTGTTGTTTTTACTGCCTTACCTGTTTGCCTGTATTTTTATGTCTATGACGCTATCTGGATTTATGACGAGTCGTGAGTCACCTATGTTGGTATTCGTTTTCACGTCTGTCATCTTGTTATTTATCTCGGGTGTCTCTTGGCCGGAGGCGGCTATTCCTTCGTTTTGGAAAGTGGTGGGTTATTTGTTTCCTTCTACTCCGGGTATCCAGGGATTTATTCGTATCAATACGGCTGGCGCTTCCTTGCATGAGGTGGCGCATGAATATCGGGTATTATGGATTCAAGCGGGCGTATATTTCATCTTGTCTTGTATCATTTACCGTTATCAGATCATACGTAGCCGCAAGATGATTATTAAGCAATATCGGTATATGAAGATGCGACGGATGTTGCGAGAGAGAGAATAATCCCTCGTTTAGGTCTACCCTAATCGCTCATTTAGGGTGTCCCTAAAGGGGGATTAGGGTGAGGGTAAATGTGTGATTAGATTTTAACTTTCGGTTTATACATATCCTCAGCCGTCAGGCCACATTCTTTCATCATGCGGATACTGTAAGACAGATCGCTGACGTTTGGTGTCACGTTGTTACTTCCAAACGTGAATTTAACGCCGGCGGCTTTCGCCTTCATAATGATCGCTTTATTTGGAATGTTGTATAGTTCGTTGATCTCTAAAGCTTTTCCGCTTTTTGCCAATGCCTCGACGAAACGGTTCATGCGGGCCTCCGTCCAGAATTCGTCAAAACGCTTATCCATCGGAGATGGCAAGAAACAAGGATTTACATAGATATCTACCGGCTCTTCCAATACGGAGCAGATACGATCTACGATCATGTCCATATATTGCTCCTCATTCTCGATCCAAGTCTCTTCCGGAATCCATAGGCGGGTACGGCGACCTTTATTGTCCTTGAACGTCAAAGCGTCCGTAAACACATAGTCGAATTCTTTAAGAGTCTCGGGAGAGAATGTGGTTATCCATTCGCGTCCTTCCGCTTGCATACCAAGGATGAAAGGCTGTGAGCGCATCTCATTTAGGTAATCCATGACTTGTTGGTCGTTCGTGATCGGGAAACCGATGCCGCAGTTCGGTGCGATCGTATAATTGATACCGGTCTTGCGGGATTGCTTAGCGGCAACTTCCTTGGTTAATCCTCCTTTTAAATGCACGTGATAATCCAATACAGGGAAATCCGATTGATGTAATTTTATGATCTCGTCATTTTGCTCATCGTTAGCTTCCGCCAATTGTGCGTTGATATCGATCGTGGATTCATCAATTACGTTCACGGTGATGTTCTTGATCTGGATCTCACCGCTACCATCACTCTCTATGCCAAATGTCCCTTCCGATAATAAGGCATAGGTGTTAGCGTCCGTACGATACGGTGCGGTCGGTTGGATATACTCTACAACCGGTTCGCCGTTTATATTTACATCGATCTCTTGTCCGGCTACCCGGATATCCATCTTGAACCATTGATCTTCTTTTACGAAGCTTTTGGTCAAATTCCTCACGGAAACAAGACTTCCTGTCATTTTCCACCAAACCTTATCAGCCCGGTCATTATTGATAGCGATACGATATCCTTTCTTCAAGTTCGGGTCCGTATGGAACCAGACGGCGCCTTTGCCTCCCGGGGTAGTACGTAAATCAAGGGTCAGATCGAAGTTTTTGTATTTGCCGTTTTTCAGTACGACCAGCGCATCCGTACCTTTCAAGGTCATTATGTCGTCTTGAACGGAGACATCGCCTGTCATTTTCCATTTGTTACTATCTTTGCCATCGAATAAGGTGCCACTGCCAGAAACACTACAGGCTGTGGTCAGGACAAAGAGAAGGCCCATCGCTAGATTGATAATTTTTTCATGATATAAATGATTTAAGTAATAATATATCCTCCAAAGATAACGAAAATTAAAATACAATGTCCTTTTTGAAGATTTTAACTTCCATAAAGATATAAACCTAAGAATATAGTCTTACTTTTGTAAAAATTCTCAATCAAACTTAATTAATAGTACTATGCAGAACAGACGTAATTTTTTGAAGCAAGCCTCTTTGATGCTTGCGGGTGGGTTGGTAGCCCCGCAGTTATTATCTTCTTGTGGCGGTAAATCAGGACAAGCTGCCGCTACAGCATCGGAGTCTTCTAAATATATAGGGCTTCAATTGTATTCTTTAAGAGACCTTGTAAAAGAAGAAGGTATCCAGAAAGTATTGGAAACCGCCGCTAAGATGGGTTATAAGAATCTGGAGACAGCAAGCTATGATAACGGTAAGATTTACGGTTTAGCTCCCGCTGAATTTAAGAAAATGGTGAATGACCTAGGTATGAAGTGCACGAGCGCTCACCTTGGACAGGCCTTTACGAAAGAAAAAGAAGCCGAGGTTATGAGTTGGTGGGATCAAGCGATCGATGCTCATAATGAGTTAGGCGTTAAATATATGGTTCAACCGTGGATGCCGGTTAACGATAAGACTACATTGGATGACTTGAAGATGTACTGTGATTATTTCAACACGGTTGGTTATAAGACCGCTGCCGCTAGTATCGCATTCGGTTATCATAACCATGACTTCGAGTTCCGTAAGATTGACGATCAGTTGATCTATGATTATCTGTTGGATAACGTAAGCCCGAACCACGTATCTTCGAGATGGATGTATACTGGGTAATGATGGGTGGCGGTGATCCTGTCGCTTACTTGAAGAACCGTCCGAGCCAGTTCAAGGCTATCCATATCAAGGATGAGAAAGAGATCGGCGCAAGCGGTAAGATGGATTTCAAGCCTATCTTCGATCAAATGTACGCTAATAACGTAAAGGATTGGTATGTTGAAGTGGAACAATATACTAACAATGATCCGGTTGCCAGCGTTCAGCAAAGCTATGATTTCTTGAATAAGGCTGATTATGTGAAATAATCCGTTCGATGATAAAAAAGAAGAGGCTACTTCATTATCGGGTAGCCTCTTTTTTTATGTTCGCTTATTTGGAATACTCGTTCAATCGGGTGGATTTCGCAAGCTCGATGATTTGTTTCCAATCTTTAGCTAAGTTTTCCATATCCGGATATAGTAAATCCGCTCCGGCATCTAATAAAACTTGATCGGGGAGAGGTCCGGTGTTTACGGCTATCGTAAAGATATTGGCTGCCACGGCAGCTTCTACTCCCATGGGAGCGTTCTCTACCACAAAAGTTTCATTAGGCTTCGCATGCGCTTTTTGAAGTCCCATTAAATAAGGTTCGGGGTGTGGCTTGCCATATTTCACGTCGAAAGCCGTAACCATTTTCTCTCGGTTGAAATGTCCCGGATAGGTATGGTTTAGCTTATCGATCAAGCTATGTTGGCCGGAACCGGTGACAACCAATCGTTGCAGTCCGGATGCTTCCACTTCTTTTAGAACCTCTGCGGCGCCGGTCATGGGGGCACCGTCATTATAGGTATTGAATAGATCCGCTTTCTCTTTATAGATCGTTTGCTTCTCCTCGGCGGTAGCGTCTCGTTGGAAAGTGCGTTGGTATAGCTCGTTGATCGTGCTTTCCCCAGTACGTCCTTCGAACATATAAAAGTCTTCCGGCCGAGAAGTTAGCTGATGGAGGGTCGCTACCTCATGCCATGCCCGTGCATGAAAACGCATAGAGTCATATAATACACCATCCATATCGAAAAGAACAGCTTTGGGAGAAAGGGATTCCTGCCTGTGTTTACGCAGATATCGGATAATCGCTTCTTGAATCATGTTATTACCTTCTTAAAAACCAATACAAAGGTACGTAATAAATCGGAATTAACAGAAATGGGAGGAAAGCTTCTTGAAATTAAATAAATATGATATATAATGGAATTTCATTTTATGAAACAAAAATGGTTTAAATGGGTGCTCACTTTTGATCCACCTACATGTATACCCTAACCGGATTGATTAATTCTATAATTATCTGGATGAGTTGATAGATGTATTGAAAAATAAGGGATATAAATTTATTTCGTTGAGATAATCAATCAATAAATTATGACGTAGTTCGATGAGAACTCTAGTAAGCGCATTAATAACGAATTTTCAAAGGCTATAACTTGCTATGAATAAGTAATATCATAATACTGTATACTATTTCTTATTAATTATATTTCTACCAAAGTCTCACTAGTCTATCTGAAAGGGGTTCAATTATACCTACATTTAGGTATATGATATTTCTGTATGCATTGATTTTTAATATATGATATTTTGATATTCCCCAAATATTCATATATTTGCAATGATTAAACAACTAAGTTCTCATCGGACTCTTTTCTGGTGAAGAATGGTATATTTATTATCTAGTATGAATAGAGGAGAATTAGTACAATCTCTTGTGGAAGAAACAGGATTGCCGAAAAATGTTGTTAGAACCGTAGTGAATGCGTTACCGACTGTTGTGGCGAAAGGAATGCGGGAAGGAGAATCTATTTCCATGAAAGGATTTGGATCTTTTGTACCTTGGCAACAATCCGAGCGATTGGCACGTAATCCGAAAACAGGGGAGGAAGTAATGATTACTCCACGTGTCTCGGTCAAATTCAAGGCCGGGAGCGATTTACTTAAAGAATTAAATGAGTAATAAAAACTATTCAAACGAAAAACGGTTTCCTCGTGAATGAGAAAACCGTTTTTTTATGGGGTAAATCGTATTATAAACGTGCTTGATAGCTTCGCTTTCTTTCTCGTATCCCGGCTTATTCAACAGGGCGAACATATTCTTCTTATAAGCCTCGACACCCGGTTGATTGAATGGGTTAACGCCCAACATATAACCACTGATGCCACAAGCTTTCTCGAAGAAATAGAACAACTGACCAATATAGAACGCACTTACTTCCGGCATAGTTACCTTGATATTAGGAACGCCACCATCTACGTGAGCTAACTGAGTACCTAACTCAGCCATCTTGTTTACCTCGTCTACATGCTTGCCTGCCAAGAAGTTCAATCCATCCAAATCAGCCTCGTCTGTAGGAACCAATACGCTATGATCTGTAGCTTCCACGGAGATAACCGTTTCGAAAATCGTACGCTCACCGTCTTGAATCCATTGACCCATGGAATGCAAATCGGTTGTCAAATCTACAGATGCGGGGAAAATACCTTTACCGTCTTTACCTTCGCTCTCTCCATAAAGTTGTTTCCACCATTCTGCGATATAATGCAATTTCGGATGGAAGTTAGCCAAGATCTCAATCTTTTTACCGCTCTTATACAACTCGTTACGAGTAGCGGCATAGATAGCGGCCATATTATCAGCGAAAGGAACGCTCGCGTCTGTAGCTTTTCCATGGAAACAGCTCCAGCAACCAAGTCGCGGATGCTGATACCTGCCACGGCGATCGGAAGCAAACCTACCGGAGTTAAAACAGAGAAACGTCCACCTACGTTATCAGGGATGACGAAAGTCTTGTAACCTTCTTGATCCGCCAAGGTACGTAAAGCGCCTCTCTTAGCGTCCGTGATAGCTACGATACGATGTTTAGCCTCTTCCTTGCCAACAGCATCTTCCAATTGTTTCTTCAAGATACGGAAAGCCAAAGCCGGCTCTGTAGTCGTACCAGACTTGGAGATATTGATAATACCGAATTGCTTACCTTTCAAAACTTCGCTTAATTCATAAAGATAATCCTCTCCGATATTGTGTCCGGCGTATAACATAACCGGGTTTTTACGGTCGTTTTGCAACCAGTCGAAGCTGTTGTTTAACGCTTCTACTACCGCTTTGGTACCCAAATAGCTACCACCGATACCAATGGCTACGACCACTTCACATTTAGAACGAAGCACGTTCGCCGTATTCTCGATGTCGGCCAACTCTGTGTCCGTGATAGAAGAGGGGAGATGCAACCAACCCAAAAAGTCGTTACCTGCTCCGTTACCGTTATGTAATGTGGCAATACATTCCATTGCCTTGGCCTCTTGAGCGTAAACCTGTTCCTTGGAGACAGTGCCCAGAGCCTTGTCGATGTTTAAACTGATGTTTTTCATATGCTATTTTATTTAAACGTTTCCGTTAATTGACGAATGACCGTTGTTGGCGATTTCTTCTCGTACAATATATCATAAACAGCGTCCAGTATCGGCATGTTCACTTTATATTTCTCATTGATCTCACGCATACACTTGGTTCCATAATATCCCTCGGCGATCATTTCCATCTCCAGCTGCGCTGTCTTCACGGAATATCCTTTACCGATCATGGTTCCGAAAGTACGGTTACGGCTGAACCGGGAATAAGCGGTAACCAGCAAATCGCCAAGGTAGACGGAGTCGTGATATCCCGCTCCAGCCCGTGTACGGCGTCCACGAAATTACGCATCTCCTCAATAGCGTTCGAGATAAATACGGCTTGGAAGTTATCGCCATATTTCATCCCATGGCAAATACCGGCGGCGATAGCGTACACGTTCTTCAGTACGGCGGCGTATTCGATACCGGTCACATCCTTACAGAAGGAATTCTTTAAGTATTGATTCTTGAAAACGGGGGATATCGTACGGACCTTCTCGATGTCGGAACAAGCCAACGTAATGTACGAGAGCCGCTCCAGAGCGATCTCTTCCGCATGACAGGGACCACCGATAACTGCTATATTTTCTGTCGGAACCTTGTAATACTCCGCGAAGTAATCCGTAATCAACATATTCTCATCCGGTACGATACCCTTGATCGCCGAGATGATAAACTTATCTTTCAAAGAGGTCTTCACCTTCTTCAAATGTTGTTTCAAGAAAGGGGAAGGCGTAGCGAAGATCAAGGTATCCGAGTCCTTGATCGCTTGGTTGATATTGGAATAGAAGTTTATCTTGTTCGTGTCGAATTTCACGGCGGTGAGGTAACACGGGTTGTGTCCCAACTGCTTGAACTCCTCGATACGATCGGGCCTACGCATGTACCAGTTGATACTATCTTGAGTTGAAAGTACGATCTTGGCTAAGGCGGTAGCCAGCTACCACCTCCCATTATCGCGATTTTTCCGGGCAAATCCATCGTATCACGCTTTTATTCTCCTACATTGGCTATCCAAGCTTCTATTTCTTGGATCGTAGGATTTTGCAGTTCTAACTTATATTTTTTATTAAGCTCACAAAGCTCTTGTCTTAATTTGTTGGCGTTCGCTTCTTTCAGCGTGTCAACCGTCAGGTAGCCGGCTTTCTGCAAAGCGGGAACCCACTCCTCGGAAATACCCAAGGCTACGTATTTGTCGGCGTTATCTTTCTTTGCGGTTTTCTCCGGACGCATTTGCGGGAAAAGCAATACCTCTTGGATCGTTGTCTGTCCGGTCATCAACATAACCAGACGGTCGATACCGATACCGATACCCGACGTAGGAGGCATACCGAATTGAAGGGCGCGTAAGAAATCTTGATCGATGAACATCGCCTCGTCGTCCCCTTTCTCGCTCAAGCGTAATTGCTCCTTGAAACGTTCTTCTTGGTCGATCGGATCGTTCAGCTCGCTATAAGCGTTCGCCAATTCCTTCCCGTTTACCATCAACTCGAAGCGTTCGGTCAATCCCGGTTTGCTACGGTGCATCTTAGTCAGCGGCTCATCTCAACCGGATAGTCGATGATGAAGGTCGGCTGGATAAACGTACCCTCGCAGAACTCCCCGAAGATCTCGTCGATCAATTTACCTTTACCCATCGTATCGTCGATCTCCATCTTCAATTCCTTGCAGATCGTACGGATCTCGTCCTCGCTCTTACCTTCCAAGTCGTAACCCGTCTTTTCCTTGATCGCCTCCAAGATCGGCAAACGGCGGAAAGGAGCCTTGAAGCTGATTGTCTTACCGTCGATCGTGCTCTCGCTCGTACCGTTCACGGCGATACAGATACGCTCCAACAGCTTCTCAGTGAAGCTCATCATCCAGTTATAGTCTTTGTATTGGACATAAAGTTCCATACAAGTGAACTCCGGGTTGTGCGTACGGTCCATACCCTCGTTACGGAAATTCTTACCGATCTCGTATACACCCTCGAATCCACCGACGATCAATCGTTTCAAATACAACTCGGTAGCGATACGTAAATATAAATCGATATCCAAGGAATTATGATGTGTCGTAAACGGACGTGCGCTAGCTCCTCCGGCGATAGATTGCAGGATCGGAGTCTCTACCTCCGTATATCCGGCCTCATCCAAGGCGGTACGCATGGTCTTGATGATAGCCGCACGTTTCATGAAAATATCTTTTACACCCTCGTTTACTACCAAATCCACGTAACGCTGGCGATAACGAAGCTCCGGGTCATTAAAACCGTCGTAAGCGACACCGTCCTTATATTTAACGACCGGTAGCGGACGAAGTGATTTAGACAGAACTGTCAATTCTTGCGCATGAACGGAAATCTCTCCCATCTGAGTACGGAAAACGAATCCCTTGATCCCGACGAAATCACCGATATCCAGTAATTTCTTGAAAACGACATTGTAGGTGTCCTTATTCTCATCCGGACAAATATCGTCACGGGAGATATAGACCTGTATTCTGCCTTCGGAATCCTGTAATTCCATGAAGGAAGCCTTACCCATGATACGACGGCTCATGATACGGCCGGCGATACTTACCGGGCGTGGCTCAGCGTCGTCTTTGAATGTCTCTTTTATTTCTTTGGAAAATGCGTTCGTTACATACTCAGCTGCGGGATAAGGCTCTATCCCCATCTGACGCAACTGCTCCATGCTATTACGTCTTATTATTTCCTGTTCACTCAGTTCTAATAGATTCATTATGCTATTATTTGTATAATACGGCGCAAAAGTACAAAATATTTCTGATTTATGCTGACTTATGTGGTAAAAGGTTGAGGTCACCGATCTTGTTTGTTCATGGATAAAGTATCTTAGGTTCATCGGTAAAGTATCTTAGGATCCTTGGTGAAGTATCTTAGGTTTGTAGGCCAATGAACTTAAGACCCAATAATTTTATCTTTCATCACTAAATACAATTCTCTATTTTGAATCCAAGGTTGAACTTTTCTCGAAGTTCCTCTTTGGAATAGTTTACTACTTCATTCATATCATGCATCGCTTTTTCGCTATGTATCCTTGAACGGAACATCCCATTTTGATCCCGGGGATGAGACAAATGGAATAAACAGCCCTCACTCCGATAAATCCGGTAGCCAAAACTCAACCAACGGTAATGTCTTTCTCCGTCCTCCAAGCCCCAGCCATAGAAATCCTCATTCTCCATACCCGCTTGCAGGTATTTTTCCGTTTGGGCGAAGACCGCTCCCCCGACTGCGCCTATCACTCCCTCTACTGTGTACAAAGAGTTCATCTTTGCTTGATTTTTTTTAGGAAATCTAAGTCACGATGGAGCCAATAATGTTCCCTCAATATATCTGACGTATCTAAAAAATTACCATCATATGGATAAGCGACATCAGAAGTCCTAGTTCTAAGCTGTTTCACCGCATCCAATATTTGAAGGTGGTCCAGTATCACATCTGCGTCCGCAATACAAACAAGTGGAGTATCAACCTGCTTTGCGAGGATATTCAAGTATTTGGTCTTGTAGAATACAGGATCTTTATCCACGAGGAAAGTGTACTTCACCGTATCATCTTTTATTAACGAGGGGATAATCTCATTTTGGTATGATGAGGCCTCCAGAATTAAGATGCGTGTCCGGAAATAACGTACTATTGAGTCCACGGACATCAACAGGTTCTCCAAACGGATCATGGAATCGATCCGTACGGGAATAATAAATGTTGTATCTGTCAAGTCTATTCGCATAAATATCTTTGCTTAATGTTTAACAATGTCAACACCGTACCGGGGAAACCATTCAGCAATCCTCGGTGTATATTATAGTAGTATTCGTTCTCCATTAGGGCATCCCAAGCGTCAGACGAGATGATCCGATCGTAAATTAAGTGCGGATTGAAAGGAATAGTGTATTTAGGAAAGTCCTTGTTTAATCCCTCCAACAAGAAATATAGAGAAGCGTATCCATTGCTGATATAGATATCCCTGCCTTTGATCTCTCTATTATATATTATGTCTAGGTTGATTGATTTTCTTAGTTCGTCCACATATCTTTGCCAATCCGGCGAACAATCCCGTAAAGGTAGCATGCCCCATAACAGATATAGTCGGTTTAAATGCAGATGAGGCAAATGGGAGAACATATACAGAGATAGTTGTTCCAGAACCTTTTGTATCCGATCCTTGTAAAAATCATATTGTATAAGACAGGACAGGGTTTTCATCAATATCGGTACGTGATATTGGTAAATGGAAAACGTATAGGATTCCTCGAAAAAGGAGGCGTCTATCAAATCGGCCAATTGATTAACTAACTTGATTGCTAAGCCTCGAAAGGGAAACGCTCATTATCGTTTGTCTGGATTTCCAGCCTTTTATAAATGTAATATAAGAAATGGATGAGTTGAGACAGGGAATACCTAGATTCCATATTTCCGAAAACCAGCTTCTTGAATAGCAAATCATCGATACCACTTAGCAAATCATTAATATCACCGTCTACAAATTGCTTTTTTACAATATAATCCAATCCTAACGCAACTCCGCATAAACCTTCCTCCACGGTAAGTTCTGCGTTTTTAGAGAGAGCGTTTTCCAAGAGATCGTCCAGCAATCTCTCAGCCTTCTCTTTATAAATAGCTTCTTGCGTATAATCATACAAATGGTATAAATAGATGAGTAATCCCATTTTGCCATGAGCCAATCCGAAAGGGTAGCTTGTATGTAATGAGCCTATCAAATGCTTATTTAGCGAATCTATTTGTGATGCTAATTTATTCATAGTACTTAATTTATTAAATACGACATATCCTTTAACTCATATTCTTCCGGCAATAAATAACCATTTATCAGAATTGTAGGAGTGGAACTTATCGTATTGCGTTTAACCCATTCGTTTTGTGCTTGTATGTTGGCTAACATTTCTTTGTCATTTAGATTTAACTTGTATCTCTTATAGCAACCTTCTCTTTTATGACGCTCTTTTGTATACCAGTCGGACAGGAATCGTAAATAATCTGATTCCTTATTTAGTAGATACATGGAGGTTAGTAGCATAGCGCTAGGTTCTAATTCCTTGCTAAAAGAGGTCAAGACGATTTGTATGCAAATCTCCTCTTTATATTCTTTGAGTAACTCTTCTATTTGGGGATGTAACCTTGCGCAAGGGGCACAATGTGGATTCGAGATAATGGTAATCCATTCCTTGGCATCCGTATTTCCCAATAATATTCCTATATTTTTATCAATGTCATATTGAGGCTGTTCGTTTAATAATGTCCTAAATACAGAGGCATTCAGTTTTATGCAGCTAAGTTTATTGTTGCTTTGTTGGGTTTGCTTTTCTTTTACATATAATGCGACAATAAAATGGATCAGTAGAATGACGAGTCCATACATGCATCCAATGGAAATAGAATCAAATAAATTCCATTGATTGAAATCTATGCCTATCGCAAATAGAGAGATAAGAAAGGTGATCCATACGGTAGCTTGTACAGATAAACATAAAGCGCACCATTGTTTTACCCTAAATTTTTGGTACCATACGCTCCACGCTGTATAAGGTAATGCGATTATATTCAGAGTCTCTGCATATATAACATATTGGGGCAACAAGGCGATAAACAATATTGCGGAAAGAAAATATCCTAAGCCGAAGACACTCCAACTGATCCCCAAGAAATGAGATGCTTGGGAATCCAATGTCCCGTTGCAATCACTGGATTTCAAAAACAGGGAACAAATTTTGTTGACATATTTATCCGAGCCTAAGATCTCTCGAGAAAGCAGGATACCGCAGAAAGATGCTCCGATCACATTAACACCCCATAACCCCCAGATTCCTATCTCCATTCCTCTGTTGGTGATAAGGCACACCCTATTAATGATAGAAGTAATGAAACGAAACATGCGATTACTATCCGCTGTCGTAAGTATTCCTTTCTATGCTCTTTATAATCCGGTTCAATAGATTCATCGGTGGATTCGAAAAGAAGGACGATTCCTGACCATCGTTCCAAGAATACCGGGATAGATAATGTGATGTTTTTACCTCGCCATGAATAGATGATTGCCTCGGTAGAAACATGTCGCACCAATACAAACTCATGATCTACGTAAGCCACAAAGGGTACATCCAATGAGGATAAGTTTTCTTGTGTTTTTTGAATTTCGGCCGCTACATTCTCTATATTATAATAACGTAGCATCTCGGACAGTCCAAACAGATTGTTTTTGTGTGGATGGCTCTCGTAGAATCTTATGGTAAAATCTTCCGTGTGCTTTATCGATAAGATTTCTAAAATTTGGATGAATAGATTGTCATGTTCCATTGCTTTAGGTCTTTAATGATTACCTTAGTTTACCAATGAACAACACCGGGTTACTCTCCTCGTCCAGTCCGGGGAAACGCCTTGCGAACTCTTCCTTCTTCAAAACGTCTTCCGGATACATCAGCATGGCGCACCAGCCTCATCTAACGAGAAGAACTGTTTGGGCAACCACCGGAAGTTGTCATCGAACTTGATGTTCTCTAAAACTCTTGCGTTCCCGTCTTTTTTGTCGATTAAGGCTATTCCGTTCAGGTCATCCCTTTTTCCCTTGAAGGAGAGTAATATTGTTTCCTTTGATTCCACGTAATCCGGGATATGCCCGATGTATCCTTTCTCTGTCTCCTCCATTACTATTTGCACATAATCCTTTCCGTCTTGTGCCCAAAATCCCGCTGGAGGAATTTTATTGTCGATATTTATTCGATATCGAATTTTAGTGCTATCCATTGTACACTCAAGTATCTCATTGCCTTGATAGCCATGAGAGAGGATATGCCCCTCTAAACGTTCGAACGAATTTGTGTATGAGCTGATATATTTGTTCGCTTTTTCTATGGAATCATACGAGTTGATAAGATTTCCGCTCTTTGGGTTGATTATCCTGTAACGCGACTGCCCCTGTATAGGCATGTTTTTTATAATGTATGAGCTGTCATTAAATTGGGTGATAGCCTCTATATATCCTATATTTTCATGATCTGCCCATTTGCGAATAAATTTGAACGAATTAGAATAAGTCGTAATATCGTTCGCAGAAGAAATCAAAATATCTCCATTAGGCCATATTGTAAAATTTCCTAAGAAGAAGTACGATTGAGGATCTTCTCCCTTTTTATATAAATAGCGTTTGATTTTTCCATATTTATCCCATATGATTAATTGATTTCCCGAGCCTATGTAGATATCTTCTTGATAGATAACAATGTTCTTGATATTGTAAAGTTCTTCTATCAATGCGTCATCCCTTGTTTCCAAGGGGACATACCAATATTCCTCAAATACTTCATTCACATCTTTTTCTACCCGATGTGAGAGTGGAATGAAGTACTCGATTATTTCGTTCTTACTATTATCTTTCACTCGATCCTGGTTACAACTGATAAGTAAAAGGGGGATTAAAAAGAAAAGATAAGATCATGGTTGTATATTGTTTTAAGAAACAAGGGGTTGGCGGTAGGAGGTGACCTCTGCTAAAGCCAACCCTTTCTTTTGTTGTTAACCTCCTACGGTATTGCAGTTTTGTACTCCTCCAAGACCATTGCATTTATCTTGACATTGAGAACAGTTAGAGGCATCAATGGCATTAGAACTGTTCCAGCAGTGGCAATACGCACTTCCTCCCCCTAAGATTTTCATCATTTGCTCTTTTGGAAGAACTTTACCTTGTTGGTTTAGTACGACTTTTGTCAGTTTTTTGAGTTTGTCCATAATTTGAAAGATTTAAAAAGTTAATAGATGTGTAATGCTTTGATATTTACAAAGAAAATTAAAAAATATCAAACATGGGGTATATTATGTCTTTTTTATTGTTGTTTAATGTATATTGTCTTTCTATTGGTACAGTAGAAAATTAGTGGAGATATGTATATAAGTTAGCTATGCGAACTCGATTGTTCTGTCCCATGTTTAATTTGTTCGAGAAATGACTTGTTGTATTGATGTAATTTGTTATGTAATAGTATTTTATGTAATAGCGTAAGCCATAGGCACAAAGCCTCCCAAATGAATAACTAATCACTTCCCAAGTGAATAACTAACGGCTACCCCTAACCGTTAGTTATTCACTTGACAAGCCATTAGTTATTCACTTGACAAGGCTCAAATTATATATTTGGATACTCCAAAAAGATTATCGGGTGAGCCTGTTTTGATGTTACGGGGATCATCTTTAACGGCTGTGCTGTAAAACATGTTTTAATGGGAATTTTGGCAGATTGCCCTAAGATGGCAAAGCTGTAAATAATCACGGTATAACTTCCCTTCTTGAAGATATATACTTCAAGTGGCATAGGATATATACTTCATAGCCCAAGTAAGTATATCTTCTATCGCAGGTATGTCACTGATTTGCTACTGACCCGAAATAAGGCCGCACTCCTTCCGGCAGGAAGAAACGGATATCCTTGCCGGTTTGGTAAGCGTTACGGATAAATGTGGAGGAGATTTCCATCAAGGGAGCGTCTACCTTTTTCACGTTCGGATAAATGGTTGGGATCGAGATATCGAATCCTAGGCGGGGATAAATCAGCAGTTTGTAGTTTTGGAGTATTTTTTCATATTCTTTCCATCGGGGAAAAAGCAGCCAGTTATCGGCTCCCATGATAAAATAAAAGTCCCTATCCGGATAGTTGCTGGATAAGGCTCGCAAGGTATCAATGGAATAAGAAGGTTTCGGCAGGTGGAACTCAATATCGCAGACCTTGAATTTCGGGTATCCGTCAATGGCGGCTTGGGCCATTTCCAACCGTAGTGACGTCATCTAGCAAGTCATCCTTTTTCTTCAGCGGATTATGAGCGTGACCACGAACCACACCTCATCCAGTCCCTCGAACTCACATAGCCAGTTCGCCAAGCGAGATGGCCTATGTGGATGGGATTGAACGATCCACTGTAGATGCCGGTCTTGAGTCTCATCCGATTTATACTTACCCCTTCTTTTGCCAACCCTTATAGTTGATAAAACAAATGAATATATTAAATATCAGGGCACCCCCGATGATATACTCCTTATAATACAGGCTGATACCACCTAATACGAGGCTCGCTATCCCACAAACGATAGAAAGCCCCATCATAAAACGGGTATTCTTGAATATCAATTAGAACATAGACTATTTTGTTTAAGAACTCACGAATGATCTTCAACGCGTCTTTTTGGGCAGTCTCCAGATCATCGTTTACGACAACCTTATCAAACTGTCCCGTGAACCCTAATTCATACTCAGCCTTGGCGATACGGCTTTCGATAACTTCCGGGCTGTCTGTTCCCCGTCCTTCCAATCGCTTCCGTAGGTCATCGATGCAAGGAGGTTGGATAAAGACAGACAGGGCACGGTCTCCATAGAATTTCTTGATATTGCATCCGCCTACCACATCCACATCGAAAATCACGTTGTCCCCTTCATTCAAGATACGCTCTACCTCGCTCTTTAACGTACCGTAATATTTATCGGTATACACCTCCTCATATTCCAAGAAGTCTCCATTAGCGATACGACTGCGGAACTCTTCCGGCGTAAGGAAATAATATTCCACACCATTCTTCTCGGTTCCCCGCGGAGCCCGGCTGGTAGCCGAGATGGAGAAACGAAGGTGTAAATCTTGTTTCAAAAGATAATTAATAATGGTTGATTTTCCGGAACCGAGGGTGCGGAGAAGATAATTAATTTGCCAGCCATTCTCGTTAATCTTATTATAATACGTTTAGTACCTGTTCCTTGATTTGTTCCAACTCGTCTTTCATCTGGACCACGATCTTCTGCATCTCGGCGTGGTTGCTCTTTGATCCGAGCGTATTGATCTCACGCCCCATTTCCTGAGCGATAAAACCGAGCTTCTTGCCTTGGCCGTGACCGGATTCCATGGTTGAGATAAAATATTTCAAGTGGTTGTCCAGACGGTTCTTTTCCTCGTTGACATCCAGCTTCTCTATGTAATAGATCATCTCCTGCTCGAAACGATTCTTGTCGTAGTCCTTCTCGGCTATCTTTTGCAGGTTATCCATGATACGAGCCTTGATCTTCTCGCATACGTTCCCCCTCGTATTTCTCCACTTCTTTCAACAGAGTGGCGATATTTGGCTATCTTTTGCTCGAAAAGCTTTTGAAGCATGGCTCCTTCTTGGATACGGAAATCACACAGGTGCTTGATAGCGTCCTTTACCGTTTCTAAAACCACCTCCCATTCGGATTCGTCCGGTTCTACGGTCTCAGACTTGATTGCGTCCGGCATCCGGAGCAAGGTCTGGAACCAATCGTTCGGAACGCTGATATTCAGTTTCTCTGCGATCTCCTTGATTTGGTTGTAATAATTCTCTACGGCGGCAAGATTGATCTGTGTAGGAGTATCTTTGCTATATATTCTATAAAGATATTGAACTCAACTTTTCCCCGCTCCAAAGATTGAAGTAACAGGCTCCGAAGCTCCATTTCCTTATCCTTGTATATGGAAGGGATACGGGTGGACAAATCCAATTGCTTACTGTTTAAAGCTTTATCTCTACGGTTACTTTTTTTGAAGGGAGGTCTCGGCAGTAACCTTACCGAACCCAGTCATTGATTGTATCATTTTTCTCAAAAGTTTGCGCAAAGATAGTGGTTTCCTTTTAGATTTGATGTTTATTTTCTCATAAATAGATGTTTCTCATAGGGCTGCTTGATAGTATAATGAATTTTTGTATACCTTCGTAGCCTAATCAGATTGAAGGTTTGAGATTGTTTGTTCGTTCAATTATCAATTGTTAATAGTTAATTATTATGTCATTGATCTTAAATATCGAGACATCCACTTCCGTATGTTCAGTAGCCCTGTCGGAAGGGGAGGAGGTGGTCTTTGAGAAGGCTTCCTTCGAGGGGCCGTCTCATGCGGCGTTATTGGGCGTTTATATGGAAGAGGCATTAGAAGCCGCGAAGTCGAAAGGGATAAAACTGGATGCCGTGGCGGTAAGTAGCGGACCCGGATCTTATACGGGGTTACGCATCGGGGTGTCTGTGGCTAAAGGATTATGCTTTGGGTATGGTATTCCTTTGATCGGTATTCATACGCTGGATATTTTAGCGTCTGCCGCTATCCGGAAAAATAAGGAGGAGGCCGATTGCTTGTATTGCGCTATGTTGGATGCCCGTCGTATGGAAGTCTACTCTTCGATTTATGATTCCCATCTCAACACGATACGTGCCACGACTGCTGATATCGTAGATGCTGATTCGTATGCTTCTTTTTTAGAGAACGGTAAGGTTTGTTTCTTTGGAGACGGTGCCGCTAAATGTGAGACGGCAATCACTTCTCCGAACGCCTGTTTTATAGATGGTATCTATCCATTAGCTGTAAATATGGCATCCTTGTCGCAGAAAGCATATGATGATGGCCGTTTTGAGAATGTGGCTTATTTTGAGCCTTTCTATTTGAAAGAATTCCAAGCAACGATCGCTAAGAACAAAGTGCTGAACGAGGCGTTAGGGAAAAACAAATAAGAGTAAGGGTACACAACCAAATTCATGTTCCGGCTGTTTATTCTAAAATGAATAAATCAGTTAAAGACATGAGAAAGAAAAGTGTGAATACGCTATTGGTATTTGGTGTGGTTGTCGCTATAATCCTTTTGATGATCTGGTTGTTCCTCGGGACAACGTTGGTGGAGGATACGAGTACGGAGATTACTCCGGTTCCTATAGAGCAAACTAACTGAGAACAATAACATAAAAAGGCGGGATCCTTTCGGACCTCGCCTTTTTTAATATAGATAGTTGTTTTATTAACCAAGGAATCCTAGCAAGATACCGGCAGCTACAGCGGAACCGATTACACCTGCTACGTTCGGACCCATAGCGTGCATCAACAAGTAGTTGGTCGGGTCATATTCCAAACCTACAACTTGTGAGATACGAGCTGAGTCAGGAACGGCGGATACACCGGCGTTACCGATAAGCGGATTGATCTTATTGCCGTCTTTCAATATTAAATTGAATAACTTAACGAACAATACACCGGCGCAAGTAGCGATCACGAATGATAACGCACCTAGACCGAAGATCTTGATAGAGTTCAATGTCAAGAACTGTGTAGCTTGGGTAGAAGCACCTACCGTGATACCCAATAAGATCGTGATTGTATCGATCAGCGGACCACGAGCAGTCTCTGCCAAACGACGAGTCACGCCACTTTCTTTCAATAAGTTTCCGAAGAATAGCATACCTAACAATGGTAAACCGGACGGAACCAAGAAGCAAGTAAGCAACAAACCAACGATCGGGAAGATAATTTTTTCCGTGGAAGAAACGGCTCTCGGCGGTTTCATACGGATCAAACGCTCTTTCTTAGTCGTAAGCAATCTCATGAACGGCGGTTGGATAATAGGAACCAACGCCATGTATGAGTAAGCGGATACCGCGATCGCACCCATTAAGTTTGGCGCTAACTTAGAAGACAGGAAGATAGCCGTCGGACCGTCAGCACCACCGATAATACCGATAGCACCTGCTTGGTTCGGCTCAAATCCCATTTGAAGAGCAATCGTATAAGCACCAAAGATACCGAACTGAGCCGCTGCACCGATCAACATCAACTTAGGATTGGAGATCAATGCGGAGAAGTCGGTCATGGCCCCGATACCGAGGAAGATCAATGGCGGATACCATCCAGAAGTCACACCCTGATAGAGGATGTTCAGTACAGACCCTTGCTCATAAATACCTACCTGAAGACCTGCGTCCTTGAAAGGGATATTACCGATCAAGATACCAAATCCGATAGGGATCAAAAGCATCGGTTCAAACTCATATTTAATCGCCAGGAATATAAACAACAGACCTACCAGAATCATGATGAGATGTCCCGGAGTAGCGTTGTATACACCTGTATAGGTAAGGAACAGTTGTAAGTTCTCACCTAAGAATGTTAAAAAGCTCTCTTGCATAGTCTTATCCGATTACTACGAGATCAGCACCTTCTAGCACAGAGTCTCCCTTGTGTACTTTAATTTCTATAATCTTACCGTCACGGTCTGCGTTGATGTTGTTCTCCATCTTCATAGCCTCAAGGATAATCAATGTTTGACCTCTCTTCACGGTATCACCTACGTTGCACTTAACCTGCAAGATAACACCTGGCAGCGGAGTCTTAACAGCACCTTGTGTAGTAGAGGCTGCCGGACGAGTAACTACAGGGTCGCCACTTGCTGTTGTCGGTGCTTGAGCCGGACGTTTCAATGTAACCATTTGTTTCTTCGCCGGTTTCTCTAATTTTACTTGATAAGGTGTACCATTTACTTCAACATCTGCGATGTCATCCACTACAGAATTGATGTGTACTTTATATACGTTACCGTTAATGGTATATTTAAAACTTTTCATTCTTTGTTCGTTTTTAGATAATTACTTATGTGGGGTTTGACGCAAACCGTAGAGTTTTGAACTCCAAGGAGAATAAGTCCTTTGTACCTTGTGGATCGTAAGAACCGTGTGCTCGATGTCATGATTGTCATCACTCATCTCGTACAAAGCGGTAGCGATAGCGGCAAAGATCTCACCAGACTCTTGTCCGGCGTCAACCGATACACTTGTTGTTCCCGCAGCTTTTTGAGCGTTACGTTTGCTCGCGGATATAGACAATCTACCGATCTGCTTAAAGATGATGTATAACAAAAATAATCCCAAGAACACTACAGCCATAGCGGTAATGGTCATACCGATACCTAAAGAGTCATTCTGTTTGAAATTATCGATTTTCTCATTAGAATCCAATGTTAGGTTATTCGTACTGGGAGTAACTTTCTTCAGCTGTGCCCATTCATCTTTACCATCGATCACTCTACCGTAACTGATATCAGCCATTTGTCCGGCAGGATCGTAACTTCGTCGATCAATGTTTTACCATCTGCATCATACAGAGCTATATAATTCTCCTTAGAGGGATCTAATACGAAGTTAACGTGGAATGTACCTCTGCCCGGCTGTCCGTCAGCCCAAAATAGTGTGTGCCTG